>ERZ1673730.260-NODE-260-length-82667-cov-13.115855_pt1 | contig 82667 bp, 62 predicted proteins | sample MGYA00580200_ERZ1673730 | MGnify/ENA primary metagenome ERZ1673730 (study PRJEB41218, sample SAMN15661761) | gut metagenome | host: Homo sapiens | place: Canada: London | collected 2015-08-20/2019-03-30 | study: EMG produced TPA metagenomics assembly of...
GGCGTGTCTGTCCGCAGCTGGCAAGCGAATGTAAAGACTGACTAAGCATGTAGTACCGAGGATGTAGGAATTTCGGACGCGGGTTCAACTCCCGCCAGCTCCACCAAATAATGATCCGGATGTGTCCGGTGAAATCCTGAAAGCCCGCACGGCGCAAGCCTTGCGGGCTTTTTTGTATCTCCGTACATATTACAGGGTGTTGTGACTTCCGCTGCCTTTAGGTACCTTGTTAGGTACCCAGTCGTCAGGTACCTAACTATCGGGTACCTAAATCGTGAGGTACCTATGGCTCGTCTGACAAAACCGCTTACAGATACAGAGATAAAAAACGCCAGGCCTAAAGAAGTGGAATACACGCTACATGATGGTGATGGCCTACAGCTACTGATCAAGACCAGCGGGAAAAAAGTCTGGCAATATCGTTATTCTCGGCCTTTTAACCAAAAACGGGCAAAACTGACTTTTGGGCCTTATCCCGAAGTCACCCTAGCCGATGCCCGACAACGCCGCCACGAAGCCCGGACCCTTCTGACCAAAGATATCGATCCTTACACACACCAACAATCCCTACGCAGGCAGGCGCTGGAAGCTCAATCCAATACCTTTAAGATCGTTGCCGGACAGTGGCTACAGTTAAAAAAGAGCAGCATAACTGCCGACTATGCCTCAGACATCTGGCGTTCCCTCGAAAAAGATATTTTCCCTGCCATCGGAGAAATAAGTATTACAGACATTAAAGCCCCCACGCTGGTACAGGCTATCCAGCCAGTACAATCCAGAGGCGCTCTGGAAACAGTCAGGCGCTTATGTCAGCGGATTAATGAGGTAATGATTTATGCCATGAATGCTGGCCTGATCGATACCGCTCCGAGCATTAACATCAGCAAGGCATTCGAGAAACCGCAAAAAAAACATATGCCCAGCATCCGCCCTGATCAACTACCACAACTGATGCAGACGATGCGACTGGCTAGCATTGAATTACCAACCCGATGTTTATTCATGTGGCAGCTTCTCACCCTCACCCGTCCTTCCGAGGCTTCTGATACACGCTGGCAGGAAATCGATCTAGACGCCAGAGAATGGCGTATCCCGGCGGAGCGCATGAAAATGAAGCGTGCACATATCGTTCCACTGTCCGTTCAGGCATTAGCTGTTCTGGAACTTATGAGGCCCTTAAGCAGCCAACGGGAATATGTTTTCTCCAGCCGCATTAAACCGTTACAACCAATGAGTAGCCAGACGGTCAATGCCGCACTAAAACGCGCCGGATTGGGTGGTATCCTGGTATCACATGGCATGCGGTCAATCGCCAGCACCGCACTCAATGAGCAAGGCTTTCCGCCTGATGTCATCGAAGCCGCTCTCGCTCATGTGGATAAAAATGAAGTACGCCGTGCTTATAACCGCAGCGACTATCTGGAGCAACGCCGTCCCATGATGCAATGGTGGGCCGACTTTGTGAAAGCAGCGGATAATGGCAGCCTACTAGAGGGCGGGATCCGGGGGCTGAAAGCGATTAATTGATTATGTGAAGCCATATTTCTCCGATTTCATACCACAAATAATTTATGGTGTGAAATTGGGCTTCCTCCAAGTAGAAAAATACAGTCCTCACGATGAGGTCTGTTCAAAGCTAAAACTATTATCCGGCAACGGGGATTTACTCTTTCCCGGCGCTCACGATGCCCATAAGCCAATGAGTGAGAACACCATCAACAAGGCGCTGCGCACAATGGGTTATGACACACAGGTGGACATGGCTTCCGTACGATAGCGTGTAGCGCGTTGATCGAATCAGGTCGCTGGTCAAAAGATGCTGTGGAGCGGCAGATGAGCCATCAGGAGCGCAATCACGTTCGCGCCGCGTATATTCACAAAGCGGAACACCTCGACGAACGGACTCAGATGATGCAATGGTGGTCGGATTATCTTGATGCCTGTCAGCATCAATTCATCCCGGCTTATCGCTTTGAGAAATCGATTAAGGTTGCCTGAGCCAGACTAGTGCACCAGGGAATAAGCTGCTACTGAACAAACAAAGGGCTGAGGTGGAGTGCAACAGAGCGAGCACTGGGCCCTGATAAAACAGCGGGATTACTCACCATCGTCGTTACCCGTGTTTCAGGGACAATCGATATGACAGGCTGCGCTTGTATGGCTTTTTAATGGATGCGAACAGCAGAAATTAAAAAGTGGCGTGAGGTGAGTAAATTCCATTTCGAAGAAATGGCTAATTTGCGTCGCCCGAACCCACCTGCGAGCGTTCACCCCGGGGGGAACCGAGCAGGCCGGAGGGAGCCGAATAAATTTTGCCGCCCCAGCGAGCAAAAAGACGCGCCCACGCGTCGATTTATTTGGGGGGGCTTGCCCCGCACACCGTCGCCGCTAAGTCTCCGGCCAGAAGCCGGTAGCGTTGCGCGACCAACCCCTTTAAAGCAGCGTTCCCGTTTTTTGGAGCCTGCGAGAAAAAACAGGCGAAACGCGCGTCTTAAAGGGGTTGGTCGCGCGTAGCGCGTGACGGTGTGCCGCTTTTGACCCTGGGGGTTTTGGCGTGGCGTCCAGACGCGACATTACCCCTGCGAGACTGGAAATAAGGGCGTCCAGCCCGCATTTACAGGCGTTCGGGATGTTGTGCCGGGAAGCACAGCTTTACGGCACTTTGCCGCAGCGCGACCTGGCTATCGCCCCATGACATCGCCCAACACCGTGGGGCGTAATGGCTGGGCGATGTCATGGGGCGAATGGCAAGTAAGGCTCATTGAGCTTAAATAAGCTCTCTGTTTTTTGGGGTTTACTTTAACTGGACGTCAGTCATTTAACCGAATAATCAAGCTCATGATTTCCCCGATAACAACTGTACTACTCCCCTTACCTACTTCCGTCAAAATCCTTATCCAGTTGGCCAGAAATACTGTTAAGCACACGCTTTAAGATTCTGGCTCTCTGTCCTGGCGTCATATATCTGAACATACTGTTAAGTAACTCGAGATCTTTTTCAAGCGCATCAGCATCCGACCGCAATGCGGGTTGACCATCCTCGTCGCCCAATAGCCATCCCGCTTTGATGCCCATCCCAGAAGCTAATTTTTTAAGCTGTAAAATCCCAGGAACTGAGTCTCCCTTCAGATAACTCCTGATAGTCGAGTTAGGTATACCTGTTTTGACAACAAGTGAGCTAACTGTGTCATCTGTCGCAGACATAGCATCAGTCAGCCTCCGGCCGAATTCGAAAGCATTCATATCTTCGAGTAGATCTTTTTCTGATTTAGACATTTTTGCGCCAGCGACTTTCAACTTATTGAATTAAATGAACATACATAAATCACAACAAATCGCTAAATAAACACCTTTAAATTCACAAGATCTTGCGATAAGCTAAATGTATGTTTTGCAAGCAATGGCTTTGCAAATCTAACTTCTGAGGATCGCATAAACAGGGCTGAAATGCCACGCCTGCGCTCGCCCTGAAAAAACTAAGCAGGTGCTTGAATCTGTACCACCACTGTGTCCGGGGCCCCTGATTGTTGTATCAGCCATGCTGGCTCCTCCTGGTCGGTTTGCCAGGGCCACGTTTTTTTTCTCCAGACAGAGGACTGGACATGGGACTGCTTAGCCTGAACGACGGCATCCTTACCTTTATCCAGAGCGCCAGCGGCCATTTTCTCACGCTGGCCGTCACCATACTGCCCGTATTTCTGTTCATGCGGATCCTGCTCACCGTGACCCTGCGCCTTGTAGGTACTGCGCAAACGGAGGCCCTCGCCCGGCTTTGTGGCCGTTCCCGGGTGCTCACCTACGGGCTCCTGCCAGTCATTGGCTGGTTGCTGCTCCGGGCTCCAGGGGCACTGGCCCTCGGGTTCGTGTTGCCGGAGAAAAGTAAGCCCGGCTTCGAGGATGCGCTCACCACCCTTGCCCATCCTCTGTCCACTGCCTTCCCGGTGGTGGTGACCCCTGAACTGGTCGCCTGGTTAAGCATTACAGCCGGACTTCGGATCCATGGTCTGCCCGTGATCGAGTTGGCTTTGCGCTATCTCCTGACTGCCGTGCTGATCAGCCTTATTCGGGGCATGGTCACAGAGTGGATCTTTCTGCGGATCACCTCACGAGGGAAACGCTGATGCAACGCTACCACCCCCTCATCTGCAAGCCGGGAACCCATGTGAAAGACGGCCGCTCACGGGCGCGGGGGGGTCTATCCGGGAATGGCATCCTGGTCATGTTCTTCAACCATGCACATATGCCTCTCCACGATGGGGTCGTGCATCCGGGCGATCCGACGTCAGAGCTTGCCGATCGGTGTAGCGCGTTCATCATTGAGGAGGGTTATCCATGGAGTTGATCCACATCACCCCCGGCCCCGGGGGCAGCGGCACCGGCTTCTGGCTTCCATTGCGCAGCAACCGGGTTATCCTGTGCCTTACAGGCGGGGATTTTCATCCCGTCGCCATCGAACTGGCGGCCCTGACCGAGTCCGAGCTGGTCAACGGCTATTCCACCCTGCCCCCCGACGAACAGCTGCTCTGCGTGGTGCTCGATGACACGAGCTCCCTGCTCTGCGGCCTTTACTCTCAGAAGCACATTCCGGTGATCAACGTCCGACCGGGTCACTACAACGGCCATCTCGCAAACTTCATCACCGATGCCACCTATGTCTCCGGGGTGACCCTCTCCGAAATCGCCCGGGCGGACATACATACCGTTCCCGACCCGGTCTCATCACCCATACGGGAGTCCGGGCCAGCGATCCGCCATTCACCACCCGCGCCACGAGGGATTAAGTGCCTTGCCGCCGGGGAGGTTCGTCTGGTCCTGTGGGTAGGGGAAGTGCTTCCCCTGTTACGCGATGCAGCACGGGAGGCTATTCAGGTATCACTGCGCGACATCCTGCCCTTTATGGCCCTGATCGCCCTGCTGATGGCACTCGCTGAGAACTCAACCCTGGGGGCCGCCATGGAACACCTGCTGACCCCACTCATGGGCTCGGTCTGGGGACTCCTGCTGCTCTCGGCCATCTGCAGCTTCCCGTTCCTGTCCCCGCTGCTCGGGCCGGGGGCAGCCTTCACTCAGGTGGCTGGCGTGATTATCGGGACGCAGATCGGGGCCGGGACTCTGCCTCCTGCCCTGGCTCTGCCCGCCCTGTTCGCCATCAACGTGCAGGTCGGATGCGATTTCATTCCCGTGGGGCTGGCTATTCAGGGAGCCAACCGGGCCACTATCGCCGCCGGGGTACCTGCTTTTTTACTCTCCCGCCAGTTGACGGGACCGCTGGCCGTCATCATCGGCTGGCTCTGTGCCACCGGACTGTTTACCTGACACGCGGCTGATGAGGAGGGCGATATGCGGATAGCCGACCACAGGGGATAACGCCCCCAGGAGGGCGCTGACGGCTCACGGGTTCACCGTACCGGGCCGAAAGAATAACAGTGAACGACTCATCACACCCTTACCGGGTGGGGATAACTGTTGCCTGAAACTGACCAGTACCCATGCACGAGGAGGTATCTGAACCCACACATAACCTGACTGACAGTACTACCCGATTTCGTCTCTGGCCTTTATTTCGCATACGGGCAACGGCTTCGCTCACGCGTTATTCAGGCAGGACGCCAAAGCTAACGCATTAACGGATAGAAAAGGATGCCCTGGAAATGAAAATTAAGAATCTACGATGGTACATTATTGTCCTGGTTATGATGGGTACCATCACTAACTACCTGTCCCGTAATACCCTTGGTATCGCTGCCCCGACCATGCTGAAGGATATCGGCTTTACCGAACAGCAGTACGCCTGGATCACCGCCGCCTTTAACCTTGCTTACCCGGTGGGCGGTGTCTGTGCCGGCTATATCATGGACCGGTTCGGCGTACGCTGGGTCTTCGCCATGATGGCCATCCTCTGGTCCGTCTTTAACGCGCTGACCGGTTTCTTCAGCTCCTGGCTACCCATGATGATACTCCGGATGGGCATTGGCCTCACCGAATCCACCTTCAATCCTGCCGGGATGAAAGTCTCCGCTCAGTGGTTCCCGCCCCGGGAGCGCGGCCTGGCCTGTGGTATCTACAGTATCGGCACCTCAGCCGGGGCCATGCTCGCTCCGCCCGTGGTCGCCTGGTCCATCATCCATTACAACTGGCGCATCGCCTTCGTCGTGGCGAGTGTCTTCGGGATTGTCTGGTCCGTGCTCTGGCTGATTGCCTATCGCGCCCCGGAAAAGCATGCCCTTATGACAGAAGAAGAGCTCGCTCTGATTGGCCGCGAAGCGACGCACGCCAGAGTCACGCGCCGCGTCTCGCTGAAATCACTGTTGCCCCGGCGTAATCTCTGGGCTATCTCCCTGCCCCGCCTGTTTGCGGACCCCACCTGGGCCGCACTGGGCTTCTGGATGCCTCTCTATCTGGTCACCGTCCGCCATCTGGATCTGAAACAAATTGCGCTCTTCGCCTGGCTGCCGTTTCTCACCGCCGACGCAGGCTGTCTTTTTGCGGGCCTGTTTGCCCAGTGGCTTAACCGACGCGGGATCACCCTCATTAATGCCAAACGCATTACCTTCACCCTGGCGGCCTGCCTGATGATGCTTATCCCGCTGCTTAACTTTGTCACCACCACCGGGATGGCCATCACTCTCTTCTGCGTCGCCGGGTTCGCCCACCAGTGTGCCTCCATCACGGTGATCAGCATGTCGGCCGAATTCTTTAACGAGGATGAGGTCGGCACCGTCACCGGCTTTGCCGGGCTGGTCGGCGGCGTGGGGGGATTTATCGGGACGCTGCTGATCGGGGCCGCCGTGGCCAGTATCGGCTATAGCCTGGTCTTCGACGTGCTGGGGTTCCTCGATCTTATCGGGGCTGCCCTGCTCTGGACGCTGCTCAGCATTCCCCGCGCCGATCCCCTCCGTGACACCATCCTTAACCCGGGTCTCTGACCCCACAAGGAGAAATCATCATGAAACAGTTCAGTCCGTCCGATATCCTGCGTCTGAGACAGGCCAGCCACGACGATCCACGCATCCTTAAAAAAATACGCGAGGACAATGAAGTGGTGCTTAACCACCCCGTTCTGGTGCCTGAAACAGGATGTGCCAGCTGGGAGCTCTTCTACTACTGCCCGAAACATGGCGTCCCGCTTATCTGGGACCGGCTCTCGCCGGAAGCCTACCATTGCCCGGTCGATAACGAAGTTCTGACGGGGGAACCGTACCGGGGAGCCTGGTGGCGAAAACTCAACGACCTGAACGCCCGGGCCTGTTATGAACTGGGTATCGCCTGGATGCTGACCGGGGAGCAGGTCTATTTCACGCGGGTGCGGGATATTCTCATGGCGTACGCGCACTACTACCCCGGCTATGCCGAGCACGGCGGGATCCCCTATAACGGCCCCGGGAAAATGAATGCCCAGACGCTCTGTGAAGCCCTGTGTCTGTCCGGATTTGTGAAGGGCTACGATCTCATTTATGACGCACTGCCCCCTGCAGAACGAACCACCATCGAGCGTGATTTACTCCGGGCCTGCGCCGAATTTCTCATCAGCAAACGCTGGAAACAGCTGCATAACCATGAAGTACGGATCAACAGTGCGCTGGCCATGACCGGTGCAGTGCTGGATGATCCCCGCTATCTGCAGACCGGCGTCAATGCGGTCTGGGGTCTGCACGACCAGCTCAGGTGTGGGGTCCTCAAAGGCGGCCTGTGGTTTGAAGGGTCCCTGCACTATCACCATTATGCCCTGCAGGGCTTCTTTGAATTTGAGCGCATGGTCCGCTACGCCCATCAGGACTACAGCCTGATGGTGCAGCCGTACTACAGGCAAATGCTCGACCTGCCCATTAAGCTGCTGATGCCGGATGACACCGAGCCCGCATTCAATGACTGCATCCCGATGAAAGATACGGTCACCTATCCTGACCTTTATGAGTTTGCCTACGCCTGCTACGGGGAAGACAACTATGCGCGCATGCTCTCCATCATCTATGACAAGGAGCCCCGGACCAGTCTGGGTGCCTTCCTGTACGGCGATCCGCGGCTGCGCATCACGGAGCCGGTCCGGGAGACGGGCAACTATCACGACCCGGATAACGGTATCACTATCTTCCGCAATCCCGATCAGGGTCGGGCGGTGGTCGTCAAGCACACCCCCTACGGGGGCGAGCACGATCACTATGATAAGCCCGGGCTCATTATTTACGACCAGAACGTGGCGATTCTTCCTGATATGGGCACCACCGGTTACGGGGCCCCGATGCACTACAGCTACTACAAGAACACGCTTACCCATAACGTCCTGTGTGCAGAAGAGTCCAACCAGCCGCCCGCCAGTCCGCAGACACTGAGCTTTACGGAGACGGAAAAGTACGCCGAGGTGACGGTCGAGGTAGACTGGCGTGAGCCCCCGCCCGATGTGCCCAGCCTGACCCACATAGAGTGGAACACCCACGCCTATCGGGACATTGTTTATCGTCGCAAGGTGATTGTGTATGAACACATGGTGGTGGATATCACCCGCGTGATCAACCCCAACCGCCGTCAACTGGATAACATCCTGCACATTGACGGCGAACGGCTGGCGACCACCGGGAGCTACCAGCCCCTGTGTGACTATGATAAAAGTGACCCGATGTTTTACTTCAGCGAATGCTTCGTCAGTCCGATGGGGCGGACGCTCGCGGTGCCGTTCCGCACCCTGATGGGAAAAAAAATCCAGATCCACTGCGCCTGCAGTGACCCGAAGGCAGAACTCCACCAGTTGCAGGGCCCGGCAAACCCGCCTCTGACGTCACTGAGCTACCTGAAAACTCGCTCGCACGCGCCGACATTCATCAGCGTTCACGTCATTGACCTGCACCCGGAAGAAGACCTGATGCGTAACGTGTTTATTTCGCTGCGGCAAAATACCGTCAATATCGCCTCGGATTTACAGCGGGAGATTATCACCCACCCTATCTGAAGTCTTATAATGGTTATTGTACCAGACGACACTCTAGCACCCACAGTCAGGCCGTTCGGACACCGAACGGCCTGACTTCAGGAGAACCAGCCTTAGGGCTTTTTTTGGTTTTCTGAGACTCCGGTAGATTTTTAAAAGTGAATGGCTCGTTTTGCCTGGATACTTACAATAAAAGGGGCTGCAATTTGGAAACAACCCAATCTACAACAAATCGAGTATGCTTCTAGTTAAAAGCCATAGGGAAAACCATTCACAAAAAAACATGTATTTCATTGATAATTATGCATTTTTATTAAAATCATCAAAATTTGTATATGCGTAAAACTTCCAGATACAATTAGCATGCTGTAACATAAGGTTAAAACATATGGAGTAAGCCATATCAGTGTTACAACTGAGGGCGGTAGCGTTCATATTTGTTATAAAAAATAATCGCAGCAAAGGTGAACATGTGCGCAGAAACACAATACGATCAAGCAAATTATTTTATGATCCAAAAATTTTTAATGTAAACAGATGGACCTCAACAACAGAGCTGAATAATAGAATCATTGAAGAAATAAAGAAATTCAATGTCTATAATGCAACCATACCAATATTCCAATTAGCTTCAAGCAATTTACTACCCAAACTTTTCATACCAATTTATGACTCCAATACAGAGCACTATGATGTTAGTAATGCAAGTGGGTTACTCACCACAAAAAACTATATATATTGGATAATTGGCCTTTTTTTCGGCAATGCCGATTTGTTAAAAGCATTCAACAATACAAGAAAAAAGATAAATAGCAGTATTTTAAACGGTACTCCTGAAAAAGCATTAACATTAATTGACGATTTAAATATTAGATGTAAAAGCTGGTGGGCTGTACAGTTCAAGCTTCATATTCTCAAAGAATTTAACTTGGGAGACACACGAGATTACCTTGAAAAATTGCCCACAATGTTTCCTAGGGCTAACATCAAAAATAAAATAAGTGAATTACTATTGATCTCAGAAAGTAGTTCATATGAGATATTTACAAGAGAATTCTTATTACGAATGGATGAGTATAGAAGCTCATGCGTTCAATCAGCTATTGATGCAGGTGCAGTAGAGTCGTTAAAATATCTCCCTCCCTATATGGATAGCAAGAGAACATTATCTTTAGATTTAATAAAACTCGAAAACTATGAATCATTGATTGATCAATATATCTTTCTAAAAGAAATAATTTTGGAAGATAAAGTTCTTGATTCAATACCTATTGATTTAAAATCACTCCTATTAGAATTATCGGAATTAGTTGAAGATAATGAATTAAGAATACTTGTAAATGATGACAGCACGACAAAGGAAAACATTCAAGAAATAACAGATTTGTACACAATGGGCTGCTATGAAGATGCGAAGAAAAACATTGACAGTCTAATAACAAATACTAACGATGAATACTATGGACTTATTGAAATATTAACAAGAACAAAAATATATTTGAATGAAACATCTTCAGAAGATACCCTACTTAATAAAATAACCACGAACTTCTCACGAATCTTACAATGTGACAAGAATACTTTAGACAGTTTAGATTTTTTAAAGAGCATTTGTTTTAAATTTAAATTAGAAAGTTGGGCCAAATCCCTTACATTTCATCTGCTATCAACACTAGAGGAGATTGTTGACTTAGATGATGTAGAATCAGCAAGAAAACAAACTCGTATTCTTGGAGAATTAAACACTTCAAAAGCAAGGATAAAAAACTTCTCCCCTAAACCAAGTTTTTCAGTGGGTGGACAACTGCCAGAATATCGTGCTTTAAAATATGGGAAAAATGACACCAGCGAGGTTCTGGTAGATAGCTCTATCATTCCAATAAAATCTGATTTTATAAAGACTCAATGCCGCTATTTTATAGAAAACAATAAATTTACAGAAGCTATAGACTTTTGTATTGATAAATATTTATCTAATACTTTTACATCGCTCTACCTGCCAATAGCAACATTATGTAGATTGGTAACTGGTATCGATAAAAATGATAATGATATATTTATCAGCTCATTAGTCATCTACGATATTATGGCTAGAGTAATAAATAATAACTATGAAGATACTAAAACAGATTTATTCGAAGAATTTATGGATTTCAATAAAACCCATAGACCTTCCAAAATATTCGAAACTAATCAATTCAGTGCCAAAGAAGAATACTTTTTAAAATATATATGCATTCCATCACAATTAGATAACTTTACAGATTATGTTTCAAATGATGATGTAGTGCATGAGAGGATTGCAATATTAGATTTACTAATAAATGCAAAAAGTATTAATGAGGAACAGATAAAAAAGGAGAAAGATAGTGTACTTGAAAATCTTTTCTCTGAGAAACTTAGAGCAAAAATTGAGTCAGGGAAATTATATGTTGATGTCCACTCCTTAGTAAATAAAAGAAAGCATATTTATCAGAATTTATTCGAGCAGGCTATCGAAACCAAAGGGGGAATTTTGCTTTCTCCACTCGATGAGTCCAAAGGAATTAACTCCGAAGATTTATTCGAGATTGCTGAGGGAAATGCAGTTGCTTCAAGTAAAAAAATGGAAATGCTCTTTACAATTTTTAGAAACATAGTCGCCGATTTTGCACTTGATGAGAACTATGGTTTAGATAAGTATTTAAGTGCTGAAATTAGACATATTGTATTTACGACACAAATTAGATCATGTTTCGAGAAAACGCATCTTGTCACGATAAAAAAGGAAGGGGAATATTTATCTAATGTCTATTGGACTGATAAATATTCCTATGTAAACAATCATATTGTCAGCAAATTTGATGAATTACTCGGCCGTTTCTCAGAAAAAATTGATAACTTATTACATGAGGTTAACGAGAATTTCCGTGTAGAAATATCCGATTTGAAATCTAAACATGTTTTTAACTATATAGCATATCATCATCGGTTGGTAAGAGTTTCAGAAATAATAACTAACGCCTCCGATTATGAAGAATTCTTTAGTGATCTTATTGATTATATGTGGGAAATAACTGCTGAGAACGCTCGCTCAGCACAAGATAAACTCAATGATTACCTTGCACCTGAAATATTAATTGCTCTAGACCTGCTTGAAGAAGGTATTAACTCAGTTAAAAGAGACGCAGCTATTATTGAACTTACGCAGGAAATAAAAAATGCAAGAACTTTGTTCAAAAAAGAAATAGAATTAGTGTTAAACTGGTTCCGCTTTGTAGGATCTGATGATATAAATAATTATGAAAAACTTTCAGTTGTTCTTGAAGCAACAATGTCCTCATTTGAAGAAATTTATGGGCATAAATATCAGTCCCCTATATATGAATTCGTCAAGAACGACTTAACCTTAAATTACAGAGAATCACGTTCTTTATTTATATCTCTTTTTACCGCACTAGAAAATGCCTGTAAATATGCTCATCCCGATACTAAAGTCTATGTGTCTCATGATAACAGTGGAGGAGTCAATGCTATAAAAATTATTAACAAGCTAAATATAATATCCCAGGATGAAGCCCAACAACTCATAGTCAGAGAGAAAAGCAAATGGAATGAAAAATATTCTAGCCTAAGCACAAAAGAAGGTGGGAGTGGATTATATAAAATATATAGCACGTTAAAAAACTCTTCAGATGGTTACTGTTTCGATATTGAAACAAGCGACAATTATTTCATATCACTATTTAGGTTGAAAAATGAATATTTTAATCATAGAAGACAATCTATTAAAGCGTGAAAAAATCGTTAATTTCCTAAATGAATTCTATACGGCTAATATAGTTGAAGCAGCATCGTACAATAGTGGCCTTTCGGCAGCGCGTGATTCAACATTCGATTTTTTAATTTTAGACATGAGCATGCCCACTTTTGACAGAAGTGAAACTACGCAAGGAGGTAGATTTCGTTCTATTGCTGGAAAAGAAATTGCTACAAAATTGAATAAACTTGGACAATTGCCATCTTTTGTTGTTCTTACTGGCTATAAAGACTTTAGCGTTAACACAGAAAATCTAAGCCTTGAACAAATACATGACTTACTTTCCACCTTTGGTGATAACTATAAAGGATGTATTCTGTTCAATTCATCAGAAACTTTATGGCAGGAAAATCTTAAAGAAATCATAGGGAATTTAAGTTGCTAAAGATAATTGTAGTCGATGACTCAGAAAAAAGAGTCGATCTCATCAAAAAGACTCTTTCTGGATGTGAATTCTTTACTCAACTCGATTTAAGTTATGTAGATACTGCAGATAAAGCTAGGCAGTGCCTGCTTGAGGTTTCCGATATTTTAATACTCGATGTTCTTATACCTAAGAAGTTAAAAGGCATCCCTCAGGCGGTTCACAGCTTTAACTTGTTAACTGACATATCAAATTCACAAAAAAAATACATTAGGCCAAACTTAATTATTGGATTGACAGCGGACACGGCTGAACTTGGGAACTATAGAAATACCTTTTATGAAAATGCATCTATAGTCCTTGATGGGAGCCTTAGCAACCATGATTGGTTGAATGCCATTATTAAGCAAATAAGAACAGCTTTAGAATCTAAGAAAAAGGCATCTCAATTAACTCATGATAAAGTATTAATTACAATACATGGAATAAGAACGTTTGGTAAATGGCAGGGAAACTTAGCAAATGAAATAAAATCCTATTCAAAATCGTTCGATTTCATAGAAATAAAATATGGTTTTTTCGATTTGGTATCATTTATTTTCCCACCACTAAGAAACAGAAAAACTAAGCAGATCGCAAAACGATTAAAGAAAAACATCATCACCAATAAAGACAAAGATATTACTATCATTGCGCACAGCTATGGTACAATTATTTTATCTGATGCTCTAAAAGAACTAGAACATGATTGTAAAATTGAGAATATAATACTTTGTGGAAGCCCACTTACTTCATCATTTAACATAGAGCATTTTATATCATCAGCAAAACTAACTGTGAATGAATGCGGCACAAAAGACTATATCTTAGTAGCATCAAAGTGCTTAGTTCTAGGTTTAGGAGATGCAGGTAAAAGTGGGTTTGACTATGATAACTCAGCAAAGTTTTTAAATAGATATTTCAATGGCGGCCATGACCTCTACACTAAAGAAAAACCAAATGAAGTTTCATTCTCATCAAAATACTGGCTTCCTCTTATTATTTCATCCGCACCACCTATAATGGTCGATGAGCGTAAGAATTACATAGGGGAAGACCTACTACATATCCTATCTAAATTTGCTTATCATATAAAGCCCTTTACTTACATTGCTAGTTTTTTGCTTTTGCTATATTTTTTGTATTAACAGAAAAATCAAAAGTTAAAATTAAACTAATAACACCGTTAGCTTGTTAAAGCGTTATTAATACCAAACATAAAGTGATAATACGCTAAGATCTGACCGTTATCGTGGTTTTGTTGAATAAATTGGACTTTTGCCCATGGCAGGTTCAGATCACGTCTCATCCTGATAGCGCAGGCAGTACCGTTGCAAAGCAGAAGTTCAAAATCACTAACAGGTAAACGTACAACAAAGCCTTCATTAACCATGGTGCCATCACTTTCTGGCTCTACGATGAGGGCATTCATGCCTGGTAACGACTCAGCCCCCTCATCCCGGGGAAGACATCGAGTTATTCTGACCTTACCATCACCACCGTCCTAGTTGTTAAGCACATTTTCCAGCTAACCCTGCGGGGCTGCACAGGGTTTTATTGATTCCATTTTTGCCCTGATGGACGTTCCGTTGCGCTGTCCGGATTACACCAGTGTCATCAAGTGGGCGAAGCCGGTTAATGTCCGCTTTAAAACGCCCACCCAGGGTGAAATAGCGCATCTGGTGATTAATTCCACCGGGCTGAAAATCTTCGGTGAAGGTGAGTGGAAAGAAAAAAGATAGGGGGAAATTCACAGATTTGAGACATTATCACCTCTAGTACGGTGGTTAGCAGGGTCTGCTTTCAGGGCTAAGTGTAGACTGGTTTAAAATTACTATCTGTCCATTCAGATAGTAATTTTTGGTAGAAATTTAAACCAATCCATTCCAGCGTTATACACGAACTTAGACACATAATGCCCTACTCCTTAACCACGCTTTATCGTGATAACCATCACAAAACCAAAGCGATCCTTTACGGGGGCTTTTGTGGGGGCTCCTCTTGCGATAAATACCAACAAAAACGATAAGAAACATTGTGTTAATCGTAGATATGATTCCGAATCCGACCACTATTTAGAAAAAACCGCCTATGGCGTTTTTTTGCTCTCTGGGGTTCTGGGAGATTTCTGGTCGTTTTGACTGCTAATGTCGCTGCTTTACCTCTTGATTCCCTCCTGAGCATCTATCTTTAGCGACGCCCTACCCTTCCGGTCACTGTGCCAACCCCTGCTGATCTTCATGCTGCCAATAAACACTATTTCCAGCCGGTATACCTGCTGGTGAATTGATCACACCAAGGCAGCATCCGGTCTTTGTCCGGCCAGGAGAAGCCAAGCAGCATCGCTTCTGAGGTGTGCGAAACACTACCGCGCCGGTAGGCTTGCTCAACCCCTCACAATCCCGGAAAGGATTCCCGGCCTTGCTCACGGTTCTCAATAAAATCGGTTATAAGCACTTCCTCAACCAACTTTCCCCAGCCACTGCCAAGACACCAGTAAGTGATGCTAATGACAGCGTTAATATGCCCGCTAAGCAGCCATTCCGGTCTGGTACTGTTTTCAGGGAAGAGATCAAAAGGTCCGGACCTCTGATTTAACCTGGCATCGATATTGGGAGGGGATCATATGTCGGAAGATCTCTAAAAGTGAATGGAACTAAAACAGGTGTGCTTACACCTGAACTTGCCACCGCTTTAAAATTTTCCAGAATCGGTTTTCTGATTCGTTTGGTGGTAGCCCACCACGCAAAAATTATGCAATATTTTTTAAAAATCAAAGAGCTGTCTTAAAAAATCGAATATTAATGCCTAACTCACCCAGTATTGCCAACATTTTTAGGCCCATATTTAGGCCCACGAAGAAAAAATAAAATTATTAATATGATAAATAATCAAAGTGATAAATAATAAATTCAACTCCCGCCAGCCCAAAATTCTCCATCGGTGATTACCAGAGTCATCCGATGAAGTCCTAAGAGCCCGCACGGCGCAAGCCCTGCGGGCTTTTTTGTGCTCTCAATTTGTCCCGCGAAGTCCGAAGAGAACTAATTAAATCCGAACCTTTTAGGCACCTTGTTAGGCACCTCATAAAGCTTTATTGTTTTTGAGGTGCCTAAAACTATGGAAACCCGGCAATGGCAAGACAAACCAAACCTTTATCCGTTAAGGAAATCGAATCCGCCAAACATAATCAATGTAGCCGCCTCACGCGCCAAGAAAAACCTGTATGTGGTCGGCTCGGCTGCAGCTTGGTAGGGAACCGGCCTGCAGGTCCAGCAGCGACAACTGGCAGAATCAGCGTGACAATCTCCGAGGTGACCCTCACGTAACGGACCGGCCACTACGTGCCAGCAGCGGAAGTTATTAATAGCATGATGAATGGACCAATGGAGAGCCGATCATCCATACTCTTGTTAATCCAGACTGGAAATATTGTTATCACTAGCCCTACAACACAAGAGTTAACTCTATATTCTGACGCTTTAGAGGAATTTTACTCTGCTAAATAACCACCATCGATTGGATATACTCCTCCGGTACAGAACCCTGAATTGTCTGACAGCAAAAACAGAATGAAGTCTGCTATTTCTTGCATTTTTGCCATCCTTTTCATAGGGTGGCTATTTGCGAAACTACGTACGATATTTTCTGGAAATTCACTCATTCGTGGGGTTTGGACATAGCCCGGAGCGACTGCATTGATTCGAATGCCTTGACATGCAAACTCTAGCGCTGCGGTTTTGGTTAAACCGATTATACCATGCTTAGCCACGGTGTAAGGTGCTAATCCACGAATGCCAACCAGACCATTTACTGCAGATAAATTAACTATAGAGCCACCAAATTTCATCATCTCAGGTATTTCATATTTTAGGCAGTAAAAAACACTGCTCAATGAGGTGGCAATGACCTTATCCCAGTTTTCAACCGTCTGCTCGGTTATGTTTTTACCATGTTCACCTGTTAAGCCTGCGTTATTTACAGCACAATCAAGTCTGCCGAAATTTTTGATAACTTCATCTATCATTTGCCGTACTTGTTCGGGCTGTGACACATCACATCCGATCCCCAGCGCTTGTTGTCCCTGTGAAGATAATCGTTTCGCTTTTTGTTTAGCCTGCTCTGACGAGCGGGAGACAATAACGACCTTAGCTCCATGTTTGTGTAATTGCTCTGCGACTGCCTCACCTATACCTGCAGTACTTCCTGTTATGACAGCAACTTTATTCTGGAAATTCATAATTCACCCTATGAAGTCGAATTGAGTCTTTCATCTGGGTTAGTATACAAATTAGCTGTGACAGTTTTTGTCAGTACTCTTTCTCCTCGCTGATTCCTTCTTTTATTCTCCATTTTTTCAATAAAACTGTCCTGCTTTCTCTATATATGGAACCCAGTTGTACTATCTCTTCAATTTTGTCAGTTCTAAAATGACGAAAATCATTTCTCATCTCACACCATGCAACCAAAAGCCAGCATGACTCCATATATACCAATCCGATGGGCCATATGACTCGAGAAGAGTAAGTATCTTTCTTGTCACAATACTTTATTTTGATTCTCTTGCGCTTTTTAATAGCATTGCGGATGTCTTCAAAAAAAACCTCATTATTTTCTGAAGGGCCGATCAGATAAGATTGACTCTCAATAAGATTTTTTAATTCACCGGGAATGACAGCGTGGATTTTGGCAAGTGCATTCCTTGCGGTATTTTTAAAATCATAATCCGTATTATGAGATACCCAATTTAACCCAAGCGTAATAGCATTGATTTCTTCATGAGAAAGGTTTAAGGGTGGCAAATGAAAGTCAGACTTAATGATATAACCAATTCCAGCACCACCTTCAATGCACACGCCTTGATGCTGTAGCGTTTTTATATCTCTGTAAAGGGAGCGCACACTTATTCCTAATCTTTCAGAGAGAGTGGATGCATTGATCGGATATCTTTGCGCCCTTAATATCTGTAGTAGTTCGAGAAGCCTTTCTGTTCTGGTCATGTTGATAAATCCATCTTGATTCTGAGACAAAATCTTAAAGCATCTGTTGGATAAGCATCTTAGTACAAAGTAAGCGTACACGCTTAAGTTGAACTTCCCCCTCGATTAAGGATAGCGTGGCATCAACCCGTGAACTCACACCTCATAGAAGACCTTTAGCCCAGTTAGCCTGTCCGCTGTATGCCAGAGACGCTCTAAAAGTTGATGGTTCGTTTTGCAGGGAGACTTACACATACTTAATATGTCCATGCTTAATAACGACAACCACTTATTATTTAACCTAACACTGAGTGCGGCTTTTTGACCCACCACAAAATTACCGTATTGATCGCTCCCAGCTGCACAAAATGGATAAATACCGTTATCAGCACTTACAGTTTTTTCCTAAAGCCAGCGCTTCGTTCGTGTGCCATGCTTAATCACGCTAATAACTTATAACGCTAAGCGAGGATATTATGAAAAAGACAATTATCGCATTATCTGTAATTCTGCTGGCTTCTCCCGTTATTGCCGCGACGACACACGCAACTGATAATGATGTAGCCGCCGCACACGAAAATGCTAATACCGCAAAAGAAAAACTGCATCAGGCGCAGAATCAGGGCGTAGAGCAACAGTTAAAAGCAAAACATGCTGCTGAAGGTAAACAAGATGACCTGAGCAGTAAAGTGAGTGAAGGCTCACAAAAAGCCTGGAATACAACCAAAGAAGGTACTGAAAAAGGTTGGAATGCAACAAAAGAAGGTACCGAGAAAGGCTGGAATAAGACCAAAGAAGGTGCTGCCTCCGTTGAGAAAAAAGTCAGCGAGTAATCTTCCAGCCATTCAATAATAAAAAGCCGCTTTCGCGGTTTTTTATTATTAGCAATCCTTATAATAAACGTAGAAACGCATTAAAGGGTATTGGTTTACTGAACAGATACCCCTGCCCAAAGCTAACGTTAATCCGTCGCAGCCTCTCCATCTGTTCTTCACTTTCTATTCCTTCCGCCACCAGTGGGATCCTGGCCAGTTCAGACAGGTGAACAATATTGCTGATGATAGTATCACACACGCCGCCTTTACCCAGTGAGTCGATAAACATCTTATCAACTTTCAAGAACCGCGGCGAAATGCGTTGCAGCGCAGCATAGTTAGAATATCCGGTCCCAAAGTCATCCAGGGCTAGCGCAGCGCCTGCCTCTTTCAGGCGCCTCAGAACACTTTCACGGATCAGATTCTGCTGCCGTTCGGTGATTTCCAGCATTACGCCAATATGAAACAAGTTCATCCGCTGAATAAAGGCGATAGTGGCATCGGTAAATTCATGATCCTCCAGTGAAAGTGGAGGAACGTTAATACCGATATGAAATGGTATATCACACTGAGCCCTAAGGCACCGCATATCAACCTCTACCTGCGTCAACAATTTTAGCGTCAGCGCATTGATCAAGCCGCTATGTTCAGCCGTGTGGATAAATTCGTTAGGGGGAATAATTCCCTGCTCAGGGTGATTCCAGCGAACAAGGACTTCAGCCCCGACGATTTTTCCGCAAGCGAGTTCAACGACGGGCTGATAAAACGGAATAAATTCATCATTATTAATCGCACGCTGCAGTATTTTTATCGGTGATATCCGCTGCGCCCGGCGTAAGTGGAAATATAACAGCAAAGACAGAACCACAAATAAAATAAGAAGATAATGATTATCCCGCACATAATCCGCAATGCCATCCTGTGAATCCGTCACAATCCAGAAAGGATAGTTTTGCGAGGCCATCTGCACGAAAGGATGTTTTTCTGGATACAATAAAAAATGCACATCAATTTTTTCTTTACGGGCAAAATCCATAAGAATTTTATCGATCGCCGCTTTATATACTGCAACAGCCACCACCTGCCCCTGAAACGGAAAATAGATTATATACATCTCCGTGTTCAGCCGATAAATCTGTTCAATCATCAGTGAATGTGTGGTCGTTCCATTGGAAATAATCCCCGGCGATTCTCGACCTTCAAGAGAAGAGCAGTTCCACTCACCGTTCCTGATGATACTGACTGAACGAATCTTCTCGCCAGACGCCGTAAGAAGACGCAATTTTCGTAGCAGATCGTCAGTGCAATTCTCTTGTATATGTGCGCTGGCTAACACAGCCAGTGTATTTACGTCGTCAAATATCGTATCGATTTCTTCGACCAGGCTATTTATCGCATGTTCTCTGACAAGTTGTCCCTCTCTATCCCATTGCTGCCATGAAGTCAGCACACCGGCCAGAAGAAAAAGCAACACCAGCATGATGGGTGTGATTTTCTTGGTTACAGACATGATTAACTCGTGTTGTTGAACAGAGCACCCCGAAGGACGCTTTTTGAGAATATTTCAGGAGGAAATGGCCAGACTGACATGCGCCAGTCTGGCTGAACTTGCCCGGTAGAATCAGCTTAGAAGTTCCATTTCACACCTACCATCGCAGCGCTGTCGTTATACCCTTTGTCGCCAGCCTGAACCCCGATATTGCCCCACAGATTAAGACGAGGACTTACCTGTCCCTCCACACCCACTTTTACCTCGGCAATATTTTTCGCTCCATCCTGGCGCACATTCACGCCATCCATGGTCGTACTGAAATCGCGTGAATTGTGCAGCCAGTTCAGCTCGGCAAACGGCTGGAATTCACGCTCTTTAGCGTTATCCATCTGGTGATGGCTCTTAATCCAGGTTTTCAGGCCCAGTCTGGTCTGCACATTACCATTACCGTTGCTGGTGATACGGGTACCGTTACTTTCACGATGGTCGTTCGCCTTCACTCCCATCCAGACTGCCTGCGCCTGAGGTTGTATGTACCATTCGTTCAGCGTTCCGTGACTGCCGGCAAACTCGCCCATTTTTTGGGCATATCCCATTTCCAGCGAAGCGGTAACCCCTTTCGATTTGTACGATTCGCCTTGCAGGTCATCGCCTTTAACATTGTTATCAAACCAGCTGTACTGAGCCCAGCTGTCCAGCCAGGCGCCGTTATGCGACGCATCATTGGCATACCACGTGGCATAAACACCGGTGCTGTAGCCATTCACTGAGCCTTTTGAACGATAGCCCGTGCGTGAAGACTGGGTATTGCTGTGATCGTTACCGTAGCCCGCCATCACGCCAAGGTGCCAGCGATCAAGCCCACTCTGGCTCCATTGCGCAATGTCGCCCCCCAGTTGCAATACGTAACGGTTGCTCTGGGTTTTCAACTGGCCGCTACCGTCACGCCAGTTGTTGTGCCCACCGACGTGGCGCATCCACATGCTGGTGACTTTCTGCTCGCCGGTGAGGGCATCGATATACTGCGTTTCGCCCAGACGATCGTGCAAACGGGTGACGAACATGTTGTTGGCTGCCGCCAGGTTAGCCGTGTAGCTGCCGCCTTCCGGACGCAGATCTTTATCGGGATCTGGATCCGGGTTTGGCTGCGGATCGGGGTTGGTTTTACCGCTGGTCAGATACCAGTTGCCGCTATTTTCATCCTGACCACGTCCAAGGCTGTAGTCATATGCCCCCGCCACAATACGGCCAGCCTGAATAAACTCACCGTCCGATACGCCATCAACATGGATAACTTCGATACCATCAATCGTTGCAGCACCTTTCCCACCGGCGTTAGTGACGCTGACAGAAGTAGTGCCACTGGTATCACCTTTTACCACCAGCTTATCCGTAACGGAATTGTCATCCCCCAGCGCGGTGTTTAAGGAAAGATGACCATCATTACCCGTGTAATTGCCATTGACCACCAGTTGATTACCGGCCTGCTGACCATTCACACCGGTTGCGAGGATACCGCTGTTAACCAGGTCTCCCTCTACAGTGAACAGGAGGTTGTCACCGGTCCCGGTACCTACCTGCAGCACACCGGCGTTATTTACATTACCTGCGACACCCCCTACACCCGAGAGCATCCCCGCCGTAGCAATGTTGACCTCGGTACTGACAAGCGTGACGGGAGATGTGCCGTCACCCAGAACCAGGCCGCCCTGCTCAATATCCGTTTTCCCCGTCCAGGCGGCGTTATCACCGACAGTAATGGATCCGGCTCCCAGCTTGGTCACGTCGCCGCTACCATAAACGTCGTTATCAAGCTGCCAGTCGGTATGACTGTCCAGCACCAGTGAACCGCTATTGTGCACCTCTGCGCTGCCCAGATTTTCTGCGGTGAACGCGGTGAGCCGGGAATCCGCATCAATAGCAAATTGTCCCGAAAAGGCACTATTGTTGCCCACCAGCGCGACATCGCTTTCGGTAAGTTCAATCCGTCCGGCATCGCTGATGCTGTTGTAAAGAACACCTGCCGCCTTATTCATCGTCAGCGTTCCCGCCGCCACAATATCGCCCGTGCCGAGACCTAGCGTCGTGTTCATCAGCACGCGCGCGCCTTCTGCAATGGTCGTTTTTGCCGTCAGCGTGCTGTTTTCACCGGTGATGGTCAGCGTATCGCCATTGATGTTTAGCGCGCCACTTCCGGTCAATATTCCATCGGCTGTTCCGCCCTGCTCCAGGGTCAGGCTACCGCCATTGATGTTCAGCAGTGAGTCAGCCCCCGCCGTCAGCTTACCGACAGTCTGGCTATGACCATTCATGTCAAAACCGGTATCGGCGGCCAGACGTAGTTCACCGGTCTGTCCCAGAACATTATCGTTTTTCATCAGCAGGTTGCCGCTGCGCACATCGGTGATACCGGTGTAATCGTTATCCATATTCGACAGCGATACCGTCTGGCCTTTGGCGCTGTCAAACGCCAGATCGCCACTGCCAGTCACGCGAGCGCTCAGATCTGCGGCATTACCGGTTTTTCCGTTCGCATCCAGGACCAGTGCATTGTCTCCGGATGCGAGCAGTTCGACTTGTGTCAGACCATAGCTAATGTACAGTCCATCATCGTTATCCCCTCCGGTGAGGCGATAATCATAGGTTCCATTCGCAACAATCTCGCCATTTTGGCTGATACCGGCTTCAACCCCATCGCTGATGATATTGCCATTGCTATCGGTCAGCGTCAGATTGCCCGCACCGCCGGTGACGGAAGAATCAGATGTTGCCAGTTGAATCAGGGACTGCGCATCGTCCTGCTCAAGAAGAGATAGCGTGGTATCAGCCAGCGGACGATCGTTCGTAATCGTGCCGGTATCAACCTGCACGGTTCCGCGTCCGGAGAGATCCATCGCGCCAGCATGAATTGTTCCTTCGGAACTGCTCTGCCCCGGCGTCACCCCGTCAAAGCTGACGGTGCCGCCGTTAAACGCCAGGCCTCCGATATTTTGCTCACCGGACCCCACGTGGGTGACGTTCCCCTCGCCTACATTTAATGTTGCATGGCTCAGCGCCTGAGTGTTTAATCCAGCCAGCTCAAAGGTGCTGTTCGTTAGCGCCAGCGTACCGTTGAATCCATCTGCCGCATTGTTGCTGGTAAAATCAAACGCATTACCGCTGGCATCAACGGCGACAGTTCCGGTTCCCGCCAGATGGCTATTAAAAGCCAGCGCAGCGTCGGAATTCAGCGACAAGGTGCTGGTCGTATCAATGTTGTAACCCGTACCGGTCGCATCGTTTTGGTTATCACCCAACGCAAAATCAACATTATTAACGGTAAATACTGAACCAGCAGTCAGATCGATATGCTCCATGCCGGTAATAGCATCGGCGTGATTGAGGATGTACTGTGCGTTATTCAACTGAAGTGTATCCTCCCCATCACCACCATTGAGGCTGGTAAACAGCGAGGTTTCTGTCTCTTTGACATCTTTCAGTAGGTACAGATCGTTACCACTGCCCGTCTTGATGTCGGTTGCGGTACTGCCAGACTCCAGCGTAACGGTGTTATCACCGCTCATCAGGTTAACCTGACCAACAATGCTGGCTCCCGCCGCGTTAGTAAACGCGATGCCTGCCCCCGAGAGCATTTCTACCGCTTTTTGCGACGCATCCAGCGCTTTAATAACGCCTTTATTGATAAACGTTTCCAGGGAACCGTTATCAACATTCACCACCGCGTGGCTGGTCGATTTCGATGTCAACTCACCGGCCTGTTCAACATTTTTGGTCGTGCCACCGACAATCAACGCTTCACCACCGTTAGCGTCGAGTACGTTAACGCTGACGCCCGTTTTCAGGTCGGTTGACGCATTGGTGACGATCCCTTTACCCGCAGCCTGCTCAACATTGATAACCAGATCGCGTGAGTCAGACATATCCAGCGTTTGATTCGTTTCGCTGCCGTCGATATTTTCAAACAGGATCCCCGTACCGCTCCCCGTAACATTAATCGTTCCGGAGTTGGTCTGCGCCAGGGATGCTCCGGTATGAATACCGATTCCATTCCCCACACTGATAGTTGTATCTTTTAGCTGGATACCCGCAATGTTGGCGACGTTTTCAATCGCGCTTCCTTTACCCGTACTGTCCATCGTGATGATGGCTCCATCGACCAGCAGACCTTTCGCACCGGCGGCCAACAAGATACCGTGCGCGTCTCCCGATGCTTTGGTTTCTCCCGAACCCGTCAAACTTAATGACGCATCATTGCCCACGAGATAGGCTGCGGTGCCATTCGTCGCGGTAACCGTCGCATTGTTGTTCACAACGGAATCAGCGCCTTCGATGCTGACCGCCACGCCATTTACCTTGATGTCGCCGTCGTTATTCAACGTACCACCGGAAACCAGCACGCCTGTGCTGCCCGCCTGGTCAAAGTCGATGCTGCCTTTATGGTTGAGCGTACCGCCGTTGCGGGCGATGTAGCCGAAAGCACCATCCGCCGTATTACTGGTATTCAGCGTGGCGTAACTGGTCAGGATTGAGTCACCTTTCTGATTCTCATCGACATTCCCGGACAAGTCATAATAATTACCGTCCACAATCCCGGCGGTGGTATCTTTACCGGAAAGTTTCACGATCACCGCGTCTTTGGTGATAACCCCATCCGCTCCGCCTTCAACCCGAATCCCGGTCGCGCCGTCACCCGTGATACTCAGCGATTGCGAGCCGGAATCAAAATGGCTCCCCGTCCCGGTCACCTGCAGAATAGTGCTGTCGGTGCCTGATGCCGTCATTGTCGTACCAGACGACCCGCTGCCATCAAAAGTCGCACCACCTTCTATGCGATATAATGTTGACCCTTCAGTCGAGACATCTTGCGTATTGGTAGAGGAGGCGTTTACTTTTGAACCTTCACCATAAATAAAATAGCCAATCTGGTTTTTGCCACTGGTAAATGAGACTTTGCCTGTATCGGTAATATCGATAACACCGCCGTCACGAACGTGCAGACCAATAGCGTTATCAGCAGCAAGATTCACACTCCCACTCATCGTGAGTTGAGACCCGGTCCCCTCGACCCAGGCACCAATATTTTTTAATGTATTATCCGTGGTACTACCATTGGTGATATTTATCGTGCCCGAATGAAGCGCCTGACTCCCTCCCTGCAGTTCAATACCGCTGGCGCTGTACCCATTGAGGTTAATCGTGCCGCTGTTTACCAGCCCTTTTGCACCGTTAATCCCCATTAAGCCAATATTTTGCGCTGAGCCGATGCCATTGATGTCAATGACGCCGTCTTGGGTAACGTTGATTGCACCAGGAGACGCACTGCCGTTTGCCTGAATGGCAACAGCATTCTCGACTTTTTCTCCGATCGTGATGTTCCCGGTGTTATTGATGGTTCCACTCTTCACAAACATACCAATGGCCGGAAGAGTGACCTGAACGTCACTGCTCGCCTCATCTTTTACCGCTTGTGCAGTGCGTCCGATGTAGAGCGTCCCGTTATTAGTAGCCACGGCATTACGTTGAACAAACACGCCGTAGGTATAGACACCATCGGAAGATTTCGCAGGCTCACCTCCGGTGGCAATATTCATTACTCCGTTATTAATAAAGGTCGCCGTGTCATTCATCAGCACGCCATAGGCGTTATAGATATCCTGATGCGAGGCAAGGTTGATGACGCCGTCGTTCTGTACCTTTGTCGTCCCGGTCGCGAGAATCCCGGTATGGGCGCCAACCCACGCATTTTTCACATCAAGACTGGTACCCGCATCAATAATTCCATTGTTATTTACGATGCTATCACGCGCTGAAACGACATAATCACCACCGGCTGCACCGGCGGCAACCCCCAGTGTGCCGTTGTTATTGAGGGTGGCTCCGTCGGTCAGCGTCACCACGGAGGTATCGCTAAAAACCGCCTGAATATTGGCATCAGCAGAAATATTGACGACAGAGCGCGCACCGGAAGCTTTAATAAAACTGTTCACATCACGATTCGCAGCCTGCAACACCGCATCGCCATCCGGGATATTGGTGTCGAAGTGAATGTTTTTCTGTTCCGTGGTATAGGCTTTATGAAGCTCAGCTTCGTAGTCCGTGGGCGAAAGTTGCCCAGCCTCTACGGCTTTCACCAGAGCATCATTGTAGTTTTTTAAATCATCAAGATTATTAACCGTATACTCGCCAAGCGCGCTGGAGAAGGTGCCGTTATAGGTTGCGGTATCAAAGTTATAATCTTTACCGGTATTTTTCGCGACATTACCAACGTTACCGCTTTGCACGATGGTTTTGGCGTTGTAATTCAGTACCGCGTCTTTAGTGTCACTGGCGCTGCTCTCAACGTTATAAACTCCAGAGACCTTGGTGACAGCATTGAAGATATTTGCCGAGTTCGATGCCCAGCCGCTTTCCGTTGAACCAACATTCACATCAAGCGTGCCGCCTGATGTCACTGTCGCCAGCTTCATATTCACATACTGCCCATCACCGACGCTGACCCCCAGATAAGTCGTCAGATCGCCAACGCTGGTAGAGGCAAAATTATCGCTGTCATACACCTGGACTGTACGCGAAGCCCCGGTGATGGGGTCAACGTATTGAATGCTGTGGGTACGACCACCTAAAGTCGTCTGCGTCAGATTTATATTTTCACTACCTGACGAAATATAACCATTATCCATTGCCTGCTGAATAGTCATCGTTTTAAAGCCCGATGCACCAGAGGCAATGCTGCCATATCCTTTAGTACCGGTGATAATATTCATGTTTTCACCGTCACCGACAACAAGTTGCCCTGCGCCATTAGCGTTAGTCGACGGTAAGTAATCAGGCAAGACGTAGTCAGCGGCAAAAGCATATATTGAATGCGTAGCCAGTACGGCACCTATTATACTTAGCGCAATTCTTGAAATATTAAATTTATGCGTTCCAGATTCAATGCGAGCAGAACTATTGGTTTCCACAGAAGCACCACAACGTTTTGCCAGTTCAGAAACAACAACCGCGCAAGAGTGCGAAACACTCCATACCACTTTAAAAATCTTGTTCATCATTACCATTCCGAATAATTCCACGAATACCCTTCCTGGGAAAAATTCGTGGTCACATAGCATTATGGGATGCTCATAGTTACCCAGCGGTCAGATACCTCTTCTCTGGAGTTTTTTCCGCTGAAACATTGAGCGATCTGTACATGACGAATGGTATTACCGCATCAACAACCAATCTATTTATACTGATAAATTTGCAATTTATAGATGCTTTATCTAAAAAGATAAGTAATTATAGATTTAAGTATCGATATCATCACAGGAGCACATAGGCAACTGTTAATGAATTGCATAAACAATGTAATATGATGAACTAATTTTCGACACAATAAACAAACATTTCAAATTAAATAAAACGCATATTAATTTATTTCAGATCTCGTAAAAAAAACTTTATAATAACAGCTCTTAAACAACTAACAACTTATAAGAGAAATCTTATTGCATGGGTTATATTGAAAAACATAACCCATTTGAGTTACTTAAATTATAACTGCGAGAAACAGGGATTACATTCTGTCGAATACACACCTCGCGATAAGCAAGTTCCGCGGCCATCTGTACCGCCAGGGGTTGAATGTAATAAGTAAAAAATATCAAAGCCTTTCTAATTGTTGTTTAAGACGCTTGATACCATACTATTTTTAGATTATTTTACTTAAGTAAATTTTCGTTTACTCATTATAAAAATGCCACTTACTAAAGTTACTGACAATTTGTAAATCAACCAGAGGCTCAGAACTACGCAGTTCTCAAACCGGCGAATGATTATAATGGTCTATCTGAAAATAGTAGCACTCTTATAATTTAATCAGCGTGAAGTAGGCATTTATACTTAAAATGAACAATTTCATAGTTTTTTATGCCAGAGGGGATATTTTACAATGCTCAAATGCCCCCTCCTCCTGCCTCGGCCCTGTCACCTCTCACGATACTGTAGTGAAGAAGAAATACCACTATGGTTTATAATTACGTAATACCCTGTTAATGATGAAAAAATGAAATATCTAATTAACAATGAAGTTACATTTAGGACTGATGATGGCGTTTTGGCGAGTCTGAGTCCGTCGGACAACTCACTCACCCTGTCTATTACCGCAAACAGGATCTTCACCTATCTCCTCGAGCAGGAAGGGAAAGTAGTCTCGAGAGAAGAGATGTTTACGAATGTCTGGGACAAAAATGGTCTGCAAGCCTCAAACAACTCATTAAGCCAGTATATTTCTTTGATTCGTAAAGGATTACAGGAGCTCGGTTGTGAACACGAGATCATTCAAACCGTACCACGGGTCGGCTTTTTCATCGCTGAAGGATTGGTAACCACCATAGAGGAACCGCCTTTGGTTTCCGCGGCGTCCCTCACTCCCGCAAAAGCCACGCCTTCCCTGTCAAAACGCGTAAAAATGATGCTGCTTGCAGCTGGGGGGGTCTCGTTATTCATGCTTCTTTACCCAGTCAACACATTGTTTAACAGCACTCAAAACCACCTTCCCGTCGTGCAGTTGTATAAACTTGGCAATATCGACCTCTGTCCGGTCTATACCGTTTTTGAAAGCTCACGAGAAGTGGCAACTGCGAAACTTGAAAAAGCCAAAAAAATGGCTGATTTACACCTGAAGTGTCTGGCTGGCGCATTGTTTATTTTCCAGCCTGACGATCTGTACGTCTACGGCGAAAAAGGTCGCATATTTTTATCCCGCTGTACTTTCAATAATGCAGAAAAAACAAAGTTTGCTGGATGCAAGGACCTTTATATCCATGAATACTAAATATAAAACCAAGATATTACTTGCAGGAGCGGCCGTTCTGGTCGCTGTCAGCGCCTTGTTAAGCGCGAATGGAATCACCCTCATTCCAGTCAATCAGGGAATAAGCGTGCATTGCGTCTCCACACTTTCACTACCCGAACTGCCCGGGGGTGGGAAATACGATGGTAGCCTGATGATCCAGTTGCAAACAGATAACACTGGCGTCATTGATTTCTCAGGGATTATTACCACAACCCCACTGGCAGACAACCGCCCAGGACGTCGCCTTATCCTGCAACGCTCCGTCAGTTTTAATTATCGGATAAAAGATAAAGGCGTCGTTTTTCTGCAAGACGTGAAAATGAGTAAACACAGTCTGGATAACGTGTCGGATGAGATGTTTATCCATAATATCTATGACCCGTTCACACCCAGTAAGCGTGCGCAAATATATAAAATTAATAATGCCTACCTGTTAGGCAATACCTTTTCGCCAACGAACGTCTGCGTTAGTAAATCGTAGTAATAAGCCGTATTCCAGGATTGCCTACCCGCCTGGCTAAACCAGGGCACGGTAACGCATTGGACCTGACTCCACGTGTGGCGACAGTAAATCGCTTTCCCTGTCGCCACACACTTTCGCCCTATCCAGCGACCAGATAAAATACAGCCTGTTATTACCATAAGCTACAATAATATTAATTTTAGATAATCAACGGCACGTTTGCTGACAATAATGAGCAAAGGGTTACTATAGGCCTGTCTTTTTTTTAGCAGGAAAGTAAAATGAAAAAAACAAAAGGGTTGATAATTGTTGCCCTTGCTTTCACCCTGGCGTCATGTGCTTCAATTCCTGAGAATATCAAAGGTAATAATCAACCAGATATACAAAAAAACTTTATCTCCGTGCATAACCAACCGGGATTATATACCGGTCAGCAGGCCCGCTTTGGGGGTAAAGTCATCAATGTGATTAACACCAAAACGGATACATTACTGGAAATCGCTGTTCTGCCACTGAACAACTATGCTAAACCGCAAATAGACGCGAGCTATCAGGGGCGTATTCTTGCCCAGCAGAAAGGTTTTCTCGATCCGGTAAACTACAGAAACCATTTCGTTACTATTTTGGGGACAATACAAGGAGATGAACCAGGATTCATCAACAAAATCCCGTACAACTTTGTTAAAGTTGATTTACAGGGCATTCAGGTTTGGCATTTAACGGAGTCAGTCAACACTACCTATAATATGTGGGATTACGGCTATGGCGCGTTCTGGCCTGAACCCATGTGGGGCGCCCCCTATTACGCTAATACAGTAACTCAGGTAACTCCGGAGCTAGTGAAATAATCTCTGTAGTAAGATGGCGCGAATATATACCGGAGTCGGGTACTGACAAACGCCCACCACATCACCCCGCGTTGACCTTATTGCGCCATCCTGCTTTATGAGATCCTTCGCTTAGCACGCATTCTTCCTGTTACATATAATTTTACCCGCTAACACTTGAGCGAAAAAATGGGCTTTAACCATCTCATGCCTGAGCATCTTTTGTTATTTACCGATAACTCTTCCACCCTGCCTGTAATAAAAGAACATTGGTGTTTACGATTTATTCAGGGATTACTATGAACAGAAAATGCTTACTGTTGATACCATTATTTTTTAGTAGCGTCATCATCACCGCCTGCGATAATAAACCTGCAGTAAAAACCACCGCGATGGAGCCCGAGGTCGGCGTTGTTACCTTAGCGCCCTCTTCAGTGAATATTAAAAGTGAACTTCCAGGTCGCGCGGTTTCATTCGAGATCGCCGAAATCCGCCCTCAGGTTGGTGGGATCATCATAAAACGCAACTTTATTGAAGGTGATAAAGTCAGCAAAGGAGAGTCACTGTATCAAATAGATCCTGCCCCGCTGCAGGCACGACTGGATTCAGCCAAAGGCGCGCTGGCAAAGGCACTGGCGACGGCCAATAATGTGCGTCTGACATTAAATCGGCAGTCAGCGTTAATAAAATCCAATTACGTCAGCCGCCAGGACTACGACACGACACGCTCACAGCTTAATGAAGCAGAAGCCAATGTCGCCGTCGCCAAAGCGGATCTTGAGCAGGCCACCATCAACCTTCGTTACGCTAATGTCACCTCACCGATTGATGGCATCAGCGGTAAATCCTCCGTAACCGTGGGTGCCCTGGTCACCGCAAATCAGGAAAACACGCTGGTCACCATTCAGCGGCTGGATCCGATTTATGTTGATTTAACACAGTCAGTACAAGATTTCTTACGCCTGAAAGAAGAGAAAGCCAACGGCAAAATTGCCCAGCAACAAGGCAAAATTCCAGTTGAGCTGATGCTGGAAAACGGCAAACCCTATCGCCATACCGGTACGCTTGAGTTTTCCGATCCCGCCGTCGATGAGACCACCGGATCGGTGACTTTGCGCGCCGTGTTCCCCAATCCTGAAGGTGAAATTTTACCCGGCATGTATGTCACGGCGTTGCTGGACGAAGGCAGCCAGCAGAACGTTTTGATGGTCCCCCAACAAGGGATTACGCATAACGAACAAGGAAAAGCCACCGCACTGATCCTTGACCAGCAAAACGTGGTGCAACTGCGCGAAATAAACGCCGTGAAGGCCGTTGGCAATCAATGGCTGGTGACCGCAGGATTACGCCCCGGCGATCGGGTCATTGTGTCCGGATTACAAAGAATTCGTCCGGGAATCAAAGCCCGGGTCCTCCCTTCAAAACTGACCACTCCTGACGCGGGAACTGAACAGTAATATTTCAGGTATTAAGGACACTTTCTTCATGGCCAACTTTTTTATTGAGCGCCCGGTTTTCGCCTGGGTGCTCGCCATTATCATGATGTTTACGGGCGGTATCGCGATAATGAACCTGCCGATCGCCCAGTATCCACAAATTGCTCCCCCAACCATTACCATCAGCGCTGCCTACCCAGGGGCAGACGCAAAGACCGTTGAAGACTCCGTAACTCAGGTGATTGAACAGAATATGAATGGTCTTGATGGCCTGATGTATATGTCATCCACCAGCGATGCGGCAGGTAATGCGTCGATTATCCTGACTTTCAAAACGGGCACGTCACCCGATATTGCGCAGGTTCAGGTACAGAATAAACTACAGCTGGCGATGCCTTCTTTACCGCAGGAAGTACAGCAGCAAGGGATCAGTGTTGATAAATCCAGCAGCAATATTTTGATGGTCGCCGGCTTTATCTCTGATAATAACAGCCTGAGCCAATATGATATTGCCGACTATGTGGCTTCAAACATCAAAGACCCAATAAGCCGCACTGCCGGGGTGGGGAGCGTACAGTTATTCGGTTCGCAATACGCCATGCGTATCTGGCTGGATCCGCAAAAGCTCGACAAGTATAACCTCACACCTCAGGACGTCATTACCCAGCTCAAAGTTCAGAACAACCAGATATCGGGCGGGCAGTTGGGAGGCATGCCTCAGTCAGCCGATCAGCAGCTAAATGCGTCGATAATCGTCCAGACGCGCCTGCAAACTACCGATGAATTTGGCAAGATCTTCCTTAAAGTTCAGCAAGATGGCTCCCAGGTTCTGCTGCGCGATGTCGCGCGAATTGAGCTGGGTGCGGAAAATTATGCAACGGTTGCACGCTACAACGGAAAACCCGCCGCCGGGATTGCAATTAAACTTGCCGCTGGCGCAAATGCCCTGGAAACATCCCAGGCAGTCAAACAGGAGCTGAACAGATTATCGGCCTGGTTTCCGGCCAGCATGAAAACCGTTTATCCCTATGACACCACTCCGTTTATCGAAATTTCGATTCAGGGGGTTTTTCATACTTTGATTGAGGCAATCATTCTGGTATTCCTCGTCATGTATCTGTTTTTGCAAAGTTTCCGCGCAACGCTTATTCCCACAATCGCCGTTCCGGTAGTTATCCTTGGCACCTTTGCGATACTCGACGTCGCGGGTTTTTCGATTAATACGCTCACGATGTTTGGCATGGTGCTGGCGATAGGGTTGCTAGTCGATGATGCCATTGTGGTGGTTGAGAACGTAGAACGCATTATTGCCGAAGAACACTTGTCACCAAAAGCGGCGACCCACAAAGCGATGGGCCAGTTGCAGAGAGCGCTGGTCGGTATTGCCGTTGTGTTATCCGCCGTATTTATGCCGATGGCATTTATGAGCGGAGCAACCGGTGAAATTTTCCGTCAGTTTTCTATCACTTTAATCTCCTCCATGCTGCTGTCGGTGTTTGTGGCGATGAGCCTGACGCCAGCACTCTGCGCCATGCTGTTGAAATCCCACGAGGGAGAAAAAGCAAACACACATTTTCTGTTTACCCGTTTCAATCACTTCATGGAGAAATGTACTCAGCACTACACGGACAGCACCCGTAAACTGCTACGTTGCACAGGCCGTTATATGGTCGTGTACTTAGTGATTGGCGCGGGCATGATTGTGCTGTTTCTACGTACCCCGACCTCCTTTTTGCCTGAAGAAGACCAGGGGGTATTCATGACCACCGCGCAATTGCCTTCGGGCTCAACGATGGTGAACACCAGCAAAGTGCTCGGGGAAATAACGGATTACTACCTGACGAAAGAACAGAAAAATGTCGCTTCGGTTTTCACCGTAGGCGGATTTGGTTTCAGCGGCCAGGGGCAAAACAACGGTCTGGCGTTTATCAGCCTGAAACCGTGGTCAGAACGCGTTGGTGAAGAAAACTCAGTTACCGCCATTATTCGACGGGCGATGATGGCCTTAAGCACCATCAATAATGCCGTCGTTTATCCGTTTAATTTACCCGCTGTTGCAGAACTGGGAACGGCTTCAGGGTTTGACATGGAGCTGCTGGATAACGGTAACCTTGGGCATGAAAAAATGATGCAGGCCCGAAACGAGCTTCTGGCGCTGGCCAACCAGTCGTCCGGTGAGGTCGACGGGGTGCGCCCGAATGGTCTGGAAGATACACCGATGTTCCGCATTCATGTTAACGCCACGAAGGCAGAAGCCATGGGCGTTGCATTATCGGATATCAATCAGACCATCTCCACGGCGTTCGGTAGTCGCTATGTCAATGATTTCCTGAATCAGGGACGCGTTAAAAAAGTGTATGTCCAGGCCGATACGCCGTTCCGTATGTTGCCGGATAATATTAATCACTGGTACGTACGTAATGCCTCCGGCGCTATGACGCCGCTTTCGGCCTACTCATCCACCGAATGGACCTACGGTTCTCCCCGCCTTGAACGCTACAACGGTCAGCCTGCAATGGAAATTCTGGGCCAGCCGGTCGAAGGGAAAAGCAGCGGCGATGCGATGAAATTTATGGCATCGCTGATAAATAAACTGCCCGCGGGCGTCGGATATGCCTGGACCGGTCTGTCTTATCAGGAGGCGCTGTCCACAAACCAGGCACCAATGCTGTACGGCATTTCGCTGATCGTCGTGTTTCTGGCACTGGCGGCACTGTATGAAAGCTGGTCGATACCGTTCTCGGTAATGCTGGTTGTGCCAATCGGGGTGGTCGGCGCTTTGCTGGCGACCGACTTGCGCGGCCTGAGCAATGATGTTTACTTCCAGGTCGGCCTGCTCACCACCATGGGGCTCTCGGCTAAAAACGCCATTCTGATCGTCGAGTTCGCCGTCGAGATCATGCAAAAGGAAGGAAAAACGCCGCTTGAAGCCGCAGTAGAGGCCGCGCAAATGCGCTTACGCCCTATTTTGATGACGTCACTGGCCTTCATCTTAGGGGTTATCCCTCTGGCAATAAGCAACGGCGCGGGCTCTGGCGCGCAAAATGCCGTCGGTACGGGTGTTATTGGTGGAATGCTGGCCGCGACAGTGCTGGCGATCTACTTTGTTCCGCTGTTCTTTGTTCTCGTAGAAAACATGCTGGCGCGATTCAAAACACGGCGCTGATTCCCTGCCCTCGTACGTGATTATCCCTGGGATAAGTTTATTAAATCCCAGGGATTCTCAATGCTCTCTCAGAGAAAGGGTTCCGTTCACCTTAAGTTCTTCATTTCATTACAGCGACGATACAGTGACTACGTTAAGAGTGGCATTCTCCACCACACTTGAGTCTCTCTGCTCTGCGGGTAATCAATGCCCGGTGGTGCTTCGCTTATCAGGTCTATGGTTGTTAGCGGGCCCTGCTATCCAGCGAATTTCTCGTGGATAGCAGGGTAAACATTACGGGGATTTTTTCTTGTAGGGTAACAACTAAGGTAGGTACAGAGGTTGTCAATTCTGACTCATGCCAGGCTATCAAAACGGGTAATCAATAGTGCAGACCGGAACCCTTCAGATTTACGGCCAGCTCGCCCAATTTAGTATCAGGGTGTCGATGACACATTTTAATCATCTTCGGTACAGCGACAGTTTCCACCTCATGCAGGGGAACATAATCATCGCCTTTAAAGTCCGAATTTTTATTAACAATCACAAAGGCAATTGCCGTCATGTATTGCCGACTCATATCAACGAATTCTTTACAGGTCATATCTTGTGGCGCCGCTTCCGTTGCCTGTGTAGCAAAAGCACGGCTCATCGGCGCCATAACAGAGGTCATAAGAATAGCTGTAGAGACAAACAATTTAATATTCACAATGCGCTCCAGAAGTAGCATTAATTTTTATCGGCGAGTTTTTCAGTTTGTACCAACGACGCATTTCTGCGCAGACTGATAAAAGCCAAAGAACTAAAGATCATCTCAACGCCTATAAAGATAGAGGTAAACACATAAGAGCGGTCGGGATCCATATTCAGCCACACGGCTGCAATAAGCAGGTCAAAAATACCGATAAAAATATTCCATCCATAGCCCGGACTGCGGAACATTTTGACGCCGGAAGCAACACGAAAAATCCCGCCAAGAATAAACAGGCAGCAAAAAACCATTGCCAATGAATTCATACCTATCACAGGATTTTCGAGGAAACAGTATCCCAGCAGCAACCATGCGATAGCAAAAAAGGCATAGGTAAATTTGGCTTTCAACTGCTTTTTACCCGAGGAAAACAGGCTGTAAATAGAATAGAAGCCGCACACCAGGAACATAAAACCTGTTGCATAGCTTAAGTAAACACCTGCAGCGATTGGATAGATTAAGCAGCAGATGCCGCAAACCAACAACAGCACGGCCATGATTGTGGCGTGTCTTTTATAATGAAATAGTGTTTTTTCATTAAATGCTTTCAGGCTACGCTGATTAAAAACAAACATACATCCTCCGTTACATAGAAACGCAATGTAACCTACTAATAAAAGAGTAATATTCACTTAATACATATCACTTACAATAGGATGATAAGACTTTCACTCCGAATTCGTATATAAGAATAAAGGAATGTCATTATCCGTATAATCCTACAAGCGTCAGACGTCTGACACCTGTAAGATTAAACGCTCATTATTCTATCCTGGCTCTGATTCCACTCTTCGAAGTTATTTAATATGCTTATTTCGTTTGGTGAGATATACCAAATTTATTCAGGAGAAAGTAATGAAAAAGATTATTCTTGCAGGTCTGCTTGCAACCATGATGGGCTCAGCCCCGGTACTGGCAGCTACCACTACCACGCCGGCACAAACTGCTACCGCCAATGTACAAAAAGAAGCTGCCGATATTATGCAGGTCGCAGTACAAGGTGCAAACGCGATGCGTGATATTCAGCTTGCCCGTCTGGCCCTGTTTCATGGACAGCCTGACAGTGCTAAAAAATTAACCGATGACGCCGCTTCCCTGCTTGCGGGTGACAGCCACGACTGGGCGAAATTTGTAAAAGCTGCGCCTAAAGCCAAGATGATTGACGATCAGTACGTGATTATTAACGCTACGATTGCGCTGTCAGAAGACTATATTGCCACCCCAGCTAAAGAATCTGCTATCAATACAGCGAATGGCAAAATGGCTAAAGGCGACTGGAAAGGTGCTGTGGATACCTTGCAACTGGCGGGTATCAGCGTGCTTCAGACCCAATACCTGATGCCCCTGAATCAGACGCGTAAAGCCGTTGCCAGCGCTCAAAAACTGCTGTCTTCAGGTAAATACTATGAAGCAAACCTTGTGTTAAAGGGTGCTGAAGAAGGCATTGTGATCGATAGCGAGATGCTGGGCGCAGGCCAGTAATACTCAGCACTACGGAGTGTTGAACCAGGACTTTCTCTCCTGATCGGGTTGCTACGGCAACCCGATCAGGGGGGTTAATGGCTAATCAGACTGTTAATCTCAATCTCAATTTCCCGCATGACGGCAACAATCTTCTGTAATGCTTCCTGGCGTACTGCCAGAGGAAGATCGTCATGTCGCATCGATTCAAAAGGTTCGCATAGCGTCTGAAGAGCAGTAATGCCCAGAATTTGCGCCGAACCATGCAACCGGTGAAGGGCTCGCAAAAACAGCTGGGGTTCGTCTTGCTCAACGGCTTTCTCGGCCGCCTGTAAATCGCTAAACGTTGCCTCGCGGAATGTTTCGAGTATCTCGTTCATTAATGCGCGATCGCCGCCGGTATTTTCCGTCAAGACATTGAATTTCAGATGCCGGATTGCACAAGGAGACGAATAACCGGTTTCGATTTTGCTTAATTCATGCGTCAGTGTCTGAATCGACACGGGCTTAAACAGACACAAATTCATGCCGTTTTGCAGACACCTGTCACGTGACTGTGGGAGCGCGCTGGCCGTCAGTCCCCATATTTGTAAATGAGGCTGCTGACGACGTAACGAAGCCGCAAGATCAAACCCGTCCTTCTTCGGCATATTCACATCGGTTATCAACAGGTCGTATGATTTTTTAGCCAGTTTGGCTTCGGCTTCCTCACCATCACACGCTTCATCCACGCTGTAACCAATGGCGTTCAACTGTCGCTTAAGCAGCAGGCGATTGGTCGGGTTGTCATCTGCTATCAAAATAGACAGACACGGCAGCGGCAACAGCGCCCCCGGTGTGTTGCTATCCGGTACAACTGACTGGCGGGCAGTCTCAACCGGCAGCGTTATGGTAAACGTGGTTCCTTGCGCCGGTACGCTCATCAGCTCCAGCGTACCGCCCATCAGCGTCACCAGCTCTTTGCAGATAAATAATCCCAGACCAGACCCCGTTTGTTGACGCCCACAGCGCCCCTGAGCGTAGCGACGAAACAGCCCGGCCTGCTCCTCTTCGCTAATCCCGCAACCGGTGTCGCTAATGGCGATGGTCAGGGTACCGTGATTCTCCCCGTCAGGTGTTAAACGGGCCGTCACATGAATGCTACCCTGCTCGGTAAACTTGAGCGCATTGCCCACCAGGTTGGTGAGAATTTGCCGCAAAGCTTGTTGATCGACAAACACCCTCTCGTTTGCCGGCAACTGGCTTACGCAAGCAAGCGTAACGCCTTTCTGTCTGGCTAAGGCATCAAAAGAGTGACACTGCAATTCAATGAGCTGCGAGAGATCCGTCCATTGAGGAACAACCTGATATTTACCAGACTCAATCTTATCAACGTCCAGAATCTTACCGATCAGCCCAAGCAATGACTGGGCTGTCGCTGCGGTAAGAGCAATCGCCTCTTTTCGTTGTGCCGGGCTGAGTTCTGAGCTCGACAGTAATTCCAGAAAGCCCACAATCGAGCTGACAGGGGTACGTAATTCATGGCTCATGCTCGCAAGAAAGCGACTTTTGGCCCTGGTTGCTTCAATCGCTTTATTTTTTTCGGTTTCCAGTTCTTGGGACAATGCCTCTTTGAGATGAAGCTGCTCTTCCAGCTGCCGCTGTGATTGTTTTCTTTTATTGACCTCACGGGAGAGTGAGATCCCCCAGATCAGGCTAATTGCTATCAGCAACAGCGCAAACACCACCAGTTGATAGAACTGTTTGCTATACCGACTCCAGAGATCGACCTGCGTATTAGAAATTTTCGACCACTTCTCCGTCATCTGCAAAATCTCACGCGGCGGTATCGCCTGCAGCGCTTTATCCATTACGGACTTCAACATGGGCTCGTGGGGAGAAACCGCAAAGCTCACCGACGCGCCAGGCATATCTGGTAGCCTAAAAAAGTGCATATTTTTCTGGTAGTCATGATCGACCATGAACCTTGCCGACAATTCAGTAGCAATTGCCGCGTCAACCTTGCCATCCCTGAGCATAGTCATCGCGACGCTGCCAGTATCAGCATCCACCCAGGTGGCCTGCGGGTAGCGTTGTTTCAGGTCACTTTCCAAAACATGCCCGGCGGGCAACGCAATACGGATCGGTGTATTCAGTAACGAGTCGGCCGTTTCATCGCGGGAAGTGATAATCACAAACGCCACATTCATCAGCGGATCGCTAAAGGTCGAATTGTGCTGATTTTGATTTGTCAGGGTGATAGTGGGATACATATCCCATCGTTCGCCGCTTATTTGTTTTGTCTGTTCACTTTTGGTGTTGGCCAAAACCGGCTCAAAATCAATCCCCGTTTGCAGATGAATAATATTCAGCAAATCGCCAAGAATTCCACGTAACTCACCGCTGCGATCGACAAGCGTGTAAGGCGGATAATCTGGATTGATAAGAATGCGAATAGTATGTTTCTTCTTCAGCCACGCTTTTTCCTGATCGGTAAAAGGAATAGGCGCATTCAGAAAAGCAAGGTTACCGCGGTTCAGCCAGTTCTGCATGACCTGCATATGAATTTCATTACTGATTGACGTAATGAAACCATCAAGAATATTTCTTAATACTGGCTGGTCGTCCTTCACCACAAAATAATTATATTGCTCTTGTTTATCAAAGTAGTGCGTAATAACCAGTGATTGCGAAAAATATCGGGAGACACAATGACTGCTGGTGATATTGTTCCCAATATAATATTGGTTATCACCGTTCACTACTGATGCCATGGCCTGATACTCGTCGTCGAAAAATGAGACTTTAGCTTCAGGAAAAGCATCCTGGATAACATCAAGAAAAGGACAATCTCGCACACACGCGACGCTAACCGGATGCTCCGAGGTCAGCGGCAGCATAGTGTTTTTTAGCGAGGTCACAAGCGTCGGCCACGTCGTCAGCAATGCCGAAGTGCGCAATAAATGGCCGCCAACATCTTGTCGCCGGGACAGCTGAGTTATCAATGTATCTACATCGTTACTGGCAAGTGCGGTCAGCGCTTCTTGCTCATTATCATACTGCTTTATAACAATTTTTATATTGAGATTCTTTTGCATTAGCGCAAGATAATCCGCGTTGACGCCCCGATAATATTCACCGCTATTTTGATAAACAATGGGGGAGACTTCCGGTAACCAGGTGCCAACAACCAAGGTTTTTTTATGCGCTAACCAGTTTGTTTCTTCACTGTTCAGGCCGATATGTTGTACTGAGGTATTATAGTTACTTTTTAGCTCAACTTGCCGGGCTGAGCTTACACCCGTAGAAAACCCGATGGTAAATATGACCATCAAAAAAATAAACAAGCGTTCCAGCATTACTCTATCCTATTTTATTTCTTTGCGCATAATCATAAATTTCCATTAATGACGAGCAATCTAATTTCTCCATCAAACGGCTTTTATAGGTGCTTACCGTTTTATTACTGATGTTCATTTTGCTGGCAATAGTGCTGTAATCCATACCGTTAAGAATATAACGCAACACTCTCATTTCCTGGGTCGACAACGTATCAAGCTTATCCTGTTCGCTGACAGATGAGCCAGTAAAATGCTCAAGGGAAAAGGGAAAATAGCTATACCCATTTTTTGCAGCTTCGATTGCGGCAAGAATATTATTCATACCCTCTTTTTTACTCACAAATCCGTTGGCACCGTATTCGGCGCTACGTTTGCCGTAAAAAAATTCATTTTTGGCTGAAATGATAATGATTACACCAGCATAGTGCCGCTTTCGCAGTTGCTCCAGCACTTCGATGCCGCTGATGCCCGGAATATCCACATCAATAATCAGTAACTCCGGCTTAGTTTTCTCAACGGTTTGGACCACATGCTCTCCGCTGTCGAGCTCGGTGGTTACGGTAATACCATTAGTATCGAGTAAGTTGCGGATGGCTATGCGAGCTAATGGGTGATCATCAACGATTATCGCGTTCATTGCGTATAAGAATCCCGATAAATAAAGAGAGGCGATGGCTATCGAGCAGGTGAGCCTTAAGCATTATAATTTATAAAAATAAGGCGTTATCAGGTAAATCCTAACACATTCACACGTATATTTATTAGTTTTTTATAAAAACGAAGAATAAGGTATAAATGCAACACTGCATTTTACAAATTTTAAACCTTGAGCCTATCTAAATATCAAACCATTAACACAACCAAAAGGAATATTCCTACATGTGTAGGATTAATCCCTCATCTATTATGATTCATTCTTAATGGCCGGGGTCATATAACCAGGGGGGGGTCATCACAACGGCAAAGGTGTATATGCAGAATAGCTATCTAAGAATCATTTTTATACCAGGTCAAATCTGGAGAAAAAGATAATAAACCTGCTGATTTGATAGTAAAACGCCCTGTGGCTCAGGAATCAGCAGAGCCACAGGAGTCAGTCATGAATCAGGCTTTACTGGGCAACGCCCCAATAGCATGGGAGCTTTTCACGGTCAGCGTAACGACGGCAGAACACAACAGCGCGGCAATCATAAAGATAGATGAGTCCGGTAGAGTACCGGACTCTGACAGAGTAACAATGAAATTATGGTGTCCAGGTATAGGGGTTCAGTGCACGGTGAGCCTCCATTGCGCATTCACGGGTGTCTGAGCTTCAGAGAATTGATATCGCTGAGGTGAACGGAACCCTGAGCCGGAATCACATGTTCTCCATACATGCTTAACTGAACGGTATTGCGCGTAGCGCGGGCTTGTGGTTGGTATAACAGAGCAAATTAAGTACAGGAATACTTAATCAAACACACCATTGATAACCGCGGTGACAATTGCCGTGCTCAGTGCAATCAACACCAGATTGTCGCCAACAACCTGCCATTCATAACCCGGGTAATACGGCAGTTGATTCAGCATCGAGGATGGGACACTTTTCTTAGCGATCCCCGGAGGAAGTGGTTTTCCTCGCGCCAGATTTTTGGCGATGCCCGGAGGCAGTGACTTATATCCCGTCAAACCATATCTGACGGCATACTGCCTGGCCACGTTATAGCTAATATCACTATCAACATGGTCCGGCTTGCCATAATTTTTACGCTGTTCCGATTGCGAGTTGTTTTTTGGGCCTGGATTTCCTTTCTGGCTATGACTGCTATTACCCTTATTCCCACTATTACCATGGTTGCCGCTATTACCATTTCCGTTGCCATTACCGGGGTTAGCCGAAACGGGGATAGCGCACATCGACATCGCGGCAACGGCAACTAAAGCCGTTGCTAAAGTACGGAGCCTGGACATGATGATTCCTTAAGATATGGATACATACAAAATGTATGGTATTGCGTGAATATTGGCTATCGCTATGAATCCGATTTATTGGCAGAAAAACGCTGTCGCTTTGCAAAGTGAGCAGCTTTGATTGACCGTTTTTTAAATTAAAAACCGCCATTCCCGTTAACTCAGATCGGCAAGCGACAGGCACAGGATCTGAGTTTTTGGGAATAACTTCGCGAAAATGGAGAGAAAACGGCGTTTTTTTTCGGTTAAGCTATGTTCATGCTTTGGCGCTACCCATGGTCAGATTCACTATTCAGGAACCCACCCATAATGGCAAAAAGTACCCCGCAGCTGCCGCTCGACCCACATATGTGTCGCAGCTATGAAAAAAAGTCGCGAAGTCCGCTGGCGCTCTACTCAGAGTATCAGCGGATGGACGTCGAGCTGCGGGCTCCGCTGGCCATGACCTACAGCCACTGGCACGGTCAGGTTGAAGTGAATGTGCCGTTTGATGGCGATGTGGAGTACCTTTTCAATGACGAAGTGGTGAAAAGCAAACAGGGCTTTATCACGCTGTTCTGGGCCTGCACACCCCATCAACTGACGGATGCCGGGCACTGTAAACAGATGGCCATCTTCAACTTACCGATGCATCTTTTTTTGTCCTGGCCGCTGGACAGGGAACTGATTAACCACGTGACGCATGGGATGGTGATTACGTCGCTTGCCTCGCAGCAATTGAGCGCTTTTGAAGTGCAGCGCTGGCAGAGTGAACTCAACAGCGACAATGAGCAAATTCGTCAATTAGCCATTGATGAGATTGCCCTGATGCTCAAGCGATTTAGCCTCGCTGGCTGGCGGCCAGTGCTGGGTAACAAAACATCGCGCACCCAGAAAAACAGTATTTCACGGCATTCACAGTTTTACGTCAGCCAGATGCTGGAGTTTATTGCCGCAAACTGCGACAAACAGCTTACGGTCGATGCTATTGCCGAACACGTTAAGCTCAACCCAAATTATGCGATGGGCATTTTTCATCGCGTGATGCAACTAACCATGAAACAGTATATTACCGCAATGCGCATCAACCATGTGCGGGCTTTGCTCAGCGATACGGATAAAACAATTCTGGATATCGCTACAATTGCAGGTTTCCGATCCAGCAGCCGTTTTTATAGCTCATTTCATAAATACGTCGGCATGCCGCCGCAGCAGTATCGCAAACTGAGCCAACAGCGCCGAAATCATTCACCTTATGCCGAGGGGTAATTTATTCGTCAAACTCACTCTTACCTTACAACCAAAATATAAGCATCAGAATAGCAGGCCAAAATAGATAATCTGCAGCAGTTAATAAAATAGGGTTCAGCCATGAACTCTGGCAACTATGTTACTCAGTTATGGGTAACCTGTAGCAGGTATTTATTTGACGTGTTCAACCATTAACGATTGGGATGGAATTATGGAATTAAATAGCTGCACCGCCAACAACAGAAAGCCATTGTCTTTCTTTTGGTCAGTTTTACCCATGATAGTCATGCTGGGTGGCATTAGCATCGGATATTTTATCTTCAATATTCGTGCTGAACCCATGATCCTCGTGGGAACCGCAACCGCCTCGTTTATCGCCATCGCTCACGGCTACACGTGGGATGACATTCTACAATCTATTTGCAATAAAATATCTGAAGCGCTTCCTGTCATATTAATCGTCGCCAGTATCGGTTTCTTAATTGGCGCATGGATGGTGTCAGGCACTATTCCAATGATGATTTATTATGGTCTGAAGTGGATTAACCCGCAGTATTTCTATATTTCAGCATTTATGCTGGGAGCGCTGATCTCAGTCTGTACCGGCACCTCCTGGGGATCCATCGGAACCGTCGGGATCGCCATGATTGGCGTAGCGATTGGTCTGAATGTTTCGCTGCCCATTGCTGCTGGCGCTATTGTCTCCGGCTGCTGGTTTGGTGATAAGCTTTCTCCGGTTTCTGACTCAACCAACATGGCGGCGCTGGCTGCCGGTGTAAACCTGTACTCGCATATCGGCCATCTGCTGTGGACCACCGGCCCGGGATTTATTATTTGCTGCGTCGTATACAGCTATATGGGCATGGGCATTGATGCCTCATCCAGCGCGCCAGCCAATATCACCAACTTGATGAACGCTATCGGCCAGATTTATCACTTTAACATTCTTCTACTGTTGCCACCGATCATCGTTTTGTATGGCTCACTGTCAAAAAGACCGCCAATCCCGATGCTCTTTTTATCCACAATAGTCTCGATGATTCTGGCATTAGCCTTTCAGCAATTTACCGCATCATCGGTTGGCGAATCCGTGGTTAGCGGTTTTAAGCTCGCGATGCTCACCGGAGATAACCTGCCAACACTGTCATCAGATGTTTCCCGCTTACTGGAACGAGGCGGCGCCATTTCAATGTTTAGCAGCTTCGTCACCGTCTTCAGCGCCTTCAGCTTTGCCGGCGCAATGAGTGCGACAGGCTCTTTGCACACCGTGATAAACGCGCTCACGAAAGGCGTTAAATCCACATTCCGCCTGGTGGCCACCACGATTGTGACGACGTTCACCATCTGTGCCTGTACGGCAAATGGAACCTTGCCACTGCTGCTGTGCGGCGATGCCTTTAAAGAAGAATATAAAAAACGAGGGCTTGCGACAAAGAACCTCTCGCGTACTACCGAAGATGCCGGAACCGTTGTCGAACCGATTATCCCCTGGTCTGCCTCGGGCGTTTATTGCGCCACGATGCTGGGCGTGGCGACGCTTGATTATTTGCCATGGGCAATCCTCTGCTACAGCGGCATCATCTTTGCCCTGCTGTGGGCTGCCACCGGTATTGGTATTGCTAAATATGAACCAAATGAAGCTACAGAGCATATGGTTGAGCAAAAATCATAGGCTAATAAATAGCTAAATATTGGCTACCACCAGGGTAAATTTAATATATCAATTAGATATACAGAAATATTCTTCACTGTTGCGTTGCTTAAACTATTTTTCAGAGACTGTCCAGGAGTCAGCAATGTCTTTGTTTGATGATATTGTCATAAGGGATGTTAATTGCCGTAAATACGGTCAATTACAACAGATGTACGGCACCACCGATGTATTACCGCTGTGGATTGCAGATATGGATTTTGTGACGCCAGAGCCAATCATGAGCACACTGCGTTCCGTGGTATCGCAGCCAGTACAAGGCTACAACCTGGATTATCCGCAATGGAAAGAGTCCGTTATTCATTGGTATGCGCAACAGTATGATGTCGACATAAAGCCACACTGGTTGCATTTTATTCCCGGCGTCATAAAAACTATTGTGCTCTCTCTGATGGTGTTTACCCGACCAGGTGATAATATTTTAACCTGTACGCCAATATATGACCCGTACCCTAATCTGGTAAATACCAGTGGCAGGAATTTGATTCAAACGCGCCTCATTGAGAAAGATGGTCATTACGAATTTGACTGGCATGATTTCAGCGAAAAACTCAGGCAGTGCAAAATATTTCTTTTCCCTTCGCCGCATAATCCGGGCGGTATGGTGTGGTCGCGGGAAACGCTGGAAAAAGTAAGTCACTATTGTCAGCAAGCTGGCGTCATTATTCTCTCAGATGAAGTGCATAGTGATTTAACCCTGCCAGGCAAGCGCCATCTGCCGTTTTTTACTTTAGACGAAGCGACAGGGAGCCAGTCAATCGTGCTGACCTCAATCAGTAAAACCTTCAACACGGCGGCGATCCAGGGCGGAATTGCCATTATTAAAAATGATGAATTACGCCATCAGTTCTATGGTTTCCTGGATAACTGCTACCTTGCCGAGACACATTCATTACAGCAGGCGGCCATTTACAGCGCCTTTACCCATTGTGGCGACTGGCACCAAAAATTATTAGCCTACCTGGCCGACAATGTGGCGTTTGTTAAAAGTGAAATTGAAAAGCATTGTCCCTTAATCTCCATTGTGTATGGCGGCGCATCGTATCTTCTGTTTCTGAACGCGGAAAAAATGAATCTTAGCGATGAACAGCTAAGCGCATTTTTTGTGAAGGAAGCAAAACTGGGTCTGTCACCAGGCGCGCAATATGGCCCCGGCGGAGAGGGTCACATGAGACTCAACGTTGGGTGCCCGCGCTCGGTACTGGTAGAAGCGATGAACCGACTGAAAGCGGCGTACCAAAAACGACAGAACGCGTAGCGCATCACACTATTTGCCCCGCCACGGAGGGGCAAAACTATACAAAGATGTTGCAGAACTGCTATAAAGTTTTTCCGTTCTGTCGGCTGGTGTTAAACTGGAAAGTGTGATCTTCATCATAACCTGCTTAAACAGAGAAAAGAGACACTGCTATGCAACATATCATTGAGGGCTTCCTCAACTTCCAAAAAGAGATTTTCCCTCAACGTAAGGAACTCTTTCGCAGCCTGGCATCCAGCCAGAATCCCAAAGCGCTTTTCATCTCCTGTTCCGATAGCCGCCTGGTGCCAGAACTCGTTACTCAACAAGAGCCCGGACAGCTTTTCGTTATCCGCAACGCCGGTAATATCGTTCCGTCTTTTGGACCGGAACCCGGTGGCGTATCTGCTACGATTGAATACGCGGTTGTCGCACTTGGCGTGACGGATATCGTCATCTGCGGACACTCCAACTGCGGCGCGATGAAAGCCATTGCTGATAGCCAGCCTCTGGATCCGATGCCCGCTGTGGCTCACTGGTTGCACTATGCCGATGCCGCGAAAGCCGTGGTTGAGAAGAAAACCTGGGATAACCCAATCGATAAAGTTAACGCCATGGTGGAAGAAAACGTTATCGCACAGCTCAATAATATTAAAACGCATCCTTGCGTCGCGGTTGGGCTGCGAAATAATGCGCTTCGTCTGCACGGCTGGGTATATGACATCGAAAGCGGTGAAATCCGTACCCTGGATAAAAACAGCAAAACCTACGTTTCCCTTGCAGATAACCCGCAGGTGCATTTCGAGTAAATCGTCCACTGGAGCAAGGATGCTCTGGAGAGCTTTTACCTACTTTTGTGCTATAGACAAAAAACATGCTTGCGACTAGTTTTAAAATAGCCACTGGTGTTCTCACATCAGTTTTCGCACATTCATACAACGTTGCGACAGGTCTCATGAACTGAGCCGCAAATAGCTGTTCATACATGATGCAGGCGATAAAAAGGAGCGGGTACGAATGCAAGCAAAAATAAAAAGAATAATAAATATGTTATTCTATCATGAGTCGTGGGATATCATGATTATTAAGGATCATGGTACACACTTATTCCCGAATAATACACTGGATATATTAAGTAAATCCGCTGCACAGCAGTTAAAAAAGAAATATACGTTTCAGGCCGATCCTTTTCTTATTGAAAAAGATGATAAACTGTTTGTCTTTTATGAAGCTTTTAGCTTTCGCAACTCGAAAGGCACGCTCCGATGCCGTATTCTTGATCGTGAACTGGTTGAAATTGATGACGTGAAACTTGAAGGTTTTGACGACCTGATGTGTCATTTGTCATTTCCTTTCCTGATTAATATTAACGATCAGCTCTTCATGATTCCTGAATCATCAGAAAGAAAAGAAGTGATACTGTTTCAGTCAGTAGAGTTTCCTACGCGCTGGAAGAAAATTAAAGTTCTAATCTCTGACACCGAAGTGACAGATAACATTTTTCTTTCAATGAATGAGACCTGCTATCTTATGTCGACCACCATGGATAATAAAATAATTATTCATTCGGCAGAGCATCTTCACGGACAGTGGCAGAGAATTACTCCTGCATTGAAGGTGAGCAATCATCATCATCGGGGAGCGGGTGCGCCTTATCTTGTCGATAACAAAATGTATTTCTTAACCCAGGAATGCACACCTGAAACGTATGGAAAATCTATCTACATCAAAGAATTAGTCACACTGAATGACGCTACTTTTGATGAGAATCTGATCGAACAAATCAATTCGTCGATCAACCACAGTGACGGCGTTCACACGCTAAACTTCTCAAGTAATTATATTGCCTATGATACAAAAATAAATAAGTTCAGTCTGTTGGCAATCTTTAAAAAAATATCATATAAGTGTATGATAAAATATAGAAACGTATATCTTTCCCGGCAAAATAACTGATCCACTGGATCCTTGGGTGCATTGCTGGAAAATCGCTCGGGTTTTTAGCATTTTTCTGGAGTCTGTATGGCTATTCTTGTCACTGGTGGTGCAGGTTATATTGGTTCACATACTGTTTTAACGCTACTGGAAAGAGGCGATGATGTCGTTGTCATCGATAATCTGGCGAACGCCAGCCGAATCTCGCTGGACAGGGTCGCGGAACTCACAGGAAGGGAACCCATTGTCTATATCGCTGATGTTCTCGACAGGCAGGCATTAAAAAACATTTTCGCCAACCATAACATCACTGATGTCATTCATTTTGCGGGCCTCAAATCGGTTTCCGAGTCGATAAAAGAACCCCTTGCTTACTACGAAAACAACGTCACTGGAACGCTGGTTTTACTGGATGAGATGCTGGCCGCAGGCGTTAATCGATTCATTTTTAGCTCATCTGCTACGGTATACGGTAATCCGGAAAGCGTGCCGCTGAGCGAGCAATCGCGTACGGGGGGAACCACCAATCCGTACGGTACCTCTAAATTAATGGTCGAACAGATTCTGGCCGATTTCTCCCGCGCGCAGCCCGATTTCCGCATTACCTGCCTGCGCTATTTCAACCCAGTCGGCGCCCATCCATCGGGTCGAATTGGTGAGGATCCCAACGGTATCCCCAATAACCTGGTGCCGTATATCTCCCAGGTTGCGATTGGTAAGCTGAAAACCGTGTCGGTGTACGGCAATGACTATCCAACCCCCGACGGCACCGGCGTTCGTGATTATATCCACGTCATGGATTTGGCGACCGGCCATTTAGCCGCGCTGGATAGCCAGAATAAAGGCGCTGCCTACAAGGTGATTAATCTCGGTACCGGGGTCGGTTATTCTGTGATTAATCTGATTGAGGCGTTTGAAAAAGCGGCGCAGAAAAAAATAAGCTATCAGTTTGTCGACAGAAGGCCCGGCGACATTGCCGAATGTTGGTCTGACCCGTCACTGGCATACAAAGAGTTAGGTTGGAAGGCCATCTACAACCTTGATGAAATGATGCGTGACACCTGGAACTGGCAAAAAAACAACCCGAATGGTTATAACATCTGATGTACCCGGCAACGAGCCTTAGCCTCAGGCTCGTTGCCATGACGGGTTAGCGTGCCGTTATCGTTGATACGCGATACCAGCCGCTGCTCTGCTTTCCTTCGTTGGCAAAGTTAATTCTTGCCGCCCCGGATTTATCCAGCATCGAAACCTCAATGGCGTATTGCCCTTTCGCCAGTCGGCCCGGCATGGGCAATGCGTAGCTAACCTGATAAACGCCCGGGAGCCAACGTCGTATATCATCCGCCGTATTCCCCTGCGCCACTACATTATTGGCGCTATCCATCACACGAAATGCCAGCGTGTAGGGCAGATAAATCGGTGCGATACCTTCGTTATACCAGGTACTGTTCAACCTCAACGTTTGTCCGCCGTCCCACACGGACTCATGGCTCAGAGACGCTAAGCGAAACCGATAGCCCAGTTTGGTCAGCGCATCATCAACAATCGGTCGATAATCGCTGGGTATCGCTCTCGATTTCAGGTTGATCGTGCTGGCGTGCTGCTTGACCGCCCAGTCAAAAATGCCCTGCACTTCAGCACGCGTATAGTGGAAGGTATTCTTCCAGTCCTGCATATATGAACAGATTTCCAGACTGACCGGCGCACGTTTCCAGGCATCGTTAAACCCCGAATAGCTCTGCTGTGCTGCCAGTAATCGCTGCGGGTAATCATCGGCCATATGGCTCCAGGAGTCCGAAAATACGCGCAGGTCACCCCAGCAATCCGCCCGCCATCCAGCCCCTCGAGCCACCGCATTCGCCAGGCTTTGCCCACCGCTCATCAACATTATTTTCGGCGTCGAAGGGAAGGCAGAAAAGTGCATTGCGACGTAGCGGTCTAACTGCGCGGTGGTGTACTGCTCCAACAGTGGTTTCAGATCAGGGAAATTGCTGTTATGCCATTCACCCCAGGCCCCCACCATGCCGATATCCACAAAAGCGAGATTCGCATTACCGTCGTAGCGTTTTCCGAATGCGTTCAGCAGACGCTGGCTGTACTCAATAAACAGCGGGTCGCTTAAATCCGGAATAAATGTTTTATTATCGGGCGTCCAGCTGCCTTTCACGCCTTTTTTAATCAGCCAATCGGGAATTTTGGTGCCATCCCCCGGATCGGCAAGCACCATAAAGCGCAGCCCGACATTCATCGCGGGACGATGCGCTGCCGCGTATTTGAAGGCATCATCCACCAGCGCAAAATTATACTGACCTTCAACAGGCTCCAGCTCTCGCCAGTAAAATCGCTCGTATTCAAATCCGGTATTGGGATAATCCGCCAGACCCAGCGTTTCACCGTACCCCTGATGAAAACTTGCCACGCCAATCCCCGGATTGGTTAGCGGGCCCGTTAATGCTTTGGGGGTTACGGTCGTTAATGCAGACATAACCGCCAACGGAAAGGACATCAACAACAGCGCAGAAACCCATTTACACTTCATCGCAGTGACGCCCTCCACAGGTTTGTTTACGCTAGCGGTTTTTCAGACTTAACCACCAGTCCCATATACCCACATGAAAATTTTGGAACACATCAATACCTAATGCTGATTTGATCATATACAGCGTCAGCAATACGCAGCAGGTAACGAACAACACGGCTATCAGCAGCAAAAAAGTGAGCAATATTCTCGACAGGGTCGATTCCTGACGATGCTGCCGACGCAAATCTCTGCCAAACAAAAAAACCAGATAATAGCGTTTACTGAAAAAGGGAAAGCTTCGGCGAATATCGATCTGATGCCGCGAAGTCAGAGTCGAGGCCAGGATCGCTTTTTCCACCCCTTCTTTTTGTTCAGGAGTCAACCCTTGCGCAATCGGCTCGTCAAGGTGAGCATAAAATCGTTCGATGACGGGAGGACGATTTTGAGGACTGGTCAAAATTAACCTATATCTTTATCAATTGAGTGATAGACGTTAATCGTCTTTTTGGCGATTTCATGCCAGTTATAGTTTTGCAAATATACACGATAGTCCACGCTATTGGTTGCCGCCCACTCGGTTAATTTCTCGGCCAGGCTGGTCACATCCCCCACCTTAAAATAGGCCTCGGACGGCAGTTGAACTTCGAGGTTAGCCGGAATATCACTGACGACGGCAGGAAGAGAAAATGACATCGCTTCCAGCAGCGCAATGGGCAATCCTTCATGGTATGAAGGCATCACAAACAGCTGTGCCTGCGAAAACACCGCCTGAAGCTCATCACCACGCAAGAACCCCGTCATCACAACGCCAGGGGTGTCCGCGGCAAGCTTTTTGAGGCGAATGCTGTATTCGGTCGGATGATCCGCATCGCCAATTAACACTAGCGGCATAGTTAAACCGCTGCGCTGATAGGCGGCGATGGCGTCATGCATCCCTTTTTCTTCCACAAATCGCCCAACCACCACGAGGTAGTTTTTCGGCTGCAGCCCAAAGCGGGAGAGCGTATTGTCGATGGTCAGCGCAGATAACGACCGCGGCTCGTTGACGCCATTGTGAATTAAATGCGCATCATAGCGAGCGTGTTTTTTCTGGATCAGTTGATTAATAACCTCAGAAATCACAATCACTTCGTTGGCATATCTCACTGCCCAACGCTCACCCAGCAGCAATATTTTTTTAGCAATGAATCCCCATTTTTGACGATCGTAATCAGGTCCATGGTGGGTGAAAACCACCTTCTTCCCTAACATGCGTAATAATGGGATCACAAGCCCAGGCCCGATAGCATGGACATGCACAATATCTGAATGGTCGATACTTGTCCTAAATGCCGCTAAAACGGAATGGACAATCGCTTCCAGCGAGCGCTTTTTGGGTGCCCACAGCGCGTAGGTTTCAACTTTCTTATATAACGATCGTTTGTAATTTACATACGGCGAGCGTGCAATCACGCAAATATCAACGTCCAATTGCTGCTTAATGGCAGGATATAGATTCTGACAGTGTGTCTCCACCCCCCCCAATACATCGGGAATACCACGCGTACCAAAAACCGTTATTTTTTTACTCATACTATGGCCTGCTCAGCAGTTCTTTATAGAGCGCCAGTAGGGTATCCATATGTTTACTCAGCGCATATTTTTCACTCAATCGCGCACGCCCCTGTAAGCCCATGACCCGCGCCTTCTCTGGCGAGTCGGCCAGTGCATCCAGCGCATTTGCTAACTCCTGCGCATTGCCAGGTTCGAATAAAATCCCTTCGATACCATCACGAATTTGTTCCGGGATGCCACCGATGCGCGATCCGATCACCGGCTTGCCTAAGGACATCGCCTCTAATATCGCCATAGAACAGTTTTCATAGCATTCTGAAGGAAGGATCACTGCCCGCGCATGCTTAATAAGGTTATCGAGGGCTTCCCCTTGTTGCACATAACCTAAAAACTCAACGTCCGGGTATTGGGCGACTAATTCGTCGTGCAGGGGACCGTGACCCACAATTTTCAGCGGCGCTTTGTTCTGCATTTTCTCATGCGCCGCCAATAACGTTGCCACACCCTTTTCACGGCTCAGGCGACCGAAGTACAGCATATAGCCCGCATCGCTTACCTCATCCAGAGGACGGCTGTCATCAACGCCATTGACGATGACATCAATGCGCGAATTCGGCAGCGTACGCAACAATACGCCGCGTAAAAAGACGCTCGGCGAAACGATCACATCCAGCGCCTGGTAATTTTGCGCAATATATTGCCAGGTCGCCTCTAAAGAGAGCAGGAGGCTTTTTGAAGCAGAGCCTTCCTGGCAACGATACCTGAAGGCATTGAAAACCGTCCCGGTAATACAGGAATCACACACTTTACCGTCGCGCAGCATGGAATAGGCAGGACAGACGATTTTATAGTCATGCGCGGTCAGCACCGTTTTGCAGCCAAAATTGCGGGCCACTTTAATCAACGCTGGCGTTAACTGATGGTAAATGTTATGGAAGTGGACGATATCCGGACGCTCTTTTTGTAGTAGCGCCAGCATCTTTTTGCAGGCTTGCGAATTATGAATAAAGTTAACCGCCGTTTTGAGCCCGCCCAGCAGATTGCTCTCCTGGTGGTAGTCCACATTGCTGACGAAATAATCCGCATAGTCCGAAGGGAAATTGTTCTCATGCTGCATCGAGAAATCAATAACCTGCACTCCGGCCTGTTTCAGCATCTCGCGCTCTTGAAAATAAACGGTTTCCGCGCCGCCTTTAATGAAAAAAAACTTATTCACTAATAAAACTTTCATTGCGCCAGCCTTAGTTATTCATGAATGATTTTACTGTCAGGCGGAGTCAACGGATCGCGTACTGGTTTAGTCAACCCTTTAACAAGTCCCGCAGAAAGCACGGCCAGGTTCATTACGCTCTGCAATCCGTTCAATAACGATCGATTCTGCACGGTTTTCAAGATAATAAAGGCTAGCAAGGGTAGAAATGCAATATCGAAAAGTTCGAGATTGAAGGTCACCGCCGCAATAAACAAGGCAATCAGATACACAGAAAAAATCGCCTCGTTCTTAACCATTTTTAACGCTTTGCCGAAATAAGGTTTTCCCCACGCACAACGTAAAAGCTCGCCCGGTGCCTGATAGTATCCACTTTTCCAGCGGTGCTTCAGCATCTGAAAGGTCGGCATGGTATGCGAAGTATGAATAAAATACGGAATATTCAGACGGCGTAGTTTATAACCCGCATCGAGCAAACGCAGGCCAAGTTCAGCTTCTTCATAAGCGTGCAAATTACGGTTGGTGAGATAACCAATTTTCTCAATCGCAGAGCGGCGATATAACCCACCACCGCCTAAATGGTCGCTATCTCCAAGCGGATAGATTTTACTAATACGCTGCTTACGCGATTTAAATTCATAGTTAACGGCATCGTCCATTTCAACGGTTCCCGCGACACCTGCATATTCCGGCTCAGCCTGCAAAAAAGCGACAGCCTGATCCACAAAGCCCTCTTCCAGCTCCATGTCGCCGTCCATCAGCAACAGATATTCCCCTTCACTATACAGATAACCTAACTGATGCCCGACGCCGCAGCAGCGATCGCCAGGGTCAGTTAAAGAGACCACGGTCACCCCTTTATCGATCGCAAGCTGTTGGGTGTTATCCGTTGACAGGCTATCTGCCACTATAATTTTATGTGGATAATCAACAAGCTGCCTGCGGATACTGTCTATCGTTTTCTCAATACATTCAGATTCATTGAGTGTTTTAATACTCACTGAAATAAACGGTTTTTGGTCCATACAATTACCCTACACAGCGAAGGACGGTTCGACGAATCACTAAACTTGATCCTAGTGATAAATAGAACAGGAATTGTAACATCGGTGTAATCATCAGTATCTGGCTGTAAGGTAAGCTAATTAAGCAACTGATAGCAAAAGCGTTAAACGCCGGTGCAAAGCTCAGCAACTGAAGATCCTGCTGGTCCAGTTGTTCAAGCGTCAGTAATGGCTTTGGCTGACAAACTTTCAGGATATAAATGAATAAGCTAATAAAAAGTAACGTGCCGATCACCCCGACTTCCCACAGCAGCATACTCAGGGAAGTCGAGTCGAGAATTAAGTTATAAATGATATTCAAAAAGCCCGGCGACACCGTACTCCCGCTGTTAGTGGCGTTGAGCCCGTACCCAAATAATGTTCCTGAAAGCCCCCACAGATCGTTATTTTTCAACCAGAACAGGAACGTCGTAAAGCGCCCTAACTCCCCGGTAGACATGATGTAGTTCGGGTCAAAAATATAGCTTAAGGAGTCGATGAAAATGCTTAACGAGCTTTTCGACGGATCGCCGCCAAACGCGGAAGAATAATAGTACGCGAGGATCACTATCGACAGGCTAATAAGCAGCAGCATGCCCGCCACAATAACCAACAGCGTCTTCAGATTAACCTTACTGACGTCTTTGACGTAGCTCGGTGAGATCCACACCCACGCGAGGAACAGAGGTGACAGCAGAATGACGAACTTCACTTCACCAATAATACATAGCCCGATCCCAAGAACAATGTGCAGCGCCATGGACTTGAACGTGGTCAATCCGTGCTTATACTCAGAGACTTTTAACAACATAATCAACAAGCAAAACAGGCCCATCGCAGCAGTGTTACCGCCCCCCATGGGGTCACCGCCAAACGTACCAACCACGGAGTCCCATTTCTCATCTTCGCCACGCACTGCAACGCGCTGGGGAACGACCAGCAAAACCTGATAAATCATTACCGGGATTTGCGCGTAAAACACCCAGTACAGATAGCGCGTTGCACGGTAAATCTGCGACTCCCGGCAAAATCCCAGCAGCAAACAGATCATCACCAGTGACAATGCGATTTCATTTTTAAATGCCACAATCGCGACGGTGATCCCACCCTGAATCAGCGTCGATGTTCCGGCCAGTATCAGGAACGAAAAATACAATGCCAGGACAATCGTCTCCTGCGCATCCAGCTGCAGCGAGCCATCACGCGTCTGCATCACCAATAATCCCACCATCAACAGGGTCAGGAAAAAGGGGATCCACAGCACCGACTGCATGCCGGTAAAGTATTGCACCAGGCCACACAGGATCAGCGTGATAAAGCTAAAAACCTGTAAATAGTATCCGGTATTCAGCGTCATAGTATCACCGGCTTGTCTTTCAGAAGATTGGCTCGCTTATTCATTTTCAGATAAATGAAGGCGTAGCGAATAAATGTCAGTGAAGAAAACAGGATAACCGACGTGGCATAATCTTTATGAAAATAGGGAATGACGACAAATGCGAATAACACAATCGCCAGCTGTTCCAGTTGGATACGCAGAAAATAGCGGTGGGAACCAAAAATAAGCTCAATCACCGTCAGAGGGCTTATCGCCAGCGCCGGGAATAAATAGGGCAACATGTAGCGCGACGTTTCAATGGAGTTAATCCAGTCTTCACTAAAGCCCAGACGCATCACTATTGGATAGAAAACAAACACCCCGAGAGTACAGATAACCCCCAGAACCAACAGTAGCATCCGCACCCTGGTATATTCATGATAATTAAAGGTATTATTTCTGAAGTCGATAGACCACTTGGAAAAAATAGTATTGCGCACTGCGTTGCCGATAATCACCACCGGCGCCAGGCAAAAGCGGCTAACCACGGAAAAATAACCTGCCGTCAGCGCCGAGAACCAAAAGTTAATCAACATAATCGGCAAATTACTGCTGGCCATCGCCAGCACTTCCGCACTACCGACTTTGGTAATGTGATGGATATTTTGTTTGAAAAAATGCCAGTTACTGGCAGGTCGCAAATGTCTGGCCGCCACGGAACGAATATCAAACGAATGCAAAATACAGCTTATGGTCAGCACCATCGTCGCGCAGGCCCATGACCAATAAAACAGTTGCACCTGATGCGTAACCAGAACCGAAAGTAATACCACCACAGAGACAGAGATGCGCTGGAAAATCAGAAAACGAAAATTGGCCGTGCGCAGCGACAGGTTTTCCGAGATTAAAACCCACGCCGTCGCCAGCGTCAGCAAATAGAGGAACAGGATGTTCTGGTGAAACAGCCACGCTGACAGTACGGCGTACGGTAAGGCAATGATCGTGCTTTGGATCAGGCAAAATACGACGTTCTGTACCAGTTCGTCGTCGTGCTGTTTTGGAATTAAAAGCTGCGATGCAAAGGTACACACCTGCGCGCCCACCACGGCGATGCTGTAATTGAGCGCGTAAAGCCCCACCTCAGCCATATCATACTTGTGCGAAATCAACCAGATAGACAGCGCACCAATCAACTGCGAGATGACTGATGAACCAGCTATCGTGGAAGCGCTCTTCAGTAGACTCATACCCGGCCTGGCGTCGTCATCAGTTGATCGGTACTGAAGTTAAGTGAACGCAGACCCTCCTGGGTTTCAAGATCTTTTTCTTCAACCGCATTGAGTACCGCGCCAATCACCACGCCGTTATTTTCCTCAATCTTATCCAGCGCGCTGGCGATGTGTCCCGCCGACTCCACCCCGGCTTTCACTATGAAAACAACCCCATCGACGGCACGTTTGATCAGTTGAACATCCTGGCTCTGATTCACAGCAGCAACATCAATAATGATGCGCTGATAATGCGATTTCAGTTCGCGCATTAAGGGTTCAACGTGCTCCGACGACAACATCAGTAAAGAAGAGATGGTGCTCTTGCCGTGCGCAATAAAGTCGAGATTATCACTGAGCGTGATCCGCGCCTGTTCCAGCTGAGTCTCTCCGCGCAGCAGCTCAGCCAGGCCTGCGGATGTGGCTGATGCCAGTTCAGAAGAAAGCCCGCCCGTATTAAAGAAATCTGCATCAATAAGCAGCGTTTTCTGGTCAAAACTAAAGGAGTTCGCTAACAGATTCGCCAACAAAGAACGCCCATCACCGTGTTCCGTCGATGCCACGGCGAGCGTCTGTAATGGACGATTATCCAGCATAATCCGCGTACGGATACCGTGCACAATATCGGCATTCAGCGGGTTCTTCAGGATCATGTCCCGCACTTGCGCACGCCCTGAGGTTCCACTAAAACGACGGATTTCGCCCAACGGGGTAACGTTGAGGCGCTTTTTCATGCGACTCAGGCTGGCGATTGAGTTATCCATCGCCGCTTTGACAATGAAATACATGATGCTGAACACGACCACCAGCATGACCACCATCACCAACAGCAGTGATTTATTCGGCTTCGCCGGTTTTAATGCGGGAACTGCGGGATCGTATAACACCGCATCGGCATTCACGCCGGACAGCGACAACTCCTGAGTACGCTGATAGAGCGATTTATACAGGTCTTCCATTTTATCTAACGACAGTTTTTGGCCGTTCCAGGCATCCCGTTTTGACGCCATTTTCTGGAAGATCTCTTTCTGCTGTTCCACCTGTTGCTGATAGTTCTTTTCATCCGCCAGCGCCGCCAGATATTGCTGACGTAAGCCGACTTTCAGCTCACCCAACACCCGTCCGGTTTGGCTTTGGATCGACTGAACATCGGCCTCTGCTTTTAAAATGGCGGGGTTTTTTGGCCCATAAACTTTGCGCAGTTCAGACAACGTACGCTGCGCCTGAATCAGCGCAATGCGCAGATCCTGAATCTGAGCGTGGTTAGAGACCGAAGGCAGCGAGATAACGCTTTCGGCGGACTTCCCTGCGCCATTCACTTCGTTATAAACGGATTCAGCGGCAACACGACGTTGGGTCGCGTCGGCCAGACGATTGGTCACGATACTTAACTGCTCGGTTTCAAAACCATCGATACCGCGAAAGGTCAACAGCCCGGCATTTTTCAGATAGCTTTCCATCTCTTCTTTTTGCTTCGCTATCGACTTCTGAATCTCTTCCATTTTTTCATAATTCAGTTCGCGGGCTTTCTCTACTTTCTGACGCTTTTGCTCCAGCGTATAGTTGATGAAAGCCTGCGCGACGCCGTTGGCGATATCAGCCGCAACCTGGGGCGAAGTCGATTCATAGGTAATAGAGGCGAGGTTCGTTGTCCGAATACCGATGACATTCAGGTTTTTCGACAACGTTTTCAGCGCCAGCTCCATTCTCAGTTGCCGACTTTCATTGCTATCAGCGCCCTGAGCATCGGCTTTTTCCCCGGTAAATGCCGGGTTTTCATCCAGCTTCATATCGCGAACGGCTTGCTCGAGCACAATTCGTGAATGCATCAACGCATATTGCGTTTCGTAGTAACCACTGCGCGTTGAATCGAAACCATCAACCTGTGGGAACGGAGAAACGTTATCGGCCTGCGCCTTAATCAGCACCGTCGCCGTTGATACATACTTTGAGGACATCATGCTGATTAACGGATAAGCCACGACCCCGGCAACGATACCGGCCAGCGCGATTTTCCAGGCGTTCTTTTTCAGCGCTTTGGCAAAGCGGGAGAATTCAACAGTGCTTTCTCGTTTTTTGCCGTTTTCCACTATTGATAGTTTCATCGTCAGAAGAACCCCATGCCAATAATCACGACATCCCCAGGATGAACAGAGTGCGTTAAATCAACATTCTCAAGCAGCTGATTGCTACCTGACAGGCGAATGTTGATATCTTGACGGTCAGCACGATCTGTAAATCCCCCCGCCTGCGCAATAGATTTCTCGACGGTAAGCCCTGGCTCATAAGCGAATCCATTCGGACTTTTCACCTCGCCAGAAACATAGTATTTACGGAACTCGGCAATACTCACCGTCACCATCGGAGTAGTAAAATAATCTCCAGTCAGGCGTTGAGTTAATTCGTTAGTCACTTGCTCAACAGTTTTATCTTTTAATATAAGAGCACCAACAAACGGGAAATTAATCTCCCCACTCTTATCCAAAATAAACCGCATCGTCATATCGGGTTGACCATGAACAGCGATATTGACAGTATCCCCTGCCCCAAGTCGGTAATCCTGCTGAACAGTAGCAGGATCGTCCATTAACCTCGGGCTGGACGTTGTGCATCCGACCATCAGGATACTGAATAGCAAAACCGCGCACAGTTCTATTATTTTCATTTTAGATCTGAACCTTAGCTTTAAGCATAATCATAGAATTATCATAACCCAACGTTCTGATGACTTCCTGATTGTCGTTGGGACCGATATAAAACGAATCAGTATCCTTATTCGAATTCAACGTATCTATTTGATATTTAATCTCAAAATTGACCGACGGTGTGTAGTCATAGCTCATGGTTACGCTAAATACCCCATCTTTATCATGCCGATCTTTATTCTGTTTTTTATAGTCTTCTGAAGTGTATGAGTAATCCAGCAAGGTAGAGAAACGGTTGCCTAACCAGAAGTGCTGGTAAGAAAGACCATACTGGGTGACTAAAATATATCCCCCAACTTCCGATGGGTCTTTAATGCTTTGCGCTGAATGCACCGTGAAAACAGACTGTTGTAACGGCTTCCACTCCCCTTTTATATCCCAGTTTAGACCATTAAAATCATGCGAGTTTGCGTTGTTTTCAAATGTCTTGTACAACCATGAAATATTCATGTCGACATTGGTTTTTCCCGTCAACTGCGACTTCAGGCCATACAGTAAATAATACTCATTAGTGTCTTTTTCTGAGTTGTTATCATAGTGACGCTGGTTAGTAATAAAGCTATAGCGAAAACGCGTTCTGGATGTGTATTGGTCAAAAATTTCTGCCACCAGGCTATTTTCGTGCCATTCCTGTTCCTGAATGTAATTGTAGAAATCTTCACTACTCTCCTGGGCGTCAGACGTATTGCCGAACGTCAGTTTTTTGTATAACAACGCCAGTTCCGCTTTCCCGCGCCCATCCGGCGCGCCATAGCTATAGCGCAATTCACTGTTAATAAAATTCGTCGTCAGCGGAGATTTAATCCCATACTGCTCGAATTGACCCGGTAGAAACCCCTCAGTGATCCCTCGACCGCGGGATTCGTGCCCAAGCGTATCCTCCAGATTGAGTGTTAAGCCGTGCTTGAGCCCATAGCGCCAGGCACCGTTAAAACGGAAAAAATGATCGTTATAGTTATCAGCGGAATCGCTTGAGTAGTTACGATAATCACCGGAGTACATCAGTAAATACTTATCCTGACCGCGCTCTCCGATCATACTCAAAACGGGCGCTGCGCTCTGAAACGAGGAACCGATAGCATCTCTGCTATGTGGCTGATAAGACACGTTATCATTATAACCATAGTCCACAGCGACCTTGCCCTGGAAGTCGATCCCCGCAAAGCCAATGTGTGATTTCGGTGTTAAATCAGCCCATACGGGCTGCGATATCACGATTCCGGTAATCACGAGTAATTTAGTATGCATTCTTACCGATAAATCCTTTAAAAATAGTTTTAATAATAATTTTTATATCCAACCATAAAGACCAGTTTTGAATGTACTCAATATCGTACTGAACCCTTTTTTCCATCTTATAAAGCGCATCGATTTCCCCGCGGAAACCGTTGATCTGCGCAAGCCCGGTGATCCCAGGCTTAACTTTATGGCGGATCATGTAATTTTCGACCTGTTTACGGTACTGCTCATTATGCGTAACCGCATGAGGTCTGGGACCGACAATCGACATACTTCCCTGCAATACATTGATAAATTGCGGTAGTTCATCCAGTGAGGTGCGGCGTAAGAAACTACCGAATTTGGTTACCCGCGGATCGTTTTTAGTGGCCTGAATAACCGTATCGGCGTTCTCCATAACGCGCATCGAGCGAAACTTCCAGACCTTAATTTTTTGCCCGCTAAGACCATACCGGTCTTGTTTGAAAAAGACTGGCCCGCGGGAAGTGAGTTTGATTCCAATGGCAATGGCCAACATCAGCGAAGAAATCATCACCATAATGATGCTGCCAAGCACCAAATCTTCCGCCCGCTTGATAAACGAACCCGCCCCTTCAAACGGCGAACTAAAAATGCCAATAGTTTGCAGGTTGTGAATGGAGCGCAGCTTGGACATGTTGTTACTGTAGGTGTGGAAGTCAGGAACAATATACGTATCTACGGTGGTGTCTGACATCATCGCCAAAAAATGACGAATGCGTTGTAAAGCTACCATCGGTAAAGCGATGTAGATTTCGTCTATATTTCCTTGCCGGGCTTCCTCAACCAGATTGATCACCGGCCCACGAAAGGGGCTTTTAACCTTATCGACGATATCGCCACAGCGGGATAAGGCGCGCTCATCATAAAAAGCCAGATCTAATGTGATATTAGCGTATTCATCCATTAACGCGTTTTCTGCCGCCAGGCCATTGTCGGTCAGACCAATAATCGCCACGCGCATACTCTTTTTCGTTGAATATTTAAAAATGAAATAGCGAATGTAATAAAGAAAAGGTAATGGGATGAAGTACCAGTAAATAATCGCTGAATAAAAGGGGGAAGGCAGTTTGTCTAAGTAGCCGAGAGACTCGGGTTCAGCCACCGTCATGCTGACCAGTTCGTTCAGAAAAATCGCCAGTAGCGTACAAAAAACCAACCGTTTTTGATTACGTAAACCGATCGTCTTAATCTTTTGTTGATACATTTTAATGTATTCAGCAAACAGTAAGAAAAAGACTGAGAAGAGAATACTCAGAATGGCAATGGTGTTAAATGGCGCCAGACCTAACAGATGGGCGCTAAAAATTAACGTCGCATTGATTACAATGAAATCGACCAGCTTTAAAAAGACTGGATATCCCTGGCTGCTAATCTTTAGCGATTTTTTAAGCATATCTCAGCCCATTATTTATTGATCTTTAATTGTTTTTTTCTCATTTATGTTGCTAATTATATCACAAGTCTTAAAAACGCAATGGCACACTGTCAGTAAATGTAAAAAACAATGTAATACAATGTGATGGGTTTCGCACCATACAAATGCAACCCAATGATTTAGATGATTATTTATTGGTAATATTTTTTAATTTCATCCTTAAAAAACATGATTAATTGCAACATAAACGTCATTGACAGATCACAATTCATAAGCTACCAGCGGGTAGAATCACATGATGAGCGCCTGACAACGGGTTAACCTTACAAAAAGCAATACTTTGCCCAAACCTCGTTGCGCTACGGTCAGTGATGAGAGTCCTGGAGAGCGACAAGAAGAAATCAATAAGTCTATTTATAATACCCACCATAAAAATAACTTAGTAACACATTTACAAAGCAATGATTAGCAACCTTATTATAAATAAGGTACTTTACGAGGAGTATGCGATTGCTTTCATTTTCACGCTCAAAATTCAAAAAAAAACGAATAGTAAAAAAAATTTAGTTTAAATAATTGTAGCAACTCCGATGAGTAGAAGTGGCAAGCATGGCTTAAATTAAAACTATAGCCAATCATTGAGAAAATGCGTGTTACATATTACTAATGTCAACATTCTGCATGAACACACCTTTAACATCAGAATTTTCAGCGCTTACCAATACATCGATTTAAAATAAAGAGAAGAGAATAAATGACAGCATTAAAATTTTGTTAAAAGCAGCGTAAATCGCCCCAACGAATTATTGATAACAATGTATACACTTTTGTTAAGATATATATAAAAACACCTTCCAAAGCCATTCAATCATGCCAAAAAATTTTGTTTACTTATTTTTCGCAAATAAATAATATCCGCGCCGGATTACTTGTTGAGCAATTTACGCACGTTAATCATTTCTTTCAAATGAAGTCCTACATCATTTTTTGACGTTGATGAACTCCAGCTGAATCTGTGCCTCTGACAAGTACTTTTCTGGGTAAATAATAAATTTAACGGAGTTATGATGATGAAAACTGCACTTACCAGCAGTGTACTGGTCGCTTTGTTTGCCGCTAATGCTGGCGCAGCAGCGAATTACGTTACCACTGCCGCAACAGGTTCTAAAGCCACCGCGACGGTCCATTTCACCGGTGAAATTGTTGCCAGTACCTGCGTGGTGAGCACAGCAAACCAGCCAGGTAAAACAGTGGCATTGCCACAAGTTACCAACCAGCTATTTAGCGGCGCGGGCTCTAGCACCGGTGATACTCCGTTTACGTTGCAATTTAGCGGCTGTAGTGGGTCAACTGGAGGAAGCGGCTATGTGGTGGTCTTTACTGGTAAAACCCCTGGCAGTAACACAGCACTTCTGGAAGCGAAACGTGGCTCGGCTTCTGCCACCGATGTTGGCATCGAAGTGGATCAAGCGGGTCATGCCCTCGATTTCGCTTCCGGTAGTAATGAGGTGAGCTTAAAAGCAGATCAAAATGGCGATGCACAAATCGATCTGGTCGCCAAATATCAGCAAATTGGCGCAACGCTGCCTGCGGCTGGCACGATCACTGCGGATATGAATTACACCGTCATTTATAAATAACGGACGTTGATTGCTATGGATGGCACTCTTCCCTGAACCTGGAAAGTGCACCTGATGAATAAAATATTCTTTTACCTGTTGCTGTGTGTGGTTAGCACCGCTCACAGCGCAATTAATTTGGGTCAAACACGCGTTATTTATAATGAGAACGATAAAGCGGCGATGTTTGACGTCAATAATAATACAGACAAGCCATATATGGTACAGACGTGGCTGGATAATGGTAATCCGGATGAGACGCCAGCCAATCTGCCAATGTTAATTACGCCTCCGATCCTGAAACTTGACGGCCATAAATCAGCCGTGTTGCGAGCTATTTATCAGGGCAACGGCTTTCCTGAGGATGTTGAATCTGTAGTGTGGATTAATGTGCAGGAAATCCCCACCATCGAGAATGAAGAAAATACCTTACAGCTGGCGCAGCGTATTCGCATCAAACTATTTTATCGCCCTGTTGGGCTGAATATGACGCTACCTGAAGCCGTTGAGAAATTACAGTGGCAGTGCCACGGTCATACTCTGCGGGCAGTCAATGCGACGCCATTACATATCTCCCTGACGCAATTACATATTAACGGCCAAAACATCGATGCCGACATGGTTAATCCGCATGGCGAACGCACGTTTGCGTTGTCACAGCAAAAAGTCAGCCATATCGGTTTTAGCTGGGTAGATGATTACGGCGGCACTAACGCGGTTAATAACGTCCCGGTATCTTGCAATTAAGTTGGGGTTGCACATGATGAAAAAAAATAAGCACCCGCAACGGTACACCCTCTTTACGCTGTCAACGCTGGCCGTGTGCATACCTGCATACGCCAGCAGCACGCCGCAGTTTAATACCCGTTTTGTACATGGTACGCAAAATATTACCTCCGTAGTGCAAATAGCCCGTAATGACGGACTTAGCGAAGGCACGTTTGAATACGATATATATCTTGACCATAGCTTCGTCGAAACGCGCAATGTTGACTTTAAAAGACGTAAACCACAAGGCAAGCCGCAACCTTGCCTGAGCGCGGACGATCTGCGCAAATACGGGATTAAAATCCCCGAAGGTAACGCCGATACCTGCGTGGAGCTCACGGCGCTGATCGCAAACAGTCGCCTGACGGCAGATGCAAACTACCAGCGCATTGATATTTCAGTACCAGAAGCTTTTCTGCTTTCGACTGCGCATGACGCCGTGCCTGAATCGGCCTATGACGATGGGATTAATGCCGCTTTTGTCGGCTACAACGCCAATACGACGCACCTGATTGAACAGGGCCAGGATCATGACTCTGTTTTTGCCAGTTTTGCCAACGGTATAAACCTGGCGGGATGGCATTTTCGTAACCAGTCTACTTTCAGCTATGCCAGCGGTTCAGGCCGTCAATGGCAGGCGGTTTCCACGTGGGTGGAACGTAATATTATTGCGCTGCGTAGCCGCTTGCGCTTCGGGCAAACCTATACGGACGACGATGTATTTGACAGCATCCAGTTTACCGGGGCACAGCTCACCAGCGATGAAAACATGTTGCCTGATAGCCAACGCGATTTTGCGCCAGTCGTTCGCGGCGTCGCCAATAGCAATGCCACAATCGAAATCCGTCAAAATGGCTATCTGATTTACAGTAAAAACGTCGCGCCAGGCGCGTTTGACATTGACGATATCAACCCCAGCAACCAAAGCGGCGACCTGAACGTCAGCGTTATTGAAGCCGATGGCAGTCGGCGTAATTTCACTGTGCCTTATTCAGCGGTCCCGAACATGCTGCGTGCAGGTAACAACCGCTTTCAGTTTACGGCAGGGGAATACCGCGACGGTTACAGCGGCGGCTGGCGGCCCCGCTTTGTTCAAGGCACATTGAGTTATGGTCTCAGCTTTGGCTCCACGTTGTACGGTGGTTTCCTGACCGCAGAAAGCTATAATGCGATTGCCACCGGGATCGCTCAGGATCTGCACCAGTTCGGCGCGATCTCTTTCGATATCACTACCGCCAGAGCGCAGCTCGCCAGTGGAGATGCGTCCACCGGACAAAGTTACCGTTTCTTATACTCCAAATCGCTGAACCAGTACGGTACGGATTTCCGTCTGGTAGGCTACCGCTACAATACCTCCGGTTATTACAGCTTTAGCGACACCATTAACGAGCATAACAGCTGGTCCTCGGGCTATTACGACATCGCCTATGACGACCCGAATCAACAGCTGCGTTTTCCTGGCGAAGAGCACAACAAAAAGCATTACTACACCACTAACTACAATAATCGCCGCCAACGTTTTGAGGTCTCTGTTAACCAGCGTTTGTGGGATAACGCCTCTCTTTACGTCAGCGCCAGCCAGCAAAACTACTGGCACAACGGGAGTCACGACCGCACGATACAGCTGGGTTACAACGATACACTGGGGAAAATCAACTGGAGCGTTTATGTACAGGATACCCGTAACCAGTACGACTACCAGGACCGCAGTATCAACCTGACGCTTTCCATTCCATTCGATTTCATGGATAGCCGCGGCTTTGTCTCCACCAACATCATGCATAGCCAGCAGAATGGCGACAGCTACTCCACCAGCTACAGCAATACAGCATTTGACGATCGTCTGAGCTGGGGCGTTCAGGGCAGTACCACCGATCGACAGGATTCCTCTGCCGGGGTTAACGCCGCCTGGCAAGGCGACAAGATGAATGTTCAGGGGAGCTACAGCGCAGGACGCAACTACCAGAATATGAATATGGGCATCAGCGGCGGGGCAATGCTGCACGCAGGCGGCGTGACGCTCATGCACTCTCCTGGCGATACCATGGTGTTGGTCGAAGCCAAAAATGCCGACGGTGTCCATATCCAGCAACAAAATGGCGTGGCAATTGACGGTAACGGCTATGCGGTCCTTACCGCCGCAGACGCATGGCATTACAACGTGGTGAGTCTGAATACCGCTGATATTGGTGCCGGGCTGGATATTCCGCAGGCACAGAAAAAAATTGTTCCAACAGAGAAAGCCATCGGCAAAGTGGTGTTTGAAACCTTCAGCGGCCGCAACTATCTGGTCAATGCCGTCATGCCCGGCAATATTGCCCCCCCGGTCGGCGCGAACGTACGAGATACCAAAGGTCGTAGCCACGGTCTGGTCGGTATGCATGGCGCACTGTATGCCAGCGGCGTGGAGGACAATTCTCGCCTGGAAGTGCGCTGGGGCTCCCACGCAAATGAACACTGCTTTATTCAAATGCCGGATAACCATAACCAGCCGGTGAAGAAAATCGGATATACACAAATTACCGCCCAGTGCGTCGGCTCGTAAGGTGCAATCAATGAATCCGTTAAAAATAGTTAAACTCGTGGTGCTGCTTTGTTTGCCGATATTCAGTTGTGCAAGCTATGCGGTTACCTGTACAGCAAACAGCGTCTCCGTACACGTTGATCCCATTAAAATCAGCCACAGTACCACCGCTGGGGACACCGTTTGGGTGTCCAATCCACAAACCGTTAGCGTCACTTGCCGCGACACAGACTATATGCCCCACGGCGAAGCCGCCAGAATCTACATCGACCCTGATCATGAGTTTGCGCATTTTCTGCAGGGAACCAATATGAAACTGGTGGTGAGCATTGATGGTCGCCCCTACGATCAAAGCGCCCAGGCCGTCACCACCCAATATCAGGCAACGTTGCCCCGAGCAGGTTCAGACAACTACTGCAGGAGTAATAACCACAGCCATACCAGTGACTGCCAGGCGCGCCCACAAACATTTTCTTTCACCTTTAACCTCAGTCTGGTCGCTACCGGAAAACTCCCGGATCCTTTGCCTGCGCTGGCCGGTCGCACCATCAACAAAGTTTTCGTCGTCGACGGTATTGGCAGCATTAACGCCTGCGGTTCGAGCTGCTCCACCAGCAATCCGGCAAAAAACTTTGGCCCCGCGCTTAATGGCCTGAATAACATCAGTTATATCAACTGCGAACCGATCGTCTCTATCAGCTCTGACAAAGGAACGGATACCGTCGAGTTTGGCAGGATCAGCATTACCGAAGCAAAAGTGGGAAAAGATAACAGCCACAGTAAACAGTTTGCCGTTATTGCCGCAGAAGCCGCCGGGAAGCATGAATGTCGCGGCATCAACTACGCGGTAACGTTTACCGGCACCACGAGCAACAGCGGCGCAGTTTTTACCGGTCAGGGTACGCCAGATATCGGCGTTACGCTCCAGGATGCTGCACACCCCGGCTCCGGGGACATTATCAGCGGCAACCGTATCGATTTTGCCAGCAGCGCGTTTACCAACCAGAGCGACAGCCGACGCAAAGAGTTCATGGCAACCCTGTTCTGGCTGAAGAATCCTCCCCAACCCGGCACATTTAGTATCCCTGTCAATGCGACGGTGACCTTTAAATAACAGGCGCAGGACGATGCTGATCGTCCTGCGCGTCTCGCACCAGGCATAAAAACCGCAGTCGTACGCTTAACCCGCCTAATGTTTCACTCCGTGATAGCTGAGGGTGCGAGCGGTGCATACGAGCAATGTCGTTGACCAGCGCCAGGCCTATCCCGGCGCCAGGGACATTACCGACGTTATCAAGGCGATGAAACGGTAGCAGCGCCTGGTGCACCATCTGCTCATCGATACCCGGCCCGCTATCTTCAACCACCAGCACCACCGCCTCTCCTTTTCGCAGCAGACGGGCGGTTACCACACCATGCGGCGGCGTGTATTTCAGTGCGTTATCCAGCAGATTCCCGCACAGTTCGCCAAGCAGGACTTCATCGCCCTCAATCCACACCGCATCCTGTTCCCCTTCATAGCCCAGATCGATCCCTTTACTGCGCGCCTGCGCCAGTCGCGTGAAACAACTGCTTTGCACCACCTCATACAAATTAACCGGCGAGAAGTGCCTTTCTCCTTGCTCTTTGCGCTTCACAGCCGACAGCTGTAACAGCCTTTCCGTCAGTTGAATGGTGTTGTCCAGCGTGGAGCTCATGGCTTGCAGACTCTCATACCATTGCTGCGGCTGCTGGCTGGCGAGGGCCACCGCCGCCTGAGTTTTTAGCACCGCCAGCGGCGTTTTAAGCTGATGAGAAGCATCCGCGCTGAAGCGCTCCTGGCGAGAGATCAGGCCGCGAAGTCGGTCCAGATAACGGTTGAATGCCACAATCAACAGACGGGTTTCCGACCACGGCAGCAGCTCTGGCAGCGGCGTCAGCAGCCCAGGCTCGCGACGCACCATCAGCGATGACAGCTGGCGCATCGGGCGTAACACCCGACGCAGCAGCCAGCCGACCAGCACCAGCGTGAGCAGCACCAGCAGCCCTTGCGAAACCCACGAGGAAAACAGCAGCTGTCGCGCCAGGTAACGTCGCGATTGCAGCGTTTCGGCGACATAAATCTCGGCCATGCCGATAATACCGCCCTCGTTGACGGGCTGCAGCAGACGCGCCACGCGAATTGCCTCCCCGCGATATTCAGTGTGATAAAACCACGCCAGCGCCGGATAAAGCCGCGTACGCGATGTCGCAGGCGGCATCGCAGGTAAATCGTCATAACCTGAGATAACCTTCCCCGCCGGATCGACCACCTTGTAATACAACCTGTCGTTCATATTCAGCTCAAAGCTGTCCAGCACCACCCACGGCACATTCACTTCCAGCTGTTTGTTGTGCACCACCAGTCGCTCGGAGACGGTTCTGGCAGACGAGAGCAGCGTCCGGTCATACGCCTGCGTCGCCGCCTGTAGCGCGCTGACATAGCTGTTAAATGCCGACAGCCCCCACAACAACATGAGCGGCAAACCCAGAAACATCAGCAGTTGCAGGTACAACGATTGGGGTTTAACCCACTTCATCGCTACGCTCCAGCACATAGCCCAGCCCGCGTAGCGTGGCGATGCGCACATCGCTTCCCTGTAGCTTTTTACGCAGACGATGGATGTACAATTCAATGCTTTCGGGGCTGACCTCATCGTTTAGACTGAAGACCTGTTCAAACAACTGCTGACGCGAAACCGGTCGCAATCGACGGTACATCAGCACCGTCAGCAATGCCTGTTCGCGCGGCGTGAGCGCCAGCGGCTGCCCCTGCAACAGAAAATAGCCCTCATCGTGAAACGCCAGTTCACCCAGTTGCTGTATGCCCTGCACCTGCCCCGCGCTGCGGCGTAGCAAAGCCCTCAGCCGCGCATCCAGCTCCTCGATTTCAAACGGTTTTGCCAGATAATCATCGGCCCCGACGTTCAATCCTTTCACCCGATCGGCCACCGCGCTGCGCGCCGTCAGCAGCAGAACAGGAAGCGTCTGCCCGCGTTTGCGCAGGCGCTGAACGACGTCAAGACCATCCAGTCCCGGCATATTGATATCCAGCACCGCCAGCGCGTACGTTTCGCTATGTAAAAGATGGTCGGCCGCCAGCCCATCAAAAACGCAGTCGACGGCAAAACCGTTTTGCACCAGCGCTTTCTCCAGCCAGTGAGCTAACTCACGGTTATCTTCCGCTAATAAGAGACGCATATCACATCCTGTAAAGTTTCTGCCGCATTGAAAGGGAATTGAAAGGTTAATGTTTTAACAATCATGCAACCGAACTGCTACACATCGGCTCACATAATCACAAAAATCTTCTTCCGTACCCGAAAATCCGGTTTTCCGGCGTGAGGATAAACAATGAAAAAACAGTTACTTCGTACCCTTACTGCAAGCATTTTACTGATGAGTACCTCTGTTCTGGCGGAACAAGCGCCATCGCGCACAGAATGTATCGCCCCTGCTAAACCTGGCGGTGGTTTCGATCTCACCTGTAAGTTGATTCAAGTGAGCATGATGGAAACCGGCGCTATCGAAAAACCGATGCGCGTAACCTACATGCCCGGTGGCGTTGGCGCCGTGGCCTATAACGCGATCGTCGCGCAACGTCCGGCTGAAGCGGGTACCGTAGTGGCATTCTCCGGCGGCTCGCTGCTGAACCTGTCACAAGGGAAGTTTGGTCGCTACGGCGTTGATGATGTCCGCTGGCTGGCAAGTGTCGGCACTGACTACGGCATGATTGCCGTACGCCAGGACTCACCATGGAAAACGCTGAAAGATCTGCTGACGGCTATGGAGAAAGATCCTAACAGCGTGGTCATTGGCGCAGGCGCCTCTATCGGTAGTCAGGACTGGATGAAGTCGGCGCTGCTGGCGCAAAAAGCCAACGTCGATCCACACAAGATGCGCTATGTGGCCTTTGAGGGCGGCGGCGAACCGGTCACCGCGCTGATGGGGAATCACGTACAGGTGGTTTCCGGCGATCTCAGCGAGATGGTGCCTTATCTTAGCGGCGACAAAATCCGCGTGCTCGCCGTGTTCTCTGATCAACGTCTGCCAGGCCAGTTAGCTAACGTGCCAACCGCCAAAGAGCAGGGTTATGACCTCGTGTGGCCCATCATTCGTGGTTTCTACGTTGGACCAAAAGTCAGCGACGCCGAGTATCAGTGGTGGGTTGATGCCTTTAACAAACTCCAGCAGACCGATGAGTTTAAAAAGCAGCGCGATCTGCGCGGCCTGTTTGAATTCAACATGAGCGGTAAGCAGCTCGACGAATACGTGAAAAAGCAGGTCACGGATTACCGTGAGCAGGCGAAAGCCTTCGGTCTGGCGAAATAAGCGCAGAGGCAAAGATGATGAGCGATCGTATTTTTGCAGGTATCTGGCTGTTGCTCTGCATAGCCGGGCTGTTCGTGGCCTGGCAAATCACCAGCGAATACAGCTATGAGCCGGTTGGGCCGCGTCCCTTTCCGCTTGGCATTATCAGCCTGATGCTGGTATGCGCCGTGGCGCTGCTGTTGCGCCATCCCGACACCATCAGTTGGCCCCGCCGTCACGTGCTGCAAAAGCTGCTGACGATGGTGATTGTTCTGTTGATGTACGCCTGGGGTTTCGAATGGCTCGGTTTTCCCATCTCCACCGCCATTCTCACCGTGGTGATTGGCATGCTGTTCGGCGCAACGATTCCGGCTGCGGGTATTTCCGGCGCGGTACTCGGCATTCTGCTGTGGTATGCCTTTGACCGACTGCTTGACGTCACCTTACCACTCGGCGCCTGGCTGGGTTAACGGAGAAACGATGGATACCTGGATTTATCTTTCTCAGGGTTTCGCGGTGGCCATGACGCCGGAAAACCTGGTCATCGCCCTGATTGGCTGTTTTGTCGGTACCATTGTCGGGCTGTTGCCTGGTCTTGGACCCATTAACGGCGTGGCGATCCTGCTGCCTCTGGCCTTCGCTTTGCATCTGCCTGCAGAATCTGCGCTGATCCTGCTGGCTACGGTCTACATAGGTTGCGAATACGGCGGACGTATCTCCTCCATCTTGCTGAATGTTCCCGGCGATGCGGCGGCGATTATGACCGCGCTGGATGGCTACCCGATGGCGCAGCAAGGCCGCGGCGGCGTTGCGCTCTCTATCTCGGCGGTCAGCTCTTTCATTGGTTCGCTTATCGCTATCGGCGGCATCATTCTGTTTGCCCCGGCGTTAGCCCAATGGTCGCTGGCCTTCGGTCCGGCGGAATACTTTGCCTTAATGGTTTTCGCCATTGCCTGCCTTGGCAGCATGATGGCGCAAAACCCGCTGAAATCATTTCTGGCAGCGCTTATCGGTCTCGGCCTTGCGACCGTCGGCGTAGACGCCAATACCGGGGTTTATCGCTTTACCTTTGACAGCGTTCATCTCTCCGACGGTGTGCAGTTTATCGTGGTAGTGATTGGGCTGTTCTCAGTCTCTGAAATACTGTTAATGCTGGAACATACCAGCAGTGGCCAGACGCTGGTGCGTAAAACGGGCCGCATGTTATTTAACGCCAAAGAAGGTGCGCAGTGCGTTGGCGCAACCCTGCGTTCATCGGTGATTGGCTTTTTCGTCGGCGTCCTGCCTGGCGCGGGCGCAACCATTGCCAGCGCTATCACCTACATGACCGAGAAAAAGCTCAGCGGCAATAGCGACAGCTTCGGCAAAGGGGATATACGCGGCGTGGCGGCCCCCGAAGCCGCCAACAACGCCTCGGCCTGTGGCTCCTTTATCCCGATGCTGACGCTCGGCGTACCGGGCTCCGGCACCACAGCGGTGATGATGGGCGCGCTGACGCTGTACAATATCACCCCGGGTCCGGCCATGTTCACCGAACAGCCGGATATCGTTTGGGGGCTGATTGCGGCGCTGCTGATTGCTAACGTGATGCTGCTGGTGATGAACATCCCGTTGATCGGCCTGTTTACCCGTATGCTGACCATCCCCTTGTGGTTTTTGGTACCGGCTATCGCGGCAGTCTCCGCGGTGGGCGTGTATGCCGTCCACAGCACCACTTTCGATCTGGTGCTGATGGTTGCCCTCGGCGTGCTGGGCTACATATTGCGCAAAATGCACTTCCCGATGTCGCCGTTGATTTTAGGCTTCGTTCTCGGGGAAATGCTGGAGCAGAACCTGCGTCGGGCGCTGTCTATCAGTAACGGTAATATGGATATTCTGTGGGCCAGCGGCGTGGCGAAAGTGCTGCTGGTGATGGCGGTACTGGTTATCGTCGTCCCACCAGTGCTACGCCTGATTCGTAAACGTAACAGCAAACCGCAGGTGGATATCAGTTAATAATATGCCGGATAGCGGCGCTGACGCGCCTTATCCGGCATTTTCATCTTAATTCCTGAACGGCACTGAGTACGTGCTCAACAAACCGCGTCAGCTTGGGCAGCGGACGCAAATCTTGTCGCCACAGTAGATGAATCGGCCGCGGCTGCGGCGTAAACTTTTCCAGTATCCGAATCAGTTTCCCGGTAGCCAGCTCTTGCGCCAGCAGCACCTCCGGTTGCAATAACAGTCCGGCCCCCGCTACCGCCGCCATACGCAGGCCATGACCATCGTTACAGCGCAGGATCGCATCGCGCTTCCATCTGACTTCGCCCGTCACGCCAGGCAGTATCCATTCGTTGCGAGCCGTCCACACGGTATGGGACAGGCACAGATGATCCACCAGATCCGCAGGCGTAAGGGGCGTGCCATGACGGGCAAGATAATCCTTTGATGCACAGATCGCCATACGGTAAGGGCACAGGTATTTCGCCACCACATCAGTCTGATGGATATCGCCAATACGGATCGCCAGGTCGACGCCTTCATTCACCAGATCAACCATCCGGTTGGTCAGATCCAGCTCAATGCGCACTTCCGGCCATGCCTGTAAAAACGCAGCGGCCAGCGGCGAGATAACGCAAGCGCCAAAAGAAGTAGGCGCGCTAATGCGCAGCGTCCCCGCAGGGGCCAGCCGCAGACGCTCTACCGAACGCTCAGCTATCGACACCTGCTCCAGCACGCGGCGGGCTTCTTCAAAATAGACACGCCCGGCATCGGTCAGGCTCTGGCGGCGAGTATTGCGCTCCAGCAGACGCGTGCCAAGCTGTGCTTCCAGTTGGGTGATATATTTTCCCACCATCACCGCAGACATCTCGAGTCTAGTTGCCGCGGAGGTAAAGCTTCCGCTCTCCACCACGGCGATAAACGTTTCCATGCCGCGCAGCTTATCCATATTACAAACTCCTGGTTAGTAATCATCTAACTTATAGCCAGTTTATCCGATTTCATTTTCATTAAAGAATAGTGGCTCACACTATTCTGGAGGTGGTTATGAAAATCGTCATTATTGGTGCCAGCGGTACAGTGGGGCGCGCAGTCACAGAAACGTTAAGCCGTAAACATGAGGTGATTCGCGTAGGTCGCACGCGGGGAGATTACCAGGTCGATATCACCTCGCAGGAGAGTGTCGGGGCATTGTTTGAAAAAGTCGGTCGGGTAGATGCGATCGTTTCCGCCACCGGCAACCTGTTCTTTGGCCCGCTGTCGACAATGACCGACGAGGACTTTAATCAGGGATTACAGGATAAGCTGTTAGGCCAGATACGTCTGGCATTAACCGGGCAACATTTCCTCAATGATGGCGGCTCGATTACGCTGATTAGCGGCATTATCGCCCATGAACCCATCGCACAAGGGGCGAATGCGGCAACGATCAATGCCGGACTGGAAGGATTTGTGCGCGCTGCTGCCTGTGAGCTAGGTCGTGGTCAGCGCATAAACCTGATAAGCCCAACCGTACTCAGTGAATCCGCCGAAGCATACGATGGTTTCTTCCCAGGCTTTGAAAGCGTCCCCGCCGCTACCGTTGCCAATGCCTATCGCCGCAGCGTGGAAGGCATTCAAACCGGGCGCATTTATAAAGTCGGTTACTGATCAAAGCATTACCTCGCCTCTTACGTCATCAGTAAGAGGCGAGGCGCTGCCTATTTTCAGGCACCCGTTTCGTTTCTTATTCGCGCATTGATATATTCCACGGCCTGGGTGACATCCATAATGCCGTTAATCGCATTCGTCACACCTTGCCCGATAATAATCTCTGCCTGGCGCAGGTTGAAAGGTTCACCTTTACTTCCCTCAGACTCCCTTATTCCCGTCATACCTTTTTCATTCAATAAATTAAACCACGGGTAGAGATTGAGAACGTTTTGGTCGTGACATATTCCAGACCAGGCGCTATTCCCTCCCAGCAGAACCAGATGCCGGGCAATTTCATCGGAATAGAGCCAATGAAAGAACTGCTCAACCTGTTTTTTCTTTTTACTGTAGCGGGACATTCCGATGGAGCCGCCCCCCAATTGTGGAAGTTGCCCCGGAACGGGCGCATAGCCAATTGTGGGAGCTATGGCGGTGTGCGCCACATCGTTAAACAAATTGAGATACATGATCAGCATGGCAAGATTTCCACGCTCAAACTGTTTTACCGCGTCACTCCACCACTCTCCGGGCAGGTTCACGGCGATAGAAAGTTGTTGTAGATATTGTTCAAGTGCAGCAGTGGCAAGTGAAGGCTCGAGTTGTACCGGCTCGCCTTCACGCACCAAACGCCCACCGAGCGCGTAGTAACGTAGCAGATACTCAGTAGCGATAAGCCCTGAGCTTCCTAGCGTCACCGCCGTTCCCATCGGGCGCTGTTTATTTTCTGGCTGATGTAATTGACTAAAGAAAGCCGCTATCTCATCAAATTGCGCAAAGCTCTCTGGAAGCGTTAACTCTTTTCCCGTTGCTTCATAAAACATCCGTTTAATCGTCGCATCTTCAAACAGATCTCGTCGATAAAACAGAAGCTGCATACTGGCATCAAAAGGTATTGCCCATGCCGTCCCATTTACTATGCTGAAGTGCTGTTGAATTTGCTCAGAGAAGTGTTCCAGCAGTAACGGAAGCTCAGAAGAGACGGACTCCAGCGGTAATAGTGCTTTCTCTGCAAACCAGGGAAAACACGCCATATCGATTCGCAGTAAATCGTAATAAGGATGTAGATGAAGATGGGAGAGAATTTCAAAAACTTCATCATAGGGATAAACCGCAAGATTTACCTTAATACCGGTCTGGCGATAAAAATGGGGTAATAGTTTCTTCAACGCATCAGTCGAAGGACTCGGTAAAATTAACATATTCAGCGTCGCCTCTTTCTCAGGCGGCGGCACGTACTGACCATTCCAGGAAAAACCGCAATTCGTCAGAATACGATGCTTTTCTTTACTTTTGGGCTGGCGAATACTGGAGGCAATAGTTGTCCCCAAACGACCATAATCCATCTGGTAGCTTGTGATCCCGTCGAAAGATGCAGGAAGATTATCACTTAGTTGCAATATTGGCGGGCAGGACTGGGAGCTACCAAACCAGGCTGCTTGCGTTAGTGCTCGCGTTCTCTCAGAGTCCTGGACAATAAACAGATCGGGAATTGCCCCACGAAAAAAGTCAAAAGCGACGGTGTTAGCTTCACTGGCATGTGCAGGTAAAATCGTCAGCTTTGTATGCGGACTTAATTCCCGGCAGGTTTCCTGTATCGCTTGAGTAAAGCGCGCGCTGTGGGAAAATTCCAGACGTTCACAGAAAACGCCAATATGGCCCGGCTGCTGTGCCAGCGCCCTTCTCGCTATTTCTTCGCCTGCAGTCACATAATCAAGGCTAAAATAACAAACTGCGCCGACAGGCTGGCGATAGGCAAACAGAACATTCTCCGGAGAGAGTCTGAGCAAGTCGTAATAGGGCTGACTGTCATTCAGGCAACTGACTGAGACAATGGCCTGGTAAGACTTTGCCGCCAGCGTTTGCAGGATCTCCAGCTCAAGATTGGGCAGATCATTGGTCAGGTAAAGGTCAATCGGTTCGCTTAATGAAGGCTGCCAGACCTGATGCAATCCCCGATAGAGTTGAAAATACTGCTCGGCATTGATGTCGGGCAGAATCAATGCCACTCCCTGACTTTTGCTGGCTCTCAACGATTGCGCCTGCGCATTCAACTGATAGCCAACTTCTCGGGCTGCACGTTGAACCGCTTCAATTTTCTCGACGCTTACATTCCCTCTGCCATTGAGCACATTCGAAACAGTCCCATGCGACACACCGGCAATTCTTGCTATGTCTTTGATAGTTGGCATTTTTACATCCTTCCCCTGATGCTTTGATGCTAGCACGGCACTCATCAGGAAACTATCTTCAGCACAATAATTTAAACGTTACAAAACAAAAATGTGCATTTTATAAGCATATCAAAATAAAAGCCTGACGCTATCCAAAGACAAAACTCATGACATTAAATTCTTAACACAATGAAATACATATATAAATTTTATAATATTTGAAGAGGATCACTTCTAAAGCAAAAGATCATTGTTCATATAAAACGCTGGAATCATAATTGACACGTTCCAATTACGTTTCATTACATTAACGCTTAAAAAAACAACAATCACATTTGTCATTAAGAGGGAAACATGAAGATTCATTTTCTGGGAACCGCTGCATCTGAAGGGATCCCCAATCCTTTTTGCCGTTGTGAGCACTGCCAGCAAGCCCGCATTCGTAAAGGCAAAGACTTACGCACACACTCTTCAGCGATTATCGACGATGAACTGCTCATTGACGTCGCGCCTGAATTCAGCCAGCAACTGCTGCGAGATGGCCTGGACGCAACAGAGATCAGATCGCTATTGTTCACGCATACTCACCCCGATCATTTCAACGTCGGCGATCTTTTTAGCCGGATGGAAGGGTACGGATTTGAGATTACTCATCCGTTGCACATTTTTGGTAATGACCGTGCAATTAACGGTGCCGCCCAAGTGTTACCGGGCTACAGCGCTGAAAGATTTGCTTTTCATTGTCTGGTTCCCTTCGTGACCGTTGAAACTCGCGGATACCGCATCACTCCGCTACTGGCTAACCATGCCAAGTGGGAGCTTTGTTATACCTGGTTTATCGAAAAGGAAGGTCAGTCCATTTTCTACGGACATGATTCAGGCTGGTTTCCTGAGCTCACATGGCAGTGGTTGAAAGGGAAAAAAATCGATCTGGCTGTCCTGGAATGCACCTACGGTTTTAATGGTGATAATCGTACTAATAACCACATGAGTCTGGAAACAGTCTTCGCCGCCAGAGACAGGCTTGCGGAACTGGGTTGCCTTGAGAAAAATAGCCAACTTATCGTCTCGCATATTTCACACAGCGGAGGTCTGCTGCACGACGATCTCATTGCGGCATGCGACAAAGAAAACATTCTTGTCGCCTGGGACGGGCTTAACCTGAGCATCAACCAATAAGGATATGCAATATGGACCTTAATAAAACACCACGCCTGTTGATTATGATGTTCATACAATATTTCATGCAGGGTGCCTGGAATATGACCATGGGGCTGGTATTGAGCACCTATGGTATGGCGACAATTATTGGCTCATCCTATGCCTTGCTTGGCCTGGCGACTATTCTTTCCCCGCTATTTATTGGCATGGTCGCCGACCGCTTCTTTTCGTCACAAAAAGTCATGGCGATCCTGCATTTAATTAATGCTGGTGTACTGTTGTTTGTTCCACAATTTATTGAGGCACACAACACAGGTATGACGTTGACCATGATTTTCCTGGTTGGTCTGCTGTTTTATCCTACAACTGCGCTGGCTAACAGTATCAGTTTCAGCCACATTAACGGGGTAAAATACTTCCCATTTATTCGTGTATTCGGCACATTTGGCTTTATGGTCATCGGCTTTATCATTGGGGAAATGGGTTATTCTGGAAATACCATCACCTGGTATATTGCGTCGGCCTCAGGTGTCGTTCTCGGCCTGTACTGTTTTACGTTGCCAAATACCCCACCGAAAGCAAAAGGAAGCGTGTTTACGCTTCGCGATCTGTTATGTCTGGACGCTCTGGCGCTCTTCAAAGACCGTAGTTTCTCAGTTTTGATGCTCAGTATTTTTGTCCTGATGATCCCCAAAACGGCTTATTCCGCCTATATCCCGGTCTTTTTAAAAGCGCTTGGATTCGATAACGCCGCTTCAATGATGCAGGTTGGCATCGCCTGTGAAGTCATTTTCATGTTCCTGCTGTCATTTTTCTTACTGAAAGCTGGCTTCAAAATAACTCTAATGTTAGGCGCCGTTTGCTGGATTATCCGCACACTATTATTTGCTAATGCTTCGCTGGATGCCAACATGATGTTTGTGCTGATCGGCCTGATGTTACAAGGATTCTGCTGGGACTTTTTCTTTACCGTGGGCGACATTTATGTTGACCGTAAAGCCGCGCCAGAGATCAAAGCACAAGCCCAAAGCTTGCGATTTATCGTCTCCAACGGCGTTGGTCTGCTATTTGCTTCTACCGTATGCGGGCAAATCTTTAATAACACCGTGACGGAACAAGGTCCAGAGTCGTTACCCCAATGGGAAACATTCTGGCTAGTTTCAGCAGGCGTTGCCGCAGTGGTCAGCGTATTCTTCCTGATTTTCTTCCGGGACGATATTTCCAAACGCAAAACGGACCTCACATTGAAAAAAGCAAACTCCTGATCGTTAAAGACTCTCTCATTAAGGTAATTGCATGAATAATCTGGCCGCCATCATCAATGAGCAAGGATTGTTGCCTTTAACTACGATCATCAAAATCAGCATTGCATTTATTCTGGGTGGCATTATTGGCCTGGAAAGGGAATCGAAAGGGAAACCGGTCGGCTTCAAAACCTGCGTTATTTTATCCGTAGCCAGCTGCGTGTTAACTGTCGTATCAATACAATCTGCTGAATACTATGCTGAAATTTCGATGAATATCCGTAGCGATCCTATGCGCCTGGCGGCCCAGATTATCAGCGGCGTTGGTTTTCTCGGTGCGGGAGTCATTCTGCACCGACATGACGATGCTATCTCTGGTCTTACTACTGCAGCAATTGTCTGGGCATCTGCAGGGGTGGGAATCACCTGTGGAGCCGGTTTTTATTTTCATGCTTTTTTTGCCACGGCTTTATTTTTACTCGCCATCAAACTAAGCCCATTCATTATTTTCTTACAGACCAGAAACCAGTTTCCCGGAAAAGTAAAAGTGCGGGTCATTCTTGATCAACGCGACGCTCTCGAAAATCTGATAACCCGCATTCATCAACAGAAAAACATTATTGAAAACATAACGATCAGGGATATCAAGAAGGGCAAAATTGAGGTTAATCTCAAAATCGTAATACGTAAAAAGATGACCTTGCCCGACTTATACCACGATCTGACTCATGTTGAACACGTCTGCGCCATCGCACTTGAACATTAATACACCTTATATTCTTCTTTAAAATCAGGGGGGTTCGCCCCTGAAATAGCCACTCAGCTTCCATCCAGCCTCTAAATACTTACTTTTTATAATGTTAAATAATTGTTGTTTTTGATCACAAATAATAAACAAACAAGCCCATTCTGTGCGCGTTTTTCAAAAATGTAGATATTTTTAATTTATGGCTACGAAACGAGCTGCGCCATATCTCCCTGACAATCTACTGAGAGGAACGATTTGATGAACGCACTGACTGCCGTAAAACCGAACGCTGATGATCCAGCCCAGCACTACAGCGGTTTCACGTTGAAACCATCAGCCCAGTCCCCACGCCTGCTGGAGCTGACTTTTTCCGCTGAGACCACTGAGCAATTTCTGGAAGCCGTAGCGCAGTGGCCGGTGCAGGCACTGGAATACAAATCCTTCCTGCGCTTCAAAGTGGGCAAGATCCTCGACGACCTGTGCGGCAATCAGTTGCAGCCTTTGCTGCTGAAAACGTTGCTCGATCGTGCCGAAGGCGCACTGCTGATCAACGCCGTTGGCGTGGATGATGTGGCACAGGCTGAAGAGATGGTCAAGCTGGCGACGGCGGTAGCGCATCTTATCGGGCGCTCCAATTTTGATGCGATGAGCGGTCAATACTATGCCCGTTTTGTGGTGAAAAACGTTGATAACTCAGACAGCTATCTGCGCCAGCCGCACCGTGTAATGGAGCTGCATAACGACGGAACCTACCTCGAAGAAATCACCGACTATGTGCTGATGATGAAGATTGACGAGCAGAACATGACCGGCGGTAACTCGCTGCTGCTGCACCTCGACGACTGGGAACATCTGGATCAGTACTTTACCCACCCGCTGGCGCGTCGCGCCATGCGCTTTGCCGCACCGCCAAGCAAAAACGTCAGCCAGGAAGTGTTCCATCCGGTGTTTGACGTTGACCAGCAGGGCCGCCCGGTGATGCGCTACATCGACCAGTTCGTCCAGCCTAAAGATTATGAAGAAGGCGTCTGGCTGAGCGATTTGTCCGATGCGTTGGAAACCAGCAAGGCCATTATTTCCGTTCCGGTTTCAGTCGGTAAATTCCTGCTAATCAACAACCTGTTCTGGTTGCACGGTCGCGATCGCTTCACCTCGCATCCTGACCTGCGCCGCGAACTGATGCGCCAGCGTGGTTATTTCGCTTACGCGACAAACCACTACCAGACCCATCAGTAAGCGCGAAGGAATAAAGCGGATGTATGATTTTGTGATTATTGGCGGCGGCATTATCGGCATGTCGACCGCCATGCAGCTGATTGATGTCTATCCGGACGCCAGAATCGCGCTGCTGGAAAAAGAGTCCGGCCCGGCCTGTCATCAGACGGGCCACAACAGCGGCGTAATTCATGCCGGGGTCTATTACACCCCCGGCAGCCTGAAGGCGCAGTTTTGCCTGGC
>ERZ1673730.262-NODE-262-length-82357-cov-13.413246_pt1 | contig 82357 bp, 62 predicted proteins | sample MGYA00580200_ERZ1673730 | MGnify/ENA primary metagenome ERZ1673730 (study PRJEB41218, sample SAMN15661761) | gut metagenome | host: Homo sapiens | place: Canada: London | collected 2015-08-20/2019-03-30 | study: EMG produced TPA metagenomics assembly of...
TCCGATCAGCGCTTGCTGAACTGAGGTGCGCGGCGGGCGGCTTTGAGGCCGTACTTCTTACGCTCTTTCATGCGCGGATCGCGGGTGAGATAACCGGCGGCCTTGAGCGTGCCGCGGTAGTTCTCGTCGACCTTGAGCAGGGCGCGGGCGATGCCGTGACGGATCGCGCCGGCCTGGCCGGTCATGCCGCCGCCGACGACGGTGGCTTCAACGTCAAACTTCTCGGCCGTCTCGGTGGCGGCGAGAGGCTGACGGACGATGAGCTTCAGAGTCTCGAGACCGAAGTACTCGTCCAGCGTGCGGCCGTTGATGGTGATGCTGCCGCTGCCGTTGGGGATGAGGTGGACACGGGCGGTGGAGGATTTCCGACGGCCGGTGCCGTAAGCGTAGGGACGCTTGCTCTGATAGGTAGCCATTCTAAAATTTCCTCCTTTCCTTATTCGACCGTCCAGACTTCGGGCTTCTGCGCGGCGTGCTTGTGCTCATTGCCGGCAAAGACCTTCAGACGACGGAGCTGCCATTTCTGGGTGGGGTTCTTCGCCAGCATGCCGCGGACGGCGAGCGTCATGGCGAGAGTGGGGCGGGTCGCCATCAGGCGATCGTAACGGGTCTCCTTGAGACCGCCGGCGTAACCGGAGTGGGTGCGGTAGTACTTCTGGGTGAGCTTGTTGCCGGTGAGAACGGCGTCCTTCGCATTGATGATGATGACGAAGTCACCGCAGTCGACGTGCGGCGTGTAGTCGACCTTGCGCTTGCCGCGCAGCAGGTCGGCGGCGAGAGCGGCGGTCTTGCCCAGGGGCTTGCCGGCCGCATCGAGAACGTACCACTTGCGGACGACGTCCTCTTTTCTGACCATCGTAGTGGACATTGATGTGCCTCCAATATCATTGTTTTTTCTTGCTTTTTCAAGGCGCGGCGGGTACAATATACCCTCAAGACGCGCTCTATTTTTATAGCACAGCGCTCCTTCGCTGTCAACCCCTGTTTTCCAAGATTTTTATTTACGGCGGGGCAAGCTCGCAAATGCTCCGTTTTTCTCGCAAATGCTCCGTTTTTCTCTGTTTCGATTTTTAATTTTTGAGGTGCGAAATATGGATTCTCTCAATGCGTTTACCGGCGTTGTGCGCCGGTGCGTGGACGATTACGGCATGATCTCCCCCGGCGACCGCATCGCCGTGGGCATTTCCGGCGGCAAGGATTCGCTCGTGCTGCTCGCCGCGCTTGCATATCTGCGGCGGTATTACCCCGCGCCGTTCGAGCTGGAGGGCATCACCATCGATACCGGCTTCCCCGGCATGGACTTTTCCGGTGTGAAAAAAATGTGCGAGGAGCTCGGCGTGCCGTATACCCGCGTGCCGACGGATATCCGCGAGATCGTGTTTGACGCCCGGCAGGAGGAGAACCCGTGCTCGCTCTGCTCGAAAATGCGGCGCGGCGCGCTGAACACCACGATGAAGGAGCACGGCTGCAACAAGCTCGCGCTCGGCCACCACTTTGACGACGCCGTGGAGACGTTTATAATGTCGCTCGTGTTCGAGGGGCGGCTCAACTGCTTCAAGCCGGTGACGTATATGTCCCGCGCGGACGTGACGCAGATCCGCCCGCTTCTGTATATCGGCGAGCAGCGCAGCGCGAATCTCGCCGGACAGCTCGAGCTGCCGGTCGTGAAGAGCACCTGCCCGATGGATCACACGTCCAAGCGGCAGGAGATCAAGGATCTGCTCACGACGCTCTCGGCACAGTACCCGGATGTGCGCAGCAAGGTATTCGGCGCGATGCAGCGCCTGCCGCTCGACGGCTGGGGCCCCACGCCGCACGAGCGCGTCAAAACGCGCGAGAGAAAAAAAGAGGAATAACCCTGCGGGGGCTATAATATAATAGTATAGGGGAATATGCCCTCTCGGCTTCCGAGAGGGCATTTTAAATCGCTTCCGGCAATACCGGGGGGAACCACAAGGTATAGTGGTTTCTGCGATAAGCAATCACTACCTGTACAAAATGTTAAAAACTGTTAAGAGTTTGTTACAAATAATGAAATGTTACGTAAACCTATGGAAAAATTCCCCGGTATCGTGTAAAATGAAAACAACATAGTAGGATAACTATACCCATGCGCAGAAAAACCATGTTCCGGCACAGAAAAAGCCGTACATTTTCTCCCAAAATTGTCCGACAACGAGGGAGAGGTAAGTGAAAACAGGAGGACTGTATGAAAAAGAGGAATCTGATCGCGCTGCTGATGGCAGTGTGCATGATGGTCTCCCTGCTCCCGGTGAACGCGATCGCCGTTGGAGACGAGGGGACCGTCCCGGCAGAGGAAACGCTTCTTTCCGAAAATGGAAACGATCCCGCGCCGGCTGGCAGCACCAACCCCGCCGGAGACAAAGACTCCATTCCGGACACAGGCGATAAGCCCGGTGCGGGGGAAGAGCCCGCGAAGGGCGAAGAGCCTGGCAAGAACGAAGAGCCCGGCAAGGACGAAGAGCCCGGCAAGGACGAAGAGCCCGGCAAGGACGAAGAACCCGCGGAGGACGAAGAGGGCGGCAAGACAAACGTTGTCCCCATGAGAGTTGTCCGACCGGATACGGACAAATATTTCACCTATGTCTTTCGGGTAGACGGCGAGGAAGTCTCGCGCCAGATCGTCAAGAAGGGCGACACGCTCTATCAGCCCGTTTCCCCCGTGAAGGACGGCTATAAATTCACCGGCTGGTTCGTCGGCGCGTCCGAGCTCGCCTTCGGTACCGTGGGCGAGATCAGCGAATCGGCGCGGATCAACGTGGACGCCGGATTCACGGAAGTGCTGTACGTGTTCTTTGCCGACACGAACGGCCGCATTGTCCATACCAAAGAGGGCGTGAAAGGCGACGTTATCAAGACTGACGATGTGACCTACGGTCTTGAGAACACAACGCACGCGATCACCGGCTGGTATCTGGAAGGCAGCTACCAGACCCCTGCCGACTCCGTCACGCTGGACAAAGAGAATATCACCGTGTACGCCAAGGTCGAACCGGGCCACTGGCTCCACTTCGATTCCGACGGCGGTACATATATCGCGCCCCAGTTCTACAGCGCAGACGCAACCACGGCAGCTCCCAATGTGGTGACGAAGCCCGGCTACACGTTCAGCCACTGGGAATACAACGGAACGAAGTTCGAATTCGGCAGCCCACTGACGGAGAACATCACGCTCAAGGCGCACTGGAACGTCAATACCAGTACGCGGTACACCGTCATCCACTGGCAGGAGAATGCCAACGACGAGGAATTTTCCTTCAAGGAGGCGGAGACCAAAACCGGCTCGACCGGCGCCCAGACGAGCGCCGCGGCCAAGAGCTACACCGGCTTCACCGCCCAGACCATCACCCAGCAGACCATCGCGGGCGACGGCTCCACGGTCGTGAACGTGTACTACAAGCGCAATGTGTACGAGGTAAAGTTCTACAGCACCTCCGGATGGTTTAGTTCATCAGAGGAGTATGCTGACCTGCGCATCACCGCCAAATATGGCGCGGCCATCGGCGATAAGTGACCCACCTACGACGGAAGCAGCACGTGGGCAACGCAGAGTGATGGCAGCGGCCCCTATCAGGTCAACATCGATACGATGCCGCTGAACGGCGCCACATTCTATGGACCGAAAACCGGGAGCGGCTCGGAATCGGCACACTATTATGTCGAAGTCCTGCCCGGCGAGAGCGGGACGACCACTGTCGGCGGCAAGTCCTACAAGCTGCATCATTCCGATACTTCCCCCGGCACCGGCTACACGGTCACTAGCGAGGACCAGTACCCCATCACCGGCTTTACATTCAACTCCGGTGTCAGCACGCAGACCGGCGGCAAATACAACAACGCCAGATTCTATTACACCCGCAACACCTACAATATTATATACATGAACGGCGGCAGCGAGGTCACCTCTTACCGCGAGAGCGTTCTCTACGAGCAGGCCATCCCCGCTTCGGCGAACAAGGCCGCGCCGACGCCGCCCGTCGGCAAGGAGAAATACATCTTCCTCGGCTGGTACGACGACCCTGCCGGACAGCATCCCCATAGCTTCTCCGGCACGATGGGCCCGCAGAACATCACGGTGTACGCCCACTGGGTAGCGCCCACGGTAAGCGGCGTTGCCTACATCACCATGGAAGGCACCGGCGGACAGAAGGATCTCACCATCCCCTACGGCGGCACCATTGACGAGAGCATGCTCCCCAATCCGCAGAAGCCGGCGGGCGAGGGCTGGACATTTGCTGGCTGGGCGACGAAGAACGGCGATACTTACACGCCCTTCCACTTCAGCACCAAAATTTACGAGAACATCGAGCTTTACCCCTACTATACCAATAAGAGCAGCTACACCGTGACATATACTGACGGCAAGGATACTGTCACGGATATGAAGCGCTATGCCTCCGGTGCGCACGCCGACGTGCAGGCCAACTCCTTCGCCGTTCCCGAGGGCAAGGTGTTCCTCGGCTGGGCGGAAACGGCGGGCGGGGCGGTCAAGTACCAGCCCAACGACAAGCTGCGCATGGACGCGAGCGTCACGCTCTATGCCGTCTGGGGCGATACCGAGGGCGTCCTCTCTCTCGTGTATATGCCGAACGGCGGCACGGAGAACGCCGTGACGGAGGAACAGATCCCCAACAACAGCAAGGTGACGCTCAAGGGCGCGATCTTCACCCGCCCGGGCTACACCCTCACCGGCTGGAACACCGCCGCCGACGGCAGCGGCACGAGCTTTGCGCTCGGCGCTTTTGCCCGCGTGACCCGCATCGACTCGAACGTCCTCTACGCGCAGTGGAAGGCGAACAACGATACTGCCTATAAGGTCGAGTTCTACTGCGAGCAGACCGACGGCAACTACACGCTCAAAAAGACTGAGCCGCGCACCGGCACGACGGACGCCACCGTTTCCGTCACCGACGGGGATAAGGCATACGGCACGCCCACGTATGTGTACGATGCGGACAATGCGAACAACGTCGAATCCGGCCCCGTGGCCGCGGACGGCACGCTGACGCTGAAGCTGTACTTCAAGCGCAACACCGCGGAGTACACCATCCACCATTACCTCAAGGGTACGGAAGTGAAGGTCGCTCCCGACCAGACCGGCACCATGACGATCGGCGATACGCTGACGGCGAGCGCCTCGACCGCGCTGGGTGCGGAATATACGTCGGCGCATGTGGACAGCTACTCCCCCAGCCAGTCGCTGGAAATGAAAGCGACGGGGAACGTCATCACCGTTTATTATACCGTTCCTCTGACGATCACCGCAGAAAGCGCGAGCAGACCCTACAACGCCCAGCCGCTCACGCAGCCGGACTTCAAGGTCGAGGGCCTTGTCAACGGCGATCAGAAGAAGGATATCACCCTCTCCATGACGAAGGAGAGCACCATCACCAATGTCGGCAGCGTGTCGAACGTCATCGATACGACCACCGTCCGGTTCAAGGGCGGCGCGCTGCCCGGCGGCTACTATGAACTGCCGACCTATAAGCCCGGCACGCTGACGATCACGGCGGACGAGACCGAAGTCGTCGTCACCATCACCGGCAACCATGACACCCGGGTCTATAACGGCAGCGAGCAGTCCGTCACGGGCTACACGACGGACGTCGGCGAGAAGACCATTTCCGTCACGCTGAAGGAAGGCTCCAAGGCGGAAGCGAAGGGCACGAACGCCGGCAAGTACGACATGGGTCTGACGAAGGATAACTTCACGGTCACGTCCCAGAACTACAGCAACATCAAGGTCGTTGTGGTGGACGGCTATCTGAAGATCGATCCGATCACCGATAAAGTTACCGTCACCGTCACCGAGAAATCCGACACCGTCACCTATAACGGACAGGAGCACTCCGTCACGGGCTACAAGTCCATGACCGCGGATAACGCGCTCTACGACGTGAAGAAGAACGTCGCCGAGACCTCGACCGAGGCGTGGACGGCGAAGGGAACGTATGTCGGCACCTACCATGTCGGCATCAAAGCGGCCGACTTTAAGAACATCAGCGGCAACTTCACGAACGTCGAGTTCGTGATCGTGGACGGCGATCTGGTCATCACCCCGGCGAGCGTCGCCGTTGTGAAGATCGAGGGCCACACGAAGACCGTCACCTACAACGGCAAGGCGCAGTCCGTCGAGGGCTACACCGTCACGAGCAACCCGGCGAACGCGACCGTGACGCTCGTCGGCGAGGCCGTCGCTTCCGGCACGGACGCCGGCACCTACCCGATGGGCCTCAAGCCCTCCGACTTCACCGCGACTTCCCCGAACTATAAAAACGTCACCATCGAAGTGACGGACGGCTATCTGGAGATCGATCCGATCACCGATAAGGTCACCGTCACCGTCACCGAGAAATCCGGCTCCGCCGTGTATAACGGGCAGGAGCACTCCGTCACCGGCTACGAGACCATGACGGCCAACAACGCGCTCTACGACGTGAAGAAGAACGTCGCCGAAACGCAGACCGCGGCGTGGACGGCGAAGGGCACGGACGTCGGCAAGTACCCGGTGGGTATCGTCTCCGGCGACTTCGCGAATACGAGCAAGAACTTTACGAACGTCGTGTTCACCGTTGTGGACGGCGCTCTCACCATCTCCCCCATCTCCGAAAAGACCATCACCGTCACCGCGGCGAGCGGCAGCAAAAAGTACGACGGAACGCCGCTCACGAATAACGGCTTCAGCTGCACCGAAGGTGTGCTGGTGCCGGGCGACGTACTGACGGCTGTCGTTGAGGGCAGCGCCACGAACGTGGGCGACGAGGGCAAGAACGTCGTCAAGAGCTATAAGGTCATGCGCGGCGGCGCAGACGTTACGGGCAACTACACCTTTACCGACAGTGTGGACGGCAAGCTGACCATTCTGCCGCGCACCGTGACGCTCACGTCCGAGACCGCGAGCAAGGAATACGACGGCGCGCCGCTGACCCGCCCGGACGTTTCCGTCACGGGTGACGGCTTCGTCTCCGGCGAGGTGACCGGCATCACGGCCACCGGCAGCGTGACTTATGTGTCCGACGGCACGGTCGAAAATACCATCACCTATACGACGGGCGCGGCCTTCCGCGAGGAGAACTACAAGATCACCAAGCTCCCCGGCCAGCTCTCCATCACGCAGAGCTCGAACGCTATCGTCATCACCACGGCGTCCAGAAGCAGAGAGTATAACGGCAAAAAGCTGCTGGACGACCAGACCACGCATACCGGAACGCTGGCGGCAGGCGACCGGCTGGTCGTGGAGTTCCCGGCCGACGCCGGTCTGACCGACGTGGGCACCAAGCGGAACGAATATAAGTCCTACCGTGTGGAGCGTTCGGACGGCGCGGACGTGACCGCCAACTACACCTTCGGCAAGCCCGTCATCGGCACGCTCACCGTCACGCCGGTGGCGATCGAGCTGACGGCGAACAGCGCCGCCAAGGCGTACGACGGCACGCCGCTCACCGACAGCGGCTACACCATCAGCAACGGCAGCTTCGTGGGCGAAGAGGGTCTTGCGGGCGTGACGGTCGTTGGCAGCCAGACGCTCGAGGGCAGCAGCGCCAACAAGATCACCGGCCACACGCTGAAGAGCAACACGAAGGCCCAGAACTACAATATCACCTATGCGGACGGCACGCTGACCGTTTCGAAGAACGAGAAGGTCATCACCGTCACGGCGAACAGCCGCACCTGGGAGTATGACGGCAAGGAGCACTCCGACGGCGGCTACACCGTTCGCTACGACGGCGAAACATATACCGTGGCCGCGGGCGAGAGCCAGGAGCTGCCGACCGGAGGCCTCACGCTGACGGCGACGGTCGTCGGCACGGTAAAGAACGTCAAGGACAGCGCGAAGGACAATAACAAGATCACCGTTGTGGCCATCACGGACGCAGCGGGCAATGTCGTGAACGATCAGTTCAAGACCATCACACTCGTCCCCGGCACGCTCACCATCACCAAGCGCGGCGCGGGCGAAGAGAAGGTCATTTTGGAAGCCGCGAACAACGCCGTCGTTTATGACGGCCAGCCGCACGGCGTGTGCCTGACCGCCGACGGCAAGGTCGAGGCCGGCACGAGCTACACCATCACCTATCTGGTCGATGGTCACAGTGTGGAAACGGTCATCACCGGCAGCCGGACCGCAGTGGGCAAGTACACCGGCATTCTGGTGCCGGACGAAAACAACACGCACATCGTGGATGGAAGCGGCAACGACGTGACCGATAACTATGAGATCACCTACAGAAACGGCGATCTCGAGATCGTCGCTCCGGGAACCGTGGTCGTGGAGATCAAGGGCATCCGCGACAGCGTGGTCTACGACGGCAGCAAGCACGAAGTGAACGGCTACACGGTCGTTAGCATCAGCAACCGCGCGTATACTAGGGCGGACTTCAGCCTCGCGGAGGGCAAGAGCGCCCATGCCGAGGGCACGAACGTCGGCGAGTATTACATGAATCTCAAGCCCGAGAGCTTCGTGAACAACAACACGCAGAACTTCACGTCGGTACAGTTTGTCATCGTGGAAGACGGTCTGCTGGAGATCACGCCGATCACGGATGAGGTCACCGTCACCATCACCGGCAACAACGACACCAAGGTGTATAACGGCAAGGAACAGTCCGTCACCGACTACACGACAGACGTCGGTACGAAGACGATCGACGTTGCGCTGAAGGATGGCGTCAAGGCAGAAGCGAAGGGCACCGACGTTGACACCTATTATATGGGTCTGACGAAGGATAGCTTCAGCGTCACCTCCAGGAACTACAGCAATATCAAGGTCGTCGTGAAGGACGGCTGGCTCAAGATCGATCCGATCGCCGATAAGGTCACCGTGACCGTCACCGAGAACTCCGCCGCCGTTACCTATGACGGCACGGAGCACTCCGTCACCGGCTACAAGTCCATGACCGCGGACAACACGCTCTACGACGTGGAGAAGAACGTCGCCGAGAAGCCGACCAAGGCGTGGACGGCGAAGGGGACCGACGCGGGCGAGTACCCGGTCGGCATCGTCTCCGGCGACTTCAGGAACACCAGCAAAAACTTCACGAACGTCGAGTTCGTGATCGTGGACGGCACGCTGAAGATCGACCCCGTCAGCGACAAGGTCACCGTGACCGTCACCGAGAACTCCGCCGCCGTTACCTATGACGGCACGGAGCACTCCGTCACCGGCTACAAGTCCATGACCGCGGATAACGCGCTCTACGACGTGGAGAAGAACGTCGCCGAGAAGCCGACCGCGGCGTGGACGGCGAAGGGAATGTATGTCGGCACCTACCATGTCGGCATCAAAGCGGCCGACTTTGAGAACAAGAGCGGCAACTTCACGAACGTCGAGTTCGTGATCGTGGACGGCGATCTGGTCATCACCCCGGCGAGCGTCGCCGTTGTGAAGATCGAGGGCCACACGAAGACCGTCACCTACAATGGCAAGGAACAGACCGTCGAGGGCTACACCGTCACGAGCAACCCGGCGAACGCGACCGTAACGCTCGTCGGCACGGCCATCGCGTCCGGCACGGACGCGAACACCTACCCGATGGGTCTCACCGCCGCGAACTTCACCGCGACTTCCCCGAACTACGAGAAGGTCCACGTGGAAGTGACGGACGGCTATCTGAAGATCAACCCGATCACCGATAAGGTCACCGTTACCGTCACCGAGAAGTCCGATACCGTCGTATACGATACGAACGAGCATTCCATCACCGGCTACAAGTCCATGACGGCCAACAACGCGCTCTACGACGTGAAGAAGAACGTCGCCGAAACGCAGACCGCGGCGTGGACGGCGAAGGGAACGGATGTCGGCGAGTACCCGGTGGGCATTGAAGCAGCCGACTTTGAGAACACGAGCGTCAACTTCACGAACGTCGAGTTCGTGGTCGTAGACGGCGCGCTGAACATCACTCCGGCGGAAAACGTCGCTGTGAAGATCGCGGGCAGCACGAAGACCGTCATCTATGACGGCACCGAGCAGACCGTCGAGGGCTACACCGTCACGAGCAATCCTGCGGACGCGACCGTGACGCTCGTCGGCGAGGCCGCCGCCTCCGGCACGGATGCGAATACCTACCCGATGGGGCTCAAGCCCTCCGACTTTACCGCGACTTCCCCGAACTACAAGAAAATCACCATCGAAGTGACGGACGGCTGGCTCAAGATCGATCCGATCGCCGATAAGGTCACCGTGACCGTCACCGAGAACTCCGCCGCCGTTACCTATGACGGCACGGAGCACTCCGTCACCGGCTACAAGTCCATGACCGCGGACAACACGCTCTACGACGTGGAGAAGAACGTCGCCGAGAAGCCGACCAAGGCGTGGACGGCGAAGGGGACCGACGCGGGCGAGTACCCGGTCGGCATCGTCTCCGGCGACTTCAGGAACACCAGCAAAAACTTCACGAACGTCGAGTTCGTGATCGTGGACGGCACGCTGAAGATCGATCCCGTCAGCGACAAGGTCACCGTCACCATCACCGAGAACGCCGATACGGTCATTTACGACACGAAGGAGCACTCCGTCAAGGGCTACAAGTCCATGACCGCGGATAACGCGCTCTACGACGTGAAGAAGAACGTCGCCGAGACCTCGACCGAGGCGTGGACGGCGAAGGGAACGGATGTCGGCGAATACCCGGTGGGCATCAAAGCGGACGACTTTGAGAACACCAGCGGCAACTTTACGAACGTCGAGTTCGTGATCGTGGACGGTGCGCTGAAGATCGCCCCGGCGGAGAGCATCGTCGTGAAGATCGCGGGCAACACGAAGACCGTCACTTATAACGGCGAGGAGCAGTCCGTCGAGGGCTACACCGTCACGAGCAACCCCGCCAATGCGGATGTAACGCTCGTCGGCAAGGCCGTCGCCGCCGGCACGGACGCCGATACCTACCCGATGGGTCTCACCGCCGCGGACTTCACCGCGACTTCCCCGAACTATGAGACCGTCGTTATCAAAGTGACGGACGGCTGGCTGAAGATCAATCCCGTCAGCGACAAGGTCACCGTCACCGTGACCGAGAAGTCCGATTCCGTCGTCTACGACGGGCAGGAGCACTCCGTCACCGGCTACGAGACCATGGCGGCGGACAACGCGCTCTATAACACCGCGGACGTCGCCGAAACGCCGACCGACGCCTGGACGGCGAAGGGAACGAACGCCGGCAAGTACCAGGTCGGCATCAAGTCCGGAGACTTCAAGAACACGAGCGTCAACTTCACGAACGTCGCGTTCGTGATCGCGGACGGCGAGCTGGAGATCACCCCGGTCACCGATAAGGTCACCGTCACCGTCGTGGAGAAGTCCGACAACGTCACCTATGACGCCGCGGAGCACTCCATCACGGGCTACGAGACCATGACCGCCGACAACGCCCTCTACGACATCGCCAATGTCGCCAAAACGCCGACCGCGGCGTGGACGGCGAAGGGCACGGAAGCGGGCGAGTACCCGGTGGGCATCGTTTCCGGAGACTTTAAGAACACCAGTAAAAACTTCGCGAACGTCGAGTTCGTGATCGTGGACGGCGCTCTCACCATCACGACGGACGACACCGAGGTCGTCGTCACCGTCACCGGCAATACGAAGACCGTCGTTTACGACGGCACCGAGCACTCCGTCGAGAGCTACACGGTCGACGTGAACGGCCTGCCCATCACCGTGACGCCGAAGGCCGGAACCGAGGCGAAGGCCAGCGGCACGAACGCCGGCACCTACTACATGGGTCTGACGGCGGACGACTTCACCGCGGAATCGAATAACTACAGCAACATCAGGATCGCCGTGACCGACGGCTGGCTCAAGATCGACCCGATCACCGACAAGGTCACCGTCACCATCACCGAGAACGCCGACACCGTCGAGTATGACGGCAAGGAGCACTCCGTCACGGGCTATGCGTCCATAGTTTCCGATCACGCTCTCTACGACGTTGCGAACGTCGCCGAGACACCGACCGATGCGTGGACAGCGAAGGGCACCGACGCCGGCAGCTACCCCGTCGGCATCAAGTCCGGAGACTTTAAGAACACCAGCGGCAACTTCACGAACGTGGAATTCGTGATCGTGGACGGCGAGCTCGTCATCACGCGCCGCGGCGAGAATCCGGGAAGCCCGGTAACGCTCCGCGCGGATGACAGCACCGTGATGTTCGACGGCGATTACCACGGCTATGTCGGCCACATCGCGACCAACCTTGCCGAGGGCCACAGCGTCCGCAGCGTGAAGAGCGACTTCACCGCGCGCAACGTGGGCCGCTACGAGGATAAGATCGACCTGCACGACGCCATCATCGTGGATGCCGACGGCAAGGACGTGACGCGCAACTATGTGCTCACCTACCAGCCCGGCACGCTGGAGATCACGCCGTTCGAGGGCGAGGTCGTCGTTACTGTCACCGGCAACACGGGCCTCTTCCGCTATGACGGCAAGATCCACACCGTTGAAGGGTATACCTTGGAAGCGACCGTGCCGTTCTTCACCGAGGACGACATCCGCTTCACCGGTGACGCAACCATCAGCGAAGTCCGCCCCGGCGATTATGTGATGAATCTGAAGGATGAGGAATTCTCCGCGGCGAACGATAACTTCACCAGCGTGAAGTTCGTCGTCATCGACGGCAGCATGCGCATCTATACCGTGCGCTACACCGTCGCGTGGATGTTCGACACCGACCAGATGCTCACCGGCGATTCTCCGAACCGCTACTTCACCTCCATGGCAAATTACATCGACCGCTCGGACATCTCCCTCGTGCTCCACACCGGCAACGTTGTGGCGGACGCCGGAGCGCAGAGCCAGTGGGATGTGTTCAACAACGCGATGCAGCCGCTCTACGACGATGAGGAAGTGGACGTTCTCATGATCGCCGCCGAGAAGGAAGCCGCCGACGGCAGCCTGTTCCTGCAGCAGCCCGTCCGCGAGGACTTCAAGGAGGAAGACCTCTTTGAAAACGGCAAGGGCTTCGTGCGCCGCTTCAACATCGGCGAGAAGAGCGTCATCCTCGTCGGTCTCGGCGCGGACGCCATGACCGAAGAGGGCTACAAGTGGGCGCGCGAGAAGTTCAACTCCGACAAGGACGCCTCCGGTATCCTGCTCGTGAACAACTACCTGCTCGAGGATATGAGAAAGCCCGATAAGATCGATGAGCGCGCTCTCGATCTGGAGAAGAACGTCGTCAAGGCGTGCTCCAACGTGCGCATGGTCCTCAGCAGCAGCGGCGGCTACTCCAGCCACTACGAGTTCTATTACGGCGAGCGCAAGGTGATCGCCATCAACTCGGACATCGAAGCGGCAGCCAAGGCGGGCTACTTCACGCAGCTCACCTTCAACGAGGATCTCAATATCCTCAGCGTCACCAACCTCTGCCCGTACACCTACGACTTCGTGTATAACGAGAGACAGGCGTATAAGGAGTGCTATGTGCTGAGCAACGTGCTCTGAGACCTCGCGGGACGAACGCCCCGAAACCCATAAGCAAAACGATCCCCGGCGGGCATGCCCGCCGGGGATCTTCCTATGAAAAACTTTCCGCAAAAAGAAAAGCTGTCAACGGGAAATGTCCCCGTTGACAACTTTTTTGCGTCACGCCGTGGCTGCGCTCTCCTGCATCGCGCGGAGCGTCCGGGCGATCAGCGTGTCCGGCTCCCGGCCCGGCATGGCCGCGCCGAGCAGCCCGGTCAGCTCGTCGGCGGCGTAGAGCACCTTTTCCATTTCGTGCTCCGGTGTCGGGAACATCTGGATATCGCGCCTTTCGGAAAGTAAAAGGGAGACTGCCGTGGAAGGCAGCCTCCCTGCGTTGTATTTCTCAGTCCGCAAACAGCGGCGTGGAGAGATAGTGGTCGCCGGTATCCGGCAGCAGGGCAACGATGGTCTTGCCCTTGTTCTCCGGCCGCTTTGCCAGCTGGATGGCAGCCCACACGGCAGCGCCGGAAGAGATGCCCACCAGAACGCCCTCTTTCTTGCCGATCAGCTTGCCGGTGGCAAAGGCATCTTCATTCTCTACGGGGATGATCTCATCGTAAACCTTTGTGTCCAGCACGTCGGGGACAAATCCGGCGCCGATGCCCTGGATCTTGTGGCTTCCGGCCACGCCCTTGCTCAAAACGGGGGAGGAGGCCGGCTCCACGGCCACGATCTTCACATGGGGGTTCTGGCTCTTCAGATATTCGCCGACGCCGGTGACCGTGCCGCCCGTGCCGACACCGGCTACAAAGATGTCCACCGTGCCGTCGGTATCCTCCCAGATCTCCGGGCCGGTGGTCGCGCGGTGAACGGCGGGGTTGGCCGGGTTCACAAACTGGCCGGGGATGAAGCTGTCCGGGATCTCCTTGGAGAGTTCGTCCGCCTTGGCGATCGCGCCCTTCATACCCTTGGCGCCCTCGGTGAGCACGAGCTCCGCGCCGTAGGCCTTCATCAGCTGGCGGCGCTCCACGCTCATGGTCTCCGGCATGACGATGATGATACGGTAGCCGCGGGCGGCGGCCACGGAAGCAAGGCCGATACCCGTGTTGCCCGAGGTCGGCTCAATGATCACGGAGCCGGGCTTCAGCAGCCCCTTCTGCTCCGCGTCGTCGATCATCGCCTTGGCGATGCGGTCCTTTACGCTGCCGGCGGGGTTGAAATACTCCAGCTTGCCCAGCACTTTGGCCTCGAGACCTTCGGACTTTTCAATATGTACCAGCTCCAGCAGCGGGGTTTTGCCGATCAGCTGGTCGGCGGATGTATAGATCTTGCTCATGGATAATTCCCCCTAAATATTCTAAGTTATTGGGTATCTGTGCCCGGCAACATCGGAGGGCCATGTTGAAGCTCATTTCAATACCAACCTTTCTTATAGGTTTGTGTGGATTATAAATCGCCGCCGCGCATTTGTCAATAGAAAACGGAAAAGTTTTAATGTTGATTTACCTACTTCCCTGCTATATAATAGGATTTGCGTTTAAGGGAGGAATAGAAAATGCTGATCTCAACCAAAGGGCGGTATGCGCTTCGGGTCATGGTCGATCTGGCCGAGCATGCGGCGGATGGGTTTATCCCTCTGAAAGTGATCGCGGAGCGGCAGGACATCTCCGAAAAATATCTGGAGAGCATCATCAAGCTGCTTGTGAAAGCAAAGCTGCTGACCGGCGTGCGCGGAAAGGGCGGCGGATACCGCCTCACAAAAGCGCCGGAGCAATATACGGTCGGGGACATTCTGCGGATGACGGAGGATTCCCTCGCGCCCGTCTCCTGTCTGGAGCCCGGCGCGGCGGCGTGCCCCCGGGCGGCGGAGTGCCGCACGCTTTCTCTGTGGAAGGGGCTGGACAAAGTCATCAACGACTATCTGGACAAGTATACGCTCGCCGATCTGATGCACAACGATCCCGGCGGATACGATTATATTATTTGAGCGGAAACGAAAAGATGCCCGCCCGTGAGTTGTCCTCACGGGCGGGCATACGTTTATAATTTTAAAATGGGCCTCTGCCCTGTCATGCCGGCGTGTTCACGATCCCCGCGAAGAGGATCTCGCCGCTCTCGCCGGTGACGGCGAAGAGGAACGGCCGGTCGAGCGTGAACTCGACACGCTCATCCGGCGGCAAGGCGGCTCCGCACGCGACCATCACAGTGTAGGCCGCCGCTACAACGCCCTCCTCGTCAATGGTGACGCGCGCGGAGTGCTTGGCCTGTGAAAGGAAAATGTCGTCGGCCTTGTCGGTGAGCGGGGAGAAGTCGGCCTTGCCCGCGTCAAACACGTCCGTCACGCCGAGCGCGCGCAGCGCGCCGGAAAGGTCGGTATCAGCGGAAACGTCAAATTTCGGCACAGAGAGATCGATGGTCATATACTTGCTCTCGGCGCTCTCCGGCGAGAGAAAGAAATCGACCGCGCTACCGTCGGAGAGCAGCGCCTCCGGCGTCACGCCCTCGTCCGGCAGCAGGAACCACATCGTGCCGCTGCCCTCGAGATATTTGCCGACGGCGGCAAAGTTATCGGCGGCATAGTACGTGCTCTCCATGGTCTCGTGCATGAATTTGTGCGTCACGTCGCCGTCCGGCGCGTGGAATACGCCGTCCGTCGTGGCGCTCTTTGAAAACTCGCTGCCCCACTTCGCGCGGAAGTATATGGTCGAGGCGAGCGCGATCACCGTCTCCGGCGCGAGCGAAAGACCGTCGGCGCTGTCCTTCAAAAGACCGCCCGTCTGCTCGTTGATCCAGCGGCGGAGCGCGTTGTTGAACGCCTCGGAGCCCATCTCGCCGCGGTAGGCGGAGGCATAGTAGCTGTCCGCGAGGCGCGCGAGGGTGTTGGAATTGTAGTCCATGCTGTCGGAGAGCCAGAGCGAGTCGGCAAGGATGCTCGTCACCGCGCCGTCGTTCTGGTAGTTCGCCGCCCAGACGTTCCCGGCGGTCTTGCGCAGGGACTTAATGCTGTCCGCGCCGAGCAGGGAGAGGATCTGCGCGCGGGTGTCCCCGTCCGTGACCTCCGCGAGCATCGAGAGCGCCATATACACGTTCACCGGTGAGCACACGGCGTTTTTGCCGTCCGCGCCCGAGAGCAGCGCGGGCAGCGCCGCGCGGATATAATCGTCGAGCGCGCCATCGACCGACGAGGCCGCAGTGTTCCGTGCCCGGCGGTCGGCGCTCCAGGCATCGTACGCCGCTTCGTACTTCGCGCCGGAGTACTTCGCTTCGTTCGGATACGGCGCGCTTTCCGGGTAGGTCGCCTCGGCAAGAGCAAAGGCGTTTGTGCCGCCGCACGCGGCAAGGGAGAAGAGCGCAGAAAGCGCAAGCAAAAGGGCGATAAGGCGTTTCATAATGTTTCCTCCTTTGAATCCTTCTTTGGGAGTGCTTCTATCCTTTGGACGCGCGGCATAGGAAAAAAGTTCCCGCCGCTTGTGCGTATTGCGGGGGATGTGGTATACTCAATACAGGAAGCGAGAAAACCCCTCCGTCAGCCTGCGGCTGCCAGCCCCCCTGTTAGGGGGGCCAAGATAGTTTTCGGATGCCCCACTTGCCTCCCCTAATAGGGAAGGTGGATTTTGCCGAAGGCAAAAGACGGAGAGGGTTCCCGCTGCCGCGGTCAATGCAAAGGAGAAACCATGAACGACGCCGAAAAAAAACCGGAGCTGCAGGGCAAGCTGCGCGAATTTCTCGTGATGCGCAATCTTTACGAGGCCGCCGCACGTCAGCTCACGCTGAAATTTGAAATTCTAAACGACGAATTCAGCGTCCTCTATGCGCGCAACCCGATCCACCACATCGAAAGCCGCGTGAAAACGCCGGAGAGCATCGCCGCGAAGCTGATGAAAAAGGGCATGCCGGTCTCCATCGAGACGGCGCGCGAGCACGTGAACGACATCGCGGGCGTGCGTGTGGTGTGCAGCTACATCGACGATGTCTACCGCGTCGCCGAAATGCTCGAGCGGCAGAAGGATATCGAGATCGTCAAGCGGCAGGACTATATCCAGACGCCGAATTATAACGGCTATCGCTCGCTGCATCTCGATATCCGCGTGCCGGTGTATCTCTCCGACCGGACCGAGCACGTCGTGGCCGAGATCCAGATCCGCACGATCGCCATGGACTTCTGGGCGAGCCTTGAGCACGACATCCGGTATAAGGCCGACAAATCCCGCCTGCCGGAGGGCATCAACGAGGAAATGCTCGCCGTCTCCGGCAAAATCGCCGATATCGACCGCCAGATGCAGGACATGTACCGCCGCATCCGCGCCGCCGAAACGGAAAAGGGCGAATAACGCAAAAAATTGAGCCGCGGAGGAAAGATTCCTCCGCGACTCAAATCGTTTATGCCGTTTATTCCACGATCTCCGCGTCCAGCAGATCGAGGATCGCCTGGTCAGCGCTCCAGAAATACGCGCTCTCGCCGAGGACTTCGGTGATCCCGGCGCGGTCAAAGTAGCGCCGGACGCTCTCGCTCATGCCGCAGCAGGCTACGGTCTTGCCCTGTGCGAGCAGGGTCTGGCACAGCTCGAGGATCGCCTGTGCGCCGGACACGTCCACGCTCGGCATGCCGCGCATCGAGAGGATCACGTGGTCGTAGGCGGGCATCTCCGCCATACGGTGGTTGAACTCGTCCACCGCGCCGAAGAACAGCGCTCCCGTCACATACGCCACGCCCGCCGATTCGAGGATCGGCGGCTTGCCGTCGATGGCGCGGAGCTTGTTTGTGTCGATGGCCGAAAAGCTCACGCGGATCTGGCTGGATTTGGCCATATACAAAATGGCGGAGTAGACGACGCCGAGCAGAATGGCGACGGTGAGATCGAACACGACCGTTGCGATCATCGTGAGCAGAAACTGGCTGATGCCGGATTTGAATTTGTGGCGGAATACATAGCGGATGCCCGCCCAGTCGTTCATGCGCCACGCCGTGACCATGAGCACGCCCGCAAGCGCCGAAAGCGGCAGCCGCGCCATCACGCCGCCGAGCAGGAACATGGAAGCGAGCAGGAACACCGAGTGGAAAACGCTCGTCAGCCGGGTCTGCTGACCGGACTTGACCGCCACGCTCGTGCGGGCGATGGCCGCCGTAGCGGGCACGCCGCCGAAGAGCGGCAGCAGAATGTTGCCGACGCCCTGCGCGATCAGCTCCTGGTCGGCGTTGAAGGCCTCCCCCTTCATGCGCGAGGCGGAAGCGCCGCACAGGAGGCTCTCGATCATGCCGAGCGCGGCGATCGTCACGATGGGCGAGAGCAGGTCTTTGACCATGGCAAAATTGAGCGACGAAAGATCCAGCCGGTCGGCGAGCAGCAGCGTGCGGGGAATGTCGCCGACGGTGGCGAGAGAATCCATATGGAACACGCCCGCGACGATGGCGGCCGCGATGATGCCGACGAGCGAGCCGGGGACGCGCGCGCCCCACTTTTTCGGCCATACGACCATGACCGCCACAACGAGCAGCCCGATGAGCGCCGCCTGCCAGTTCACATGGAAGCCGAGCCGCCCGTAGGAGAGCAGCTTTTCTATGTTCGTCAGGCCCTCGGACGTCGTGCCGAAGAAATTGTCGATCTGGCCGAGCGCGATGATGATCGCAATGCCGGACGTAAAGCCCATAATGACGGGCATCGGGATGAAGCTGATGAGCCGCCCCAGCCGCAGCACACCGGCGATGAGCAGCAATACACCGGCGGCAAAGCACGCGAAGAACACGCCCTGCAGCCCATGCGTCGCCACGATGCCGACGAGCACGGCGCTCATAGCGCCGGTCGGGCCGGAGATCTGGAACGACGCGCCGCCGAGCAGCGCGATCACGATACCGGCGACGATGGCCGTAACAAGGCCCGCCGCGGCGGAAGCGCCGGACGAAACGCCGAACGCGAGCGCGAGCGGCAGCGCCACGGCGCACACCGTGAGACCGGCGAGAATATCCTTCACCAGCTTCGCGGCGTTGTAGCCGGAAAACTCTCTCTTTAATCCGGCAAAAAACGAAGAAAACACGATGATTCCTCCCCCAAAAAAGACGTACCTGCCCACTATACGCCCCAAACCGCCTGTTCGCAATAGAAAAAATAAACATTCTGTACTTTTTTGAAAAATAATAGCAAAAATGTTGGACAAAATAGAGGGATCATATAAAGAAGATATGAATGCAGCCGTCCGCCGCGGGAACATACGGCATGGGCATTTCCGGCGGCAGCGACTGCCGCGGCACACGCAAAACGCACATCTCCATGGGCACGGGCTGCGGCAATCTCGCGATACCGTACTCAGAGCTTGAGGAGCTCAGAAAGCTGCGATGAAAAATCTTCCCTGTGTAAATGTTCCCCGCTTTCCTTCCGGGAAAGCGGGGAACATTTTTATGCGCCGAAGAGGGGCAGCGCTTCGATGGCGCGGGCGATGCGTTCGTGGGTAAGACGTACCGCTGTGGGCGCGTCACCGTTCAAAAGGGCGGTATAGAGCGCGAGCTTCGATTCATACATTTTCTGTATGCCGCTGCGCTTGCAGTCGATCGTCCAGAGATACACGCTCTGCGGGCGGAAGGAGTGGTATAAAAGCGGCATGAGCACGTTGCCGGAGAGCACCGCGAGTTCGTGGTGGAAAAGGAAAACGTTCTCCGCGGCCTCGTCGCTGTCGCGCGCGGTGCGGATGCTCTCCAAAACCGGCGCGAGCGCTTCGAGCGATGCGGTGTCCGAGCGCTCGACGACGAGACGCATGCACATACACTCCATCGCGTCGCGCGTTTCGAGCAGGGAGCGCACCTCGTTCTGGCGCAGCGCGCCGCCGTTGTAGCGCATGATCGCCACGAGCGTTTCCATCGTGCCGCGCCGCCGGTAATCGCAGACGTACACGCCCTGCCGGGCTTTGATCTCCACAAAGCCGAGCTTTTCGAGCTCTACCAGCCCCGCCGTTACGACGGTGCGCGAAACGCCCATCTTCGCCGCCAGCTCACGCGCCGGGGGCAGCTGTTCGCCGAAGGCAAGCTCGCCGGAGAGGATCATGTTTTCGATCTGCTGCACGAAAAGATCGGTCAGCGAAAGCGCGGTGATCTTGCTGTAGCCCATAGCCGTTTCCTCCGGTAGATGCACGTGGAAATACCACGTTTATTTATTTCAAGTTTACCCGCAATATACGCAAAAGTCAATCGCCGGATTTTTGTAAACCGATGAAATCTCCCGGCGGCGCTTGACGAGCGGGCGGCGCGGTATATATTCTTATAAGTGAAATCGCGTGGTAATACCACGAAAGGGCAAGCGCGAAAATAAGTAAGGAGGACAAGACCATGCAAAAATACGATGCCGTAGTCATCGGCGCGGGCAACGGCGGTCTCGCGGCGGCCTGCCGGATGGCGAAGGGCGGCAAAAAGACGCTTCTTGTCGAGCGGCACAACCTTCCGGGCGGCTGCGCTTCGAGCTTCCGCCGGGGACGCTTTGAGTTTGAGACCGCGCTGCACGAGATCTGCGAATGGGGCAGCAAGGAAAATCCCGGCGGCTGCCGCAAAACGTGTGAGGAGTTCGGGCTGGATATCCCGTGGCACATGGTACCGGACAACTTCCGCGTGATCACCACCGCCTCCGACGGCAAGACCCACATCGATGCGACGCTTCCCTGCACCGTGAAGGAATTTGTCAACGAAATGGAGCGGCTCGTCCCCGGCTGCCGCAAGTCGATCCAGGACCTTTTTGATCTCGGCACCGAGTTCCACGAGGCGGGCGACTATTCGCTCAGCGTCGCGGGAAAGACCGACCCGAAATACATGCAGGAGCACTTCCCCAACTTCCTGCGTCTCGGCAGCTACACGGTGAACGAGGTGTTCCGCGCCATGAAAATGCCGAAGCTCGCGCAGGACATCATGGGGACCTACTGGGGCTATCTCGGCGTGGATATGGACCACCTCTCCTTCCTGCAATACGTGAATATGCTCTGGCTGTACGTCAACCACGGCGCATGGATCCCGGATAAGACGAGCAACGAGCTGACGACCGGCCTTCTCGAATGCTTCCGGAAGATGGGCGGCGAGATATGGATGAACTGCACCGCCACGGAGATCCTCTTTGATGAGAATAAGGCCGTCCGCGGCGTGAAAACGACGTGCGGCGAGGTGGAAACGCGCCATATCCTCTGCAACATGAATCAGAACATGGTTTACGCCACGATGTGTCCCCCGGAGGTCGTGCCCGAGCGTATGGTGAAGCTCGGCAACGCGCGCACCTATTCGGCGCGCATGTTCGTCGTGTATCTCGGGCTGGACAGATCGGCGGAGGAGATCGGCATTCACGACTATACGATCTTCCTTCCGACCTCGGCGGACAGCGCGAAGGAGTATGAGACGGGCAAGCGCATGGAGACTAACTGCAACCAGGTCATGGTCTGCTACAACGTTGTGAACCCGACGTTCTCGCCGGAGGGGACGTGCGTAATGTCGCTCACGAGCACGTTCATGGCCGACGTCTGGGCGGACGTGGAGCAGGACGACTACGTAAAGACCAAGACCGACTTTGCCGAAAAACTCATCCGGCTCTTTGAAGAGCGCACCGGCATCACCGTCACGCCGTACATCGAAGAGATCGAGATCGCGACGCCGTGGACGATGTGCAACTATGTAAATACTCCGGAGGGCTCGGCTTACGGCTTTGAGCTGAAGGACTGGGACAATATGATGCCGCGCATGATGATGATGGGCACCGAGTTCCCGGTCAAGGGGCTGAAGTTCGTCGGCGCGGCGTCCATCCGCGGCGACGGCTACAACTCCGCGATCTTCAGCGGCGACACGCTCGCAAAAAAGACCCTTGCCGAAATGAAAGCAGAGGAGGCTTGAGTGACATGGCGGCAAACTGCAACTATAAAGTGAAGCTGATCGGGGTGCTCGACATGCTCCGGTTCAAGAACATGCCCAAGGTCCGCGAGGCGGCGATCCAGGCGGCCCCGGCGACGCCTCTGCCCAAAACGTTCACGACGAACGAAAAGGCGAAGGTCCGCCATCCCGAGATGCAGCGCGTCGTCGTTGCGGAGATCCGGCCCAACGGCCCGGACGTCAAGACGATCGTGCTCAAGTCCGAGGACGGCGCGCCGCTCGCGCCGTTCCGCGCCGGACAGTACGTGAGCGTGACCGCGCACATCGGCGAAACGGTCACGACCCGCGCCTACTCGCTCAGCGGCAGCCCCGCATGGGCGAAGCGCGGAGAATACAACATCGCCGTGCGGCGCGACCCGAACGGCTTTGTTTCCCCGTGGGTACAGGATACGTGGCAGGTCGGGCAGAAGCTCACGATCTCCGGGCCGCAGGGCCAACTCTACTATGAGCGCCTGCGCGACGCGAAGAAGGTCGTGGCGCTCGCCGGCGGCGTCGGCATCACGCCGTTCATGGCGATGGCCCGCGCCCTGCGCGACGGTCTGGAGGATTTTGATCTCACCATAATTTACGGCTCGCGCACCGAGGCGGGCATCGTCTATAAAAAGGAGCTGGAGGAGGTCGCCGCGGCGTGCGATAAGGTGCACGTCGTCCACGTTCTCTCCGACGAGGAAAAGGAAGGCTACGAGCACGGCTTCATCACCGCGGAGCTCATCAAAAAATACGGCGGCGCGGAGTACAGCATCTTCATGTGCGGCCCGCAGGGGATGTACAATTACCTTGATACCCAGATCTCGCAGCTCGGTCTGCGCCGCAAGTACGTGCGCCGCGAGCTTTTCGGCGCAATCAAGAATCCGTGGGATCAGCCGGACTACCCTGGCGATATCCGCGGCAAAACGTTTAAAATGAAGCTCATCCAGTGCGGAAAGGAATACGAGATCCCCGTCTCCGCCGACGAGCCGGTGCTCGTCGCCGCCGAGCGCGCCGGGATCTGCGTGCCGGAACGCTGCCGCAGCGGTGAGTGCGGCTGGTGCCGCTCGCGCCTGCTCTCCGGCAGCGTGTATGTCCCCGCGCGCACCGACGGCCGCCGCCGCGCGGACGTTGCGTTTGGGTACATCCACCCCTGCGCCAGCTTTGCCATGTCGGATCTTGTGCTGGACGTGCCGAACGGCACGCTCCGGTAAAGCGAGCGGCAGGAATACCGAAAATGTCCTCCCGAAATTCTCGGGGGGACATTTTTTGCCCGCGTCAGCTCTTTTGGCGCTTCTGCCGGAAAAGAGGCAAGGAAACCCTTGCGGCCATGGGCAGAACGCGGTATGATATAAAATAAAGTGAAGCCGCGGCGGGACCGCGGCTGCGGAGGGATCTTATGCGCTATTACCTTGGATTGGACAACGGCGGCACGAACACCAAGGCAGCCCTTTTTACCCCGGACGGCACGCAGGTGGCCATGGAGAGCGTTGCCACCGCCGCGCTCACGCCCGCGCCCGGCTTTGTGGAGCGCGACATGGAGGACATGTGGCGCGATAACTGCGCCGTCATTCGCGGTGTGCTCGAAAAGAGCGGCGTGCGCGCCGAAGAGATCGCGGGCGTCGGGCTCTGCGGCCACGGCAAGGGGCTGTATCTCTGGGGCAAAGACGGTAAGAGCGCGCGCCGCGGCATCCTCTCGGCGGACAACCGCGCGTGGAAATACCCGGTCGAATGGCGCAAGGACGGCACGGAGGAACGGGCGTTTTCCCTCTCCTGCCAGCACGTCATGGCGTGCCAGCCGGTGAGCCTGCTCGCGTGGCTGCGCGATAACGAGCCGGAGACGATGAAAAACATCCGCTGGGTGTTTGAGTGCAAGGACTATGTGCGCTTCCGGCTGACCGGCGAGGCGCGCGCCGAGATCACCGATTATTCCGGCAGCGGACTCATGGATCTGCATACGAAGAGCTTCTCGAAGGAGCTTCTCTCCCTCTTCGGCATTGAAGGCGTGTGGGATGCACTGCCGCCGCTCTGCGCCTCGCTCGATATCGCGGGGCATATTACGCCGGAGGCCGCCGCGCTCACGGGATTGCTGCCCGGCACGCCGGTCATCGGCGGTATGTTCGATATCGACGCCTGCGCTCTCGCCGTGAACGTCACGGACGAGACGAACATCTGCATGATCGCCGGAACGTGGAGCATCAACGAATACCCGCGCCGCGCGCCCATCACGGACGGTTCGGTGCTGATGAATTCCCTCTTCTGCCTGCCGGGGTACTATCTCATCGAGGAATCGAGCCCCACCTCCGCGGGCAACAACCAGTGGTTCATCGACCGGCTCCTGCCCGAACTCAAGGCCGAGGCGAAGACGGCGGGAAGGAGCATTTACGATATTCTGAACGACTGGGTCGATTCGTTCGCGCCCGGCGATTTTGTGCCGGTGTTCCTGCCGTTTCTGACGGCGAGCAACGTTGATCCGCGCGCCCGCGCAGCGTTCGTCGGGCTGAACGCCTCGCACTCGCGGCGGGAGATGGCCCGCGCGGTGTATGAGGGCATCACGTTCTCGCACCGGTACCATCTCGACCGCCTGATGCGCTCGCGGCCCGACCGGAGCGGGACGATCCGTCTCGCCGGAGGCGCGGCGCGTTCAAAGGTGTGGACGCAGATGTTCGCGGACGTGATGAATATGCCCGTCGAGACCGTTTCCGCGGAGGAGACCGGCGCGCTCGGCTGTTGCGTGGCGGTCGCGGCGGCGCTCGGCGATTATAAAGACGCCGCGGATGCCGCGGCGCACATGTGCCGGAGCGTGAGCCGCGTTCTGCCCCGGCCGGACGCCGCGAAGGTCTACGAGGAAAAATACGCGCTGTATCTCAAAACCATCGAGTGCCTGAACGCCCTCTGGCCGGATATGCAGCGGTTTATGGAGGAACATCATGCTTGAAAAGCTGAAGGAAAGAGTCTGCGAACAGAATCTCCAGCTGGTAAAATACGGCCTCGTCGTGCTCACATGGGGCAACGTCTCCGCGCTCTCGGAGGACGGAAAATACGTTGTCATCAAGCCGAGCGGCGTATCGTATGACAATATGAAGGCCGGCGATATGGTCGTCACGGACCGCGCGGGCAACATTGTGGAAGGCAATCTCCGCCCGTCCACCGACCTTGCGACGCATCTCGCGCTTTACGATGCCTTCCCCGGCATCGGCGGCGCGGTGCACACCCATTCGCGCTACGCCGTCGCCGCGGCGCAGGCGGGACTGGATCTCCCCTGTTACGGCACGACCCACGCCGACTACTTCTACGGCGCCGTCCCCTGTGCCCGGGAGCTTACGGCGGAGGAGATCGAGGAAGCCTACGAGCGCAACACCGGCCTCGTCATTGCCGAGACGTTCCGCGCTCGGGGCATCGATCCGCTGGCAGTTCCGGCGGTGCTCGTGAAGAGCCACGGCCCGTTCACCTGGGGCAAGACGCCGGAAAAGGCGGTCGAAAACGCGCTCGTGCTCGACGAATGCGCGCATATGGCGCTGCTCACGCGGCTCTTTGACCCCTCCGCCGCCCCCGCGGCGCAGTGCATTCAGGACAAGCACTATTTCCGTAAGCACGGCGCGAACGCCTACTACGGACAGAAATAAACTACAAAAGGGAGTGTCGCTATGATCCGCAAGCCCCGCATACTTGTTGTCGGCATCTTCGTCATGGACCTGATCGCCTCCACGAAGCAGGCCCCAAACCGCGGCGAGACCGTGATCGGTCTCAACTTCCGGACGGCTCCGGGCGGAAAGGGCGCGAACCAGGCGGTGCAGTGCGCGCGTCTCGGCGCGAACGTCACGATGGTCGGCCGTGTCGGTAACGATGCCTATGGCCGCGAGACCGTCGCGGCGGCGGCCGCCTCCGGTGTGGATGTGTCCCGCGTCGTTGTGGACGCCGAAAATCCGACCGGTGTTTCCGCCATCACGCTCGAGATCACCGAAACCGGCGTGCACAACCGCATCGTCGTCTGCCCCGGCGCGAACGGCGCGATGACCGTGGAGGAGATTTCCTGGATCAGGGACGAGGTAAAGAATTACGATCTCGTCATGCTGCAGTTCGAACTGCCGATGTTCATCAACGAGGCCGTGGCGCGCTGGGCGCACGAGGCCGGCGTGCCGGTCATGGTGAACCCCGCTCCCGCCGCGCCCGTTTCGCCGGAGCTCTTCCGCTGCGCCACATTCTTCTCCCCGAACGAACACGAGGCCGCCGCGATGGCGGGGCATCCCATCCGCGTGGACGATGCCGGCGCGAACGAGGACGATCTGCGTGCCGTGGCGGATATTTTCCGCGAAAAGGGCGTGGAGAATCTCATTGTGACGCTCGGCGGGAACGGCTCCGTTGCGGTGAACAAAGACGGCGTCGCGCGCGTGCAGAGCGTAAAAATGCCCGTTGTGGCGGACACCACGGCGGCGGGCGATTCATTCGTTGCGTCGTTCAGCACGCTCTGGTGTGCGGGGCTTCCGGCGCGGCAGGCGCTGGCGTTTGCGAGCCACGCCGCGGCCATCACCGTTTCGCGTCCCGGCGCGATCCCGAGCCTCCCGACGCTCGCGGAGGTAACGGCGCTGCTGCGTGAGCGCGGCTATGAGGATATGGATTACGATCTTTTGGCACAGTTGGAGGAGGAAAGCAAATGAAAAACGAAGGAAAAGCCGCGCTCGCGCATCTGACCGCGTCCGCGGAAAAGGAATTCTGCGCGTTTCTCGCGCAGCAGACGCCGGAGGCATACGAAGACGCGGTCGCGCTCATTGAGGAATGCCGCGCCGCGGGACACCGCGTCCATGTGACCGGCATCGGAAAGCCCGGCCATGTGGCGGGGTACGGAGCCTCGCTCCTCTCTTCCACCGGCACGCCGTCCTACTTCCTCCACGGCACGGAGGCGGTGCACGGCTCCTGCGGCCAGCTGGAGGAAGGCGACGTTGTCATTGCCATCTCCAACTCCGGCGAGACGGTGGAGCTCAAGGCCACGGTGCTCGCCGTGAAGAACAACGGCTGCCGCGTCATCGGCATCACCGGCAATGCGGAAAGCTGGCTCGCAAAGGAGAGCGACGCGCTGCTGCTCGCGCATGTAGACGAAGAGGGCGGCCCGCTCAACCGCGCGCCGCGCAACTCCGTGCTCGCGGAGATGTTCGTGCTGCAGGCGCTCTCCGCCATATTGCAGGCGGACGTCGCGCAGACGCCCGCGCAGTATGTCCGCCGCCACCCCGGCGGCGCGCTCGGCAAGATCCGCGATAACGAGCGCTGAACACGCCGGAATACCGCACGGTACAGGAGAAAGAGGAAGAGACATGAAAAACGTGACATCGGATAAACGCAATCTCTGGATGTTCCCCCTCGGCACGGTCGGACGGGATATGATCTATAACCTGTTCACCAACTTCATTTTCACATATATCCTGTTTACACGCCATCTCACCGCCGCGCAGCTCGGCGCGGTGACGGCGATCATGGTCGGCGCGCGTGTGTTCGACGCGCTCAACGACCCCGTCATGGGCAACATCATCGAGCGCACCCGCTCGCGCTACGGCAAGTTCAAGCCGTGGCTCGTGATCGGCATCCTCTCCACGTCCGTCGTTGTGTATCTCGCGTTCAACACGAGCCTGCAGGGCTGGAGCTTCATCGCGTTTTTCGGCGTGATCTATTTCCTCTATTCGATCACCTACACGATGCACGACATCTCCTACTGGGGCATGGTGTCGGCGCTCAGCTCCGATCCGCATGTGCGCAATTCGCTCACGTCCCGGACGAACCTCTTCGCCGGCATCGGCGGCGTGATCGCCTCGATCCTCATCCCCATGCTCACCACCGGCAGCGGCACGCTCGGCGGCAGCACCGCAACGGCCTACGGCCGTGTCGCGCTCGTCATCTGCATCCTTGCGCCGCTCTTCCTGTGTGCGACGATCTTCGGCGTGCGTGAGCGCCGGGATTACAATACGAAGGAAGTCCCGCCCGTCAGCTTCAAAAAGATCTGGAACACCATCACCGGCAATCCGCAGATCCTCTGGATCTCGCTCGTGTTCCTGCTGCAGCAGATCGGAAACGACGTCGTTATGGGCGGTCTCGGCTCAACGTATGTGTACTTCGCCTTCGGGTATGAGGGCGGGCTGTATTCGCTCTTCAACACCGTCGGTCTCGCGGCGACCGCGCTTCTTATGATCTTCTATCCGATGCTCGCCAAGCGCTTCCGCCGCAAGCAGATGATGGATAAGCTCATGCTGCTCTCGGTCGTCGGCTACGCCGTTATGATCGTCTCCGGGCTGGCATTCTCCGGCGGCATGGTGAAGTTCTGGATCCTCACCGTGGGCTACATGGTAGCAAACCTCGGTCAGTACGGGTTCTATCTCATTATGATGATCTCGCTCATCAACACCGTGGAGTATAACGAATACCTCCGCGGCGAGCGCGACGAGGCGATCATCACCTCCCTGCGCCCGTTCTTCACAAAGCTCGCCTCCGCCATCGTCGTGGCGGTCACGTCGGCGACGTATCTCATCTTCGGCGTCACGGGCTACACCAACCAGATCTCCGCGCTCGAGCGCGCGGCCTCGCTCGGCGAGATCGCCGAAGCCGAAAAGCTCGCGCAGATCGATACGATCGTCTCCTCCATCCAGCCGGGTCAGTCCCGCGGGCTGCTGCTGTGCTTGACGGTGCTGCCGTTCGTGCTCATGTACGCAAGCTATGTGCTCTATAAAAAACACTACATTCTCGATGAAGACAAATACGCCGAGGTGTGTGCCGAGCTTGAAAAGCGCCGGGCCGAGGCAAAGTAAGGAGGCCGCCGATATGGACAACGAAAATCGTTCCTGCATCGACTGCGGCAGCGCCGCCTGCCGCGGCAAGGGCGGGCAGTTCCCGCCGTTCTGCCGGACGGAGCATCTGGATGAGGCGCTGCTCGAGCGCTCACTGGAAATTTTAAAGGGCGAGGAAAACGCCTTTTCCGTTGCCGCGGCAGTCAACGAGCGTGACGGCTACGGCACGAAAAGCCGCATCGAGGAAACGATGCACTTCGCGCAGCTTCTCGGCGTGAAGAAGATCGGCATTGCCACCTGCGCGGGGCTGATCCACGAGGCAAACGCGCTCGCGCGCGTCCTGCGCGCGCAGGGGTATGAGGTCACGGGCATCGCGTGCAAATGCGGCACGGTGAACAAGACCGAGCTCGGCATCCCGGAGCGCTGTCTCGAGGTCGGGCAGAACATCTGCAATCCCGTCTTGCAGGCGCTCGTGCTCAACGGGGAAAAGACGGAGCTGAACATCGCGCTCGGCCTGTGCGTCGGGCACGACAGCATGTTTTATAAGTATTCCGAAGCGCCGGTCACGACGCTTTCCGCCAAGGACCGCCTGCTCTGTCACGCGAGCCTCGGGCCGCTGTATCTGCTCGACGGCTACTGGAAACGCCTCCTGAAACCCGACCCCTACCTCACCGCGCCGCAGAGCAAAACCGAAGGAGGAAAAACCGGGGACACGTCGAACTGACGTGTTCCCGTTTCGTACGGGAAAACCCGGTGATCTGCGATCGACAGGCGCATGCTGCAACATTATAGATACATATATATCCTTTGATCTGCTTTAGACGGAGGGTCACGGACGACGGCTCCGAAGAACACGTTTATGAAAGCGGAAACGGTCGCGGCGGCGCTTATCGGAAAGGCGGCGGGAGACGGATAAAAGCCGTCACCGCCGCGGCGTACTCCAACACCGGCCCGGAACGGCGCAAGGTTCGGATCGAGATGCGAAAAAAGGCGGAAAAATGATACAGAACGATTTTACGATCCATATCCGGCGGGCAGAGAGCGGAGACGAGGCGTGTCTCGCGCACGTCCAGACCGAAAGCTGGAAGGCAGCGTTCGCGGGCATTGTCCCGGCGGAGCTCCTTACCCAATGTACGAGCATCGAGCGCGCCGAGAAAATGTACGCGCGGCTTCTCGCCGAGCAGCGTGGAAACGGCTATATTCTGGAGCTGGACGGGAAACCGCACTGCGTCGCATGGTGGGACGCGGCGCAGGAAGAGGGTATGCCGGGCGCTGCCGAGCTGCGGTGCATCCATTCGCTGCCGGAAAACTGGCGCCGCGGCTGCGGCAGCCGGATGATGGAGCGCGTTTTCGCGGACGTAAAGGTTGCCGGATACACAAAGATCCTGCTCTGGGTGTTCACGGACAACGCGCGCGCGATCCGGTTTTACGAAGCGCAGGGTTTCACCTTCGGCGGCAGAAAGCAGCCCGCGTTCGGCACATCGGAGGAAATGTACGTCCGAGCGCTGTAAAGCCGTATTGCGGCACGCGCCCGTCGCGGCGCAGCCGCGGTTTTTCGGCTCGCAGGCTGCCGAACGACAGGTCGCTGCGCTGCCGAAATGCAGGAGATGGTATTATAAAGAAAAGCAGGGCTAAGCACGTTCTGCCGTGGACGGGCGCAGCTCGCCGGCATCAGCAGCAAAGGCGGCGCGTATAGACCTTAAAGAAAGGAACGCGAATATGGAAGCAAACCATGAACCTAAAAACGAGCTCATTGCATGCTGCGGGCTGGACTGCGAAACCTGTGACGCCAGGATCGCAACGATCAGAAATAACGATGCTCTGCGCGAAAAAACCGCCGCCCTGTGGACGAAGCTCAACGCCGTAACGATCACGCCGGATATGATCCGCTGCACCGGCTGCCGCGCGGAGGGCGCAAAAACGCCGTTTTGCGACAAGCTCTGCCCCGTACATAACTGTGTGCGGGAGAAGGGGTTGGATACCTGCGCGGACTGCGGGCAGATGGATGGATGCCAGACACTGGGGCGCATCGCCGCAAACAGCCCGTTTGTTTTGGAAAACCTGAGAAAGCTCCGCTGTGAGGAGCCGTTGGAACAGAACGATGCCTGACACAATGACGGTAAACGATACGGAATATACTGTGCTCCGGCTTCTCGGAAAGGGCAAGGGCGGCTATTCCTATCTCGTCACGGACGGGGAGCGGGAGTACGTTCTCAAGCAGATCCACCACGAGCCGTGTGAGTACTATACCTTCGGCGACAAGCTGCAGTCCGAGTTGCGCGACTATGAAACGCTGCGCGCTCTCGGCATCCCCCTGCCGCAGCTGCTGGCCGTGGACAAGGCGCAGGAACGCCTCTTGAAGGAATATATCGCGGGGCCGACCGTCGCGGAGCTGCGTGAGAGCGGGCGGATGGACGGGCGCTGGACGGAGCAGGTGCGCGCCATGTGCGCCGTTTTGTACCCCGCGGAGCTGGACATCGACTATTACCCCACCAACTTCGTCCCGCGCGGCGAAACACTCTATTATATCGACTACGAATGCAACGCCTATATGGAGCAATGGGACTTTGAGCACTGGGGCGCGCAGTACTGGACAGAGCTGCCGACCGCGTCGAATTGAACAGCTTGCCCGCCGGGCAAAATTTTTTTCAAAACCCTATTGACAATCCGGGGATATGCTGTTATATTAACAGTAACGATAATCATTATTGATTATGAAGTCCCACAGCGAAGGAGTACCCCATGGAAAGCACCCGGCGGCAAAGCAAAAAGCGCGACGCGATCCGCGAGATACTGCTCGCGTCGTACGATCACCCGAGCGTCGAGGAGATCTATCGGCGGCTCAAGCCGGACATCCCCGATCTCTCGCTCGGCACGGTGTACCGCAATCTCGCGCTCTTCCGCGAGGAGGGCAAGGCGATGAGCGTCGCCACGGTTGCGGGACAGGAACGGTTCGACGGCCGGACGCACCCCCACGCGCATTTCATCTGCGAGAAGTGCGGCCGCGTGAACGATGTGGACGCGGTGCTGCCCGAAACGCTTGTCACCGGCGAAATGCCCGGCGAGGTGCGCTCCTGGGCGCTGACATTTTACGGCATCTGCCGCTGCTGCGCAGCGGACGATAATAAAAACAACAAAGAGAAAAATTGATTTGATGGAGGATCTTATTATGAAAAAGTGGGTTTGCCCGGTTTGCGGTTATGTTCATGAAGGCGATACGCCCCCGGCGGAGTGCCCGGTGTGCCATGTCCCCGGCAGCAAGTTCACGCTGCAGGCGGAGGAGAAGACCTGGGCGGCGGAGCACGTCGTCGGCGTCGGCAAGGTGTTCGGCGCGGACGTTCCCGCCGAGGTGCAGGAAGAGATCATCGCCGGTCTGCGCGCCAACTTTGAGGGCGAGTGCAGCGAGGTCGGCATGTATCTGGCCATGGCGCGTGTTGCGCACCGCGAGGGCTATCCGGAGATCGGCATGTACTGGGAAAAGGCCGGTCTGGAAGAGGCCGAGCACGCCGCAAAGTTCGCCGAGCTTCTCGGCGAGGTCGTGACCACTTCCACGAAGAAGAATCTCGAAATGCGCGTTGACGCCGAGAACGGCGCGACCGCCGGCAAGTTTGAGCTCGCCAAGCTCGCGAAGAAGTACAATCTCGACGCCATCCACGACACCGTGCACGAAATGGCGCGCGACGAGGCCCGCCACGGCAAGGCGTTCGAGGGTCTGCTCAAGCGCTACTTCGGCAAGTAAGAGGAGATATTCCCATGAAATACGAGTGCCCCTGCGGCTATGTCTATGACCCCGCCCTGGGCGACCCCGACAACGGTGTAGCCCCCGGCACAGTCTGGGAGGACGTTCCTGAAGATTGGGTCTGCCCCATCTGCGGTCTTGGCAAGGACGCCTTTTATCCCGCTGAGTAACGAATAAGCCTTTTTGAGAGGAAGCAGGAATAACCCTGCTTCCTCTTTTTTCCGGCGCATTTGGCAAACGATTTGCCAAATATAGTCCGGATACCCCCAGACGCCCCGGCTTCTCCCCGCCTATAATGAGAAAAAACGAACGGGAGGATCACCCATGACAAAGGTACGCATCGAGCCGGGCATCTGCGGCTTTACGGCCATCGCGGAGGCGGAAGCGGCGGAGGATTTTATGGTGCATCTGCGCGTGGCGAGCGGCTGCGCCGCCGTGCAGGAGATGATGAAGGCTCTCGGCAGCACGTTCAGCGCGTTTGACGTGTGTCTCACCAAGCCGGGGACGGGGCCGTTTTACACCTACGCCGCGGAGCATTTCCCCGTTCACGCCGCCTGCCCCGTCATCGCCGGGATCACCAAGTGCGCAGAAGCGGAATGCGATCTTGCTCTCCGGCAGGACGCAGGGATATTTTTTGAGGAATAACGCCCCTAAGGGCCGACTTCGTCTCTCTTTCCGTGTTGAAAAACGTACACCTTCGTGATATAATCCAATTCCGCCGCAAAGCGGCATTATTTTCCCGGAGGTAACACCATGAACGTCTGGCACGACATCGACCCCGCGCGCATCAAGCCGGAGGATTTTCTCGCCGTGATCGAGATCCCCAAGGGCAGCAAGAAGAAATATGAACTGGACAAGCAGACCGGTCTGATCATTCTCGACCGCATTCTGTATACATCGACCCACTACCCCGCCAACTACGGCTTCATCCCCCGCAGCTACGGCGACGACGGCGACCCGCTCGACGTGCTCGTGCTCTGCTCGGAGGTGCTCGACCCGCTCACGCTCGTGCGGTGCTACCCGATCGGGTACATCTCCATGCTCGACTGCGGAAAGAACGACGAGAAGATCATCGCGATCCCCTTCTCCGACCCGAGCTACAACAAGTACCGCGATATCATGGACCTGCCTGACCACCTGTTTGACGAGATGGCGCACTTTTTCACCGTCTACAAGGCGCTGGAGGGCAAGGAGGCGGTCGCGGGCGACGTGAACGGCCGCGAAGCCGCCGTGGAGATCATCAAGAGCGCGCTCACGCACTACGACGAGTGCTTCGGAAACAAAAGCGTCGATTAACAAGGGCACGCACGTCGGACAGCCAGTCTTTTCGGTGCTTTTTGCCCTTTTGTCCTTGGCGGGCGACAGCCCGCCTGCGTCCAAAAGAACAAAAATCCCTCGAAAATTCAAGGCTGTCCGATGCGAAGCAGTTCTGCCGGAGCAGAAATGCTCGCAGACAAGGAAAAGGCCGCAGAGAATACTTTGTGTATTCTCAAGGGCTTTGACGCAGTATGAGGGCATTTCCGCCCGGCAGAACCGCGTGTGCCCTTGTCAATCGACGCAAAGTAAAGAGAATTAACCGCGCCCCGGCAGAAAACCCTGCCGGGGCGCGGTTCTTTCTTGCAATCCGGTGCGAAGTACGCTACTATATCCTTACAAATCATATAAAGGAGAATCATTTATGAGTTTTCAGGAAGCGATCCAATCCGTATTCCAGAAGTACATCTGCTTTTCCGGCCGCGCGCGGCGCAGCGAGTACTGGTACTTCGCGCTGCTCAACTGGGCCGTGAGCGCGGTACTCACGGCGATAGCCCGCAACTTTGACAGCAGCCTTGCTTCGCTGTTTCTCACGCTCTGGAACATCGGCGTGTTCCTGCCGGGACTCGGCGTCTGCTGGCGGCGTCTGCACGACATCGGCCGCAGCGGCGCGTGGTACTTCCTGAACCTCATCCCCCTTGTCGGACAGATCATTCTGCTCATCTGGCTCTGCAAGGACAGCCAGCCCGGCTGGAACCAGTACGGCGACAGCCCCAAGTACCCCACCAACGGCGGCGGCTACGGACAGGGCGGCTACGGTCAGAATCCGTACGGCGGACAGAACCCGTATGGCCAGAACAACGGCCAGAATAACGGCGGCTACAACTGGAAGCCCTGACGAGCCCGATATTTTCGCGAAAAGGAAGCGCACCCATCCATGAACTGCATTGACCTGCATATCCACACCACCGCCTCGGACGGCACGGATTCGCCGCGCGCCGCCGTGGAAAAGGCGGCGTCTCTCGGCCTTGCCGCCGTGAGCATCACCGACCACGACAGCGTCTCCGGCGTGCCGGAGGCGATGCGCGCCGGAGCGGAGCTCGGCGTGGAGGTCGTGCCGGGGATCGAGGTATCCTCGGACTACCGCGACAACAACGTCCACATCCTCGGCTACTTCATCGACCCCGCCGCGCCTGAGCTGCGCCCGGTGCTCGACTGGGTGAAGACCGAGCGGGACGAGCGCAACGAGAAGATCGCCGCCATGTTCGAGCGCGACGGGTTCGACATTTCCATCGCGCAGCTGCGCGAGGAATACCCGGATTCCGTGCTTGGCCGCCCGCACTTCTGCGAGCATCTGATGCGCAAGGGCTACATCTCCTCCGTGAAGGAGGGGTTTGAAAAATTCCTCGGCGAGGGCAAGCCGTACTATCTGCCGAAGCGCCGCATCTCCATTGCGAAGGCTGTGGAAACGATCGTCGCCGCGGGCGGCGTGCCGGTGCTGGCGCACCCGATGCAGTACCACTATCCCGAGCCGGAGCTCATCGAGCTGATCGAAACGGCAAAGGCACTCGGCATCCGGGCGCTGGAGGCGTATTACTCCGAGTTCTCCGCCGAGCAGACCGCGTGGCTGCTGCGCGCCGCGGAGAAATACGGCATGGGCGTTTCCGGCGGCAGCGACTACCACGGCACACGCAAAACGCACATCTCCATGGGCACGGGCTGCGGCAATCTCGCGATACCGTATTCGGTGCTTGAGGAGCTCAAAAAGCTGCGATAATATGCGATAATAAAGATGTTCCCCGCTTTCCGAAAGGAAAGCGGGGAACATTTTTTTGTTATGCCACGGCCGCCGACATAACCGGCGGCCGTGCCCTGTCGGCTTTCGCCGTCCGGCATATGTCTTCGGGGGCGTCTCTTTTTTTCCTCCGCCGGGCCGGCTCTTCCATGAGGCCGTTCTGCGGGGAAGTTTTGCATGGCTTTATTCAGTCGTCGAGGTCTATGTCTCCGCTGACGGTTTCGATCTTGAATGTCCGTGTACCCTCGCTGCCGCTGCGGATGCCGGAGATGTCGCCGCTCACGGTGGTGACCGTGCCGCCGAATTCATCCGCGTGCAGCAGCTCGCCGGAGATGTCGCCGCTCGTGGAGGTGAACGTAAGGCTCTGCGTATCGACCTCGTCCAGCTCCAGATCGCCGCTTGTCGTGTCGGTCTCAATGCCCGCAGCGGAGATGTCGTCCAGATCGATATCGCCGCTCGTGGTGTGCAGCGTCAGCACGCCGGTGAGCTCCGCGTTCCGTACGGAAATGCTCCCGCTCACGGACGAAAGGCTCGCGCTCTCCGCCTTCACATCAGAAATATTCATATATCCCGAGGTCGTGCCGGCTGTTATCGTGCCGCCGCGGGTCGTGCTGACAAAAATATTTCCGCTCGTCGTGACGAGCTGTGTCTCCGCGACCTTCAGCTCCGACGCGCTGACCGCGCCGGAAGCGCTCGATGCGCGGAGCGTAAGCTGCGGGCTCACCAGCCCGCTCACATATACATCGCCGGACTGCGTTGCCGCGTCCACCGTGCCGACCCATTTTTCCGGAATGCGGAGGATGACCGCATCATCGTCCGAGACGGCAAGGCGCTGGAAAAGGCCGGGCTTTTTCTCCGTGATGCGAAGCACGCCGCCGTCGAGCACAACGCTCACGCGGTCCGGCGTTTTCGCGCCCCGCGCGGCGATCGAGACGGTCTTATCCGTCGTGGAATAGATGTTCACCTCAAGCTCGCTGAGCTGCACGCTCACGAAGCTGCACTCGCCGGTCTCCGTATCGGCAGAGGTAAATGCAATATCGTTGTAGGCATAATTGTCGGGAGAATAGTCCCAGCCGAGCGTCACGCCGACGAACACGCCCGCCGCAATGAGCAGCACGCCGAGGACAAGAAGCACCTTTTCGCCTTTTTTCATCACGATTTCTCCTTTATCATCCGAGATCGTTTTTGAGTTCAAAGAGCAGCCGGAGCGCCTCCAGCGGGGAGAGCGTGTTGGGATCGACGGCGCGCAGCCTCTCGGCCACGGCGTCCGCGCCGACGTCGGCGAGACTCACCTGATCGCTCTCGGGCTTTGCCGGGGGCGTCACATTTACCGCCGCGCCCTGCGCGTTGAGCTCCCTGAGATGCGCGTCCGCGGCGCGGATGACGCTCTCCGGCACGCCGGCGAGCTTTGCGACCTCAATGCCGTAGCTCTCGTCGGCGGCGCCGGGCAGGATCTTGCGCAGGAAGAGGAGCTTCCCGTTCTGCCGCTTGGCGCTGATATTATAGTTGCGCACACCGGGGATCGTCCCCTCAAGCGCGGAGAGCTCGTGGTAATGCGTGGCAAACATCGTTTTCGCGCCGAGCTTTCTCGGATCGGCGCAGTATTCGAGCACCGCGCGGGCGATGGCCATGCCGTCGTAGGTGGACGTGCCGCGGCCGATCTCATCGAGGATGAGCAGGGAATCGGCGGTCGCGTTCTTCAATATGGATGCGACCTCGCTCATCTCGACCATGAACGTCGAGGCGCCGCCCGCAAGGTCGTCGCTCGCGCCGATGCGCGTGAACACGCGGTCGCAGATGCCGACCGTCGCGCTGCGCGCCGGGACGAACGAGCCGATCTGCGCCATGAGCACGATGATCGCCGTCTGGCGCATGTATGTGCTTTTACCGGCCATGTTCGGCCCCGTCACGATGGCGACGCGGTCGTCGGTGTCGTTCAGGTGCGTGTCGTTCGGCACGAAGAGCGTGTCGCGCTGCATCTGCTCAACGACCGGGTGGCGGCCTTCGGCGATCGTGAGCGTGTGCGATACCTCGATTTCCGGGCAGACATAGTTGTTGCGCACCGCGACCTCGGCGAGCGAGCAGAGCGCATCGAGCTCCGCGAGCGCCGCAGAGAGCGCCTGCAGCTCGTCCACGCGGTCGCCCACCTGGCGGAGCACGTCGCGGAAGAGGTCGTATTCGAGCGTTTCGATCCGCTCGCGGGCGGACGAGATATCATCCTCCAGCTTTTTGAGCTCCGGGGTAAAGTACCGCTCGCCGTTGACGAGCGTCTGCTTGCGTATGTATTCCTCCGGCAAGTCCACGGCTCCGGCGGAGTTCGGCACGTCGATATAATACCCGAACACTTTGTTGTAGCCGACCTTGAGCTTCTTGATGCCGGTGCGCTCCTTTTCCCGCGCCTCCAGCTCGGCGACGCATTTCGCGCCGTTGTCGCGGATGTTGCGCAGACGGTCTACCTCCTCGCTGTAGCCGGAGCGGAGGATGCCGCCCTCGCGCACGGAGAACGGCGGCTCGTCGCAGATGGCGCGGCGCAAAAGCGCGCAGAGGTTTTCCAGCGGCTCCGTCGCGGCGATGGAGCGGAGCATCCCGCTCTGGTACTTGCCGAGCTGCGCGAAGATCTCCGGCGCGGCGGAGAGGTAATTTCCGAGCGCGAGCATGTCGCGGCCGTTCGCCGCGCCGTACACGGCGCGGGACGTGAGCCGCTGGATATCGCCGACGGTCTTGAGCTTTTCGGTGAGCTCGGCGCGGCCGACGTTATCGCGGAAGAGCTCCTCCACCGCGGCGAGCCGCCGCCGGATCGCCACCGGGGAGAGCAGAGGGCGCTCCACCCAGCTGCGGAGCATTCGCCCGCCCATCGGGGTTTTGGTCTTATCGAGCACCCAGAGAAGGCTGCCGCGCTTTTCGCCGGTGCGCAGGTTTTCCGTCAGCTCGAGATTGCGCCGCGCCGCGGCGTCAAGCTCCATATACCGGCCCCGCGTGAAGATATCCGGCACGCGCAGCTGCGACATGTCGCCGCGCGCCGCGTCCGTGAGATAGGCGAGCAGCGCGCCGAGCGCGAGCGTCGTCATCTCGTCGAGCTCGGGGGCGTTTTCGCCGTACTGATTTGCAATGGCCTTGCGCGCGTTTTCGGGGTCGAACCGCCCCGCGGCGGGCTCCACGCGGCTGCCGAGCCGCTTTTCGAGCGTGTCGCGGATGTCGCGGCTGAGCATCGCCTCCGGCGCGAGCACGCACTCGCGCGGGCGGAAGCGGGAAATTTCGTTCTGGATGTGCATCGCCGCGTCCGTTTCAAACGACGCCGCGCACACCTCGCCGGTGGACACGTCCGCAAAGGCGCACCCGCCTGCCTTGCCGCGCAGCATGACCGCGCCGAGATAGTTTGATTCGCCCTCGCGCAGCATGGAGGTCTCCATGATCGTGCCGGGGGAGATGATGCGCACGATATCGCGCGATACGAGCCCCTTGCAGAGCTTCGGGTCCTCCATCTGCTCGCACACGGCGACCTTGTAGCCCTTGGCGATGAGCTTGGAGATGTACTGCTCCGCGCTGTGGTACGGCACGCCGCACATCGGCGTGCGCTCGTCCTCGGGCTTGCCGCGGTCGCGCGTCGTGAGCGCGAGATTCAGCTCGCGCGCGCCGAGAACGGCGTCATCGTCGAACATCTCGTAAAAATCGCCCAGCCGGTAAAAGAGCAGGCAGTCGGGATGCTCGGCCTTGATGGCGTTATACTGCATTTTCATGGGGGTGGTTTCTGCGGGCAATGTCTTTCTCCCCTTTACTCCGTGATCTCGCCGAAGAGCGCGAACGTATTGCTTGAAACGATGCGCGCGTTGGCCCACGATCCGATGAGCGATTCGTCCCCGCGCAGATGCACGAGCCGTCCCCCGGCGGTGCGCGCCGAGAGCGTATAGTCGCCGTTTTTCGCCGTGCCGTCGATGAGTACGCGGAAGGTCTTCCCCTCCTGCGCGCGGTGCAGCTCGGCGGAGACGCGCCCCGCGCTTTCCACGAGCCGGTCGAACCGGTTTTGAATGACGGAGCGCGGCGTATCGTCCTCGATCTTTGCCGCCGGGGTACCCGGACGGCGGGAATAGATGAACGTGAACATCGAGTCAAAGCGCACCTTTTCCGTAAGCGCGAGCGTATCGAGAAAATCCTCCTCCGTCTCACCCGGGAAGCCGACGATCACGTCGGTCGTGAGGACGAGGTTCGGGATGTATTTCCGCGCAAGATCGACCTGCGCGAGATACTTTTCCGCCGTATAGCCGCGGTTCATGGCGCGCAGGATCCGGTCGCTGCCGGACTGCACGGGCAGATGGATGTGCGGGGCGCACTTTTCGCACTCCGCCATAGCAGCAAAAAGCCGCTCGGTCGCGTCCTTGGGGTGGCTCGTCATAAACCGGATGCGGAAATCGCCCGGAATGGCGTTGACCTTGCGAAGGAGCTCCGCGAAATCCACATCCTCGTCCAGTCCCCGGCCGTAGGAGTTCACATTCTGGCCGAGGAGCGTAATATCCTTATACCCGGCGGCGACGAGCGCTTCGGCCTCGCGCACGACGTCCTCGCTCCGGCGGGAGCGCTCGCGCCCGCGGACGTAGGGGACGATGCAGTATGAGCAGAAGTTGTTGCACCCGTTCATGATGGAGAGCCACGCCTTCACGCTGCCTTCCCGCTCGCGGGGGAGTCCTTCGGCAATGGATTCAGCGCTCTCGGCATCAAACACGCGGCCCTTCGCGCCGGAGAGACCGTGGACCTGCAGCGTTCTCTCAAAAAGCTCCGGGAAGCGCCAGAGCTCGTGCGGGCCGAAGCAGAGATCGACCATGCGGTACGACTTTTTCACCTGCTCGCGGATCTCCTCGCTCTGCGCCATGCAGCCGCAGAGAATCACGATGCGTTCCGGGTGGACGCGCTTTAAATGCGTGAGCGCGCCGACGTTGCCGAACACGCGCATCGTCGCGTGCTCACGCACGGCGCAGGTGTTCACGGCGATGACGTCCGCCTTGTCCTCGTCGTCGGTCATCGTATAGCCCATGCTGCGGAGATAACCGCGCAGCACCTCGCTGTCGGACTCGTTCTGCTGGCAGCCGTAGGTGTCTACCATGGCGAAGCGCTCGCCGCTGCCGAGGGCGGAGCGGACGCGCGCGCATATCTCTTTCTGCCGTTCAATCTCCTGCGCGGAGACCTCGGTTCTCTCGTAGGGCATAGATCTATTTCCTTTCCGTGTATCCTTGTGAACGGCCCCCTTGTGCAAAGGGGGCTGTCAGCCGGAGGCTGACTGGGGGATTGTAGCTTTCGGAAAACGACAATCCCTCCGTCACGGCTTCGCCGTGCCACCTCCCTTTACACAAGGGAGGCTTTTCTTCCGATAATAGAGTATTTTAACATTTTGCTCTGGATTCCGCAACGGCTTTGCTTTATAATCAGAATGAAATATTATCGATTCCCATTCTGGAGGTACATATATCATGCCGGTCATCCACGTCCTTTCGCCGCACGTCGCCGACCTTATCGCCGCGGGCGAGGTCGTTGAGCGCCCCGCCTCGGCGGTCAAGGAGCTTTTGGAAAACGCGGTGGACGCCGGAGCGCGCACCGTCGTGCTTGAGCTCCGCGCCGGAGGGCGGGACTATATCCGCGTCACGGACGACGGCGTCGGCATGGCGCCGGAGGACGCGGGCGTGTGCTTTCTGCGCCACGCGACGAGCAAGCTCTCGGACGAGCGCGGGCTCGAGGCCATCGGCACGCTCGGCTTTCGCGGCGAAGCTCTCGCGGCGATCAGCGCCGTTTCGCGCATCACGCTCACGACGCGCCGCCGCGGCGCTGCCATGGGCGTGCGCGTGGAGGTGGAGGCCGGGGAGATCGTCTCCATGGAGGAGACCGGCTGCCCGGAGGGTACGACGATCACCGTGCGCGATCTTTTCTACAACACCCCCGCGCGGCAGAAGTTTCTCGGCACCGACCGGAGCGAGAGCGCCGCGTGCGTGCAGAGCGCGCTGCGCACGGCGCTCGGCCGCCCGGACGTGAGCTTTCGCTGCCTGCGCGACGGACAGGAGGAATTTTTCTCCCCCGGCGACGGCACGGCGAAGAGCGCCGTATACGCGCTGCTCGGGCGCGACGCCGCGGCGGGACTGCTGCCGGTGGAGACCGAAAGCGACGGCGTCACGGTAAAGGGCTTCGTCTCCGCGCCCGGCTACTGCCGAGGCAACCGCGGCGCGCAGTATTTCTTCTGCAACGGCCGTCCCATCCGCTCGCGCGCTTTGCAGGCCGCGCTCGAGCAGGCATACAAAAATACCGCCATGGTCGGCAAATTTCCCGGGTGCGTGCTCTATATCACGCTGCCCAACGGTCTTGTGGACGTGAACGTCCATCCGACGAAGGCGGAGGTAAAATTCGCAAAAGAGAAGCCCGTTTTTGACGGCGTTTACTACGGCACGCTCGCCGCGCTCGGCCAGAAGAGCGCGCCGCAGACGATGTCGAACGCGCCTTTTGCCCCGGAACCGAAGAGCGCCGCGCCCGTTTCTTCCCCGGCCCGTCCCGCTCCGGCCGCCGCGAGCGCGCCGCGCAAGGACTTCTTCCGCACGATGGACGCGGACACGTTCCGGCAGACATACTCCGCCGCCCCCGCCCGCCCGGCGGGCACATCCGGCGTGCGCGACAGCGCGCCCTACCGCGCCGCTTCCTCCGCCGCGCCGAAACCGGTCTCTTCCGCGCCGGTCTCCGTGCCGGTGCGCACCTATACGCCGGACATTCCGTCTGTGAGCGCGCCGCGCTCCCCCGTCCCTGCGCCGGAAGCGCCGGTCTCCCCGGCCGTTCCCGCCGCGCCGGTCGAAAAGAACCTTCCCGCCCCGGAAACGGCGGCGGAGACCGTGCCGGAGCAGACGGTGCTGGACGAGGCCTTCCGTGCCGAGCCCGTGCGCTACATCGGCGAGGCGCTGAACGTTTACATTCTGCTCGAGCAAGGCGACAAGATGCTGCTCATCGACAAGCACGCCGCGCACGAGCGCATCCTCTTTGACAAAATGCGCCTGAACGAAAAGCCCCTCATGCCGCAGGAGCTTCTGGAGCCCCAGCCGTTCAACACCGACCCGGACGGCGCGGCGCTTCTCGAAGCAAACGCCGCGCTTCTCGCGCGGCTCGGCTTTGAGCTGGACGCGTTCGGCGATACCGCGTTCCTCATCCGCGCCGTACCCGCGCAGCTCGACGCCGCCTCCGCCGTGCCGCTGCTCGAAGAGCTGCTGGAAAAGCTGCGGGAAGGCCGGTCGCTCTCGTCCTCGGACGTGTGGGAGCGGCTCGCCGCCACGGTCGCGTGCAAGGCCGCGATCAAGGGCGGCTGGGTCACGGAGCGGGAGGAGCTTCTGGCTCTCGCGGAAAAGGTGCTCGCCGGAGAGGTGACGCACTGTCCGCACGGCCGCCCGGTGATGACGGTGTTCACCCGCGCCGAGCTCGATAAGCGCTTCGGGAGGATCGTGTGACGTGTACCGCGATCTGACGCGGGGGAGCATTCTCCGCTCGCTTCTTCTCTTCGCGCTGCCGATGCTCGCCGGGGACATTCTCCAGCAGCTTTACAACATCGCCGATACGCTCATCGTTTCGCGCGCCATCGGGCGTGACGCGCTCGCCGCCGTGGGGAGCGCGTATACGCTTATGATCTTCCTCACGTCGATACTGCTGGGGCTTTCGATGGGCGCGGGCGCGCTTTTCTCCATCTGCCGCGGGCGCGGCGACGAGAGCGGTCTCCGGCAGAGCATCGTCCACGCGTTCGGTCTCATCGGCGTATGTACGCTCCTCCTCACGGCGCTCGCCTATGCGCTCCTGCCCGCCCTTCTGCGGCTTTTGCAGGTGCCGGAGAGCGTTTCCCCGCTCATGCGGACGTACCTTGCCGTGATCTTCGCCGGTATCCCGGCGACGTTCCTTTATAACTTTTTTGCCTGTCTCCTGCGCTCGGTCGGCAACAGCATGACGCCGCTCGTCTTTTCCGGCATTTCGGCGCTCGGCAACGTGGCGCTCGATCTGCTGTTTGTACTCGTTTTTCCGTGGGGCGTGGCGGGCGCGGCGTGGGCAACGGTCATCGCGCAGTACTTCTCCGGGCTGGGACTTGCCGTTTTTACGCTGCGGCGCTGCCCCGATCTGCTGCCGAAGAGGGAAGAGCTGCGCTTTGACGCAGCGCTTCTGCGCGAGATATTCTCGCTCTCCTCGCTCACCTGCGTGCAGCAGTCGGTGATGAATTTCGGCATACTGATGATCCAGGGGCTCGTGAACTCATTCGGGGAGATCGTCATGGCGGCGTTCGCCGCGGCGGTAAAGATCGAATCGTTCGCGTATATGCCGGCGCAGGATTTCAGCAACGCCTTTTCCACGTTTGTCGCGCAGAACTTCGGCGCGCGGCATCAGGATCGCATCCGCGCCGGGATCCGGCGCTCGTTTGCGCTCATGCTCGGCTTCTGCGCGGTCATTTCCGCGGCGGTGCTGCTTTTCGCTTCGCCGCTCATGCGCCTTTTCATCCCCGCGGCCGACACGGAAGTCATCCGTGAGGGCGTTTACTATCTCCGATGCGTCGCGCCGTTCTACTTCGGCATCGGGTTTCTGTTTCTCTTCTATGCGCTCTACCGCGCGGTGAAAAAGCCCGCGATGTCCGTTGTGCTGACGGTCGTTTCGCTCGGCACGCGCGTCGCGCTCGCGTATCTCACGGCAGGGACGCTCGGCGTCACCGGCATCTGGGCCGCGATCCCCATCGGGTGGGTGCTCGCCGATATCACCGGCGCGGTGTATTACTTCCGGAAACGTAAGGCGCTGCTGCCGGAAACGGGGCAATAAAAAAGCCTCCCTCGAAGGAGGCAGGCTTAATAAAGCATTATTTATTATAATAGAGTATCCCGAGGCACCCCGGCCCGCAGTGGCCGGAGATAGTGCTGCCGGCGAGCGTGTGGTGGATCTCCTCAAAGCCGCCGTACTCGCGCAGGAGCTTTTCGACAGTCTCCACGATCTCCGTATCCACGCCGGAGTCGGTGATGAACACGCGCTTCGTGTCGAAATCGTTGTGATCCTTGATGCGGTCGGTCACATAGCTCTCGATCGCCTTGGCGAGCGTGCCGCGGTACTTTTTCGCAACGCTCATCTTGCCCTTGTGCACCTCGATGCAGGGCTTGAGCTTCAAAAGATTCGCGCCCAGCGCCGCGACGGTCGAGCACCGGCCGCCCTTGCGCAGATATTCGAGCGTGTCGATCACGAAGCTGACGTTCAGCTTCTCCCGGCGCTCGTCAAGGATCGCCTGGATCTCCTCGCCGGACTTGCCCTCGCGGGCGAGCAGCGCGCCATCGATCACGAGATGACCGATGCCGGTGGAGAGATTGCGCGAATCGACAACGAACACGCGCCCCGGAAATTCCTCTGCGGCATCGCACGCGTTCTGGAAGCAGGCGGACATATCCGAGGAGATCGTGAAATGCACGATCTGGTCGTGGGTTCGGAGCTCCTCGCCGAAGAAATCGAGATAGTCGGCAATGGACACCGCCGCCGTGCCGCAGAGCTTTCCCGTGCGGCTCGTATACGCGAAAATGTCCTCGCGCGTGCACTCGATCCCGTCGCGCAGCGCGCGGTCGTCCATGAGGATATAGAGCGGCGCGATTTTTACGTCGTACTGCTCGATCAGCTCGCTCGTAAGATCGCAGGTGCTGTCGGCAGAAATTCGGATCTTCATTGGCATTTACGGTCTCCCTTTCCAAAATAGTTCACATAGAGTTAACACGATGCTAAGGATTATAGCAGAGGTGTAATTATTTGTCTATGAACAATCGTACAGTCATTGTCATCACAGGGCCCACGGCTTCGGGCAAAACGTCGCTCGGCGTGAGTCTTGCGCTCGCTCTCGGCACCGAAATTGTGAGCGCGGACTCGATGCAGCTCTACCGCGGCATGGACATCGGCTCTGCCAAGCCCACGCGGGAAGAAATGCGCGGCGTACCGCACCATATGATCGACGTGGCCGACCCTGCCGAGGACTACAGCGTCAGCCGCTGGGTCGAAAACGCGGCGGCGTGCTCTGACGCGCTGCTTGCCGGAGGCAAAACGCCCGTCATCGTCGGCGGGACGGGGCTTTATATCGAGTCTCTTCTCTCCGGACGGGATTTTTCCGCCGCGCCCGGCGATTCCGGCGTGCGCGAAGCGCTCGGCGCGGAGTATGACGCGCTCGGCGGCGCGGCGTTCCGGGAAAAGCTGCGGCTGGTCGATCCCGAGCGGGCGGAAAAGCTCGCGCCGGGCGACAAGAAGCGGCTCGTGCGCGCGATGGAGGTATATACGCTCACCGGCGAGACGATCACCGCGCACGACGCCCGTACAAAGGCGCTCCCGCCGCGGTATGCTTCCCGCCGCTTTGCGCTCACGTGGAACGAGCGGGAAACGCTCTATGCGCGCATCCGGCAGCGCGTGGACGAGATGGTCGCCGCGGGGCTTTTTGAAGAAGTGGAGCGTCTGCTCGGCGCCGGGCTTTCGGATTCCTGCACCGCGATGCAGGCCATCGGCTACAAGGAGATCGCCGCGGCGCTCCGGGGCGAATGCTCACCGGAGGACGCCATCGAGACCGTCAAGCGCGAATCCTGCCGCTATGCCAAGCGCCAGCTCACCTGGCTGCGGCGCGACAGGGATCTTGTATGGCTGCCGCGGGAGGAATACCCGACGGAGGACGATCTTCTCGCCGTTGTCCTCAAAAATTAGCGCAACCGCCGGAAGACGGTCTGACACGCTTCGACCGGCTTTTCGTACAGCTCTCTTTACAATAAGGGAACACACGCCCAAGCGTGTGAATACTTATCACAAAGCCGGAGACCCCGGCGAAAGGGAGCTTTTATCATGCAAAAAACACAGAATCTGCAGGACCTTTTCCTCAACCAGACCCGCAAAGACAGACAGAGCGTGACGCTCTTTCTCATGAACGGCTTTCAGATGCGCGGCATCGTGCGCGGATTTGACAGCTTCACGGTCGTGCTCGAGACCGACGGAAAGCAGCAGCTCATTTATAAGCACGCGATCTCCACGCTCGTCCCGTCGCAGTCGGTCGATATGACCGGCGGCACGAATACATAAGAGCGCGTGAAGCGCTCGGAGCTGCCGCTGCTGTTCCCCGGCATCGTTCTGCTGCTTGCGGCAGCGGCATATGCCCTGCTCTTTTTCACCTCCCGCGCGGAGGATGTGCCCTCGGCGGTGTGCACCGCCGCGCTCTGGCAGGATACGCTTTCGCTCAAGGGCGTCGTTTCCCGCGGTGAAACGCCCGTTTCCGCGCCGGAAGGCGCGGTGTACCCGCTCGTTCCGGACGGAGAGCGCGTCGCGGCGGGGGCGCCGGTCGCACTCGCGGGGGAGACCGGAGCGGAGCTTTTCCGCGCCGCGCTCCTTCTGCGCGTGCGCGCGGAGCTTGCCTCCGATACGCTGCCCGTGCCGGGCGGACAGGCTCTGCGCTCGCTTTCCGAAGCGCTTGCCCGGCGGGACTTTTCCGCGCTCGGCGCAGCCTTGCCGGAGGCGCGCCGCTCGCTTGGCTATGCCGCGACGGGCGGCAACGCCCTCCGCCAGGAGGAGGAAGCGCTCCTTTCCTCCGGAGCGGAAGAGACGCTCGTCCGCGCCCCGCGCGCGGGATATTTCTCCGCGCACGGGGCAGACGGCACGATGACCGTCGTCTCCGGCAGCGGCTGGACGTTTTCCGCGCCGCTCAACGAAAAGACCGCGGCGCGTCTGCCGGACGGCGGCAGCGCCGTGCTTCTTCTGCCGGACGAAACGCGCGTCACCGCCGCAGTGTGCATAACGGACGCCGGGGAAGCCGTTTTCTCCTGCGGCACGCACCTCGAAAGCGTTCTTTCCCTGAACGAATGCACGCTTGCGGTGCTTCTGGCCGAATGGGAGGGCTATTCGGTGCCGGAGTCGGCCATTCTGCCGGGTGAGGACGGCGAGACCGTCTGCCGTGTGTCCGGCCCGGTGCGGGAATACGTCCCGGTCACGGTGCTCGCGCGGCGCGGCGGCGCGGCGCTCATCGCATCACCGATGCTGCGCGGCGGCATGAGCGTGCTGCTTTTCCCCGCGGCGGACAGCGCGCCATCGTAAAGTAGAGTACCCTTTTTCCTTTTAAATACGTTTCGGGAGGACAGAAAGATATGAGCATCACCGAAAATGTGCGCATGGCCCGGCAGAAGATCAACGCCGCCGCCGAGAGCGCCGGCCGCTCCGGCAGCGAGGTGCGCCTTCTCGCCGCAACGAAGATGAACGGCCCGGAGGCCGTGCAGGAGGCGATCCGCGCCGGTGTGGACATCTGCGCGGAAAACCGCGTGCAGGAGTTTCTTTCCAAAAATGCTGTGAACGCCTACGCCCCCTGCTGCGTCCATTTCATAGGGCATTTGCAGAAAAACAAGGTGAAATACCTCGTCGGCGCGGTGGAGCTGATCCACTCGGTCGATTCTCCGGAGCTGATGGACGCGATCTCGCGCCGCGCCGTCTCGCTCGGCATCGTGCAGGATGTGCTGCTGGAGGTGAACATCGGCGGCGAGGCGTCCAAAAGCGGCGTTTCGCCCGATGGGCTCGAGCCTCTCCTCGCCCATGCTGCGCTCTGCCCCGGCCTTCGCGTGAAAGGATTGATGACGATCCCGCCCGCCGTGAGCGCCGGAGAAGAAAATCGTTGGTATTTCCGACAAATGTACGAGCTTTTTGTTGACATCCGCCGGAAAACATACGATAATGTAACAATGGCTGAGCTGTCGATGGGTATGAGCGGTGACTACGAGGAAGCCGTGCGCTGCGGCGCGACCATCGTCCGTCTGGGAACGGCGCTGTTCGGCCCCCGGAATTACGATTTGCAGGAGGCGCCCCCGTATGGGACTATTGGATGAGCTGAAAAAACTGACGAAACCCTACGACGACGAGGACTATCTCGAAGAAGATCTCGCCGAGCCGGTACGCGCGCTGGGCCGCGCGGCGGACGCGCGCTCCTACGCGTCCTACGCCGAAGCGCCGCGCAGCGCCGAGCCCGTGCAGCCGACCCGCCGGCCGTATGTATTCTCCAACCAGCGCGCCGCGCGGCAGCAGCAGGCCGCCGACCCCTACGCGCAGCAGGATTACGGCTACGCCCAGCAGGGGTATACCCAGCAGGGCTACGCGCCCGACCCCTATGCCCGCAGCGGCTATGCGCCCGATCCCTATGCCCAGCAGGGGTATGCCGCGCCCGCCCGTCCGCAGAGCGGCGGCGCGCAGCCGAAGCTGCTGCTCGTGCACCCCGACCGCTTTGAGCAGGCCGCGGACATTGCCGACCGCATTGCCGAGCGCAACGCGATCGTGCTCAATCTGGAGACCGCGCCGAAGGAACTGACCCGCCGCATGCTCGACTTTCTCTCGGGCGTTACCTATGCGCTCGGCGGAAAGGTCAAGAAGGTCTCCGGCAGCACCTACATCATCACCCCCGCGGGGATGGACTTCATGGGTGACACCGGCAACGCCGTCGAATCCCGCGAAAAGTACTTTTAATCAAGCGTTCCCGCGCCTCACGGCGCTGACGGATAGAAAACAGAATCCGGAAAGGAGTAGAAAGATATGATCACTGCCCAGGACATCCGCGAAAAATGTTTTGAGAAGGCCCGCATCGGCGGGTACGCCATGGACGAGGTCGATGATTTTCTCGACGAGCTCGCCAATGACGCCGCTGCCTCCCAGAAGGAGATCGCCACGCTCAACGCGAAGATGAAATACCTTGCCGACAAGATCCGCGAGTATCAGGGCTCGGAGGAGGCCATGAACATGGCGCTCGTCTCCGCGCAGAAGCTCGCCAAGAACATCGAAGAGGACGCCCGCGCCAAGGCGGAAGCCCTCGTCGCCTCCGCGCAGAAGGAAGCCGACGATATCCTCGCCGCCGCCAAGGCCGAGTCTGACCGCACCATCGGCACGATCGAGGCCAACCGCAAGGCCGAGGAGCTGCGCTACGAGAAGGCGCGCGCCGCCGCCGCGGAATACATCCAGAAGGTCCGCATGCTGCTCGACCGCGAGCAGACCTTCCTTACCACGCTCGCCGAGGCCGACCTCACCGGCGCCGTCGTGACGCCTGCGCCCGCCGAGAAGAAGGCCATCGCCGCCCCCGCGGAAGCGGCCGAGAGCGAGACCGTTGAGGAGGAAGTCCTCCCCGCCGCCGAGCCGGAAGCCGAACCCGAAGCCGAGCCGAAAACGGAAGAGGAGGAGTCTCCCCTCTACCCGGACGCCGAGGACGAGCAGGACTACGTCAAGGCGTTTGAAAACGCTGTCTATCAGAAGCCCGAGGATTCCGACACGGACGCCCCGGAGATCAAATTCTGATTTTTAAAGAAAAAACCCACAGGGCGGGGCTCGATCGGCCCCGCTCTGTCAGCGAATGGAGAGAATTGCACAGCTATGGACTACAATGCCACCGTAAATCTGCCGAAAACCGCTTTTCCCATGCGTGCCGGTCTGCCCGCGCGTGAGCCGGGCATGCTCAAATCCTGGTACGACATGGATCTTTACCACGAGACCCTCCGCCGCAACGAGGGCAAGCCCCTCTTCATTCTGCACGACGGCCCTCCGTTCTCGAACGGCAATCTGCACATGGGCCACGCGCTGAACAAGTGCCTGAAGGACTTCATCTGCCGCTATAAATCCATGACCGGCTATAAGGTCCCCTATACCCCCGGCTGGGACAACCACGGCATGCCCATCGAGTCCGCCATCATCAAGGAGCAGCGGCTCAACCGCAAGGCCATGAGCGTGAGCGAGTTCCGCTCCGCCTGCCACCGCTATGCCGAAAAGTACGTCGGCATCCAGCGCGAGGGCTTCCAGCGTCTCGGTGTGCTGGGCGACTGGGATCATCCGTATCTTACCATGGACCCGAAGTTTGAGGCCGAAGAGGTCAAGGTGTTCGGGAAGATGTACGAAAAGGGCTACATCTACAAGGGTCTCAAGCCCGTGTACTGGTGCCCGAGCGACGAGACCGCGCTCGCCGAGGCGGAGATTGAGTATCAGGACGATCCGTGCACCACGGTGTACGTCAAGTTCCCGATGCACGACGATCTGGGCAAGCTCTCCCACGTCGACCACAGTAAGCTCTACTTCCTCATCTGGACGACGACGATCTGGACGCTGCCGGGCAACCTCGGCATCAGCCTGCACCCGAGAGAGAGCTACGCGCTCGTGAAGGCCGATAACGGCGAGATCTACATCGTTGCCGAAGCGCTCGCCGAGAAGGTCATGCGCGTCGGCGGCATCGAGAAGTACGAAATTCTCGAAACGCACCCCGGCTCGTTCTTTGAGAACATGCTCGCCGATCACCCGTTCCTGCCGAAGACGTCCCGCCTGCTCAACGCCGAGTATGTCACGATGGACTCCGGCACGGGCTGTGTCCACACCGCGCCCGGCTTCGGCGCGGACGACTATCAGACCTGCCGCCGCTACGGCATGGACATGATCGTCCCCGTGGATGACCAGGGCCGCCACACCGACTACGCCGGCAAATACGCCGGCATGAAGACCGAGGAATCCAACCCGGTCATTCTCGAGGATATGCGCGAGAGCGGCATGCTCTTTGCGAGCGAGGATATCGTCCACAGCTACCCGCACTGCTGGCGCTGCCACAAGCCCATCATCTTCCGCGCCACGCCGCAGTGGTTCTGCTCGGTCGATACGTTCAAGGACGACGCCTGCGCCGCCGCGGACAAGGTCATCTGGCATCCCGGCTGGGGCCACGACCGCATGCTCTCCATGATCCGCGAGCGCGCCGACTGGTGCATCTCCCGTCAGCGCCGCTGGGGTCTGCCCATCCCGGTGTTTTACTGCGCCGACTGCGGCAAGCCCGTGTGCACCCCGGAGACCATTGAAAAGGTCTCCCGACTCTTCGGCGAGCACGGCTCGAACATCTGGTTCGACGCCGAGGCGAAGGAGCTCCTGCCGGACGGCTTCACCTGCCCGCACTGCGGCGGCAGCACCGGCTTCACCAAGGAGACCGACACGCTCGACGGCTGGTTTGACTCCGGCAGCACCCACATCGCCTCCATGCTGCTCGACGCCCCCGGCGTATGGCCGGCGGACGTGTATCTCGAGGGCGGCGATCAGTACCGCGGCTGGTTCCAGTCGTCGCTGCTGACCGGCGTTGCGGTGCGCGGCGACGCGCCCTACCGCGAGGTGCTCACCCACGGTTGGACCGTGGACGGCGAGGGCCGCGTTATGCATAAATCCCTCGGCAACGGCATCGCCCCGGGCGACATCATCCCCAAGTACGGCGCGGACATCATCCGTCTCTGGGCGGCGAGCGCCGACTATACGCAGGACATGCGCTGCTCGGACAACATTTTCAAGCAGCTCTCCGATAAGTATCTCAAGATCCGCAACACCGCGCGCTACATTCTCGGCAACCTCGACGGGTTCGATCCCGCCGGGAGCGTCGCCTTTGCGGACATGCTGCCGCTCGACAAGTGGGCCGTCAGCCGTCTGCAGGATCTCATCGAGCGCGTCCGCACCGCTTACGACAACTACGAGTTCCACACCGCCACCTACGCCATCCACAACTTCTGCGTGGTGGAAATGTCGAACTTCTATCTGGACGTTATCAAGGACCGCCTCTACTGCGACAGCCGCGAGAGTCTTTCCCGCCGCAGCGCCCAGACCGCGATTTATCAGGTGCTCGACGCGATGACCCGCCTGCTCGCCCCGGTGCTGTGCTTCACCGCCGACGAGATCTGGCTCGCCATGCCGCACACCGAAGCCGAGGACGCGCGCGCCGTCGCGCTCAACGATATGCCGGAGGCGAACGCCGCGCTCCGTCTCTCCGAGAGCGAGGAAGCGCACTGGAGCAAGGTCATGCGTGTGCGCGCCGACGTGAACAAGGCACTCGAGCTTGCCCGTGCGGAAAAGCTCATCGGCAAGCCGCTGGACGCGCGCGTGACGCTCTATGTGTCTGAGGCCGCGGCCGAGCCGTTTGCGGAGCTGGAGAGCGAGGATCTCGCGCCGCTTTGCATCGTGTCCGAGCTGAAGATCGTCCACGGCGCCGGGGAAGGCGTCCGCGGCGAGAACTTCGACGGGCTCACCGTCCACGTCGAGCCGAGCGCTCTGCCGCGCTGCGCGCGCTGCTGGACGCGCTCCGCGACCGTCGGCACGAACGAAAAGCACCCGACGCTCTGCGCAAGATGCGCCAGCGTTGTAGGCTGACGCTTTCAAGCAAACCCCTCAGTCAGCCTTCGGCTGACAGCCCCGCCCCCCTCTCTGTCGCCTGCGGCGACATCTCTCCCCGCCGGGGAGAGTCTACCCCTGTTAGAGAAGCCAAGAAAGTTCGCGGAAAACCGGCTTGCCTCCCCTAACAGGGGAGGTGGCACGGCGCAGCCGTGACGGAGGGGTTTCCCCCGTTCTCCCCGCAATTTCTTTCCCATAGAGAAAGGAGAATTTGATTCATGGTTTACGGTATCATTGCTCTTCTGGCTCTGCTGGTCGATCAGTTCCTCAAGTTCTGGACGGTGTCCAACGTTGCGCTGAACACCGGCATCCGACCGCTGATCCCCGGCTTTCTCCACATCACTTACATCAAAAACTTCGGCGCGGCCTTCGGCGTGATGTCCAGCTTCGGCGCGCTGCGCTGGATTTTGCTCATCCTTCTGATCGCGTTCACCGCGCTCATGGTGTTTGCCTTCATCAAGGGCTATTTCCGCACCGGCCTCACGAAGGTCTCCGGCGCGCTGCTGCTCGCCGGTCTCCTCGGCAACGGCATCGACCGCGCGATCTACGGCTATGTGCCCGACATTTTCGAGCTTGAGCTCTTCAAGTTCCCCATCTTCAATCTGGCGGACGTGCTTGTGCTCATCGGCGGCATTCTCTTCGCCGTGGCGATTTTGACCGGCGGGCTCCGCCGCGCGGATGAGTTTGACGACTATGAAGAGGAAGAAGCGCCCGTCCGTCCTGCCCGCCGCCGTGAGTATGACGACGAGCCGACCGCCCGCCGCGCGCCGCGCACCGCGGAGGAAGCTCCCGTGCGCCGCACCGCGCCGCGTCCCGCCGCCCCCACGACCGCAGCGCCTTCGGCCCGCGGCACCGCCGCGCCCTCTCCGGCGCGTCAGCGCGCCGCCGGAAACGGCATTCCGGCGACACCGCCGCACACGAAGCGCGTCATTGACGAGAACAGCATCCCCGTACCGGTCCGTCCGGCAGCGCGTCCCGCCGCAGCGGTGCAGCGCACCGCGGAAACGACGCGCACCGCCGCCGAGCCCGTCCGCCGCGCGGCGGCTCCCGCCGCGCCGGTAACGCGCGCCGATCTTGCCGCGCAGAACGAAGCCACGGTGCGCACCGTGGCGCGTCCGGCCGCCGCGAGACCCGCCGCGCCCAAGGCCGCCCCGACGGCGGCAGCTCCCGCTCCCGTAAGAGAGACGCCGAAGGCTGCCCCCGCTCCCGCGAAGGAAGCGTCGAAGGCTGCTTCGGCGGAAGAGTTTGATCTCGACTCCATTCTCGCGGAGTTCAAATGAAAATCACAACTGTACAGGCGCAGGAGAGCGGCGAGAGGATCGACGCTCTCCTTGCGCGTTCGGGCTACACCCGCTCCGCCGCCGCGCGGCTCATCTCCGCCGGGCAGGTGACAAGAGAGGGAAAATCCGTCAAGAAAAGCGAGCTCACCCGCGCGGGGGACGTGTTTCTCGTCGCCGAGGATGATACGCCCGCCCCGGCGAGCGCCGCGGCGCAGGATATCCCGCTCGACATTGTTTACGAGGACGCGGATCTCATCGTGGTGAACAAGCCGCGCGGTCTCGTTGTGCATCCCGCGCCCGGCCACCCGGACGGGACGCTCGTCAACGCCCTGCTGCACCATTGCGGCGATTCGCTCTCCGGCATCGGCGGAGAGATGCGCCCCGGCATCGTCCACCGCATCGACCGCGACACGAGCGGCCTTCTGATCGTGGCAAAAAACGATTTCGCCCATCAGTCGCTCTCGGCACAGCTCGCCGACCGGAGCCTTTCGCGCGTGTACGAGGCCGTGGTCCATGGCGGCTTCCGCGCCGATTCCGGCACGGTGAACGCCCCCATCGGCCGCCACCCGGTCGATCGAAAGCGCATGGCCGTTACGGAAAAAAACTCCCGCCACGCCGTGACGCACTGGGAAGTCATCGAGCGGTACGCCGGCTTTACGCACATCCGCTGCAAGCTCGAGACCGGGCGCACGCACCAGATCCGCGTCCACATGGCGCACATCGGCCACCCGCTGCTCGGCGACATGGTCTACGGCGCGGGAAAGCCGGAAAAGGGTCTGGAAGGGCAGTGTCTCCACGCGCGGACGCTCAAATTTATCCACCCGCGCACCGGAGAGCACATGGAGCTCACGTCGCCGCTGCCGGAATATTTTACGGCCGTGCTCGCGCGGCTCGGTCCGCCGCTGGATAACCAATAAAAAAACCGCCCGGAGCACGAGCCGTGCGCCGGGCGATAAAGAGAGGGAAAGGCTATGCAATACGATGTCCTTGTCGTGGGCGCCGGCGTTGTCGGCTGCGCCACGGCGATGGAGCTGGGCAAATACTCGCTGCGCGCCGCCGTGATCGAGGCGAGCGAGGATGTATGCACCGGCACGTCCAAGGCAAACTCCGCCATTGTCCACGCGGGCTTTGACGCCCGCCCCGGCTCGCTCATGGCACGGTTCAACGTGGAGGGAAGCCACGCGATGCCGAAGCTCTGCGAGCGGCTGCAAATTCCGTTCCGCCGCTGCGGGGCGCTCGTGCTGTGCTTTAACGAGGCCGACCGCCCGGGGCTCGAGGAGCTTTTGCTCCGCGGCGTGAAAAACGGCGTGCACGGTCTTCGCATCGTGGAGCGCGAGGAGCTGCACGAGCTTGAGCCGAACGTCTCCTCTGAGGCCGTCGCCGCGCTCTATGCGCCCACGAGCGGCATCGTCTGCCCCTTTGAGCTCACCTGCGCCATGGCGGAAAACGCCGTGCGCAACGGCGTGGAGTTCTTCTTCGATACCCGCGTGGAGAGCATTGCCCGCGAGGGCGGGCTCTGGAAGCTTGAGACCGCGAAGGGGAGCTTTGAGGCCCCGGTCATCATCAACGCCGCGGGACTGCACAGCGCCGAGCTCAACAACATGGTGTCCGATAAAAAGATCACGATCACGCCGCGCAAGGGCGAATATATGCTGCTGGATAAAAAGGTCGGCGGCATGCTCTCGCGCACCGTGTTCCAGCTGCCCACCAAAATGGGCAAGGGCGTTCTTGTGACGCCGACCGTCCACGGCAATCTCCTCATGGGCCCGACCGCCGTGGATGTGGAAGATCCCGAAGCGACGAACACGACCGCCGCGGGTCTCGAGGGCGTCATGCAGCGGGCGAGAAAGAGCGTCCCCTCGCTTCCCGGCAACCGCACAATCACGAGCTTCGCCGGCCTTCGCGCGCATGTGGAGAAGGACGAGCACGATTTCATTATCGGCGAGGCCGAGGGCGCGCCGGGCTTTTTGAACGCCGTCGGCATTGAGTCGCCCGGTCTCTCCGCCGCGCCCGCCATCGGCGCGTTTCTCGCCGAGAGCGCGGCATATCTCGTTTCCGCCCCGGCAAACAAGAAATACGACTCCACCCGTCCGGAGGTCTACCGCCCGAACGAGATGACCATCGAGGAGCGCGCTGCGTTCGTCGCGGAGCACCCGCTCTACGGCAATATCGTCTGCCGCTGCGAGCAGGTGACCGAGGGCGAGATCGTAGACGCCATCCACCGCGTTCCCGGCGCGCGCAGTCTTGACGGGGTGAAGCGCCGTACCCGCGCCGGTATGGGCCGCTGTCAGGCGGGCTTCTGCTCGCCGCGCGTGCTGGAGATCCTCTCGCGTGAGCTCGGCGTGCCGCAGGAGCAGCTCACGAAGAGCGGCGGCGCATCATTCCCGATCGTCGGCAAAACGAGAAAGGACGGCGAAAACGCATGAATACCTACGATATCATTATCATCGGCGCCGGCCCTGCCGGTCTTGCCGCCGCCATCGCCGCGAAGGAAGCGGGCGTGGACGATGTGCTCGTCATCGAGCGCGACAGCGTCCCCGGCGGCATTTTGAACCAGTGCATCCACAACGGCTTCGGTCTGCACACGTTCCGCGAGGAGCTGACCGGCCCCGAGTACGCCGCGCGGTTTCTGCGCCGCGCCGAGGAGCTGGGCGTTGCCATCCGTCTTTCGACGATGGTGCTCTCGCTCACGAACGAGCGCGTGCTCACCGTTACGAGCCGCGAACGCGGCGTGGAGCAGCTTCGCGGCCGCGCCGTCATTCTTGCGATGGGCTGCCGCGAGCGGCCCCGCGGGGCGCTGAACATCCCCGGCTACCGTCCGGCGGGCATCTATTCCGCCGGTACGGCGCAGCGGCTCGTGAATCTTGAGGGCTTCATGCCCGGACGCGAGGTCGTCATCCTCGGCAGCGGCGACATCGGTCTCATCATGGCGCGCCGCATGACGCTTGAGGGCGCGCACGTCAAGTGCGTGGCCGAGCTTCTGCCGTACTCCGGCGGACTCAAGCGCAACATCGTGCAGTGCCTGCACGACTACGATATCCCGCTCCTTCTGAGCCACACCGTTGTGGATATCCACGGCAGGGAACGGCTCGAGGGCGTCACGCTCGCCGAGGTCGGCCCCGACCGCAAGCCGGTGCCGGGTTCGGAGAAGTATATCCCGTGCGACACGCTTCTGCTCTCCGTCGGCCTTCTGCCGGAGAACGAGCTTTCCGAGGGCGCGGAGGTGACGCTCGACCGCGTGACCGGCGGCCCGGCGGTGAACGAATCGCTGGAAACGAACGTGCCCGGCATTTTCGCCTGCGGCAACGTGCTGCACGTCCATGATCTCGTGGACTACGTCTCCGAAGAGGCCGCGCGCGCCGGGAGAGCCGCAGCGAAGTTTGTCCGCGGCGGCACGCCGAAGAGTGCGCGCGTAGTGAAGCTCACCGGGCGCGACGGCGTGCGCTACACCGTGCCGCAGACCGTCCGCCCCGCCGCGATGGGCGAGAGCGTTGTCGTTCGCTTCCGCGTGGCGAATCCGTATTACGGCAAATACCTCTCCTGCTATGTGGACGGCGAGCGCATCGCTCACCGCAAAAAGCAGATCATGGCGCCCGGCGAGATGGAGTCGTTCACGCTCACGCGCGAAGCCCTCGGCGAGAGCGCGCAGGAAGTCGTATTCTGTGTGGAGGAGGAGTAAATCATGGACCTGACATGCATCCGCTGCCCGATGGGCTGCGCCATCCACGTGGAAATGGAAAACGGACAGGTCGTTTCCGTCACGGGCAACACCTGCCCGCGCGGGGCGGAGTACGCGAAGAGCGAGGCCACGGCGCCTGTGCGCACCGTGACGAGCACCGTACGCGCTCTTGGCGGCGTGCGCCCGGTCGTCGCGGCAAAGACCGTGCCAGACGTGCCGAAGGGCAAGATATTTGCCGTGATGGACGCCGTCCGTGCGCTGGAGGTCAAAACGCCGGTACACATCGGCGATATTCTCTGCGAGAACATCGCGGACACCGGCTCGAGCCTCGTCGCCGCCGCCGACCTTGACGCGGAATAATTATAAAGACAGCAAGCCCTTTCGGCAGCTTGAACAATTCGCGTTTAATTTATTTATCTAACTTTTTGGGGTCGCTTCATTTCCTGCTTCATGCGCTGATATAAGTCAGATGCTTACGATAACTTTTTTATCATGCCATTTCTTCCAAAAGAACTTCATTCCGATGGATTGGCAGTAAGCCGCAGCTTCATCCGCAGAAACAATAAAAGAAAAAAGCTCATGAGGGTCCATGATGTGACTGCGCAGCATACTGTATCCCCTGTAAGATAAATTGCTCCAGATATTGTCGGACCGGAAAAATCGATCCAGCGGTCCAGCGTTTCGCGGATGCGAGCGAAATCAAGTGAAAATGCGGCCGATTGTTGCTCCGCAGTCATGTGCGGATTTTTGATGTGCAATTCAAGAACACGGATCTCGTTCTGCATAGCGGCGCTGTCGGAGAGAAATTCCTCTCGTGTGATATCTCCCATAGCACACATTCGATGTAGGCGTTCCAGACTTTTTTGCAGTTTTTCCAGCTGTGCTTCCTTTGAACTAAGCGCAGTTGTATATGTCTCACTGTCTTTGGCCGCACAGGCTTCCAGCATCTGATAAGTCTGATAAGTTAAAAGCACAGCTTCTTTCCGGTCCTTCCAAACCAGGCGGAATACATCCACTGCCAATAAGGTCGATATGCCAATACGGTATTGATAGTACCTTCCTTGGCGTTCTAGCGATAACTTCCTTGCAAAACCAAAGCGCCCACCGATCGAAAAAGAACGGTGGGCGCTTTTCAATAGATACGTCTATAGGGATTTCGTCAGAATAAGGATTTCAATTTGGGTTTGGCATTTCTATTTGTTTATGGATTTCAAAGACGATCTCAATAAATAAAACGCCCTGTTTCGCGTAACGGCTTCTTTCACAAAGACGCTCCATATAACTGACAGAAGCAGCTCGAACATGTAAGATCTCGGAATCATAGATTGGCGCCATGGCATTGCACAGTCCGGCCGGAAGGGTTCCAAGAGAATCTCCCCAAGGATCTAAAACCTCAAAATTATTGGGATTATACGGGTTGTCCTGATCGCGAGCGATCGTTACCGAATCTCCAACGGCCAGCCGCTCCAGCCGCTGACTTCGGTTTTCATACCGGAGACCCTTTACGTCGACGCGCAGCTTTCCACAGCCGGTTTCCGCATTGAACTGCCCCAGATATTGTGCAAGATTCTCCATCATACCTGGCTCATAATAATCGGGGCCAACGGTCTCCGAGAGATTGTGTTTATGCTCCAGGGCATCGACTGCCTCCAAAAATGCCATAGCTTCCGGCGTATTGAGCATTCATTTCGCCCCCTTTTGAGATCAAAAATCGAATTCCAGATCAAACGCGATCTTGACGTTGAACTGCATTTTTAACCGCACCTCGTCCGGCGCATCGGCCGCAAAGCGGATTACCAGCCAGCACTCCGAAAGACTGGACACGCTGGCGTTCAGAGCAAAATTTACTTTGGTAGCTTCACCGTCGGAAATCGTGATCTCCTGCGGCGAGCAGAGGTCTTCATTTCGCTCATTGACGAACCCGACGATGCAGTGCACTTCCGAAGGCTGACTATCAAGATAACGCAGCATAGAAAATCGCTGCGAAAAGCTGAGCGTATTTATTATCTGCTCCGGGTTCAGACTATATACCATCGGCTCATCCGGACGGCAGGCCGCGGGACGGAGCTGCTTTACCGCCGCGGGCGCGGGTGTCGCTTCCGCTGCCTCCGAAACGTTTTTCTCCGGAACTGGCGCTGCGCCATCCGTCACGTCATCCGCCATCATCGAAACGGCGCTGCTGAGCTTGCCAAGCTGCGTCTGAAGTTTTTCACGTTCTGCCGGAGTGAGCTTGTCAAAAACACCGGTGTCGATATCTTTGAGCATGGAAATGCTCTTGCCGACGATCTGTGAGGGGCGGTTTCTAGCCTGAGACTTTTTCGTTTGCAGGAGAGAGCGCTCCATGGAGATCTGCAGGTCTTCCGCAGCGTCTTCGTTGCGTTTGACGAACTCGTCCAGTTCTTTTTTTGTAGTGATGCCGGCTTCCGCCTTTTTTTCCTCAAGGTCCTCAGCGATCTTGTTCTGCTTTTTTATGTACGACGAATACAGCCCGGAATCCATCATGGCCTTCAAATCACGCATATATTTTCGCTGATCGATGAAGGTTTTCATCATGGTGTTATTAAAAACACTGCGTCTGAGTTCTTCGCGCGCTTGCTCCGTTTCACAGCGCCGAAGCAGCGGGACGAGTTCATTAAACACCGAAAATACCTGCATTTCACGTGCAACATGATACTGCCCCGGAACACCCATAAACGCAAGAAAGTCAATGATCAGCTGCGCGACTTCCAGCCGCCGCTTGATCTCGCTCACCGACATACCGGTGCTTTCCGCATACTCGTCGATCGTCAGAAGGCCCGTCTCAACAATATCGTGGTACGCGCCGATGGCAAGGTCGATCAGATTATAGTCTACACGCTGTTCTTCGCCATGCTGGATGGCAAGCTCCAACATTTTGATCTGCTTATGGTCCTCCTGCACCGAGGCTTCCAGAATGACAGTTTCAAAATAATTGAACGCCGGATCTTCCGCATGCAGTAGGCGAAGGCAGGTGAACCGCCGGTTACCGTCAATGATTCTGCCGTCGGCAAGAACGACGCCGGGTTCGCGCTGATTCACGAGCGCGATGTTATTTTTGGTCTTTTCCATCGCCGCAGGGTTGCTGGCGATGATAAAGCCCTCGATGGTTTTGTTATACTGCTCCCGATCCAAAGTATCAAATGCCGCGTTCTCAGGATCGCTTTTGTACTGGGTGATCCAGGTGGCGATGCGGTCGTTCTGGTCGTTATAATACAGTAAGTCGAGCCGGACGCGATATACCGGGTAGGCTTTCGTTACTCCGCCGAGGGTGAGTTTTCGGGTTAGATTTGTCTTTTCGACAAGGGATGCATCCTGCAGTTCCAACAGATTCATGGCAATTCCTCTTTCTTATTAATCATTCGTCATCCGGTTCATCAGAAAGCTCGTCGTAATATATACTTTTATCGGAATAGATGCGGCCCATGATCGGGTCATAATACATATCCGTGCCGGAGATGGCTTCGGTTATTTCGGAACGGTTTGGGATCGTAATGCCGTAGTTTTCTTGGCAGTCCGATATGAAGTCATCGGCATCAACGCTGTCGTAATCGGACAGCAGCCAGCGAAGGAAATCCCTTGTTGATGTGAATGCGGACTCGTTAGTTTTAAGCAAAACAATGCTTCTAAATACACGCTGATAAGCAAAATCCGGGTGCATTGCCAGAATCCAAGCATAAAAAAGATCGTCAAAGCCAAGATCATCCAGTTTGGATTCCACCCCCTTCTGCCGCAGAGAATACATGGTGAAATACTCTCCGTCCTCCGTTGCGGCAGCCACGGCGTCGCAATAGGAACATATATCGTCTTTGCTAATCCCGAATCTGCTCAGTCGTCTCATGGTTACGATTTGGTCATCGCCAAACAGGAATAATTCATATTCTCTGCGCAGGTCGAACAGCGTCTGACTAAACATCATGATTTTTCCATAGCGCTCCCGGAGCGGCTTGAGCGAATAGGTGTCGTCCCTTGTAAGGAGATGGTGGAAGTAATCCGCCGCAGAGTCGAAATGCTGTATGGCGTATTTTGACAACACGGTGAATCCCAAATCATTCAACGAATACGGGTTGATCTCATCCGCATCCGCTTCCGGGAAAAGGCGGGAATAGATGTCCTTTATCTCACTGATAAAGTAGAAATCTTCCGTGAGAGTCGTGCGGAGTACTTGTACACGGCTTTCGGGTATATGCTTGAAATCTACGGAGAAAACACCGTTGTGATAATACTTCATCAACGGTTTAAGATAAGTAGCGAATGTTGTGGCTTTGTCGTATCCGTATTCTTTGTGGATGCATTCAACGAATTCTTCGGAAGACACAGGGGAGAGATTTTCGAGTATCGCATAAAGCGCTGCTGTTCTGTCAAACTCGCCGAATTGAAGCATCGGCTGGCGTCCGAAGCGCAGGTCGTGAAAACTTCCCTCTGAGAGAGTCTTTTTCAGAAGATTATGCAGCTCATACTGATCGCGGATATCATAGCTGCGCATGAGTTCCGGATAATCCTCAAAGAATTTCAGCGTGGAGATCTCCGTGTTTTCAAAACTTTCAAGATTCAACGAGTCCAAAAGTTCAGTATAATCGCGCGATGCAATGTCATAAAATCGCAGGCGCTGTCCCTGCTTCCACAGGCACAGATTGGAACATGAGAGCTTGTTCATCCTTGTTCGGATTACATCATCAGAATAAAATAGTTTTTCGTCAGTTATGCTGTTATCCCGCAGCAAGTCGTTATATTTTTCACAGAATGCATCATAGTCCATTTCTTCGCCGCGGGTTTTTCGGAGAAGAAAATCTTCGATCGCTCCGCGGCTGCGCTCGACGAGCTCTCCGTCAAGATAGATCTTGTTCCGGCTGAGATACGCGTTGATCCGATACTTGAGACTTACAGCAACATTTGGATCATCTATAGCTTCGGCAATTTTCTTTTTTCCGGGATCGCAGAGTTCTTTTAGATAAAAGTACGTCTGCTCCGGCACATTGATATATTCACGCCAGAATTCTTTGCCCTCATCACGATAGTTTGTAAAGAGATAGGCATAGAAGTCCTCATTGAAATAATCAAAGCCGGTGTCGGCTTTAAAAGCAATGCGGATTTTGCGCTTATATTTTTCTGCTTTCTGCCGGACTCGCTCTCTGGTTATGCCGTAATCCTGCGCAATAGCTTCCAGAGTATCGCCGCCAAAACGGCGACGCAGCATATCTTTATCCTCCGGCGACATAAATGCCGTTGTTTCCCTCAGAACATCAAAAAAGCTTGGATATACCCGATAGCACCGAAAGTCTACATACTCCAGCTGTCTTTCGGCTATGAGCGAGCCGATGATTTTCTTGATTCGCTCATCTTCGATGCTCTCCGGCAGATCAGCGCGAAGCTCCTGAAATGACAGCCCGCGGAACCCCGCCCCTGTATACTGCGCAAGAAGGCTTTCGCGTATGTCTTCGTCTGAATAGCATGCCTCGGCACTCGTTTCCGCGCCCGAACAATAAAGGATCATGCTGTTGCGCAGCTTTTCCATACGTCGCTCGACAAGAGCTTTAAGCTCGGATTCGGATTTTTCTCCCAAATTCCGCAAACCAATAAACTTATCAGGATAGAGCGCGAATAACTCGCCAAATGTGTAGATTTTCGCGCACTTTAGACTATTATATGGACGAACAGACAAGCCGAGATCTTCAATCGGCGTAGTATCACTGTGTAAAAACTCCGACGCACGCTCGGCAAATTCTGGAGAAGACAAAATTTCGGACGCTGTCATTCCACCCAAATCCAGCATCAACATTTCTGCATTTTCAACTGGCTCTTCTGACATGCTCTCGGGCGTTTTGGGCTGATCATACCGAATACATTTATACCATTCCTCAATTTTATCGCACACTTCCTCGGCGGACTTCCTGCCGAGATTGCGTATGCCAAGAAAACCGTTCGGGTAACGAGCCGCTGCGTCTCCAAGCGTATTGACTCCCACACGCCTCAGGCAATTAAATGAACGGACAGATAATCCAAGCTCCTCAATCGGCGTTTCATCTTTTCTTAGGCGTGCTAAGCCTTGTGCACTGATTTTTGAGGGACGTGTGGTGGTTAGCAAAATAGACTTCTCGGGAAAGTATGATTCTCTGTCCTCTGCAGCTATCAGGCGGTCTTCGGTAAGATTGCTTATAAACGGCGGCAAATCTGGCTCCTCAAGGTGCGCATTGCTTGCAGTACGGCCATCGCGTTCGTCCAGAAGACGCTTGCAGTATTTTTCTACCACTCGGCGCATTCGCTTGGCGGTTTGCGCTCCAATATGACGGCTGCATCCAGTAGAAAAATCCGGATAGGATGCAAGCATATCTCCCATGGTGTTGATCTCTGATCGTTTCAGTTCGCCATATTCCCTGCCCGGCAATCCAAGTTCCTCTATTGGAGTATCGTTTTCTTGCAGATAAGCCCGAAGCCATTCTGCGTTTTTGTCGATGTCCTGCATGGACTGCAACGTCTCAGCAGTATCTGTATTATCCAAGTTGGTTCGCCATTCTGCCGCAGAAAGCCGCGGATTTCCATACAAATAGCTTTTGCTGGATTCGTTCATATTTTTCTCCAAACTGCCGCAGAAAATCGGCCAAAATATCATTGAATTTTAATAAAATTATAGTACGCTTTCTTTTCTGTTTCAAGATGCCATACGCTTATAGGTGCTATTTTTCTATCAATGTTCTAATAGAGGCGGAATTTACTGACTCTTCTTTACCGCGAAAAAGAAAAATCTTGCAGGAAATAAAACGAGAATATATAGTAGAATTACCAACTTTCCGGAGGCCGCCGTTATGAAAAAGCCAGCCTATGATCCCTACGAGAAAAAGATTCGCAAGGAAACCGCCGAACATTTTCGCAGGCTTTGCGAAATGGAAGAGGCAGATACGCCGAAAGAGCAGGAAATGCTCCGCATCAACACAGACTATACGCCGGAATGCATTGACCGGAGGATCCGTACAACGAGCCGGTATTTGTCCAAAGCCGAAGAATGCTTCAAACAGTTTATGCCTTATGCGAAAGCAAAAGGGCTCTTTTTTCGACTTAATACATTGCCGTTTTCCTCTCAGGGCTATGGGGCGGATCATTTTGAAGAGACGGTGTCTCTGGCCGCGTCGATCTGGATATTGGATCGGCTGCTCGAGCAAATGCAGTTTCAGAAAAGCACGTGTCTGCCGAGCATCGCTGATCCGTATTTGCGGGAATCGGACTATTCCAGAGCGGAAAACCATTGCCGTATCTGGCATCCGGCCTACAGCGACGAAGTGATCGATATGTGTTATGTGTGTACCCGGTATTACGGGGGCGGATTGTTTTTCTGGGATAAGCCGGACGATGAAGCGGTAATGGAGAAAAAGACATTTGCGCAGAGCCTTTCGGAATACATCGATGCCGCGACAATCGATACCGCGATAAAAAAATTTGAAAAACGAATCTGGGATTTCTACGCGCTCGCCGGAGAGGCAGTTTATCTTGCGGAAAGCGCGTTGGATGCTCGCGCTGCTGCGTTTCAAAAAATGATCGAGGATCGAATTTCAGCTGTCGCCGAAGTGAACCGCTCGGGAGCATCCATTCTTTCGGCAACGGCCCAGATCAACCCTGTTTGTATGAAGCCGTCCACCGTTCCGCCGCGGCAGCTCTTCCGCGAGGAGCAAGTATACGAGGACTTCCGAAAAAAGGTCTCTGACTGCTACGGATATCTTCTTATGCCCGGACTGCGGCAGAACATCTTAAATTCTTTGCGTTCAATCTGGCCTGCCCGTCTGCGGAATGCCATAATGGAGTTTCTGGTGGACGATCCCTACGAGACATGCTTTGCCGTATGGTATCTTCTTGCTACGGACAGCGACATTCCGTGGCTATGGTATGGCGGCCTTGCCACAGCATACACAGCGATGGCGCAGCTGGATTTTTCGCTCAATTGGAGAGAAATGGGCAGCACACGGGATGCCACAGATATTAAAGACCTCTATAAGCCGCTGTTCCCTGCCGATGAAGAAGCCGGCTTTATCGGAAAACCAAACGTCATGGCTCCGTTTTCCTTTGAGACGAAACCTCTGGGAAGAAAGCTTTACAACTATTCGTCCGGTCTTGTCCCGCGCATTATCCGCGATAAAGCCGACGTGGACCATCTGATTGAAAGCCTCCGCGCCAGCGACCAATACGATGAAGCGTTCCGAGCTCTGGCCTATATCGTCTGCGCCCGTAAGGAATGGATCTATGCATCCCATTGGAAAACGCTTCTGGCAAAGGATGAAGACGAGAACGAGCCGCAGGATATCCCCGACGAAACTCCGGAAGAGAAGATCAAGCGTCTGGAAAGAGAGATCACCACACTGAAGGAAAGACGCCGAGATCTGCGGCTGGCGGTACACGAGGAGGAAAAACGCGCATCTCAAGCCGAAAAAAGGCTGGCCGAAGCCGAAGAGACGGCTGAACGCTACCGTTTGGAGCTTGCCGATCTGCAGGATATTGCGTTCATGGTGGAAAACGGTGTTGCGGAAGAACCGGCTTCAGAAAAGACCAACGCCTTCCCGATCCGTACGGATAAAAAGGTCGTTTCCTTCGGTGGGCATCCCTCGTGGCGCAACGCGATCCGCGGGCTTCTTCCGGATGTGAAGTTTATCGCTCCGGAAATGACACCGGGCGATGATCTGATCCGCTCCGCGGACGAGATCTGGTTTCAGCCGAACTGCATTTCTCACGCGGATTACTATAAGATCATCGGTATTTCCCGCCGATGCGGCATTCCCATCCGATATTTCAAATACGCCGGCGCAGAAAGCTGTGCGGTTCAATTTGCAAACACACACCGTTGAAGGTGAAAAGAAAGGAGAAAGACTATGAGCTTGTATTCCAACGACGATCCAATTTCTCTGGAACTGCCGGTTTTCTCTTCCAACCGTGAAGCAGTCATCGAAAACAATCTGGTTATCCCGATACCGGATGGTTTTAATTTCACACAAGATCCGGCGATTATCGGCCCAGAACGCGCATTAATCGTTGTGCCGGATTCTTATCCATTAACCGCACCCGCATCGGATGCACCGTTTGCTCTTTCGGTGCAATCCTCGCCGCCGGATAATTCCAACGACTTTAAACTTCGTTTCATGCCAAACGCGGCCGATGCTATGGTCAACCTGCTCATTAGCCCAATGCTTGACCCGAGCATTATGACATTCCGCACTGGAATTCGAGATGGGTTTGGAGTTTTTTTCCAGTCCTTCGTAGATACGGGTTATCACTATAACAAAGTTCTTGCATTTATCGCTGCGGACCACAAGCTATATATTGCCCATCTTTTCTGGAACAACGGTTCAGAAAGGTGCAGGGAGCGTGCATTCGTTGATGTTTTCCTTACGGCTGCAACCGCTTGGATGGAGGAGTTTCATCTTGTCGGTGAACCACGCGGGAGAAAACCGCTTTCTGCGCCGCAACAGAATCAACCGTTTTTCCAAACTGCTGACCCGGATAACGGCCTTTATCCCTATTACGAACAGAAAAGACGGGAAAATGCACTGCAGCTACCGGGCGGAAGAATAAATTTTGTTTTTGTGCACGGCAGCACAGAGGATTATCAACTGGTTTCTTTTCGCGCGAGGGCCGCGCAGGAAGACACCGACCCAGAGTTTGCCAAAATCTGCCGGAAAATAGGGCAAGCAGACGTTGAACAATATCCTCTGTACGAAACAGCGGAGAAATGGAGCCGCCTATTCCATGTTCGCGCATCAGCGTTTGATCCCCAGCGGGATCGCGAAGGGGAATTGCATCAGGGGCTGATGCGCAATGCTTACATGCTTCATGCACTTCGATCCTTTGCGTGGACTTTGGGAGCCTACTGCAGAAGGAATCTGGTCACGCCGGAGATGGTGGAGCAGGAAACACTCCTTGCGTTAATCGATTATGCGGCAACCCGCGAATGGCTGAACTACAACAGCGCCTTCTTTTGCCCGACGCTCTGTGGCTGCAGCGATCTCCACACGATGTATGTATCGGAGGCTGTGATATTCGAGGCGGAAAAACAGTTTCTGCCAAGTCAGGAAGAGCTTGAAAGAGAGAAAAAGATTCGAGAAAGTTTTCCCACCTATACACCAACACATTCGGAAGTTCGATCTTTAGACAAACTTCGGAATGAGCTTTCCTATATCGAACCGGCGATACGTTCGCTATATGAGAAGCTGTCTGCGGAAAGAAACTATGATAACGAACTTTCCGGCAATGCGGCAGACATCCTTTATGCATGGTGTGCATTGGCTATTGCGGCAAAAGAGTCATTCTATATAGAGCAGGGCGAAGGAAATTACACGTTTACCCACACATCCGATAAGCAGTTCTTAAACGCTTCACCGAAAAGAAGGAAAAACACGGCTATGGCGTTCTGTGATGTCCTGACGCAATGTTTGGAAACGGAGGAATAAACAATGGGAAGCCTGATTTCCGAGAAATATGCTGCTTGGCAAGCCGAGTGCGAAGCCCGCTTCCAGCAGCTCAAAAAGAACGAAGAAGAACTGAACCGTATTTTCATCGACATCTACGGCTTGCAGGACGAATTGACGCCGGATGTGGCAGACAAGGATGTGACTGTGCACCGCGTGTTTGACAGCAAGGACGATGTGCCGGAGTCAATGAAGGGAAGCAATTACGTCCGCACCATGCGCGACGAGATCGTCTCCCTCATCTCCTACGCCGTGGGCTGTATGTTCGGGCGGTATTCTCTGGATGTGGACGGGCTTGTGTTTGCCGGAGGAGATTTCGATGAAAAATACTGTCGCTGGATGGGCACGCTTGGCGACAAGGCAAACGAAGTCATAAATGAAAGAGGTGAACTGCAGGCTGGGGCAGCATGGGCGGGATGCTCGCTGCATCCCTACGACGGCATTCGCAAGGACGGAAAATGGGTCAAGGCGACCTTTGCTCCCGACACGGATAACATCATCCCCATCTGCGATGACGAGTATTTTGATGACGACATCACCGGGCGGTTCGTGAACTTTGTCCGCGCAGCCTACGGCGAGGACACGCTGGAAGAGAACCTCCGTTTCATTGCCGCGGCGCTTGGCGGCAAGGGGACGCCCCGTGAGATCATTCGGAGCTATTTCCTGAATGACTTCTACGCCGACCATCTGAAAACATATCAGAAGCGCCCGATCTACTGGCTGTTCTCCTCCGGAAAGAAGAACGGCTTCAAAGCGTTGATCTATATGCACCGGTATCAGCCGGATCTGCTGGCGCGGATGCGCACGGACTATGTTCACGAGCAGCAGGAGCGATACAGAACGCAGATCAAGCTTCTGGAAGAGAGCGTTGAGTCCGCTCCCCCGGCGGAAAAAGTCCGGCTCAATAAGCGTCTTGCCAAGCTGCACGATCAGGAACTGGAAATCCGGCAGTACGAAGAAAAGATCCATCATCTGGCCGACCAGATGATCGCCATCGACCTCGACGACGGCGTGAAGGTCAATTACGCAAAATTTCAGGACGTGCTGGAAAAGATAAAATAAAACGAAGAAATAAGAGGGGGATATTCATGGACAGAGAGTTTCTTGCAGAGTATGAACGGCAGGGCCGGCCGGAAGTATTTCTCGGAATGACGATTCGGGACGGCGTCTTGACAAACTGGCAGCTGGATAAAGACTATGATGCCTTTCTCCGCACATGCATTTTGCCAGGAATTGACCCGGAAAACTGCGTTTTCTTCCCATCAATCATACATCGCATTGAAATGCAGTCTGGGGATATCAAAACGCAGGAATACCGGACTTTTATTCTTACGGACTCTATACAGGATATAAATCCTAATGCGTTTGAGCACATATGGGCTCTGAAACGCTTTTATTTCATTTCCCGCGAAGACGAGCAGATTCTCTATGCCACGCACTTTGAAGAACCGTGTATGGACGGCTATGACTTTGGCACACAGACGGATATTTTCAAGCTGCGGGATTTTTGCGAAAAATTCAACGAAAGCCCTGCCGCCTTTTTCCGCCCGTTATATAAGAAGCCGCGCATTCTTCCTACGCTGGCAGAGGAAAGGGAGCGCCGCGCTGCCGCCGCCAAAAGGGCGAAGATTGCCAGAGAAGAAAAGGAACAGAAACGCGCGGAAAAGGCTGTAAGCAAAAACGAAAGCATGTTCTATGATACGCCTCCGGCGCTGTACTGTCCTCCCAGCCCTAAGGGAAGCGGGGTTCTCAGTGCGCGTGCTTCTGTGCGGCTGAAAAACCCGGTAAGCGGCAAAAAAGAGCTGACGGTTGCCAACGGACTGGAACGGGTTTCTTATTCTGTTACATACGGTGTCGAGGTGCATCGGTACCGCTACAGGGATTTCTACCCACTGCTTGCGGAAAACAAGGGAAAGCTGCCCGCAGATATAGCCGGGAAGCTGCCGTTCCTCTCCAAAGACGAGATTAAGAGTTATGACAATGCGTATTATGCATTTGCCGAACTGTTGAAGAAGCCGGAGGAACTCGAACGGCTTGATGATCTTCTTGAAAAGGATTTTATGGGGTATTTTGTTCCCAAGAAAATGCTCCTGCTGGCGGCAATCGGATATGCCGATGAAGAAGGGACAACGCGCCTTCTTTACGCACGCGCCAAAAATGAAACCAATGTGCAAATCGTAGAGCAAACGGCGCATATAACGGCAAAGCTGCTGCAAGAGATTAATAGCAGCTATATTACAAAGCGGCTTGGTAATTAATATTTATCCTCTGATTTCATTCAGCCGCAAGGAATAGCCCATCGGGAGAACAGTAATATGAGCATGAACATAGAGCAGACATTAAAAAATCGCTTTGCCGCGCCGCTGGCGGAGAATCATTCGCGCCGGATCATTTTCTGGCAGGATCCGGCGGGAGAGTTTTCCTCTCTGGTGGACGAGCTGTCTTTGGACGGCGTAAAAGTTTTAAAGCTCACGGGACGCAACAACTTTGCCGCCAAGCAGCTTCTCTCCGACGCGGATACGGAAAGCGATTATCTGGTCTATAATCCGATCTCCTATTCAGACATACGTGACAACTGGCTGCTGGACATTGAGCTTTACAGCGAGGAATTCCGCGCCGATCTGCTTTCCATCCGGATGCAGGAGCTGCATATGCCCGAGAGCGTGGCGCTGCGCCGGGCCATGAAGGCGTATACAAAGTTTTTTGAAAACAAAGAACGTGCCGCAAAGCTCGCGGCGTACAAGAGCGATTATTCTGCCGCCGGGCAGCTGCACATTGATGTTCTTGCCGTTCTCGCCGGCGCGGGCGCGAATACCGCGCCCGGCGTTATCCGCACGGTTTTGATGCGTGGGCTGGACACGGAAGAAAATTCTGCTATAGCCAATATCCGAAAGTTCGGCAGCGAGCCGGTTTTCTGGGAGCTTGTTAACCGATATACCGGCTATGTACAGGAGGAAGGGACTTCCCTTCTCCCTCTTGCGGCGCATATTTTGCTTACGGCACTTTCCGTCACAATGAAAACCTCTTGTCTGCGCGGACTGGAAAAGCAGATTTCTGACTCGCAGCAGCCGCTTTGCTACTCGCTTGTCAACGAATGGATGCACTCAGAAGATGACGATGCGCTCTATGAGATCGCCCGCGCAGTCGAAGAGCAGTACGATCTGGAAAAGCGTTTCGACGCGCTGGAAATCAGCGAGTTAATGGATAGCGAGTGCTTCCCGTGCATCAACGAATGCATCCTGCGCCGCTATATGACGGAAATCTCGGAGAATATCATAAAAGCCGATGATATCGTTGCCGCTGTGGAAAAGCGGCGGACGCTCAAGTGGTACAAACGGGTGCGCTATTACTATGACGGTCTGCTTCAGGCCGCACAGATGCAGCAGTTCTATCAGGCGAACATCGGCGGGTTTCATATCGCCGAATATGCTGCGCTCTGGAGGGCGTACACCGGGAATTACTGCAAGATGGATCATTTTTACCGGCAGTTCCACGTCGCCTTTGGCAGGAGCCTGAAAGAATCCAGCACCGTTCTGGACGATCTCTATAAAAGCGTTGCCGATTATGTTGAAAGGCTATATAAGAACTGGTTTCTCACGTCGCTCGGCGCTCAGTGGACAAGTCTCATTCGGGAGGAGCTGGAGAAAAATGCCCGGCTTCCCGAGCTCCCGCAGCAGGCCGATTTTTACCGGAGCTTCGTTGCGCCCATTGCCGCGTCCGGAAGCCGCGTGTTTGTCATCATTTCCGATGCACTGCGGTACGAAGTTGCCGTTGATCTCACCGGCCAGCTTCTGCGCGAAACCAAGGGCGATGCTCGAATCTCCGCCGTGCAGGGAGTGTTCCCATCGGCCACGAAGTTCGGCATGGCGGCGCTTTTGCCGCACAGGAGTTTGCAGCTGACAAAGGACGCCAATGTCCTCTGCGACGGAGAACCCACCGAAGGCACCGCCGCAAGAGAGAAGATTCTGAACCGCGCCCATGCCGGAAACGTGGCGATCTCGTATAAAACGCTGGTTTCCATGAAGCAGGCCGAGCGCCGCGAGGCGATCAGCGGCGCCGGCGTTGTTTATATCTACCACAATACGATCGATGCCGTCGGCGATAAGGCGGCAACGGAGGATCGTGTATTTGACGCCTGCGAGCAGGCGATTCTGGAAATCAAGAATCTTGTCCGCATGATCACAAACGACATGAAGGGCACGAACATTCTTATCACTGCCGACCATGGCTTTCTGTATTCCTATAAGCCGCTTGATGAAAGCGATAAGGCGGAGAGAGAGTTTATTTCCGGCAATATCATTGAACTGGATCGCCGGTATGTCATTGCCGACGGCGACTGTTCCGCGATGCATATGCTGCGCATTCCCATGACGCAGTTCGACAGCACGCTGACCGGGTTTACCCCGCTCGATAACATCCGCATGAAGAAACAGGGCGGCGGCATGAACTATGTCCACGGCGGCGTTTCGCTGCAGGAGATCGCTGTGCCGGTGATTGAATTTAAAAATCTCCGCACATCCTCCAAAAAATATGTCGATGTGAAAAAGACCGAACTGCAGCTCATCAGCCAAGGCCGCAAGGTTTCCAACAGCATATTCTCTCTGGATTTTTATCAGAAGGACCCGGTCGGCGGAAAAATCGCGGCTGCGACATATGAAGTTTACATGGCGGATGCTTCCGGGCATCCGGTCAGCGATAAGAAAACCATCATCGCCGATAAGACGGACAAAAACGGGGAGAATCGGCTGTTCCGTACGCGCTTTACTCTCAAGGGCATGGAATTCAAGAAAACGGATACGTATTATCTCACCATCACAGAAAAAGACTCGGCAAATATCATCCATCGGACCGAATTTGCAATTGACATTGCGTTCGTGAACGATTTTGATTTTTAATTTGCAAGGAGGTATAGGTTGTGTCGAAAACATATCGTTTTCCCATAAAACGGCGAGGCTATAATATATGGGTCACAAAGACTGTCCGTCATTCCGCAAATGCCGCCTGGCGGAAAGATACAGACACTTTTGCCGACCGGTTTGGGAAAAACGTAGCTGACTTTTCCGCACGGTGCCTGACTTCCTTTCTGTTTGGCGCGTCCGGGTCAAGCAAGAAATTTCATGTTGCTCGTAAAAACCGAGCAGAGCGGCGGACGCAGTCTGCCAAAGCATTAGAACAGGAATTAAATCTACCGCAGAAGCAGCAATACGGAGGCAATAAAATGAACGATTTTGATCGCAAACTTCTGGAGTACTTCCCCGGGAAAGTTGTAAGAAAAGACCTTACGTCTCTGATGAAAAAGGGCGCAAATGTGCCGACGTATGTTCTGGAGTATCTTCTCGGCATGTACTGTGCCACGGATGATGAGGACGCCATTGCCGTTGGTCTTGAAAAGATCAAGCGGATTTTGAGCGAGAACTATGTTCGTCCGGATCAGAGCGAGTATGTGAAATCCAAAATCAAGGAAAACGGGCAATATACCATCATCGACAAAATTACGGTGAGTGTTGATGACCGCGAGGACAAGTACGTTGCCCGGTTTACCAATCTCCGCATGGATCCGTTTGAGGTTTCTTCCGATCTTGTCGTACATAATGAAAAGCTTCTGATCGGCGGTATCTGGTGCATTGTGAAGATCGACTATGTTGGTCTGGATAAGCAGACGGAGGAAGAGCAGGAAGCTTTTGAAGAGGACGCTTTCGGCAATCAAAAGCAAAAGAAAAAGATCAAGAAAAAGAAATCCCGTTACGATTCTCCGTTTGAGATTTCGTCGCTCAAGCCGATCCAGATGCCGAATCTGGATCTGGACGAACTGAAAGACGCCCGCGAGAATTTTACAAAGGATGAGTGGATCACGCTGCTGCTCCGCAGCGTCGGCTATGAGCCGGATGAATTAACGGAAAAGGAAAAGCTGCACTATCTTCTTCGTTTTGTGCCGTTCATCCAGAAAAACTATAATCTCGTTGAGCTTGGCCCGCGCGGCACCGGCAAATCGCATGTCTACAGCGAACTGTCGCCGTATTCGATCCTGATGAGCAGCGGCACGACAACGGTGTCCAACATGTTCTATAATATGTCCTCCCGACGGGTCGGCCTTGTCGGCAACTGGGACTGCATTGCGTTCGACGAAGTTGCAGGCATTACGCAGGCGACCGGCGACATGGTGCAGATCATGAAGAACTACATGGCAAACGGCAGCTTTGCCCGCGGTACGGACACAATCAATTCAGACGCTTCCATTGCGTTTGAAGGCAATACGTTCCGCAGCGTTGTAGATATGATCCGCACAACGAATCTCTTTGAACCGTTTCCGGATGCCTTTAACAATGACTCAGCCTTCTTTGATCGAATTCATGCCTATTTACCCGGTTGGGAGACGCCCAAGCTGCGTTCCAGCCTGTTTACAAAGGATTACGGTCTGATTTCTGACTGTTTTTCCGAGTTCTGCCACGCAATGCGTAAATATGATTTTACAAATTCTTTCGGTGAATATTTCGCATTGAACGATCAGTTCAATACCCGTGATACTATCGCCGTCGGCCGGACATTCTCTGGTCTCGCCAAGCTCATTTATCCCAATGAGATCATGGATAAGGAAGAGACCCGCGAGCTTCTGGAATACGCCATTGAATGCCGCCGCCGCGTAAAAGAACAGCTTCGCAAGATGACGCCGGGCGAATTCAGCGATGTAAATCTTGGCTATATCGACATGGAAACCGGCGAAGAGACGATCGTCCCGCTGCCGGAAGTCTCCAGCAGCACACTCATTTTTGACGGTCTGGAAACGCCCGGCTATGTCTACGGCGTCGGACGGTCGTCCAACAACATTCTCGGCATTTATCGGTTGGAGAATAAGCTCGTCAACGGAACCGGCGAGCTCAAATTCAAAAACGTAGAAGGCTTGGCGCACGCGCCGAAGAGCGTCAAGGACAGCATTATTGCCGCCTTCAATTATTTCAAGGAAAACTCTCGGAAGCTTGTTTCCGGTGCCTGCGAAGATTTTGACTACAGCTTGTATTTTAACGATCTTCAAAACCGTGGCGCCAGCGACGAGATCTCCGTTGCCGAGGTCGTGGGTCTCTTTTCTGGTCTGACAAACCGCTCGGTTCTTCCGTCCCTTGTGGTTTGCGGACGTGTTGTGATGTCCGGAAGCATGATGCCGATCATAACCGAGCTGGATGAAATTTTCGTTGCAGCAGCAAATGCCGGGGCAAAAAGAATCATGCTGCCGGAGGAAAGCCGTGAAAAGTATAACAAGCTGAAATCCGATCTGAAAGACGAGATTACAGCCATCTTCTACTCTACTCCGCTGGATGCGGCAAAAAAAGCACTTGGAGTCGATTGAGCATGATGGAGTATAAGTGCATCAGCTGCGGGGAGACAAAAGAGAGCAGCCAGCCGTGCTCCTGCCCCACATGCGGGTACAAAATGTTCCCGATGCCGTTTGACCGAAAAAGCATTCTGCTCTCGGAGATAAACGGATTTCTGGCGCGCTTGGAAGTTACAGACGTAACGCGCGAAGAGCTCGTATTCAAAGGCAAAGAAAAGGATGCGCAGCGCTTTCCGGATTATGAAAGAGCTGTCCGGTATGTTACAAGCTTTGCGCGGACGGAGGATTTTCAGACGGGACTCCTTCGGACCGTAGAGCAGCTAAAGCTGCATTACACCTCGCCATCCTCCAAAATTTACCCGGTTTCATTCGAGCAGATTGAACAACGCATCGAAGATTACGACCCTGTCCTTCGTGACGCCATGCGAGTGATTGTTCCAAAAACCGTTGTGGATCTCCCGCCGGCAGATTTCGGCAGCGTATCTCTTGCCTGTGCGGAAACGCCGAACCGCTATCTCTGGTTTTCTGCGAATGAACTTCTGGATTCTCTGGAAAAGCTGGCCAATAAGATAGTCAAGTTTATTAAAACGAATAATCTTTACGGAAACAAGCACAGATATCATCCAGAGCCGCAGAAAGATAAGAACAACGAAACGCGTGACCCTAAAGATGCGCTGGAATCCGCAATTGCAGAAACGGAAACGATTCTTGCCAGAAAGTACATCATAGATATTATGGACGACGGGGCAGCGGAGCTCAGGGAAATGCTCACTTGTCTTTGGCGCGGCATTGAGCTTGTCATGCATTCTCCTCTGTTTGTTGAGAGCTATGATTACATAACGGCCGAAGGCGGCTGTTCAGAAGCAGAATTCCTTGCGCAGATTTCTGAAAAACTCAGCGCACGGTATCGGCAGCTCAACACAGTTTTTCAGTCAGAAGCAGGCCTCTCGGAGAAGCCCGAAGAAGAACTGTTTGAGTATTACAAAGCGTTTATCGATCTCGACCGTTTTGGATTTCTTATCCCGGTAGGATCAACACTTTTGAACATTGGAGAATCCGAGAAGAAGCTCAATCATTTGATCGGTCTATCGGGCGTCAAAGAAAACGTTCAAAAAATCAAGGCCTATGCTGCAGCGAACAAAGGCAGCAAGAATCTGAATGTTCATATGTGCTTTCTGGGCAATCCCGGTACCGGCAAGACGGAGGTTGCGCGCTATATTGCGGGAATTCTCTATGAAAATCGAATTTTGCCCGAAAATAAGGTTGTCGAAGTAGATCGCAGCGGACTTGTAAGCCAATATTTTGGCGCAACAGCGGAAAAAACCAGTCAAGTAATTGCAAAAGCCATGGGCGGTGTTTTGTTCATTGACGAAGCCTATGCGCTTGGCAATAATTCCGACGCCGGCCTTACGGATTATGGCAAAGAGGCCATTGACACGTTGGTGAAAGCCATGGAGGATCACCGCGGAGAATTCTGCGTAATATTTGCCGGGTATAAAAACGAGATGGAGAAAATGCTCTCCGTGAACCCCGGTCTGCGGTCAAGGATTCAGTTCGTTCTGGATTTCCCGAACTATAGCCGAGATGAACTAAAGAGCATTGCGGATCTTATGCTGAAAGGCAGAGGATACTCCATCTGCGATACGGCCATGGATCGTATGCTTGATATTACCGATATCAAGCGCAAAGAAGCAAACTTTGCCAATGCCCGCGAGATTCGCAATATTCTTGATCAGGTCATTATGTGCCAAAATCTGCGCTGTTTAGACTCACAGGATAAGGAAATTGGCCTTGCAGACGTGAACAAATACATTCTGGACGCCAAAATTCACTTGCCTTCAATTTTTGGCAGCGAGAATACGCGTGCTCTGACCGGCGAAGAAGAGCTCGATCAACTTATTGGTCTTACAAATGTGAAGCGTATGGTCCGGAAAATCAGGGCCTATGCCAAACGGAACAAAGGCAGCTCGGATTTCAATCTGCACATGTGCTTTCGCGGCAATCCCGGTACCGGTAAAACGGAGGTAGCCAGAATAATCTCAAGGATTCTTTACGATGCCGGAGTTCTTGGCGAAGCAAAACTCGTAGAAACAGACAGCCGCGGTCTGCTCGGTAAACGCGTAGGGGAAACTGCGCCCAAAACAGAAGAAAAGATCAATGAGGCTATGAATGGCGTGTTGTTCATCGACGAAGCCTACGGTCTGCTTGGTTCCGGCAGCGCGGCAAATTACGGTGCAGAAGCGATTTCCGTCCTTCTGAAGGAGATGGAAGACCGCCGCGGACGGTTTTGCGTTATTCTTGCCGGATACCGGAAAGAAATGGAAGATCTTCTGTCTGCCAACCCTGGCTTCGCTTCCAGAATTCCATTTATGCTGGATTTTCCGGATTATACCCGCGAGGAGCTTGGAGAGATTGCCGTCGCATTTCTAAAAAAGAAAAGGTATGAGATCGACAATGATGCGCTCGCTCGTCTTTTGGACGTAACAGAGTACTTCCGACAGCGGCCAAACTTTTCCAACGCCCGGACAGTCCGCAATATCCTTGATCAGGTGATTCTGAATCAGAATCTTCGTGCTGAGGATAACGCCGACGATTCTCGGATTATTTTGGACGATGTTAACGACTATATTTCGGATGAACATATGGATCTTTCCTCGTCCGCACCGAAACGTCAGATCGGTTTTTCTTTGAATTAATGCCAACATCACTGCGACTGGCTGCCAAAGCACCATTAATCCCGCTCAAAGCAAATGTCTGAAGAGGGAGGTCATCCAAGTGAGAAAAGTCAAAGCTTTTTATGCTCCGGACGGAGTAGAGGAATACTTCAGTTTCTTCTCGATCAAGGAGGACGCCAACTTTTTCTACGGTTATAAGATGTCCAAAGAACCGGGAACGTACAGCATCATTCTTCAACATGGCACTCGGAAAAATCCCGATGATATTTATATTATCTGCGACTACATGTGCAAAATCAGCAAATCGATCCGGCTGAATAGGATGATCCTGGACTACGATATCTATGCGTTAAGGGATCTGACTGATTCACTGAAAATGAATGTGGTCTGTAAAATGCCAATATGCAAGTCAGCCAAACGATGTAAACTTAATGAACATCTTACTCCAGAACAGTTCGCGGCACGATGCAACCCGGAATTACGCTCCGAGCTGCGCAAATTGAAAGAGCGTGAAGCTGTTGCTGCATTAGTCAATGATAAAGACGCGCTAAAAAAAATATCGGCCAGAATCAGACAAATAACATATAAAATGGGCTATACAGAGAATGCGTCCGATAACAGACACAGCACATTGCTGAACTGCGTAAAGAATACCAAAGCTATTCAGGGTGGCGGTTGTTCCCACAAATAAACCCACATCTGAAGATACATGTATCGTCTATATAGTGTCAGCTTTAGCCGTGGTTGCCATTGAAGATGTTGAAGAAAAGCACCAATGGCTTAGGTGTTTGACCGTGCGCTTCTTCATTGTGCGATATTAAGTAAAATGATCGCCCTGGCGAGGACATCGTGTCCTCGCCAGGGCAATTTTTTATCTGAAAATAAAATATGGATAACCGGGGGAAGAAAATTTGAGAGATCCCCCCCTTTTTGCATTTTAGACGAAGTTGTAGTGCTTAGAATAATTTGGCAAGCGGCTCTAGTACAACATCTGCCGAACAGGCACATCGCCACAAGCAGCTTCTAGCCGCTTTGTGTCTCCGCATACCAGTCGAGAAATATATTGTGTATTTTCCAATCGGGAAAATTATGATTATCTCCTTCGTTGACGTACCGCATTAACTGATAAAACGCAAGATAAACAGTTTGGCTTTCCCCCAATGCGCAGGTTTATAATGTCGTCGTTTCCTAATCCTTATAAGCGAAAAGGCCGGTCATCCAGAACGGGATAACCGGCCCTTTTCCCCTTTTGGGGTATAAAATAACGGCCACATCACCGTTTGGGTGATGTGGCCGTTTGTTGGTTTATCTTTGCTTTATGCAGCGCTGAAACTCTGCTTAGTGCTGATCGCGAATCGCAGCCTGTCCCGCGCTTAGCAAAGCGCACGAAAACGGCCTGACAAACCCGGCTTTTTCATCCCAAACGTGCGGGGAATCCTATTCTAATCTTTTTCGGCTTTGTTTTGCTCGTACTCTGATCATTCTAATCACCATCGCCGACGGTGGTGGTTAGAATGGTTAGAAACAGAAGCATGACCATACATACAAAAAAGGGAGAAGGCTAACAGCCTTCTCCCTTCCTGCTTAGATCCAGACAGTCACGTTCAGATCCTTCCAGTTATATACTCTTCTCTTAGTTGAGAAGCTGTAAAGATATGCCTTTGCATCCTCCGCCGTCAGGGTGAAGGCACCGATCTGGATGTGCTCAGCGTCCTCGTCGGCGCTGCTCAAATTTGTGCGCAGATACCAGCGGATTTCGTCTTTGGATACCCAGATTTTCTGGATAAACGCCTCGACAACGCTTTCCGGGATGATCCGCTCATCAAAGTCGGTGTACTCTGCCAGCTTTTTTCGGAGCTCGGCCAGCCTGCCCGAATAATCTCCGGCCACATCCTTCGGCGGCAGCGGCTCCAGTTCCTTGATGCGCTGAGATAGAGCACGGATTTTCGTCTCGATTTCCCGTTTGCGCTCTCGGAAATAGTCTTTGTCAATGTCGCCATCCTCGCGCATCTCGATGAGGTTCGCAAGCTTCTTTTCTAATCGCTCGATCTCGTACTCCTTCCGGCGGATCACGTCGCTGTTGTCCGGCGTTTCCTCCTTGTCACCGATGTGCTGCTCCAGCAGAGAATACGCGAGCTGTAAGGTCTCCTCCGCGTTGCAGATATAGCGCTTGAACAGGTGACTTGCCATCATGTCAAGCTTCCAGCCGGGGAAAAAGGGTGTGTCGCAGGTGTCCGCGGTGGAGAGTCCCCGGCGTTTGCGCTGGTTTTGGCTGCCCCGGTTCACGGATGTGTAGCATTGATAATCAACGGTTCCGGCCTCACCGCGCTGCTTATGGAAGTGAATATTGAAGCGTTTCCCGCATTGGCAGATCATCAACCGTCCCCAGACGGTCGTATGCGGCTTATGTCCGATTTGGCGCGTTTGCTTTCCCTTACCGGACTTCATAGTACGCTGCGCCATGATTTCCTGAACCCTTTGAAATTCCTCTTCCGTGACGATCGGCGTATGCGTTCCCTTGACCTGTGTGTATTCCAATGCCCCATTGTTTTTGATCTTCTTTTGTTTCAGATAGTCCGGGGTGTATTCCTTGTGATAGGTAATGATCCCGCAATAGAACGAGTTCCGGAGCATGTGGGAGATGTACGAGGCAAACCACTTTTCCTTGCCGGTAGCTGTCAGCCTCCCGGCTTTTTCCAGTTCATACTGAATCTTCGTCACACCCATTCCGCTCAGGTACAGGTCATAGATCCTCCGTACCGTTTTAGCTTGCTCAAGATTGACGACGAAGGTATTCTTATCAATACGGTCATATCCGAGAATATTGCCGTTGCCGTAGTAGATGCCGTTATTCATGGAGGTCTGCTGTCCGGCCTTGACGCGGATGGAAGTTTTCCGGCTCTCGTCCTGCGCCAGCGTCGCCATGATCGTCAACCGCAGCTCCCCGTCACCGTCAAAGGTCTTGATGTTGTCGTTGATGAAGAACACCTCAACACCGTAATCCCGGAGCAGGCGGGTGTATTGCAGCGTGTCCACGGTATTGCGGGCAAAACGGGAGACCTCACGGGTAATGATCATGTCAAACTTTTGCGCCTTGGCGTCCCGTATCATCTCCATAAAACGCGGGCGCTTCTCCGCCGACGTGCCAGTAATCCCCTCGTCCACATACTGCTTGGTCAGCATCCAATCCGGCCGTGCCGAAAGAATGGGCTTGTACCAGTCCATCTGGTTTTCCAGCGCAGATAGCTGCGCCTCGTGCTCCGTGGAAACGCGGGCATAAATTGCCACATTCCTTTTTTGAAAATCGGATTTTATTCCGTACATACTGTCCCCTCATCAAAAGCGGGAACCTCATTGGCATAGCAGCGAAAGCCGGCAGCATCAATTTCATCGCCATAGTCTTTCAAAATGTTCCGGAAGATATAGCCGGGAATCTGACCATCCAGATACAGCTGCTCAATGAGCTTCAGCGCTCCGAATACGTTGCTTTGTTGTTCTGTCATATTACTCATCTCTGCCGCTCTCCGCAAAGGTGCGAATCCGCGCACCACCTTCCTTTTGCATACTTGCTTTTTCCGAATCTTTGTTATTCCTGAATCGTCAGGGCTAAATCTGGTGTGTGTTTGACCTTTCCGGGACATCCTGCCCGATGCTGATTTCGATGCAGCGGCGGATGGCATCCATCTGCCGGGCGTCAAAAGACCCCAGATACTGTCGGCATTGGCGCTTGTCAATCGTCGTGATCTGCTCCAAAAGGACGATGCTCCCATCCCGCAGAAAAGGTGAAGGCGGCACCGGGTACTGCGTTGCCTGACAGCCATGTTTCCGCGGTCGGGATGTGATCGGCGCGACAATCAGCGTAGGGGCGTAGAGATTCCCAATGTTATTTTGCAAAATAACGACCGGACGGCGGCCGT
>ERZ1673730.275-NODE-275-length-78976-cov-12.979106_pt1 | contig 78976 bp, 79 predicted proteins | sample MGYA00580200_ERZ1673730 | MGnify/ENA primary metagenome ERZ1673730 (study PRJEB41218, sample SAMN15661761) | gut metagenome | host: Homo sapiens | place: Canada: London | collected 2015-08-20/2019-03-30 | study: EMG produced TPA metagenomics assembly of...
CTCCAACAAAGTTCTGGACCTGATTGCTCACATCTCCAAATAAGTTGAGATGAAACAGTAATCTGTAAGAGCGACTCAGGTCGCTCTTTTTTTTGCCTGAAGATACCCGTCATACTTCAAGTTACCGGTGTGTTGGCAATGCTCTCTCACCCGAATCACTTACTTCTGTAAGCTAATCGGGATCGTTCACTTGCCGCCGTCCTGCAACTCGAATTATTTAGGGTAAAAAAAAGGATTGCATAATGATTAATAAAATTTTTGCACTTCCGGTAATCGAACAAATTACCCCGGTCCTCTCCCGCCGCCAGCTTGATGAACTTGAGATTCTTGTGGTCGATCATCCACAGGTTAAAGCATCTTTCGCACTGCAGGGCGCACATCTTCTTTCCTGGAAACCCAACGGCGAAGAGGAAGTCCTGTGGCTAAGTAACAATACCCCGTTTAAAACCGGCGTAGCGCTGCGTGGCGGCGTACCAATTTGCTGGCCGTGGTTTGGTCCGGCTGCTCAGCAGGGCCTGCCTTCTCATGGTTTTGCCCGCAACCTGCCATGGACGCTGAAAGCGCACAACGAAGACGACAATGGCGTGGCGCTAACGTTTGAATTGCAAAGCAACGCTGAAACGCGTCAGCTATGGCCGCACGAGTTCTGCCTGCTGGCCCGTTTCAAAGTAGGTGCCACCTGTGAAATGGAACTGGAAGCCCACGGTGAATTTGAAACCACCTCTGCACTGCATACCTATTTCAACGTCGGTGACATTGCGGCAGTAAAAGTCAGTGGACTTGGCGATCGCCTGATCGACAAAGTGAATGATGCTAAAGAAGATGTGCTGGCTGATGGTATCCAGACCTTCCCGGACCGCACCGATCGTGTCTATCTGAATCCGCAAGCGTGCAGCGTTATCCATGATGATGCGCTCAACCGCAATATCGACGTCGTCCATCATCACCATCTGAATGTCGTGGGCTGGAACCCGGGTCCGGCGCTGTCCGTTAGCATGGGCGACATGCCGGATGACGGCTATAAAACCTTTGTTTGCGTAGAGACGGCTTACGCGACCGCGCCGCAGAAAACCCGCGAAGAAAAACCATCACGCCTGGCACAAACTATCCGCGTTGCTAAACGCTAAAATTGTGTCTGTAGCCTGACGGAGCTTGCGCCTTATCCGGCCTACCAAGCATTGCATTGGCCGGATAAGAACCGTGAGCATCGCCATTCGGCAAATCAGGCCATATCCAGCGCCGTTTTACCCTTTGGCGCTGGATATGCCTTATCTAGCTGCTTCAGCTCATCAACAGAGAGCGTTATCTCCAGCGCGGCGGCATTTTGTTCGACATGCGCTATGCTTGCCGCTTTTGGAATCGCCATCACGCCCGGCAGACGGATCACCCATGCCAGCAAAATCTGCGCAGCACTAACATTGTGCGCGTGCGCGATGTCGTTCACCACAGAGTGAGAAAGCAAGTCACCGCGCAATCGCCCCGCCTGAGCCAGCGGACTGTAAGCCATGACCGGCATCTGCTGCTGCTGGCACCACGGCAGTAAATCATATTCAATACCGCGCGATGCTAAATGATAAAGCACCTGGTTAGTGGCACATTCCCGCCCACCTGTGACTTGCCATAACGCCTGCATGTCATCGTAATCGAGATTAGAGACGCCCCAGCGGCGGATTTTCCCCTGCGCAATGAGTGCTTCCATGGCATCAACGGTCTCAGCAAATGAAAAACTGCCCGTCCAGTGGAGCAAATAGAGATCCAGATAATCGGTTTTTAGTCGACGCAGGCTCGCCTCACAGGCGGCAATGGCTTTCTGACCACCGGCATTCCAGGGGTATACTTTCGAGACTAAAAAAGCGCTATCACGACGCCCGATTAATGCTTCACCCACTACCTCTTCCGCCGCACCATCTGCATACATTTCGGCGGTATCGATCAACCGCAGACCGAGATCCAGGCCAGCCCGCAGCGCTGAAACCTCTTCCCGGCGTCGGCCAGGATCCTCGCCCATGTACCATGTTCCCTGCCCAATAGCAGGCAGCGATACCTGCTTTGTAAACATCACCTGTTTCGCTGTCATCGCGCCCTCCTGTGTTAATGCACCACAGTAAAGCAAAACAACTGGCATGTGTCCTGTTAGGGTGCACAAATTGCACCTTCTAAGATTGGAAGTTGACCGCTATGGCAACGGCAATAAAAAACCCGGGAACAAACAATGCTCCCGGGCCGAATGACAGAAAATCTTAACTGCACTGCGGTTATTTTAAGCGACCTAAATATTTCCCCTCTTTCATCGCGTTAATTTTCCCGTTTTTATAGACGATGACGGAAATCAAGTCCGCGCTATAAGACTGAGCGTCTGCATTGTTCTCATCATTTGCCGCAGCTTTGCCATTAATATATGCAATACCATCAGCGCCACGTTTAAAGTCTACACCCAGTTTATTCACATGCACGGGTGTGATTTTACTGGCGTGCACCGGAGCATTAGCATCGCTGACCATCGTTTTATGTTCATGCTGTAACTGCTGACGGTAAGCCTCGCTGATGGCATAGGCTGGTGCAGCAGCAGAAGTTGCGACCAGTACAGCGATAATTATTAATTTCTTCATGAGTTACACCTTAATAATTATTGTGTTTGTGGTGATGACTGGAATTAGTATCATTTGAGTTATATACGTTTTGCGCGTTCTCCATAGCTTGTTTTTCAGCTACGGCATTGATTGTCGCCTGACGGTTTTGCTCAGCGATATAGCAGGCATCGCGGCTCACGCCCTTGCTTTCGCAAGCACTCATGCGTGAAGCCTCGGTGGAACATCCCGTCAGAATCCCACCCATCACTGCTATCATGATTAACTTTTTCATTATCTCTACCAGGTTTATTCGCAAGAAAACCACATGACATTTAATATCTGAGCCATGCAGCGTTACTGTCTTTACTTATTAAGTTGGAGTAATATCTGCAATCGCTTATTTAATGTCAATTTTAATTTTTTCAGATAAATACCTAAAAGATGTAAAATAAAAATTAACTTAATGATTTTATTTTTTTCAAATGAAAGTTAACTTTCATCGTTACACAAAAATAATAAAATAGTTATCTTGCTATTTTTAGTGGCGAGAGTTTCACGATAAAATCATACCGTGATTATAAAATAGAATATTATCAATATATTGCAAAACCAGAAATCACTCTCCCAGAACAATGATTCGTGAAACTGTACAGATACTCTTCCATTCACAAACGAATAGATTTCAGTCTCATCAAACAACAGGTTTAATTTTGGTAATTGCGGCAGGAAAAATACGTTAACTATTTGTTGCGGCCGATGTAATGCCAAAACAGCACAAAAAATCAAATCACATGTTTTGGATCAATATTCATCTCTGATATGCACAAAAAAGCCCGCATCTCTGCGGGCGAGTGTTTGACACACAGTGGTATCAGAACTTGTAGGTAACACCCGTTGAAATCAGACCCGTCCAGGATTTGTCCACCATCGGGCTGTCTGTCACTTCATCAGACAGGCGGGTATAACGCGCAGTACCGTATACGCTCCAGTTGCCCAGGAAGTTATAGTTTGCGCTGAGCTCCAGATACGGGTTCCAGGAGCTTTCAGGATCGTAGCTACGCAAGCCGCTACGGGCAGATTCATGGCGTGAAACACCATAATAGTATTCATTCTGGTTTTCACTGTTCCACTCGACACCAATCCCCGGAGTCAACGTCAGACCGCCATTGGTATAGCGGTATAACCACGCCAGATCCCATACAATACCATTGCTGTTATCCAGCGTGTCCCCTGCAAGGCTGGTACGCAGGAAACCGTATTGCGTGTTGTGAATGTAAGAAAGGCCAGCCATCATGGTGCTCTTACGTTTATCCAGACTACGCAGACGGTTGTCGTCGCTGTCACCCGGTTTGAAGTACATTGGCGACCAATAGGCCATCACCGACAGCTTATCGGTATCGTCATTCCACAGGTAGTAACCACCGCCCAGACCACGGAACCAGAAGTTATCGCTTTCATAAGTCACAACCGGGACCGGGTAAACGTCACTATCGTAATCTTTGTAAGGGTGCTCAACCACACCAACGCCTGCGCCCAGCGTCAGGTTGCTCTCTGCCTGTGCGACGTTAGCGGAAGTGGCAATAAGCACGCTAAGTGCCAGAAGTTTGAGTTTGGTCACAGTCAATAATTCCTTATTTAAATGTGTAGCGGTCAAAGTTTAACCGTCAATACGCTTCAGCCCAACTATTTTACGGATTCGCCCCAGAATGTAACCCCCTAATTTCTCAGCGAGTGATGACATTTTGCTTGCAGGACAGTGAACACCGCATGAATCCTGCCCCATATATTTACAAAAGATATGCTTTTTTTGCTGATGAGTTATTGATATGCCATTGAAATTCATTTGCGCACACAGGCAAGTTTTGCAAATGCCATCTACGCTTAATTTTAGAAGGTGTATCACCGAATACGTTGATCTCCTGACCACCACAATGGCATGAGAGTTGCTTATTTCTTCAGCAGCGACGTCGTTCAGTTTACCTCTTCAGGGGCCTCTACTATTCATATGAACGGCTCTTAACATGTGCTAAAAAAACGAAAGGACGGCATACCATGAATATATTCGATCACTATCGCCAGCGTTATGAAGCTGCCAAGGACGAAGAGTTCACGCTGCAGGAGTTTCTTACCACTTGTCGGCAAGATCGCAGCGCTTATGCCAATGCGGCAGAGCGGCTATTAATGGCTATTGGTGAGCCTGTCATGGTCGACACTGCCCACGAACCTCGTCTTTCTCGACTCTTTTCGAATCGGGTGATTGCACGATACCCTGCTTTTGAAGAGTTTTATGGCATGGAAGAGGCCATTGAGCAGATTGTTTCTTATTTGAAGCATGCGGCTCAGGGTCTGGAAGAGAAGAAGCAGATTCTGTATCTGCTGGGGCCTGTGGGAGGGGGGAAATCATCTCTTGCTGAGCGGCTGAAGTCGCTGATGCAGCGAGTACCGATTTATGTCCTGAGCGCCAACGGCGAACGTAGCCCGGTAAACGATCATCCGTTATGCCTGTTTAACCCACAGGAAGACGCGCAGATCCTGGAAAAAGAGTATGGGATCCCGCGTCGTTATCTCGGTACGATCATGTCGCCCTGGGCTGCAAAACGTCTGCATGATTTTGGCGGGGACATTACAAAATTCCGCGTTGTCAAAGTCTGGCCGTCTATTCTGGAGCAGATCGCTATCGCCAAAACGGAGCCTGGTGATGAAAACAACCAGGATATCTCTGCGCTGGTCGGGAAAGTGGATATTCGTAAACTCGAACACCACGCCCAGAACGATCCTGATGCCTACGGTTATTCGGGCGCACTGTGCCGCTCAAACCAGGGGATTATGGAGTTCGTTGAGATGTTTAAAGCACCAATTAAAGTGCTGCATCCTCTGCTGACCGCAACCCAGGAAGGAAACTACAACGGGACAGAAGGTATCTCTGCCCTGCCGTTTAACGGAATTATTCTTGCCCACTCGAACGAGTCCGAATGGGTGACGTTCCGTAATAATAAAAACAATGAGGCGTTCCTTGACCGTGTTTACATCGTCAAAGTGCCTTATTGCCTGCGGATCTCCGAAGAGATCAAAATTTACGAAAAACTGCTTAACCACAGTGAGCTGACCCATGCGCCTTGCGCACCGGGCACGCTGGAAACGCTCTCTCGCTTTACCATTCTTTCTCGCCTGAAAGAGCCTGAGAACTCGAGCATTTACTCGAAGATGCGCGTTTACGATGGGGAAAGCCTGAAAGATACCGATCCAAAAGCGAAGTCCTATCAAGAATATCGGGATTACGCCGGGGTCGATGAGGGAATGAACGGTCTTTCCACGCGCTTCGCGTTTAAGATCCTCTCACGCGTCTTTAACTTTGACCACGCCGAAGTGGCAGCTAACCCGGTGCATCTGTTCTACGTACTGGAGCAGCAAATCGAGCGCGAACAGTTCCCGCAGGAGCTGGCAGAACGTTACCTTGAGTTCCTGAAAGGCTATCTGATCCCGAAATATGCTGAGTTCATCGGCAAAGAGATCCAGACGGCTTATCTCGAATCCTATTCCGAATATGGACAAAACATTTTTGACCGTTATGTCACTTATGCGGATTTCTGGATTCAGGATCAGGAGTATCGCGACCCGGATACCGGTCAGCTGTTTGACCGCGAGTCGTTGAACTCAGAACTGGAGAAAATTGAGAAACCGGCGGGTATCAGTAACCCCAAAGATTTCCGTAACGAGATCGTCAACTTTGTTCTGCGTGCCAGAGCGAATAACAGCGGTCGGAATCCAAACTGGACCAGTTACGAAAAACTGCGCACGGTCATTGAGAAGAAAATGTTCTCCAATACCGAGGAGTTGCTGCCGGTCATTTCGTTCAACGCCAAAACCTCAACTGACGAGCAGAAAAAACACGACGATTTTGTCGACCGGATGATGGAAAAAGGCTACACGCGTAAGCAGGTACGTTTACTGTGCGAATGGTATTTGCGCGTACGTAAATCGTCTTAAAAAAAGTGCCCGGAGGCGCGTACGCTTGCCGGGCCTACAATACACATCCGTAGGCCGGATATGCTCAGCGCATCCGGCGTTACTGATGTAGCATAAAGTTGGCAAATGCAGTACGGGGGGCTTATGACCTGGTTTATTGACCGGCGTCTTAACGGCAAAAACAAGAGCACGGTAAACCGCCAGCGCTTCTTACGCCGTTATAAATCGCAAATTAAACAGTCGATCTCCGAGGCCATTAACAAGCGTTCGGTGACTGATGTGGATAGCGGCGAATCTGTCTCTATTCCGACTGATGATATTAGCGAACCGATGTTCCATCAGGGGCGTGGCGGCTTGCGCCATCGCGTGCATCCGGGTAACGACCATTTTGTGCAGAACGACCGCATTGAACGCCCGCAGGGCGGCGGCGGTGGTTCAGGAAGCGGACAAGGCCAGGCCAGCCAGGATGGCGAGGGTCAGGATGAGTTCGTCTTCCAGATCTCTAAAGATGAATATCTCGATCTGTTGTTCGAAGATTTAGCACTTCCTAACCTGAAGCAGAATCAGCAGCGTCAGTTAACGGAGTACAAAACGCACCGGGCAGGTTTCACCTCTAACGGCGTGCCTGCCAACATTAGCGTGGTTCGCTCCCTGCAAAACTCACTGGCGCGCCGCACAGCGATGACGGCAGGTAAGCGTCGCGAATTGCATGCGCTCGAAGCGGATCTGGAAACCATCGCAAAAAGTGAACCAGCGCAGTTGCTGGAAGAGGAACGGTTACGCAAAGAGATTGCCGAACTACGGGCAAAAATCGAACGCGTGCCGTTTATCGACACCTTTGATTTACGCTACAAGAATTATGAAAAACGGCCCGATCCTTCCAGCCAGGCAGTGATGTTCTGTCTGATGGACGTCTCCGGTTCAATGGATCAGTCGACCAAAGATATGGCCAAGCGTTTTTATATCTTGCTGTATCTGTTCTTGAGTCGGACCTACAAAAACGTGGAAGTGGTTTATATTCGCCACCATACCCAGGCGAAAGAGGTGGATGAGCACGAGTTCTTCTACTCTCAGGAAACCGGGGGAACTATTGTCTCCAGCGCGCTGAAGTTAATGGATGAAGTGGTAAAAGACCGTTACGACCCGGCTCAGTGGAACATCTATGCCGCACAGGCCTCGGACGGTGATAACTGGGCGGATGATTCCCCGTTGTGTCATGAGATTCTGGCGAAAAAACTGCTGCCGATGGTGCGATATTATAGCTATATCGAAATCACCCGTCGCGCGCACCAGACCTTGTGGCGTGAATACGAACATCTGCAATCAACGTTTGAAAACTTTGCGATGCAGCATATCCGCGACCAGGATGATATTTATCCGGTATTTCGCGAACTGTTTCATAAGCAAAGTACAACCAGCAATAGCTAACCACATACATAAATCAGCCAGAGGTTATCTCCTCTGGTTGATTTTTATGACCTCGCGTTTCGACCACATGTTATGTCATTTAGCATTTTGTCTCAGGCTAGCCACTTCCACTTCGAGCGCGGAAATATCGCCAGAAGACAACAGCGGTTGCATTTTCACGAGCGACTCTTCCGGAAGTTGATACAAATTAAGGGCCAGTATTCGTTCAATATCCCCCACCGGCAGGCGATATTTTATTATTTTTGCCGGATTGCCGCCGACTACCGCATACGGTGGCACATCTTTAGTCACCACTGCACCTGCTGCGACAACAGCGCCTTCCCCGAGCGTAACGCCTGGCATGATCATGGCGCGCATGCCTAACCAGCAACCATCATGCAACACCGTGTCACCCCGAAACTCGTAGGCATCTTTGATCGACGCCATAAAGGGATAAAGACTGATCCAGTCAAGCCGATGCGTACTATTTCCCCCCATCAGAATAACGCTCTCAGCGCCAATGCAGACGAAATTCCCAATAATCAACTTATCCAAATGCCCAAGCGGTTCCCAGTCCCGGCTGATCTCATCACCGAGTAAATACCGCACCACCGAACGTTCGAATCCTTGATCCCAGCAGTCACTGTAATAGCTATGCGTACCCTTAATAACTATATTAGGGTTGGTCACTGTCTGATGAAGGTACTCCATTCTCGACCAGTGTTTTTCTGACACTTCGCCATCCTTTTATCATTGTGTTTTAAAACACCCTACATCCTTTCCACCAGCGGATAGAAGTCTTTATTTTCTTTTTGCATACGCTCATACACTTTGCGTAGAACATTGTTGGCATCACGTCTGAATGCCTCATCATTACCTTTTAATTTACTGGCAATATTCCAGCGCCGGGAAAAAACTTCATATTCGCTGACGATATCCGTCATTTCACGTTGAAATTTTGAGCTAACCTGTCTGAGCGTACTATTTCCATCCTGCTCAATATGTGGATAAAGGAACTGATCTTCAGCAAACAAATGTGTTTTTATAATGGCACTCATGCTAACGATCGCAGTTGCAATTTCCTGGGCATTGGATGATACGCCTGCATGGCTCAACGTACGTAGAAATGATATTTTCTCCAGAATTTCAACATGCTGATTTTTCATTTTATCAATATTCATCCGTTTATCCTTTTTATTTTCCCTTTACGGAGCAGCAGGCAATGTAGTTTAGCTGGTGACGTTGCGAACGGAAGAAGCGAAACATTTTCAGGAACCGGCGACGATTTTCGCGTGTGCGTAAGCCGTTAAACACAATTTTAACCGCCCCAGTCAGCCCTTCATCACGAATTAATCCTCGCGGCGACATCAGCGACATATCACCATTCTGCTGCAAGACCTGTGCAAACCCACCGTTCAGAAATAAATCGCGCCAGCCTTGTCTGGTCATCGGGCTAACGTTTGATTTCACTACCTCTACAAGCTGGCCCTGCTCGCCCGCGCCCAGTTTTTGTGCGGTGAACATAATGTCGTGAGTTAACAGACGCCCGCCGGGCTTCAATACGCGATAATACTCGGCAATTAACTTCGCCTTCGCTTTATCGGCATACATTGTCAGCATGGCTTCGTTGATCACAACGTCGAAACTGTTATCCGCAAATGGAAGGGTGTTAGCGTTAGCTGCCATAACGTGAATGTGATTTTCCAGACCATTTGCCGTCACGTTATTTCTGGCGTTTGCCAGTGCGATTTTATCCATATCAATGGCGTATACCGTACAACCAAAACGTTGAACTAACTCTATCGCCGTCGTGGCCATGTTGCACGCCACTTCCAGCACCTGGCTGTCGGGCGTCAGCTGTGACTGGCTGAACAACCACTCTGTTGCTTCAACGCCCCCCGGACGCAGACGGGTTTTGCCCAGGCTGGCTAAGAACGTATGGCCCGCTTTATCAGTCGCGCTCATCTGCTTGTCTCCTTCCTTATAAGTTGCATTATAAATACAACAATAAGAGTTAAAGGTGAAGCACGCGAATGATTTTTATTACAAAATGCCCTTCCCAGTAGCGTTAGAGCGGATGTATGCCGTGTGATAGACTGAAGTATCAGACTTACAGGGCTGTACATCATTATGCAATTGCATCATAAAGCGCTCAGGCTCTTTATCTCCGTCAGCGTAGTTGTTTTGACGTTTTCTTTTTTGGTTTATGAGCTCATTGCCAGCGATAAAGCAATGAATGCGTACATGCGCTATATCAATGAGAAAGCCGACTCATCGTTTCTCTATGATAAGTATACTAATCAAAGTATTGCAGCCCATCTGATGCGCACATTTTCATCCCCCCAGGTACCCGCTTCTATCGAGCAACAAAAAGCACTTTGCAACGCTTTCGACAGCGTTAACGGCACTCATGGGCTCAACCTCACCCAGCATAACTACCTGCCATTACACGGTACGTTGCAAACCCCCACTACAAAATGTAGCGAGAAACTTGAAGACATATTTCTACTGCCCTCTTTTGACCGGGCGGTAAACGTTAATCGTGAACAGAAAGATTACGGTCATGGTTTAGGTATGCAGGAGTATAAATTTCGATATTACGTCGATCTCAAAAATAACTACGTCTATTTCTTTGATCTGGTCGACTCGCGGAAATTTGCGATACACAACTGGTCGTTTTTGCAAAAAGGAAACCTGGGTATCAACCAGAATGATATTGACGGTATTTTCACTGGCCGCACGGTAATCTCCCGTATTTATGAAGATAACCTGACCGAGAAAAAAGTGATGAGCTTTTTAACACCGGTCTACTATGCCGGTAAGTTAAAAGGCGTGGTGATGGTGGATATTAACAAAGAGAATTTAAAGAATATTTTCTATACCAGCGACCGCCCTCTCGTCTGGCGCTATCTTAACGTGACGCTTTCGGACATCAACTCAGGTAAAGAGATACTTGTTCACCAAAGTGAGAACAACCTGTTTAGCTATGTTCACTACCAGGAGGACATGCCCGGCGGTATACGCATCACCTTATCGCTTGATTTTATGTACTTTATTGTCTCCTCCTGGAAAGTATTCGCCTTCTATCTGCTGGCGACAATACTGTTGCTGAATATGGTCAGAACGCATTTTCGGCTGTATCACAACGTCACGCGTGAAAATATTAGTGACGCAATGACCGGGCTCTACAACCGCAAAATTTTAACGCCGACGCTCGAACAGCGTTTACAGCAGTTAGTAAACGCGGGAACCCTCGTGACCTTTATCGCCATTGATTGCGATAAACTAAAAGTCATTAATGATACGCTGGGGCATAAGGAAGGCGATCGCATTATCACCATTCTGGCTAGAGCCATTCAAACCTCGATTCGCAAAAACGACTATGCCATCCGCCTCGGTGGGGATGAGTTTTGCATTATCCTCATTGATTACCCCGCTGAATTAACGCCTCGTCTGCTGGAGAGGATTCGCTATAACTTACAAATTATTGCGCAAGATAGAGCAATCAGCTTCTCCGCAGGGATTTATAATATGCAGCCAAACGACACCATTGATGATGCCTACAAAGCATCCGATGCACAGCTCTACCTGAGCAAACAGAAAAAACGCGCGGATGCGTAATCATTTTTCTGACAGGATTTTCATTGTTGTACCAGGAGTAAGTCATGACGGAAGTGAACAAAGGTAACGCAACGCATCAGCATTTAATTTCGCTGTTGTCAGAACAAGGCGCGACGTATCGCGTGGTAAGCCATGAAGCGGTCGGCAAATGTGAAGCGGTTTCTGAAATTCGCGGTACCGCACTGGGCCAGGGAGCAAAAGCGCTGGTTTGTAAGGTCAAAGGCAACGGCGTTAATCAGCATGTCCTGGCGATTCTTTCTGCCGACCAGCAGGCCGACCTGAGCCTGTTAGCCAGTCATATCGGCGGGTTAAGAGCATCACTTGCCAGCCCGGCGGAAGTCGATGCGCTGACAGGCTGCGTATTCGGCGCTATCCCACCGTTTAGCTTCCATCCAAAACTTAAGCTGGTCGCCGATCCGCTATTGTTTGAGCGTTTTAATGAAATTGCGTTCAATGCCGGAGTGCTGGAAAAATCCGTGATCATGGATACCGCAGATTACCTGCGTATCGCGAAACCGGAATTACTCCCGTTCCGCCGCGTACAATAGCCGCCCGAGTCAGGTGTAAAAGCGTAGCATCGTGCATTAGCCCAAAAAAAATCATAATCATTAAAAAAAGCCTGTTCCGTCACGCGTTTACGCGTACAGTAAGCAGGCTTATTTTTTCTTTTGGCAAGGAAACTACGATGTTTGATGTCACTCTGCTGATCCTGCTCGGACTGGCAGCTCTGGGCTTTGTCAGCCACAACACCACTGTCGCTGTTTCAATTCTGGTGCTGATCATTGTTCGTGTTACCCCTCTGAATACGTTCTTTCCATGGATAGAAAAACAGGGCCTGACCGTCGGGATTATAATTCTAACCATTGGCGTCATGGCGCCGATCGCCAGCGGAACGCTCCCCCCCTCCACGCTCATCCACTCCTTTGTGAACTGGAAATCACTGGTCGCTATTGCCATCGGGGTATTCGTCTCCTGGCTTGGCGGGCGCGGTGTCACGCTCATGGGTAGCCAGCCTCAGCTTGTGGCCGGTTTACTGGTGGGTACGGTACTGGGCGTGGCGCTATTTCGCGGTGTGCCGGTGGGACCGCTCATTGCGGCAGGTCTGGTGTCATTGATTGTTGGGAAGCAGTAGCCAGTCCAGCCAGATAACGGCCTGGCGTCTGTCCCAGGCCTTTTTTGAACATGGTGATAAATGCCGTGGTCGAATCGTAACCGAGCATTTGCGCAACCTGTTGCACGTTATGGCCATCTATCAGCGCCTGCAGCGCCAGAATTAATTGAAGCTGGTGACGCCAGCGGCGAAAACTCAACCCCGTTTCTTTAACGACCAGACGGGCGAGGTTCCGCTCACTCATCGCAAATACGCTGGCCCACTGTCCCAGCGTCTGCCACTGCGCGGGCTCCCGCGCCATCGTCGCGACCATTCTGCGGATTTTCGGGTGATCGGAAACCGGCAACTGCATTTGCTCCTGCGGCTGCTGCGGGAGTTCATCAAATAACACTTGCGTCAGCCGCTGGGTAGACGGCTCCAGCCGTTGATCATCCGTTTTGGACGCCAGCGCCAGAATGAGCTCCCGACATAATGGGGCGATTTTCAGGGTGCAGCAGCGTTCAGGCATCACGACTGCCTGCGGCTCAATAAACAAAAAGCACAATTGCGCCCCAACGGTAACGTGGTTGCTGTGTGGAATTTCACCGGGGATCCATACCGCATATTGTGGAGGCACCATCCACATGGCATTTTCAACCTCACAGGTGATCGCGCCATGCAAGGCCAGAATCAACTGCCCCTTACGGTGCTGATGCAGCGGACTGAAGAGTTCATCTTCCCGGGCCTGAATACAAAACGCCACCGCCGCATCGTGGTAAAGGTCGGGCTCATACCCATCCAGCCTCAGTCCTAACATAAAAATGTCCGTTTTTAGCGATAAACTGTCATTTTAGCTTGATTCATCCATTGAGTAAAAACGCTAAAGTATCGCCTCGCCTGACGATATGAGAAAAAAATGACAAATATGCCTTCCTCCCGCGGCAAAAACGCAGCCTGGCTGATAGCGGGGATCCTGATGATTGCCACCACGCTGCGCGTCACCTTTACCGGTGCCGCCCCGTTGCTGGATGCAATTCGCACCGACTACGGCCTGAGTACCGCCCAGACGGGACTTCTGACCACCCTGCCGCTGCTGGCCTTCGCACTGGTATCGCCTCTGGCCGCCGCCGTTGCACGCCGTTGGGGCATCGAACGCAGCCTGTTTGCCGCAATGCTACTGATTTGCGCAGGTATTGCGATACGTTCGCTGCCCACGCCAGGCTTCCTGTTTAGCGGTACCGCTATCATTGGTTGCGGAATCGCGCTGGGAAATGTGCTGTTACCTGGGCTGATTAAGCGTGATTTTGCTCAGCATGTGGCAAAACTCACTGGCGCATACTCGCTGACTATGGGCGCAGCGGCGGCACTGGGTTCAGCTATTGTGGTTCCGCTGGCGCTGAACGGGTTTGGCTGGCGCGGTGCGCTGATGGTACTGATGGTCTTTCCGCTGCTGGCGCTGATTATCTGGTTACCCCAATGTCGCCAGACGGCCAATGCCAGTTTGAGCAACTCGCGCGCTTTGCATTCCCGCGCGATCTGGCGCTCGAGCCTCGCCTGGCAGGTGACGCTGTTTCTCGGGATCAATTCACTTATCTACTACGTGATCATTGGCTGGCTACCCGCCATTTTAATCAGCCACGGCTACAGCGAAGCGCAGGCCGGTTCGTTGCATGGTTTACTGCAACTGGCAACCGCCGCGCCGGGGTTATTGATCCCTCTCGTCCTGAACAGATTTAAGGATCAGCGCGCCATCGCCACACTGGTTTCGTTAATGTGCGCCGTCGGCGCAGCCGGATTCGCGGTAATGCCCGGGCAGGCTTTGCTGTGGACCATACTGTTTGGCTTTGGCTCAGGCGCTACGATGATCCTTGGTTTGACCTTTATTGGCCTGCGCGCAAGCTCAGCGCATCAGGCCGCGGCCCTGTCCGGCATGGCACAATCCGTCGGGTATTTACTGGCTGCCTGTGGGCCACCGCTGATGGGTAAGATTCACGACCTCAATGGTAGCTGGCTGATTCCATTAGCTGGGGTCGCCGTGTTAGCAATACTGATGGCAGTGTTTGGTCTGTGCGCGGGGCGTAATCGGGAGATCGCAAGCGCATAATGCAGCGGGCAGGTTTGAGTATAACCTGCCCGTTTTTTTATCCTCGCGCAGCGCGCAGCATTGCCTGAACTAACGGCACGGGTTTTCCCGCCAGCGCTCCACGTTCATGCTGAAAGAGTGTGCCGACAAAAAAAGGATGCGTCACCAGCTCAATGGCACGGATATCACCAGCCTCATCCCAGCCAGTCACACGAAGATCACCGCTCTCAAGCTCGGCGGCAAAATCTTCCGATACGCCATAGTTGCAGTGATACCCCTCGGAGATAACAGCCCGTCCGTAGGCTTTGGCAATCAGCGTATTGGCCCTCAGTTCAATATCATCCGTTTTTTCTACCAGCGAGCAGGTCAACGGTGCGATGACCATCCGCCCCGTGGTATCCGTTTCCGCATGGGCAGCATCACTCCAGCCCAGCACGTTGCGGGCATACTCCAGAATCGCATGTTGAAAACCGCCACAGGTCCCGAGGAATGGGATGCTGTTTTCACGCGCGTAGCGTATCGCGATCAGTGCGCCTTCCAGGTGCCGATATGGACTGCCAGGAACGACCCAAATAGCATCATAGCCAATCAGATCTTCACTGCTGCTAATATCAGAGGTGGTTAGCCAGTCATAATCAGCCACTAATTCCAGAACGGCAGCGGCATCATCGATAGCAAGAGGAATGGCCTGATGCGCCACAATATCAGGGCTGTAATCACCCACCAGCGCAATGCGAAGCGTTTCTTTAAACGGGGAAATTTCCATTAAGCTTTCCTTATGTCCAGACAATGAGGGACAATATAAGGAGCCTCAGCCTACCGATTTTTTGTTGGTATCACAATCCCTTAAATTGGGAGTCAGGACGGGCAGAATGTTACAATTGTCACGTTTTACGATCTTATTTAACCGTAATAAAGGTGTCGAAATATATCAAAGCAGTGGATTAATGGAGCGGATGAAAAGATGAAAATTCAATGTAAACGCGTGTATGACCCCGCAGAAAAAAATGATGGTTATCGCGTACTGGTCGACAGGTTGTGGCCTCGCGGGGTAAAAAAGACCGACCTTATTTTTAACGAATGGAATAAAGCGCTTACGCCGTCATCTGATTTACGCAAGGCGTTCCACGCAGAATTGATTGATTTCACACACTTTTCCGAGCAATATCGCGCTGAACTCTCCCTACAGCAGCAGGAAGGAAAGCGTCTCGCAGAGATTGCCCGACAGCAAACCTTAACGCTACTGTATGCGGCGAAAAACACCCAGCAAAACCACGCGCTGGTGCTGGCTGAATGGATACGTCAATGCTAACCGGATTTCATTTGCCCGTTGTCGGATGATCTCTGCGCCAGAGCGCCCATTCATCAATCACTTCCCCGCCCGGTAATTTGCAGTCCGACCTTACGCCTTGCGGGGTCTGCACCGCAATTAGCGAACCGCCCTTTTGTTCGCAATACACAGATGCCGGATTCGCCAGACCAATCTTCGGCGGTTTGGGGGCTTCGGGCTGAGTGGTACATCCCGCTAGCACCAACAAGCCGGGCAAAATTATAGACGCCAGTTTCATATCGACTCCTGTTAAAAACCTTATCCCGGCAGGTTACCCCGACTTTCCATCTATCTCCATGTTTTACTGTCAGCTTTCAATCTAATGTTTAAGTTTTGAGCGGGATGGCGTGTTTCATCTTTCATCTTGATGTTCTATCATGCGGGCCACGTCAGCCCAGTCATTACTCAGGAGCATTTACACCTCATGTCGGACATGATCCTTGCCAGAGTCTCACAATCCTTAGCCACGGAGCAGTCAGTTGAGAGCCTGGTTCGGCAACTTCTGGAGATGCTGGAAGTGGTGACTGAGATGGAATCCACCTATTTAACCAAGGTCGATTTAGATGCCCGCCTGCAGCATATTTTGTATGCGCGCAATAGCAAGCAGATGCAGATCCCTGAAGGGCTGTCCGTACCCTGGGATGAGACGCTATGCAAACGCGCCATAGACGAAAACTGTCTGTACAGCGACAACGTCCCCGCTCGCTGGCCGGAGTGTACCGCCGCCCGCTCGCTGGAGATAACCACTTTCCTGAGCACGCCGGTTCATCTTCCCGACGGAACGTTTTACGGTACGCTCTGCGCCACCAGTCGCCACCAGCACGCATTAAGCCAACGTGGCGAACAGGTGTTACATCTGTTTGCAGGCCTGATCGCCCAGTCAATTCAAAAAGAGTCGCTGGTTGCTCAGCTACGCGAAGCGAATGCCGCGCTGATTGCGCACTCTTACACCGATGCCCTGACCGGATTACCGAATCGGCGCGCCATTTTTGAAAATGTTGAGACTCTTTTTTCCCTTGCCCGACATCTCAGGCAGAAGATTATTTTTGCCTATATTGATTTGGATGATTTCAAATTGATCAATGACCGCTTTGGCCACGAGGTTGGCGACCAGTTTCTGATCCAGATTGGTCAGCGTCTGCTTCGCGAATGCGGTGACAACGATATCCTTGGCCGACTGGGTGGTGACGAATTTTTAGTCGTGAGCCTGTCACCGGAAGATGACAGGGATCCGCGGGACCGCCTGCAGCAGGTGAAAAATCAGCTACAACAGCAAATTTGTGGTGACTACCACCTGGGCGACATTCATCTATTTTATCCTGGCGCCAGTCTTGGCATCGTGGAAATTAATCCGTTGGAGACTGATGTAAACTGCGCGCTTCACCTCGCAGACAGCGCAATGTACAAGGATAAAAAGCGTCAGGATAAAACCACTTTTGTCGTACATTAAGCCCTGCTATGCTAACCCGTCTTTAAATAACTCTGGCAGATAATCGTATGCGACTCGGTATTATTTTCCCCGTCATCATTTTCATTTCCGCTGTCGTTTTCTTATCCTGGTTTTTTATTGGCGGCTACGCTGCGCCGGGAGCATAACGATGAAAAAAACAACGCTTATTATGATTGGCGTGGCTATCATCGTCGTTCTGGGAACAGAATTCGGCTGGTGGTGACCTAAGAAAAAGGCCACATATTAGTGGCCTCTATTGTCTGTATGTTTACTTAGCTTTTGATTTTTCTGTAGATAAACAACACCACAATCGCACCGATCACCGCCACGGCGAAACTGCCGAAGTTGAAACCATCGACTTTACCAAAACCAAAGAAGGTGCTGATCCAGCCACCCACTACCGCACCGACAACCCCTAAGATAATGGTCATAAAGAATCCGCCGCCATCTTTACCCGGCATAATCCATTTTGCCAAAATCCCAGCAATAAGACCGAAAACCACCCATGAAATAATGCCCATAATTTCCCTCACTTATGTTTTTAAATTAACGATTCACTCGTCGTATAAAAGCATAGCATAGCGCTGAAAAATTAAAATTTGTGATCGCTATCACTTCTGTTTTTCATCTTTTTCTGATTTTTCATAAGGTTACACCGCTGACCGGCAGACTAATTTTGTCGCGCCTCGTCATTAATGTCGAATCGTCAGTCATTCTGCTTAACGCTTTGGCCGTCAGCCCCTGCTATTGCTGGGTTTTCACTTCTGGCACACTTTATGCTTAAACAGCCCGTCACTACGACACATCGTAGTCCGCGATGCGTATCGCGTGACTGCGTCTACAATTCGCGCTATTTCAGCATTTAACAGGTCTGTTATTGATGAAAAAAATCACCAGTGTATGCCCATACTGTGGGGCCGGGTGCAAGCTCAAGCTTGTTGTTGAGAATAACAAAATCATCCGCGCTGAGGCCGCAGAGGGTGTAACGAACCAAAATCAGTTATGCCTGAAAGGCTATTATGGTTGGGACTTTCTTAACGACACTCGCCTTCTGACTCCCCGTCTGACCCGCCCGATGATCCGTTATGAAAAAGGTGGAAAACTCACTCCCGTTAGCTGGGATGAAGCCATTCGTTACACCGCAAAACGCTTAACTGAAATCAAAAATACCTATGGCCCTCGTGCCATCATGACCACCGGATCTTCCCGTGGAACTGGGAATGAGACCAACTACGTGATGCAAAAATTCGCACGTGGCGTGCTCCATACCAACAATGTCGATTGCTGTGCCCGCGTCTGTCACGGCCCTTCCGTGGCCGGGTTACAGGAAACGTTAGGCAATGGCGCCATGAGCAATTCCATCAGCGACATTGAAAACTCAAAATGCCTGCTGATCTTTGGTTATAACTGTGCCGATTCACACCCAATTGTGGCCCGCCGGGTAATTAAAGCTCGCCAGAACGGCGCAAAAATCATTGTCTGCGACCCACGCCGGATTGAAACTGCCCGTATCGCTGACCAACATTTGCAGTTGAAAAACGGTTGCAATATGGCGCTGGTCAACGCGTTTGGCCATGTTCTCATCGAGGAGCAACTCTACGATCGCGAGTATGTACAAAAGCATGCGGAAGGACTGGAAACATACTGGGAAACCGTTAAGGAGTATGCGCCTGAAGACGTTGAACATTTAACCGGTGTTCCCGCACAGCAGGTTCGTCAGGCGATGCGTACATTTGCTGCGGCGCCATCGGCCACCGTGATGTGGGGGATGGGCGTCACCCAGTTTGGTCAGGCCGTTGACGTGGTTCGTGGTTTGTCGAGCCTGGCCTTGCTGACCGGAAATCTGGGACGCCCTAACGTCGGTGTTGGCCCGGTGCGCGGGCAAAATAACGTGCAGGGCGCGTGCGATATGGGGGTGCTGCCTAACCAGTTTCCAGGGTATCAGGACGTAACCGATTTCGCCGTCAGGGAGAAATTTGCCGCCGCATGGGGCATTGACGTTAATCAGATGGATGACAAGGTTGGGACCCGCATCACCGAAGTTCCACATCTGGCTATCGAAGGCAAAATCAAAGCCTACTACATCATGGGAGAAGATCCGCTGCAAACCGAGGCCGATTTGGGTCTGGTCCGCGAAGGATTTAACGCGCTCGATTTTATCGTCGTGCAGGATATCTTCATGACCAAGACGGCGGAAATGGCCGATGTCCTCCTGCCTGCCACCTCATGGGGTGAACACGGTGGCGTCTTTACCTGCGCCGATCGCGGTTTCCAGCGTTTTGAGAAAGCGATTGAACCCACCGGTGATGTAAAGCGTGACTGGGAGATTATCAGCCTGCTGGCCAGCGAAATGGGTTATCCAATGCAGTATCAAAATAACCAGCAAATCTGGGATGAGATGCGCGAGCTGTGTCCACTGTTCTACGGCGTGACCTATGAGAAAATGGGTGAGATGGGTCATGTTCAGTGGCCATGTCCCGATCTCGATAGTCCTGGTACGCCCTACCTTTACGCGCACAGCCAGTTTGATACCGCCAATGGCAAAGGCAAACTGTTTGCCGCACCGTGGCGAGCGCCTGCAGAAGTTCCTGATGAACAATATCCGCTGGTGCTGTGTACCGTGCGTGAGGTTGGGCACTACTCCTGCCGTTCGATGACCGGCAACTGCGCAGCGTTGCAAGCGCTGGCAGACGAGCCTGGGTATGTGCAAATCAATACCCATGATGCTGAAAAATTGGGTATTCGTCATCGCGATCTGGTATGGGTCAGCTCGCGCCGCGGTAAGGTTATCAGCCGCGCGGATGTCTCCGAGCGCATCAATGTCGGAACGGTCTATATGACTTATCAATGGTGGATTGGCGCGTGTAACGAGTTAACCCAGGACAATCTCGATCCTATTTCGAAAACGCCGGAAACCAAATATTGCGCCGTAAATATTGAGCACATTACCGATCAGGGGTGGGCAGAAAAATATGCCGCACAAACGTATAGCGATATGAAGTCACGTCTGTGTGAGGCTATTGCGTAAGTCACCGCCATCATCGCCTGAGTCTGGCTTTCCAGGCTCAGGCCTTATCTCATGACTTCGCCAGCTGTGGTTCACTGAAGCGGATGGATGCAGCTTCCTCCTGCTTATCCCGCCGCATAAAGCCGAGGTTCATCAGAAACAATCCCGCCATAAACGGTAGTTCGTACAGTTCTTCAATCAGATCGCCATACTGAGCATTGTGCAGAAAGATGGGAGCCAGCAGACGATGATGCTCTACCGTATCGGAGATCAAAAATGCACAGGTGGTGATCGCTAACAGCCACAGAGGTAGCGGTTCATTGCGAAAGCGACGGGCAATATCCTGGCGTAAGCGCTTCGAAATCAGCACTGGCAGAATAATCATGGCAATCAATACCACTGAGATAGCCCGGAACAGGAGTTTGGGATGCTCAGGAAAATAATCGCGGCCCCAACTTGTGCTTCGGCCCAGTAATACCAGCCACCACGCTGCCGCCCAAAGCCAAAATTGCTTCTCGCCTTCGGGACGTGATAAGGGCCTGATGTAGCTGAGTGTAAATATGGCACCAAACAGCAGCCATAGCGCCTGGCCATTTTCAATCCAGCTGACGACAGTACCGTTGAGTAGCGGGAGATGCCAGTTCGCGGCGAACGGGATCGCCACGATGGCTAATCCGAGAATGATTGTGGGTAATGTAAGTCGGGTATTGAGTTTCATAAGCGCGATGTTCTGTTTTATATCTGTTTCGCGATCATAACCCCTGTGAATGATCAACTATTAGCAATCAATGCGAATCTCTTAAGGTATTCTTAAGGAATCCTTTCTGGATATTTCCCTGTTCCGCCCAGAAAAAAAACGCACTGCGCCGTCAAAGCGCAGTGCAGTTTTTAGATTAAAAACTAATATATTCAATCAGTAGCAGTGACTAATGCCTACCACCCGCAGACTTCGTGCTCATTTTCGGTATCGTACGAACGCACGGTATTGACCAGATCTTTGACCACTTCAGCTGCCACATCCGGCACCAGTAATGTCATTGGCGCCTCTGTTTCATAATCAACAGAAACACCGTTGCTGTTATTGGTCACGGTTACGGTATAGGTTGCTTTACCCATGATTTACTCCTTGCCGGTGCGCACGACTTTTCGTTGATTTGCACTCTCCATCAGAACTTCCGGGGCGACGAAAAAATCGATATTAAAGTAAGTGTCGTCGGTCATCACTTCGATGTTATGCCATTTTTCCGGTGGAAAAACGCCAAACTGACCGGCTTCAATAATCATCACCTCTACTGGCTCCGGACTGTGTTCGTCTGCGTATCCGAGATATTTGACCGCCCCCTGCATAACCGAAAGTCGAGGATAAACCCCGGCACGGGTCCCTTTATCAAGGTGGCGTTCGAAAATTCCGGCAGGCGCCGTTTCTTTGTTCCAGAATGGCGTAGAGCGTGTATGGATATGATTCTGTGGAATTTGAAGCATTTTTCTTCCCTTTTCCAGTCGACAACCAGCGAGTCATATTGAACCGCTGCTGTACACAGGGTACGCCTCAAAATATATATTTAAAATACCATTTATTGGTTACAACCCTACGATTATAAATGAAAAGCAGAGCGCAATATTAAAGGCCCGCCGCAATCAGCGGGCCGATGGCATCACGATTGAAGCGTGGCCAGACGGGCGGCAAAACCAACGAAAATCAGGCCGATAAGGGAATTCCCCACTTTGGCCAGTTTCTTCTTCGTACGGATATATTGCGTCACAAACGCGCCGGAGAAAATAAGGAAACTCAAATAGAAAAAGCTCACTATCTCAAGCGTAATAGCCAGAATAAAGAATGACAGCCCTGAATGCGGCGCATTGACATCAATAAACTGCACGAAGAACGACACATAAAACAGAATAGCTTTGGGATTGGTCAGGCTCAGGATTAATGCGCGCTTAAAAATAGCGCCAAACGGGACTTCCTCAGGCGCGGCGTCGCTTGCTTTCGATTTCAGTGTTGCATACAGGATCTTCGCGCCAAGATACAGTAAATAGAAAGCGCCAAGATAACGAACGATATTGAACAAAACGGGCGTTGTTTTAATCAATGCAGCAACACCGGCATAGGCCAAAAACATCAACACGGCATCACCAATAAACACACCGCTGGCGGCGAGATAACCCCCCTTCACTCCCCTACCGACGCTGTTTTTCAGCACAAATATCGTATTTGGCCCCGGTACCAGCACGATAAAAATAGCCCCCACCAGATACGTCCAGTAATTCAGAACTCCATACTCTGCGAACACGTTAACCTCTTCCTTAAAAAACACATGCACTTGCTGCGATACAATATGCTAACGAATGCGACAGGTGATGGAAAGAGCAGGTTATTAATTAAAAAACCCGCCACTGGTGGCGGGTGTGTACAGATAAGGTTAGCCCAGATTAATGGTGCAGCATCTCATCCACTACTTTTTCGCCCTTCAACTGATAAGGGTAGTAGGTAGGCCAGTTTTCCATCTCCTCAAGCAAGGCAGCCTGCGAGGTATTTCCCATAAAGATATGGAAGTGGCTCGATTTACGCGGCGCGATAATATGATCGCTGAATTGCACGTATTTAGGCGCTTTGCTGTCAGCTGCTTTACACTCAAACAGATACCGTACACCTTTCTTGCCTGATTTATAGTGCAAGATTTTATACCCGGCATAATCGTATTTGCACGATGCGACCTGATTACCGGTGTGAAATTCCATCACGCCATCTTCGATGCCGATGGTGTCTACATTGGTTGCATAGCCTGTACGGTAATAAGCTTTAATTTGTTCTGCCGTTTTGCTTTTATCTTTCTCCGCTTTCTTTTTGAAAACCGGATCAAGTTCGCCACTGACCAGATACGGATAGACAGATTGCCACATGCCATCCCAGTCGGACAGCGCCCGGTTCTGCACCTGGTTATCATCAAATACCCCTTCCGACGCCTTTTGTTCTGCTTCACTCATCGGCGCACCATGGGAATGATGACCATGCGCCAAAACCTGCCCACTGACTAAAAGCATCCCCAGAGCGATTGTCAGTTTGTTAAAACGAATAGCCAAAATTTCACCCTCAAATCGTTTGCGAGTGAATCGTTATAATATAACGTAACAATTTAATCAATAGACATTACTGCACGTTATTGCCTCACGCTTCAATGAGTTTTCTGGAGCAAATCTGCTCAAGCAGAGCCTGCTGATGGCTGATAATGAGCATACCTAATGGCCGACGCTGGCACTCTTCAAGCAGCAATACCCAGATATCTTTTTGAATGGAAGGATCGAGCTGGGCGGTAATTTCATCGGCAATAAGAAAACGTGTCCGCGGATCCAGCGCGCGAAGTAAAGCAATTCGCGCCAGTTCACCGCCAGAAAGCTGTCCGGGACGGCGAGTTAACCACTCAGGGTTGATGTGAAGACGGGTAAGCAGTTCAGCATCAGGTCGCCAGGCATCATGAACCGCATCGCCGGTGCTACGCCGCGGGTTAAAGGTTAATTCCGGATGCTGTGGCACCAGTTGCACCGGGCAATACTGGTGCATTGGCAGCGGTTGGTCATCAACCAGAATGTCACCCGAGGTCGGTTTTTGCCAGCCCGCCAGTACGCGCCCCAACGTTGTTTTGCCGGTTCCGCTGGGTGCGCAAACCCCAATGCGTTCTCCGGGGCGCAGAGAGAAGGTCAGATTTTGCCATAGCACCTTTCCTCCCTGACAAATCGTCACCTCACGACAGCACAGCATCGCACTCTCCAAAAAGTTGATTTCTTTCAGGCAGGGCCCGCCATTGGCGTTGCAGATGCTCGCTGATCTCTCCGCGTAACAGCTGTTCCCGGCTGACGTTATCCGACACCCTTCCCTGATGCAGCGCGACAATGCGGTCTGCGTGGCGAGCGGCCAGCGTGAGGTCGTGCGTTACCCATAAAACGCCAGCCCCTTGCTCACATTGCTCACGTAGCTGTTCAAGCAGTTGATTAGCCAGCGGTGCATCAAGCCAGGCGGTAATTTCATCCGCCAGAATATAGCGAGCCTGACTCAGCGACGCGTGACAGGCCAGAACACGTTTCGCCATCCCCCCCGAAAGCTGGCGTGGGAAGGCATCTAATACGCGACTTTCTAGTTGGCTACGCTGGAGCAATCGTTCAATTTTTCCGGCATTCCAGGCCTGGCCGGAGAGCTGACTTGCCCTGCGCAGATGCTTTTCAATCGAGAGCAGCGGGTTAAGCGCCTGAACGCCTTGCGGGACATAGCTGAAAGTATTACCACGACATTTGCGAATATCATCACTATCCAGCGTTTTCCCCTCCAGGGTGATGGAGCCGTTGAAGCGTAAATTGTCCGGTAAGAGATCAAGCAGACATTGCAGCAACAGGCTTTTACCTTCCCCACTTCCCCCAACTAACGCCACCATCTGACCAGGCGCTACGTCGAAAGAGATATCCTGCAACAGCGAAGACCAGTTTCTCGCGCCGTACCAGCGATAACGCGCCACGTCCAGCGAGACCTGTCTTAAACTCAACATGCGTCACCTCGTAACCATAAACGATGCACTGCCCTTGCGAGCTGATCGAATAACATAACCAGACTGAATAGCATCAGCCCAGGAAACAGCACTAACCACCAGTCGCCATGACTGATAAACCTCAGCGCATCAGCCAGCAACAGGCCCAGCGATGGTTCATGCGGCGCCAGCCCAAAACCGAGGAAGCTCAACGCCGCGCTGTGCAACACCGCGTGGGGAAACATCAGCAAGGTTCCCGTTAACCACTGGGGTAACAATGCCGGGAGATAGTGATGCCGCCAGCAGTAAAAATGTCCGTGTCCCAGACGCCAGGTTAACGTCAGATAGTCACTGTGGGCCACGCGCTGTGCTTCGGCACGCAGGATTAGCGCCAGACGCGGCCAGTGGGTCAACGCAACCGCCATAATCACCCCATTTTTTCCGCCGCCCAGCGTGAAACAGATCAATATGAGCAACAGCAGATGCGGCATTGACAGCATGGCATCGGTAATCAGACGCATTAGTACATCCAGACGCGGATGTATACGTGAAACCGCCGCCATCATTAATGCGATGAAGCCGCTGCACAACGCCGCGCCAATACCAATTTGCAGACTGGTTAACGCGCCCTGAAAGCAACGAATCCACAGATCGCGACCGAGGTTATCGGTGCCAAACCAATACAGCGCATCAGGCGGTAAATGACGGGCAAGCAGATTAACGCTCAATGGGTTATCCAGCGTCGCTGCGCCATACACCGCAATGCATAGCAGGCAGCTAAAAGAGAGCAGAAGACGAATCAGCGTCGGCGTCGGATTATAGAGCATCAGGTCGCTCCAGAGCACGGTTCAACACATGGACAAGCCAGGTAGACAGCGAGTTGCCAATGAACACTAACACGGTACTGAACAACACAATTCCCATCAGTAACGGCAGATCGCCGCGTAATCCGGCATCAATAGTGGCCTGTCCCAGTCCCGGATAAGCAAAAACTTTTTCCGCTAGCAGTGCGCCGCCCAGCAGTTCTCCCAGCGAGGCGAACTGCAGGCACAGCGCGGGCGTGATAGCGTGGCGCAGAACCTGATGACGCAACAGCGACCAGCCTTTATCTCCCTGAGAACGCGCAAAACGGACAAAATCGCTTTTCATCACGCTGGCGATACTTTCCCGCGTATGAAGTGTAATTTGGCCAAGTCCCAATAAACTTAGCGCGCAAACGGGCAGCACTAAATGGCGCAGACGCTCAGCCAGCGTGGCCATATCACCACTGTTGCCCGGCTCCCACGCGCAGCAGACCGGAAATACCGGCCAGCGCACGGCAAATAACGCCAGCAGCAGCATGCCAATCCAGAAGGTCGGCAACGACGAAAGCAGATAGCTGAGTCGACAGATTGCTTTATCCGGCCAGCGATTCAGATAACGACCCGCGACAAACCCCATTGCCGTTCCCAGTATGCCGGAGAGCAGCCACGCGCCGCCAAGCAAGGCAAACGAAGTCGCAAAGCGCTCCTTGATTACGCTGGCAACCGGTGCATTAAACAACATTGAGTAGCCGAGATCGCCCTGCAATACACGTATAAACCAGTGACCAAAACGCTCCCATAACGGCTGGTCTAATCCCCAGCGAGCAGCGATACGCGCATATTGTTCCGGCGGCACGTGCAGGAGATCGTTGCCGATATAGGCGCGAATCGGATCGACAGGAGAAAAGCTGAGCAGCATAAAAGTGCCAGCCGCAACCAGCACTAATAACACTATCAGCCGTAGAAAATGGCCTACAACAGACTTCATCAACGGCAGGTCCAGGTCCATTCATCCAGATTATTGAGCAGGGACCAGCTACCGTGGATCTCCGGCGCGCCTTTGCCTAAGTCAATACACGGATTTGCCAGATAAGTGTGCTGAATGTTCAGCAGCCATGCCCAGGCGGCATCGCCCTGCACCCCAGCCCCTTGCTTGCCATCCCACTCCACCTGTTGCCAGAAAGGCAACGCTTTTTGCCAGTCCGGAGCATCAATGGCCTGTTTAAGATGTTGTTCAACGACGGGATTGCTGTAATAGCCTGGATTGTAGTATTCCACGCCCGCGGCCTGATTGCTGTAGTGATGGAAAAGCTCCATCGGATCCAGGCTTCCCCAGCCAAACAGCGTCGGATTCGCATGCATATGCCGCTCAACGGTTTCCCAGCTTCCGGATTGCAGCGAGACCTGAATACCCACGGGCTCCAGCATCGCACGTACGGCCTCGGCTAAATCCCGGCGCGTACTATCACCGCTGGCGTACCACAGAGTCAGGCGAGCCTCTTTACCGTCTTTCACGCGTACGCCGTCTTTCCCCACCTTCCAGCCGGCTTCTTCCAGAATCATCCGCGCTTTTTCGCTGTCGCCATCTTTGAACGCAACTGACTGTCCCTGCCATGGCAGGCCCTGAACCGCGCTATACGCCGGAATCGCATGACCTTCCATGACCTGATCGGCAAGTTGTTTACGATCGATGGCGTAGTTGATGGCGCGTCTGATGGCGATATCAGCCGTGATATCGTTGCCGACCGGATAACCATTGGCGTCTTTTTTACCCGCAGGGACCATTGGGAACACAATGCCACGGTTTTCCACGCTGTCGCGTACCCAAAGCTTCAAATTCTGCTGTTGAGGGGCGACCGCCATCGAAGGCGCAATACGCACGAGTCCCAGTTGACCACTGCGCGCTGCGGCATAAGCGTTATCTTCATCAAGGAAGACAAACACCAGCTTACTGAAATCATTTTTCTTACCGGCATACCAGGGGTTCGCCTCCACGATCAGCTGTTGCCCCGGCTGAAAACTCACCAACCGATAAGGGCCCGCGCCAATCGGATTTTTGGCGAATGTTTTTTCGTCATACCGTTTTTCCGGAACAATACCCAAAGAGCCCAGCACGTTCACAAAGGTGCTCTGCGGGCTGCGCAGCGTAATTTCTACCGTGCGGTTATCTTTTAGGCTGGCATGAGTAAAGTTACCCATGTCGATTTTGCCGCCGCTCTTTGCGGCTTTATTATAGGTGAACACCACATCTTCAGCGGTTAGCGGGGAACCATCGGAGAATTTAAGGTCGGGTTTTAACGTCAACGTCCAGGTTTTGCCGTCAGCACTGGTTTCAACTTTTTCCGTCAGCAGGTTACCCCAGCTCATATCTGCGTTTTGTTTTAATAATGGTGCATGCAAAAGCAAATAGCTGCCATGACTCCAGCCCAGCATCGGGTCAAACCCTTCCGTTGGCTCAGGTCCAATTGCCAGCTTCAACGTCTGCCCCTCGCTCACATTTTGCGCGGCGAGAAGTGGTGAGGTTAATGCGAGAGTCAATGCGCACGTAAGCAGTGCCAGCTTGCCTTTAATCATTATGTTATCCAGATTTGCGTTATTTTTATGCCGCTCAACGATTCATTGCCGTTAAACGGTCTCCTGGGGAAGGGATTATGGCGGACTGAAATGACGAAAAAAATGATGCGGCGCAGAAAAGTATGACGATTCTATAAAATTATCATACTTTTTTCTGATACTCCTAATTGAGTACCCTCTGAATCACAGAAAATAGATTAAATGTTAGCCAGTCAATTAATGGCAAATTAATTACAACCTAATGATTACAAATACTAATTATTGGTCATTTCCGCTATTTACTTAGCTAAAACTAATGACAATTTATGTATATTTATTCAAGAAAAACACCAGAAGTGATAAGTTATGTAAACACATAATGATAATTATTTTTATTATCATTCCCATCAATTATCTTACTTCCTTTGAATTTTTAACAAAGGAAGTTTGACTATGCGCTTAAAACCTGTTGCTTCTGTTGTTCTGTCCTGTTTAGGATTTTCCAGTCCCCTGGCCTTTGCTGAAGATGTTATGGTGGTAACCGCTTCCGGTTACGAAAAGAAAATCACCAACGCTGCCGCCAGCGTCTCCGTTATTTCACAGCAAGAGTTACAAACCAATAAATATAATGATTTAGGCGAAGCCTTGCGTTCTGTTGAAGGGGTGGATGTCGAAAGCAGCACCGGTAAAACCGGTGGTCTGGAGATCAGCATTCGTGGCATGCCCGCCAGTTATACCCTGATCCTGATTGACGGTATTCGTCAAAACGGCAGCAGCGATGTGACGCCAAACGGCTTCTCAGCTATGAATACCAGCTTTATGCCTCCACTGGCGGCAATCGATCATATTGAGGTGATCCGCGGCCCGATGTCGACGCTTTATGGCTCCGACGCAATCGGTGGCGTGGTGAATATCATCACCAAAAAAAGCACCGATAAATGGAGCACCTCCATCAATACCGGCGTTAACCTGCAAGAGAGTAATAAATGGGGTAACAGCACGGTCGCCAACTTCTGGTCAAGCGGCCCGTTAATCGCTGGCGTACTGGATATGCAGGTTCGGGGTAGCACCACCCAACGTCAGGGTTCCAGCGTTACCTCCCTGAGCGATACCTCCTCCACCCGCGTACCTTATCCTACCGAGTCAGAAAACTATAACATCGGCACGCGACTCGACTGGAAAACGAATGAAAGCAATACGCTATGGTTAGATCTCGACTCCGCCAGACAGCGCTATGATAACGATGACGGTCAGTTGGGTAACCTGACGGGGGGTTACGATAAAACGCTGCGCTATGAGCGTAACAAAGTCACCCTCGGCCACGATACCGCCTTAACGTTCGGCACATGGAAATCCTCCCTCGGCTGGAATGAAACTGAGAACAAAGGACGACAACTGGTCTCCTCCGCACTCACGCCAGAGAACGCAGGCCGGGCCGGTGACGCACGTGAACTGAAGAACACTAACGTCATTCTGGACTCAGTACTGCTGACGCCATTAGGTGATTCGCACCTCTTAACCCTCGGCGGGGAATATTGGGATGCGCGGATGAAAGACGGTGTGGTGCTGGCCAATACCGGCGAAACGTTCCATCAAAAAACGTGGGCAGCCTATGTAGAAGATGAATGGCATATTCTCGACTCGTTGGCCTTAACCGCAGGGACACGCTACGAGCATAACGATGTCTTTGGCGGTCATCTCAGCCCACGCGCGTATATGGTTTGGGACGTATCCGACGAATGGACGCTCAAAGGCGGCGTGACGACAGGTTATAAAGCGCCATCACTGAGCCAGTTACATAACGGAATCAGCGGCGTAACCGCGCAAGGAACCGTGAATACGGTCGGTAATCCGGACCTAAAACCTGAGGAGAGTATCAGCTACGAAACCGGGCTGTATTACGAGAACGACACCGGGCTGAACGCCAACATTACCGGCTTCTATACCGAATACAAAAATAAAATTGTCTCGTATTCTATCGATGATAATACCAACAGCTATACCAACAGCGGAAAGGCAAGGACCGATGGCGTTGAATTTGCCAGCACCTTCCCTCTGTGGTCGGATGTGCTGACTTTATCCCTCAACTACACCTACACCCAGAGCAAGCAAAAAGATGGTGACAATAAAGGCGCGCCGTTAAGCTACACGCCAAAACATATGGCTAACGCTCGCCTGAACTGGCAGGCAACGGAAGATATGAATGCCTGGCTGAGCGCACGTTATCGCGGTAAAGCCCCACGCTTTACCGAAAATTACAACAACCTCAGCGCAGTACAAAAGGCCGTCTATGACGATAAAGGCGCTGATTTAAAAGCCTGGACCGTTCTCGACATGGGAATGTCTTATAAGCTGACCAAAGATCTGACGCTGAATACGGCGGTCAATAACGTGCTGGATAAAGACTTTAGCGAGGTTAAACTTTATCAGGTAGGCCGTAATAGCACCTACGCAGGAGATTACTATCAGACTGCGCAATCCACTACGGGATATGTAAACCCGGGCCGTAACTATTGGGTATCGTTAAACTACCAGTTCTGATTTAGTTTTTTCCTACCAGACGGGCTGTCAATGATAGCCCGTCGACCACTGGGTTTCACCAAATGCCCGGCACTGTTCTTTTTGGCAGCCAGCGGGGCTCTAATGTTTTTACCAGAGATAAAGCGACAAGGAATATTTTCGTCCCCGGCAGAGAAAAATGACGGAATGAGAGGTTAAGCTGAACTGGGACAGAATAGTCTGGGCGAGGCTTTAATCGATAGCTTTAAATAGCCATTATGTTTTATGAGTCACGGAGCAACGGGTGCCCCGTGACAGCCATTAACTTACTTCAAATACTCTCCGCTGCGCAGCGCTTCAATACGTTTATCCAACGGCGGGTGAGTCATAAACAGCTCACTCAACGACTTGGATTTACCGTTGATGCAGAACGCCATCATGCTGGTCGCTTCCTGCGGCTCATAGCTGGTTTTCAGACGCTGCAGCGCGGCGATCATTTTCTCACGCCCCACCAGTTTTGCTGAACCGGCATCCGCATGGAATTCACGATGACGTGAGAACCACATGGTAATAATGCTCGCCAGAATACCAAAAACCAGTTCCAGCACCGTCGCCACTGCGAAGTAGATCAATGGGTTGCCGTTACTGCCCTCACCCTCATCGCGGTTTCCGCCCATAAAGCCAGCGGCAATTTGCGCCAGAATACGTGAGATAAAGATAACGAAGGTGTTCACCACACCCTGAATGAGCGTCATGGTAACCATATCGCCATTGGCAATGTGGCTGATTTCATGCGCGATAACGGCTTCGGCTTCGTCCGGGCTCATGTTTTGCAACAGGCCTGTACTCACAGCCACCAGCGAAGCATCCCGGCGCGCACCGGTAGCAAACGCGTTAATATCTGGCGCATGGTAGATTGCAACCTGCGGCATAGCGATCCCAGCCTGGCGAGCCTGATTCGCTACCGTATTCATCAGCCAGCGTTCTCTTTCATTGCGAGGCTGTTCGATCACTTCCCCACCAACGGATTTTAACGCCATCCATTTGGACATCAGCAGCGAAATGAAGGAACCACCAAAACCAAACAGCAGTGCCATGATCAACAAGCCTTGAACGCTGCTTGACTGAATCCCTGTCAGGCTCAATACCAGCCCGAAAACGACCATCACAGCCAGGTTCGTCAGCAGGAAGAGCGCGATTCGCATCATAATTTTCTTTTAACCTCAATTTAACAAAACGCACTATGCGATTACCCATATCGTATGGGTCTTATGGCTATTTTCAAGCATCCATAGGTGCTAAGTCACCAGAAAGACACAACTTTACATTTTATCGTATCACACTGACGTCTTCATGCGTTTGTTAAAAAAACAGGCACAATTTCTTGTGCCTGTTGGAGGTTATTTACTGGTTGCGGGCTGTTCCGCTGGCTTTTCTTTTTCAAGATGCGCCAGGTCAAGCGCAATTTTTACCGTTTCATCCAGGTAGGGATCTGGTTCCTGGTAATCCTTCGGTAAATCGTCCAGTTTTTTCAGCGGCGGCTTACCTTCTCGCTTAAACCGATCGTTGATACGCGCCAGACGCATTGCGTCATCTTCGTTATTCTCTTTCTCACGCTGAGCGTAATTGAGAGAAGCGATGTTGCGTTTATCCTTCATCGCATTGAAACGCGCAATATCCTTCATGATGTACTGGAACTCAGGATCGTTGGCAATACGTGCATTGTGCTCTTTTAACAATTCAGGTCCGAACGGCGTCAGATTCTCTGATTTGGTGTAGGTCGCAGCATCAATGCTATCCCACGGCAGCGCGTTATCTTCAAACTTCTCACCGGTTTCCGTTTCTTCATTACCTGTCGGCATGATGATGTCCGGCGTAACGCCCTTACGCTGTGTACTGCCACCGTTTACACGGTAGAATTTCTGGATCGTATACTGAACAGAACCCAGCGCCGGCCATTCCGGACGCAGCATCTGATCATAAATACGGTTCAGAGAGCGATACTGCTGTACAGTGCCTTTCCCGAAAGTCGGTTCACCAACGATCAGCGCACGACCATAATCCTGCATTGCCGCAGCAAAAATCTCTGATGCCGAAGCACTGAAGCGATCGACTAACACTACCAGCGGGCCTTTGTAGTACACAACGCCGTCGGTATCGCTGTCTTCACGCACTTTACCGTTATTGTCACGAACCTGAACCACCGGGCCGGAAGGAATGAACAGACCGGAGAGCGAAACGGCTTCGGTCAGCGCGCCGCCACCGTTAGTGCGCAGATCGATAATGATGCTGCTGACGTTCTGTTTTTCCAGCTTCTGCAACTGAACTTTGACATCATCCGTCAGGCCAACATAGAAGCCAGGGATATCCAGTACGCCGACTTTTTCTTTGCCAACGGTTTTCACGGACATTTTCACGGCGCGGTCTTCGAGACGAATACGTTCACGCGTTAACGTGACGGTGCGCGTCTTGGTTCCTTTACCGGCAGGCAGGATTTCAAGGCGAACTTTGCTGCCTTTGGGTCCTTTGATCAGCGCAACAACGTCATCCAGACGCCAGCCAATCACGTCGACCATTCCCTTACCGGTCTGACCCACGCCGACAATACGGTCACCAACGCTTATTGCTTTGCTCTTGGCTGCCGGGCCGCCCGCCACCATGGAGTTAATGACGGTGTAGTCATCATCCATTTGCAAAACCGCGCCAATACCTTCCAGAGACAGGCTCATTTCAGTATTGAACTGTTCGGTATTGCGTGGAGAGAGATAATTAGTATGCGGATCGATCTCACGGGCGAAAGCCGTCATCGCCAGAGAGAACACATCTTCGCTGTTGGTCTGCGCCAGACGGCGAATCGCAAACTTGTAGCGACGCGTCAGCGTTTCACGAATTTCCGCATCGGTTTTGCCGGTCAGCTTCAGGCTGAGTTCGTCAAATTTAACCTTGCCGTCCCACAGCGCGTTAAGCTCTGCTTCGCTCTTCGGCCATGGCGCTTTGCTCCGGTCGAGGTTAAAGGTGTCGGTACCGGTGAAATCCATTGGACGTGCCAGTACGCTTAACGCGTACTGATAACGTTCAAATCGGCTTTTTTGCGCCAGATTATAGAGATCGTAAAAGACATCCAGCTTGCCGGTACGCAGTTCATCGCCAAGGACCGTTTTCTTTTTTGCATACTGTTCGATATCGCTCGCCAACAGCACGTTGTGGCTGTAGTCGAGCAGATTCAAATAGCGGTCAAAAATTTTTGCTGAAAACGCCTGATCCAGATCGAACTGGCGATAGTGCGAACGCGTAAAACGCGATGTCACACGTTCACTTACCGTCGCATGCTGGGTTTCTTCCTTTAAAACGGGGATTTGATCGGCACGCGTGATATCTTCCACAGCAAGTGCCTGGCCTGCTAATGCAAGCAGACCAGCTAACGCAGTAAGCCTAAAAAAAGTGTTCATGCCAGGCCTGGCCTCCGTTTCAGAACACCAGGTGTTCTGCGCGTACAATCAAAGACATACCCGAATTCAGCTGTACACGGACGCCATCTTTGGTGATTTCTAATACGGTGGCATCCATCGCATTATTACCTGCTTTCACCTTCAGAGACTGCCCTACCGTCAGTACTGAAATATCAGATACCGGAGTATGCTGTTCTTCACGAGGAGCACGCGGTGCTTTTGCTGCTGGTTTCTCAGCGCGAGGTTTACGCTCAGCGCCTTCTTTACGACGCGGTGCAGGACGCGGCTTACGCTCGCGACGTGGTGCGTCTTCTTTTTCACCGGCAGCAGCGGCTGCTTCGCGTTTTTTCGCCTGTTGCTCTGCACGTTGCGCCTGAACGCGGGCTTTAGCTTCTTCCAGCTGTTTGCGAGCATGTTCAACGTGCTGCTCATCCAGCTCACCACAAGGGTTGCCGTCGAGATCAACACGCGTTGCGCCCAATTTAACGCCATACAGATAGCGCCAGCTTGAAGTATAGAGACGTAAGGCAGAGCGGAGCTGCGTCTTGCTGAGGTTCATTTCGCCCTCAACACGCTCTACCAGATCCTGAAAAATGCCAATTTTCAGTGGGCGCGCTTCGCCTTCCGCACTAAAACACTGCGGGAAGCGTTCGGCCAGAAACGCGATGACTTCTTTACTGCTATTCAACTTAGGTTGATTTTCCATGAAATTTCCTGATTACAACGGACGTAGCCAACAAGCGCAGGCATGAACAGGCGACATTATAATGACGTCATCAGTAATTGCTACGTTATCCGTTGATTATCCTGCGACGCGCGCAAAGAATTTTTTGTAATCCGTCGTTGCAAGCACGGTTTCAAGCTGTGCCACCAGCGTTCGCAGCCCCTGTTCATCCTCGTCAGTAAAGCGGCCAAACGCCGTGCTATCGATATCCAGCACGCCGATTATCTGGTTTTCGACGGTGATTGGCAGGACGATTTCAGCGTTGCTGGCGGCATCACATGCGATGTGTCCGTCAAAAGCATGAACGTCCTCAATGCGCTGAACCTGGTTCTGCGCTACTGCGGTCCCACACACCCCACGTCCTACCGGGATCCGCACGCAGGCGATTTTTCCCTGGAAAGGTCCCAGCACCAGCGTATCGTTTTCGAGCAGATAAAAACCGGCCCAGTTTACTTCTGCAAGACGTTCATACAACAACGCGCTGGTATTTGCCAGCGTTGCCAGAAAACTGGTTTCACCTGCCATTAATGCCTGAAAGTCACGGTTCAGATCCGTGTATAGCTCTGTTTTGTTCATTATGTAATCACTTAGTTGTCTTACTTAAAGCTGCAGCCTACTAAAATAAACATTAAATGCGTTAATGCTCAAGATCATTCCCGTCATGAGTTAAGATAACATTACTTCAACAATTTGATTCGCGATACATGGCCTTAACGACACCACGCATCACGCCGACTAAAAAAATAGCCATCAGGTCCATTGGTGATGCACTCCCTCGTGCGCATTACCATCGTTGCCCTGAATGTGACCTGATCTTTAGCTTGCCTAAAATGCGTTCGCACCAAAGTGCATTTTGCCCACGCTGTCAGGCAAAAATTCGTGACGGACGCGACTGGTCATTAACACGACTGGCGGCTATGGCTTTCACCATGCTGCTGCTGATGCCCTTTGCCTGGGGAGAACCGCTCCTGCACATCTATTTATTAGGTGTGCGCATTGACGCCAATGTGCTGCAAGGCATCTGGCAAATGACCCGACAAGGCGACCCACTCACCGCATCCTTCGTACTCTTTTGCGTTGCCGGTGCGCCCATCATTCTCGTGACCTCAATCGCTTATCTGTGGTTTGGCAATATTCTTGGGATGAACCTGCGCCCAGTGCTGCTGATGCTGGAAAGGCTCAAAGAGTGGGTGATGCTTGATATCTATCTGGTGGGCATTGGCGTCGCATCAATCAAAGTTCAGGACTATGCTTTTTTGCAACCCGGTGTAGGTCTGTTTGCTTTTATTGCGCTGGTGATCCTCAGTGTTTTGACGCTGTCGCACCTTAACGTTGAGCAGCTTTGGGACCGTTTCTACCCGCAAAGACCAGCCCGTCGGCCCGATGAAAAACTCCGCGTCTGCCTCGGCTGCCACTTTACAGGTTATCCGGACACCCGAGGTCGCTGCCCTCGCTGTCATATCCCGTTGCGCTGGCGCAGGAATCAAAGTATCCAAAAATGTTGGGCTGCTCTGCTAGCCTCGATCGTCCTGCTTTTGCCTGCTAATCTGCTGCCCATCTCGGTAATTTATGTCAATGGCGGCCGCCAGGAAGACACGATCCTGTCAGGCATAATGTCCCTGGCGAACAGCAACGTTGGCGTAGCGGCGATTGTTTTTATCGCCAGTATTCTGGTGCCATTCACCAAAGTGATTGTGATGTTTACGTTGCTCATCAGCATCCATTTTAGATGTGAGCAAGGATTGCGTACCCGCATCAAACTGCTGCGTATGGTGACCTGGATTGGTCGCTGGTCGATGCTGGATCTCTTTGTTATCGCTTTAACCATGTCGCTGATTAATCGCGATCAGATACTTGCTTTTACTATGGGGCCAGCTGCGTTTTATTTCGGCGCAGCGGTAATATTGACTATTCTTGCTGTGGAATGGCTGGACAGCCGCTTACTTTGGGATGCACATGAGTCAGGAAACGCCCGCTTCGCAGACTGAAGCGCAGATTAAAACTAAACGCCGTATCTCTCCGTTCTGGCTGCTGCCGTTCATCGCGCTGATGATTGCAGGATGGCTTATCTGGGGAAGCTATGAAGATCGCGGCAATACCGTAACCATTGACTTTATGTCTGCTGACGGCATTGTGCCGGGCCGTACTCCCGTTCGCTATCAGGGCGTTGAAGTGGGCACCGTGCAGGATATCAACCTCAGCGAAGATCTACGCAAAATTGAAGTACGCGTCAGCATCAAATCGACCATGAAAGATGCTCTGCGCAAAGATACCCAGTTCTGGTTGGTCACGCCGAAAGCGTCGCTGGCGGGGGTTTCTGGCCTGGATGCGTTGGTTGGCGGCAACTATATCGGCATGATGCCCGGAACCGGCGAGCCGGAAGATCATTTCGTCGCCCTCGATACGCAGCCCAAATATCGTCTGGATAATGGCGATTTGATGCTGCACCTGCGCGCCCCTGACCTCGGGTCGCTCAATAGCGGTTCGCTGGTTTATTTCCGCAAGATTCCGGTGGGCCGGGTGTATGACTACACCATCAACCCAAATCATCAGGGCGTAACCATCGACGTGCTGATCGAACGTCGCTTTACCAACCTGGTGAAAAAAGGCAGCCGTTTCTGGAACGTGTCCGGTGTGAATGCGGATGTCAGCCTCAGCGGAGCGAAAATCAAGCTGGAGAGTCTGGCGGCGCTGGTCAATGGCGCCATTGCTTTTGATTCGCCCGAAGACTCTAAACCCGCGGTGGCCGATGACACGTTTGGTTTGTATCAGGATCTCGCGCACAGCCAGCGGGGAGTGATCGTCAAGCTTGATTTACCCAGCGGCGATGGACTCAAGGCCGGCTCAACGTCGCTGATGTATCAAGGATTAGAAGTCGGGCAACTGACCAAACTGGATTTAAATCCGGGCGGTAAAGTGACCGGCGAAATGACGGTCGATCCCAGCGTCGTAACGCTGCTGCGCGACAATACGCGGATTGAATTACACAGCCCTAAATTATCGTTAAACGATGCCAATATCAGTTCGCTACTGACTGGCAAAACTTTCGAGCTGGTACCTGGCGAGGGCGAGCCGCGTAACCAGTTTGCGGTTATTCCTGCTGAGAAGTCGTTGTTACACGATCCGGGCGTCATGACGCTTACGCTGACCGCGCCGGAGAGTTACGGTATTGATGCCGGTCAGCCGCTGATTCTCCACGGCGTACAGGTCGGTCAGGTGATTGATCGCACGCTCTCTGGCAAAGGTGTTTCATTTACCGTTGCCATCGAACCACAGCATCGCGCCCTGGTGCAAGGTGACAGTAAGTTTGTGGTCAACAGCCGCGTTGACGTCAAGGTCGGGCTTGATGGCGTGGAATTCCTTGGCGCCAGCGCCAGCGAATGGCTCAGCGGCGGCATTCGTATTTTGCCCGGTACCAAGGGTGAAATGAAAAAAAGCTACCCGTTGTATGCCAACCTGGAAAAAGCGATTGAAAACAGCCTGAGCGATCTGCCAACTACCACGCTCAGCCTGAGCGCCGAAACGCTGCCTGATGTGCAGGCCGGTTCGGTGGTCTTATACCGCAAATTCGAGGTCGGTGAAGTGATTAGCGTTCGCCCACGCGCCGATGCGTTTGATATCGATCTGCATATCAAACCGGAATATCGCAACCTGCTGACCAGCAACAGCGTATTCTGGGCCGAAGGCGGGGCAAAGGTTCAGCTTAACGGTAGCGGATTGACCGTACAGGCATCTCCCCTGTCGCGAGCGCTCAAAGGGGCGATTAGCTTCGATAACCTCAGCGGCGCCAGCGCCAGCCAACGCAAAGGCGACAAGCGTATTCTGTATGCTTCCGAAACCGCTGCACGTGCAGTGGGCGGGCAGATAACCCTGCACGCGTTCGATGCCGGTAAACTCGCGGCGGGCATGCCAATTCGCTACCTGGGGATCGATATCGGCCAGATCCAGACGCTTGAGCTGATCACCGCCCGTAACGAAGTTCAGGCAAAAGCGGTTCTGTATCCGGAATACGTGCAGACTTTTGCCCGTAGCGGTACCCGCTTCTCCGTGATCACACCGCAAATCTCAGCGGCAGGCGTCGAGCATCTGGATACGATCTTACAGCCGTATATTAACGTTGAACCAGGACGCGGTAACCCGCGCCGTGATTTTGAACTGCAGGAAGCCACCATTACCGACTCTCGTTACCTCGATGGTCTGAGTATTGTGGTAGAAGCGCCGGAAGCAGGTTCGCTGAATATCGGTACGCCTGTCCTGTTCAGAGGCATTGAAGTGGGGACCGTCACCGGGCTGACGCTGGGCTCGCTTTCTGACCGCGTGATGGTGGCGATGCGCATTAGCCAGCGCTATCAGCATCTGGTGCGGAACAACTCCGTGTTCTGGCTGGCATCAGGATACAATCTCGACTTTGGTTTGACCGGCGGCGTCGTGAAGACCGGTACCTTCAATCAGTTCATTCGCGGCGGAATCGCCTTCGCTACGCCACCGGGTACGCCGCTGGCCCCGAAAGCGCAGGCAGGTAAACACTTCCTGCTGCTCGAAAGCGAACCAAAAGAGTGGCGTGAATGGGGAACCGCCCTGCCACGTTAATCTCTCCCCTTGCTCCGGCGTACATACTCGCGCCGGAGCACTTATGCTACACTGCGCACCTGTTTTTTTGCCGGTGGTACCAAGTGGCTTATTTTCCCGACGCCTTTCTAAACCAAATGCGTGAAGCAATGCCTTCCACGCTCTCATTTGATGATTTTCTCGCTGCCTGCCAGCGTCCGCTTCGTCGCAGCATCCGCGTCAATACGCTGAAAATCTCCGTTGCCGACTTCCTCACTCTGACAGCACCTTACAACTGGTCGCTCACTCCGATACCCTGGTGCGCTGAAGGTTTCTGGATCGAACGCGATGATGAAAAGTCAGTACCGCTCGGCAGTACCGCGGAACATTTAAGCGGCCTGTTTTATATTCAGGAAGCCAGCTCAATGCTGCCGGTCGCCGCGCTGTTTGCCGATGGTAACACCCCGGATCGCGTGATGGATGTCGCGGCAGCCCCCGGCTCCAAAACCACGCAAATTGCCGCAAAAATGAAAAATCAGGGTGCGATTCTGGCGAATGAGTTTTCCGCCAGTCGCGTCAAAGTCCTGCATGCCAATATCAGCCGATGCGGGATAGCCAATGTCGCGCTAACCCATTTTGACGGGCGGGTATTTGGCGCAGCGTTGCCAGAAGCCTTCGATGCCATTTTGCTGGACGCGCCGTGTTCCGGTGAAGGCGTGGTGCGTAAAGATCCCGATGCGCTAAAAAACTGGTCGCCAGAAAGTAATCTGGAAATTGCCGCAACCCAGCGCGAACTTCTCGACAGCGCCTTTCATGCCTTGCATCCCGGCGGCACGTTGGTTTACTCGACCTGCACGCTGAACCGTGACGAAAATGAAGACATTATGCAGTGGTTGATTGAGACCTACCCGGACGCCGTCGAGTTTTTACCACTGGGCGATTTATTCCCTGAGGCTGAACGCGCCCTGACCCCGGAAGGATTCCTGCATGTGTTCCCGCAGATCTACGATTGTGAAGGTTTTTTCGTCGCGCGTCTGCGCAAAACTGCCGCGATCCCTGCACTACCGACGCCAAAATACAAAGTCGGTAACTTCCCGTTCAGCCCGCTTAAAGGGCGTGAATCCGCGCTTGTCACTCAGGCCGCTAACGCCTGTGGATTGCAGTGGGAAGACACTCTGCGCCTGTGGCAGCGTGATAAAGAGATTTGGCTATTCCCAACTGAGATTGAACCCCTGATCGGCAAAGTCCGCTTTTCCCGACTCGGCATCAAACTCGCTGAAACGCACAATAAAGGGTACCGCTGGCAGCATGAAGCCATCATTGCTCTCGCCAGCACAAATCACAGCCATGCGTTTGAACTGACCCTTGCCGAAGCCGAAGAGTGGTACCGCGGACGGGATGTCTACCCGCAGACCGCACCGACCACCGACGATGTGCTGGTTACGTTCCAGCATCAGCCGATTGGCCTGGCGAAACGTATTGGATCGCGATTAAAGAATAGCTACCCGCGCGATCTTGTCCGGGATGGCAAACTCTTTACAGGATAACGCACGTTTTTACTGGCGCTTTTGCTAACGTTGACTACGCTGAAAATGGACGGCCTAACTGGTCGTACCACAACCAGCAAATAAACGGAGAGCACGATGATGAAAACCAGTGTGCGCATTGGCGCTTTTGAAATCGACGACGCCGAGTTACATGGCGAATCGCCAGGGGACCGAACGTTAACCATTCCGTGTAAATCCGATCCGGATTTATGCATGCAACTTGATGCCTGGGATGCCGACACCAGCGTCCCGGCCCTTCTTAACGGAGAACATTCAGTTCTATTTCGCGAGCACTACGATCGTAAGTCAGATGCCTGGATCATGCGCCTTGCCTGATTCAAAAAGAACCCGTCGCCAGACGGGTTATTTCTTGGTTAATTTCCCTCATCTATCAACATCTTCTACACTACAGGTATGGCTTTACCATTTGAGGATGGAATGTTCACGCTGGTTCTTTTTGTGTGCTACCTGGGTGGCGGTTGTGAAGATATCGTTGTTGATGTCTACAAAACTGAGCAGCAGTGCCTGATATCGATGGACGATCAGCGTATTCGTAACGGCGGATGTTTACCCGCGGATGACTACATCGACAGCTTCTGGCGTCCGGCCCAGGAATACAGCGATTTTTGATTATTGCAGTTGCACCAGCGTCAACTCGCCACCAAACACCGCACCGGTATCAATATAGTGCAGATTCTCGTGATCCAGCCGCTGACGCAGAGGCGTATGGCCAAACCAAAAGTGATCCGCGCCGCGAATGCCGTTGCCTTTATTCATCAGCCTTGTGCGATCCCACAGTACCCGCTGTAAATCGACCTCTTTTTGCCACTGATAATTATCATCAGGGTAATCTGCGTGAGCAATAACGTGTATGCCGTTCTGGCAACGCAGCTCCAGAATCCAGGGTAATTGCCGACACGTTTCAAGAGCGGTTGTCGCCGCTGGCTGCTCCGCCTGCGCAAACCACGAACCGCCATTCATAAACCACAGGAATTGCTCCCCGGTTGCCAGCGCGTCCAGCCCCATCTGTTCATGATTCCCTCTGACCGCGATAATCCAGCGTTTACGCAGTAGTTTCAGGCAACGCAAACTGTCAGGTCCGCGGTCGATAACATCCCCCACTGAAACCAGCAGGTCCTGCCACGGATCAAAATGACACAGGCGCAATTTCGCCATCAATAATGAGAAGCAACCGTGGATATCCCCGACCACCCAAACATGTCGCCAGCGCGTCGCTTCCACTCTTTGATAAGCATTGTCAGGTAGTCCCATTTGACCTCCTGTACACAGTTCTCATGCAACTTTAATTTTAGCAAATACATCAGAAAGGCGGGGACGTTTCTATTTATATCCGAGACATAATTATTTATGGATATGTAATCGGGCATCCATTTTAATCCCATTCGCTGTAATAACGACAAGTGGTGTTGGCTTTAAATCGTAACAGTCAAGTATTCGTGAAAGTAAGTCATGAGGAACCTCCGATGAAGCCATAGCTTTCATGACAAACGATTTATCATTAATGGTCCGTAGAAGCAGGCTATTAAAAACTTCTTGTTTATATGCATTGAATTCATAATAACGCTTGGCTTTACAAAAAGCCTTAACTAACGATTCCCAAATTTGTATTTCTTTTTCCGGATCATGGTCTTTCATAAATCCATCATACCAACCCACAAGATCGTTAGGGAACACCTCAGCTAATACAAGCATCAATATTTCGATTCTATCTTTTTGCTCGCTATTTAATTTAGAATTATATTTTTCTTGCATAAGTATATCTTTCATAGATATCAAAAAGTTAGACTCATGATACTTTTCAATTTCAATAGCGATCTCTTTCTTTTCCACCAATATTATAGGATTAATACAATTGAAATTAAGTCGTGCATTTATCTTATTACATTCATCTAGAACTACCTTACTGCAAATTTCTATTGGTAGTTCAAAAAACTCTCTTCTATGGTTTACTCTATAAGGTTTTAAGCGAAGATGAATATTCTTTTCTGCTTCCCGATAATTTCCTACTTTACATGCCATAACAACATCGAATGGTAGTGGAACACCGGTCACTCCATTAAACAATTGCTTAGCCCGATGCTCAGGCATGTTCTTTGTAAACCCTATCTTAAAAAGATTATCCTGATAGGCATCATTCTTTAAAATATAAACATAACCATCTGAGTCATTCATATATCCATTCCATCTTTAATAATTTTATCGCTATAACCCGTTCATAACAAATCATAATCCTTAGATTATTACCAATTAACTTTATCCGATATCCCCATGGCTATGAAAAAATTAATATACTGTCATTTTCAATAGTACAACATTTAAATCATATCCATCTGCCACGTTACGAGAACATTTGCATAAAGGGATGCAGATAGCACCGAGTCCAAGACCAAAGTGAAAAATGACAGAAAAGTACTTGGATATGGGGGCAAAAATGTTTAGATTGTTGTAGCAGGCATAAAATGCCGCACAAAGAATTTCGTGTGTTTTGGCACCGTGCATTCTAACCTTTTGGTTTATAAAGTACACAAAAAGAGACCGAATACGATTCCTGTTTTTTCCAAAATTATTTTTTATCCTTTATTTTCAACGCAATAACAAACCGTTAGAACAAAAAACGCACAATTAAAGGTGCGTTTTCAGGCACTAAAAATCATATAGTTAGCCAAAGTTTCGGACATATTCGGACCGGTTTCGGACAGTATTTCCTTCCAAAACCGAATGCGTTGACGCCAGCAAGCATGAGAAGGAACAGATAAGCCGTACTGTTCAGGAAATGTTTGAAGAGGCGGATATGTGGCTGACTGAAGACTAAGCGCTCAAAAACCCTGATAAAAATCCAGGTTACCCGGGTGAGTAATTTCGACTAATATCCATTATAAAAATGTGAAAAGAAAAGGATATTCGTCAACTCCATGCCCATTGAACCATTGCGTGTAATCGAAATTATCAGGCGAATACCTGACTGTGCAACTGAGCCATTTCTCTGCAAATGTGACGATAATGAGCTTTATGTTGTAAAGGGCATGCCTAGCGTTCCTCGGGTACAACTTATTGCAGAATGGGTATCAGCACACATTGGTTTGGAACTGGGTCTCTCATTGCCTGATTTTGGTACGGCATATGTAGACCGAGCTTTAACTCAGTATGTGCCTGAATGGCGCAATGCCTTAAACGAAGGTTATGCGTTTGCAACAAAATTTATCCCGGGCGTAGCCCCTATAACTTTTACCCAAGCCCACACTAACGTTGACGAACAAGACCAAAAGAAAATCTATCTCTTTGATAGATGGATAAATAATTCAGATCGTACCCTGTCACCACAGGGTGGTAACGTGAATATTATTTTTGATTACCGTAACAATAGATATTACCTGATTGATCATAATCTCGCCTTCGACCAAAATGATGATGAGGAAGCATTTGACTACCATGTCTATGCACCGCGGCATCGTAAGTGGTGGTTTGACATCGTCGACAGACCACTCTCTGAAGATGAACTAATCCGCACTAAGGAAATCCTACCTTTATGTGTAGAGATCATCCCTGATGAATGGTTGCCAGAGACTCAAGAAGAACGAGAAGAGTGTTTTTCTCGAATTGAAAAGCTATTAAATCGTAACGAAACAGATGTATTTTGGAGTAAAATCAAATGACTACGCCATGTCTATACAGCATTGTAAGATATGCGCCGTTTGCTGAAACTGAAGAGTTTGCAAACATCGGCGTAGTCGTCTGCGCACCTCAAAAACACATATTCCTCTTCCGACTAACTCAAAGTAATGACGCCAGGGTTACGTCTTTCTTCAAAGATGACACTATCTTTCCCTTGGCTAAAGATGCCGTTGCTAGGGAGCTGGCCTTTGCTCAAGAGCAGACAAAAAATGTTAAAACGGCCGATGATGTCGCCAATTTCTTCAGCTATTTGACGGCTAAAAGGGAATCAATCTTTCACTTCAGCTCAACACGTGTAGTTCTGGCTGAAAACCCAGAGCAAGAGCTACAAAGGTTGTATGCAAAATTTGTAAACCATACAGATTATAACAAAGAGCGTAGAGAAGAGATTCTTACCAGAGAGCTAAAAGGACGGCTGAATTCTTATGCAGAACTGCAGAATATTTTCCGTAAGGAAACATTTGGCGGGGATTTGATAAGATTTTCAATGCCGTTCGTTGCCAAACAGGAAGATGAAGTACTTTGCGCTATCAAGCCACTCGCGTTCGTCCAGCAGGAGCCAGGTAAGATGATGGAACACTGCGACTCATGGGTATCAAGAGTTAAGCGAGCTGCTGATGAGAAATTGCTGAATCTAGCCAATGTTCTTTTTACTATTGATGGTCATAAAAATCCGAGCACCTCTGAAGCGAAAGCTATGGATGAGATTCGGAGAACGTTTGACCGTAACAACCTTGCACACTTTAGACACAATGATGAAAAGTCTATAATCGATTTTGCAAAAGCATCTATCTAATCGACCCGGCCTCTGTGCCGGGTTTTTATTTCGTATTTCAGATTAAACGCCTTGAACCGTCATATTGCTTAAGTACAATCCGCAGTGACTGGCAATCATTCAATACTCGCACTATCGGACGTTCGTCAGTCGGTCGCCGCCCGTTCTTGCATACGACGGAGCGGCGGCATCTATCACTCTGGACAATAATCTACCATCGACGTCCGTTTATTATTATAGTACTGCCATGCGACTGTCTGAGCACCCTGCCAACCGGTGTGAACTTCTGCGTGTGATTTGTAACTATCGTGAATCAGACCACCACAACTACTGCCAGTTATTGTTCATAATAATCTCTACGATTTCCATATTTTCCCCTCAGAGAACGAGTGTAAAAAGGCCGGGTGACTCCCCGTCACTTCAGTCAGCCGGTGGCCAGTCCACCGGGTAATTTCTGACATCCCCGAACGAGGTTAAAGCTTCCACTTCTGCTTTCATCTGCAGCTGGCGCATATTGATTTGCATCCCCTTTTCAAACATGGCCTGTTCAATCGCGGCAGCCAGCGCCAGCAGACTGTCGTTGGTCATCGGTACAATATTGTTGTCACCATCCGTCCAGGCAAATCCTGCCGGCAGCAATCCCTTTTGTGCCATCACCAGCGATATACTCATTCTGTCTTGGGTTGTTTTCCCGTAATCCCAGTTGCGGCCATCAAACTGGAAAAGGTAGTTCCCGTTCTCCTGCGCATCACGCCAGGCATTGATTTCATCCCGTTTGCGGTCTTTTGCTCCCTGTATCATCTCCGGTGTGGCGGTGAACGGCGTGACAGGTCCGTACTTTCCGGCAACAAGGTCGGCGTAAAGCTGTTGTCCGTAATTTGCCGGGTCATGGGGAGCGGCGGTATAGGGCAGGTATTTATCATAGTCGCTGAACTTTACCTCAACTGAAATCGTGCCGTTCTCGTTATATTGCCCGTTACGGGCATCTGTGATGGTTATCATGATGGTTTACCTCAACGTATGCGCAGGAAAAGCGTTCTCTGGGGACCTGTGTCGCTAAAATACCCCACAGCGGCCCACGTTCCCGCCAGAGAGACACCCTCCTCAATCCAGAAATCTCCCCCCAGAAAAGCCGTGGGCTTAAGATACTCTCCCTCTATTTCTCCACCGAATCCTGCCCCGCCCCCCTGTGCCAGTGCCAGTACATAAGACCCCACCTCACCGGGGCGAGGAATGATGGTATCCTTCCCCTTCATGGTGTTCAGGTAAGCAGCCATTGTGGTATCCGTGCTGTCAGGCTGCTGTGACTTCCAGACATCATATGCGGAGGGGCCGGGTGTTTTGGCTATGTCCTGTGCCGCTTTCAGCGCCTGCTGTGCATCCTGTTTACTGGTCTCTGCTGCTGAGGCAGCGGCTTCTGCCCGGTTGACGTCGGCAGAAATATCATCTTTTATCTGTCTGGTTACCTCCGGCACCACCACAGCCACAGCATCTGTTGCCGCCGTTTTCGCAGCATTCTGCGCAAGTGAGACCTGTTCGGTCATTATTGCCACACTTTGCGCAGCCGCGTCTTCGCTGGCTTTTGCATTTCTCTCTGAGGTTCCGGCGTTCTTTTCGCTGGTAGTGGCATTTTTCTCTGACACGGCTGCGGCCTTTGCCGACAGCGCTGACGCTTTACTACTATCTTCTGATGCAACAGCACCAGCTGCCGACTGGCGGGCTGAATCACCGGCATCTGTTGCGCTTCGTGAAGCTGATAAAGCTGACTGTCCGGCCAGCCGGGCCTGGTCGATGGCGTCTTTTTGAGACTGTACTACAACATCTTTCGCTGCAAGAACATCTTCCCTGAGCTGTTCCAGACCCTTCGCGGAGGTTTCCGCCTGCCTGGCCGACGCTTTCGCCTGCTGCGTCAGTTGCTCAAACTGCTTCATCGCATCGGGTATCAGATAATCACCGCTGACGACCGTCAGGTAATCGTTCAGCGTCCCGTCCAGTGAGTCAGCATAAACATCGATGATGCCGACTTTTTGTGGAGGGTAATCATCTATGGCGAGTACCACTTCATAGCGACCGGGCTGCGCATCAATACGATACGCACCAGTATTCGCCCCTACTCGTGCCGTGGTGGTTCTTATTACCGCACTGGTAGTGTTCAGTGCTCTTAGCTGAATGGTGCAACCGGCAATGGGTTGCCCGGCTCCGTCTTTCAGGGTGCCTGAGATGACTGGCATAAGGACTCCATTAAAGAAAAATCTGTAACTGGAAAGCAGGGGTTTTTGAAAGGGCGCTTTTCAGTTTTCAACTGAACAGGCAACGCCATCCGGACTTAACTGTTAGTGATTAAGATACGTACTATCCGGCCTTTGACATCCAGACGACCGTAAAGGCACCAGAACTTATGGTTACCGGCATGCTGGCGGGAAGGTCATATACCTTAATATTAAGATAGGCATTTAAGTTATGGGAGATGGTGGAATGTCCTCCCCCAGTGGTCTCATATGTTCCCGAGACAAATCTGGTCATATTGTGACCGGAGTAAGGCTGATTAATGCCGTTGAACCTGAGCGAGTTATCATCTGTGCTTATTGACCCGTGTTTTCCCCGGCTCTGCCCGTCCACGCTCATGGCAACCAGTTTCATACCAAAAACCTGTGCCGGAATATAAGCACTGTTACCATCCAGAACAAAAGTTTTCGCGATATCCCCCACTATCTGCCCGGCAGACAACACGCCGTCAATCTGGCAGTTGTTAAGAATATGCATATTGCTGAGTGTCCCCGAATACCCGTTGATGTTACCGCTGATATCCGCATTTCTTGCGCTTAACCTGCCATCCTGAGTAAGAGAAAACGTCGGCGGATTACCCCAGCTGGTTATCGTCGGGGCATTAATGACCGTTGCACTGAGGTGCTTTACCAGTGCTTCATTCAGGAAGATTTGCCCGCCCTGTGCCACCAGCATAGGAATGGTATTCCCGTTTGAAGGATCAATAATTGCCGTCCGGTTTGCCGCAAGCAATATCTGGCTGAGCACTTGTCCATCCACATCTTCAATCCCGGCGCCGATCCCTGCCACATAGGGCACACCATTTTTTGTCTTCTGGACCTTCAGCATATACAGGGCGCTCAGGCTGTCGTCCGTTTCCTTCTGCACTTTCTGTATCTGCTGTATCGTGGCACTCTGGTCCTTCAGCGTTTTATTTACGGTCTGTTCAATTTCACTCTTTGTGCCATCGACTGTTTTCTCTATCGTGGCGATATCTTCCTTAAGTTCTGAGTTATCAATCTGCTCCCATAACTCCTGGGCCAGATGCGTCTGGTTTATCTGATGGGCGAAGAACGCCAGATAACCCCCAGCATCCTGGCTGGCTCTACCCGTCGCTTGTACAAACGCCGATTTCCCGACCAGATTCACGCTGCGTACGTAAAAATAGTGATCGTCCAGTGGCTTCAGACCATCTTTTATCCACAGGGTCGATATGCCCAGACGCTGCGCCTTACCCAGCACGTCCTCCGCGTTGCCCAGAGGGACCGGTGAATACCAGAACTCGTACTGCACGCCCGGGTCGTAATACGTCTGGTGGGGCACCACCGTTATCTGAAAATAGCCCGGCGTCAGCTCAATGGTGGCTGGCGCCTCCGGAGCCTGTATTCTGAACGTCACCGATGAGGGCTCTCCCTGTTGCCCGAAGCCATTCATGGCCCTGACCGTCAGGGTGTAACTTCCCCTCGACAGTTTATGGAATGCATATTCCGTTTCGCTGGTTGTGGAGGAACTGACCAGGCGAACGGGATCTCCCTCGTCCCCGCTGCCGGTAGTCAGCCTGACAATAAACCGCCCCCCCTTCAGCACCCTGGGCGTATCCCAGTGTGCTTTTGCCTGGTACTGCTCCTCTTCAGCCTCAGTATCTACAGTAAGATGAAGTACTGCAGGTGGGATCACGCCATTCTGAGTGCCAGACTGCGGATCAAAGTGGGCCCCGTTGTCCACGATGGCCTCTTTTTCGGGCGCGTGCTGAACAGCAGTAATCGCAAAGGTTCCGTCGCCGTTCTCTTTTATCCGTACGCAGCGAAACAGGCGCTGGCGCAGTGATGGCAGCTTTAGCCCCCACACGCTGTATCCGGTTATCCCCTCCGGCAGTGCGCTCACCTTCAACTGGTCCGGTGCGGGCTGCGCCGTGATATTCACGCTGACCGGCTTTCCATCCGCCCCGATAAGGTTCAGCGCGGCGGTCCCGCTGCCGGGAAGTTCCAGCGCCCGATCGAGAGTCAGGGTATGGCTGGCCTCATCCACACGGAGCACCCGTCCGCCGATAGTGGCCACAGCATAGTCGTTATCACAAATCTCAATGATATCGCCCGGGGTGTGGCGCAGCCCCTGCGCACCGACGGAGAAGTCCACCGTCTGGGTTTCCAGTTGCTCAGTTTTAATCACCCACAGCCCCGCCCGGTGCGCCTGTCCCCGACTGGCACAGCCGAAGGCGTCCATTTTCAGCAGATTACGCCCGTCACGGACGATGGCCGCATGGTCCTCCACCAGCACCGTTGACGTCTTCCAGCCATTCTGCGGGTCGGTATAACGCACTTCAGCCGCATTGTGCCTGTCCTTGCGGGCGCTGTATCCGTAGCGAAACTGCACACCCTGCGCATCCGTCACCGCGTTACTGTTGGTATAGGTCCAGACTTTGTCAGACGGCCTGTCCTGTACAAACGTCATACGCTGCCCGTTCCAGACCGGCATGCAGCGCATCGCCGAACAGAAATCTGCCAGGACATCGTAAGCCTTACGCTGCGTGGACAGATACGCATTGAAAGTCATCCGGGGTTCGGTACCGCCAAAGCCGTCAGGTATCATCTGATCACAGTACTGCGCAATGGCATACAACGCCCATTTATCAACTTCCGCCACGCCGATGCTGTTGCCCAGACCGTAACGGGGGTGGGTCAGCATATCCAGCAGACACCAGGCAGGGTTGTTCGTCCAGGACGGTTTAAAGGTGCCGTCCCACAGGCCGGTATAGGTCCTGGTTGCGGGGTCGTAGTTTGACGGGACCAGTACAATGCGCCCGTGAATATGGTAATTCACGGTAACCTGCTGGCTGCCGAACTGCTCCGCATCGACCTGAAGCCCCACCACCGCCGTGTTGGGATACGTCTGCTTCAGGTCAATGATTTCGGTAAATGAGGACCAGACGGACTTATTCTGCAACTGGTCAGAGGTACTGTCCGGCGTCACGCGCACCATACGCACGTTAAACGGCCGCGGCGGCAGGTTATCCAGCACGACGGAGGCCAGAAACTGTGACGTGGTTTTGCCGTGGATATGTATGTCTTTTTCAGTAACCCAGCTGCTGCCGCGCTGAATCTGTATCTGTACGTTGAGCGTAGTCTCTTCCCGGTCTCCGTCATTGTTACTGGCCTGAAGAAACGGCGTTCCGAAGGTGATGCGCAGGCGATCAATCTCCTTTGACACAATGGTGCGGGTAACGGGGTTATCATTTTTCACCTCCACGCCCAGCAGGGTTTCCGCACCGGACTCCTCAAACCCTTCCAGCGGCGTCTGTTCATTTTCCCCGACGCGGTAAACCACCGTCACCCCGTGAACGTTGTAGCTGCCGTCGGCGTTCACCAGCGGTGTGTTATTGACGAAAATACTCTGCAGGCCGTTCACCGGCCCCTGAACCGGTCCTTCCGTGATGGCGTCGATCAAATTCAGTTGCTGCGTGGACTTCAGGCTGTCCGGAGCCTCATAAGGCGTGTGCCCCTTGCCGCCGCCTTTACTCATTGTCGTTACTCCATAAAGAAAAAAACCGCCGTTCGGCAGTCAGGATTAACAGATTTTTGTCAGCGTACGGTGACGCGGGGCATCGTTATCCCCTGCGCAGCCAGGCGGGCATTTTCTTTATCTTCCCGTTTACCCATCATGCCCCCAATATTCCTTTCCTGCTTCCGTAGTTAACGACCTTATCCGGAGAACTCTCATCCCGGGTACTCAGCTCCTGTGAAATTCGCCGGGAACCAGTCATCACTTCGCCATAGGCCACCGGCAACGGATTCCCCTGGGCTATCATGTTGTCCAGTGAGGAAAAATACGTGTTCTGCTTTCCGTTGTCGGCGTGAGACATTTGCGGGGCTTTGGGCTGTGGTGCCAGCATCTGCGCCACGCCACCCAGTACCATGCTGGCTCCGGCTGTAAATAATCCTGTAGAGAGTGCTCCCCACGCAGCCATTGATGCCCCCCCGGTCCAGAAAGCAGCCGCTATCGCCACCGCCCCCAGCACAACCTGAAACACACCGCCTGACTTTGCCCCCTCTGCCCGCGGCACAATATGGATAACCGCTCCCGAAGATAACGGTTCATGAAGCCGGGCCGTCACGTCATCTTCAGAAACATCCCGCCCGGAAATTCTGACCTGATACCAGCCTTCCGCCATCCCCGGCCTTAAGCCGGGTATCTGCACAATCAGCGCCTGCAGCCCTTCCGCCGCCGTTTTTACACTAAGGTTGACCCGCTTTCCAAATCGTTGCAAATCCCCGTAAAGGCAGAAGGTTGCCATTGACGGTGTCGCCATATTGAGTGCGTTCGTCGCTGCCATTTATCGTTATACCTCTCGCGTTTACTCAGTTGATCAGGAACGTGGTGCAGTAATTCACCGTTGCCGCAGTAAATCGCCGCATGATTGGCGGTCGATGAACCAAAGCAGCAAATCAGTACATCCCCGGGCTGCGCCTTATCCGCAGTAACGGGGTAAAAACCGTTTGCATCAAGATTATCCAGATACAGGTTTTTGCCCGCCGCCCACCAGTCATCCTCCCGGTGGAAATCCGGCAGATTAATACCGGCCAGATGGTACGCATCACGAAACAGCGTGTAGCAGTCCGTCACGCCGTGTTCAAACCAACGTCCGGTGAGTAGCGGTACACAGCGGAATTTATGGAGCTGGCCATCACAGACCAGCCACCACGGCAACGCCGTCTGCATCTGTAGCGTACGATCAACGCAGCTAAGGTATGGCTCCCCGTCAGGATGGCTATGAACCAGCGCGATGACCTCCCCCAGAAATGTCGCCCGGATATAATCTTCAGGCGACATGCGAAAGTACATGGCTGGCTCAAGGGAAGTGTTTTTACAGGGGAGGTAAATCGTGTCGAACGCTGTTTTAACCACGTACCCGCAGGATTCCGCGGGGGCGCACCGCTGCGCGTGCGCAATAATGTCATCATCCGGCATAGCGCACCTTTTACCTATGACAGTTTGTTGATGGAAATGAAGCCGCCGAAACGCCCCTCGTTACCGCGAATTTTACACGCCTGCATGCACTTGCTGCACCGATCCCTGGCAGGGTCACTCGTGGGTTTATCAAACTCATCGGCAACCGGCCCCCCGGTGTAGCCACAGTTTTCATCCCGGTATCCCCACGGACACGTATCCGCCAGCATGATACGGGCAGGAAATACCGCGCCGTCGGTCTCAGTGGGGGTGGCGAGCACAAACGTGGCCGTCGTTGAAGTCAGCTGTGACAGCTGTTCCACCACGTAGCGGGAAACAATTTCCTGCTCCGGATCGGCGTCAGGATTGCCGTATACAAAATTCACCGCATCGAGAAACTTCGCATACACCTGGCGGCGGACCACCCGCGCCCCTGTGAGGCCCTGTAAATCTTCCGCCATCCCGGTGACCAGGCCAAACAGATTTGATACCACCAGACTGACCCGGGGCGACGGCCCCTGACCGTTCATCTCAAAGTCCTGCGCCTGAATCGGATACGGTTGATATTCACGTTTTTGCCAGACTACCGCGGTTCCTTTTTCATTCGGCTCAGAACAAAAAAAATACCTGTCGCCGCCGATCAGGGTCAAATCAAACTCCCACAGCTCCACGCGGGCAGACTGCTCCGTCTTTGTGGTCTCGTTCAGGGTGCTTTGTGGTATGTCCTGCATACCCCTCCTTTATTAACAACAGAATAAAAAAGGGCACCTGATAGTGCCCAAAAAATTCATAATAATAATTAACATGAAAGTTAAGGCACCTTTAAAGTGCCTCAGCAGTAAAACAGACAGAGTGAGGGTTATCGATTCTGCCTGTTCCAGTTATCAGTTCTGTCAGAACTGATAAACCAGACCTGTAGCCACAATGTTGTCTGTATTCAGACCTGCCGGATTATCGTTTTTAAGCAGATTTATTTTGTAGTCAACATAGGCGGACATATTTTTGTTGAAATCGAAGTTCATTCCAATATCCGTGTATTTCACTAAATCAGCATCCCCCACTGAGGTATCATGAGCACGCGACTGGAGGTATGCCAGTGATGGACGCAGACCATTATCAAACTGATACTGAGCAACAACTTCCCAGTTATCGGTTTTGTTGGCGAAGCCGGAGTAATTATCACCATCAACAACCGTCATATTACGGGTCTGCGTATAGTTTGCCGCCAGATATACATTGTTTGCATCATATTTAAGGCCAGCAGTCCAGGCTTCAGCTTTATTACCATTTCCATCAAGTTTTTGCTCAGTCGTCCGGTTTGAATTACTGTAAGCTGCCCCGGCACCAAATCCCTCACCGAAGTCATAAGTCAGAGACATACCAAAACCATCGCCGTTTTGTCCAAATAACCCACGTGCATTATTTGACAACGGAATAGCGCCTGGCTCTCCACAGGTAAACTCAGTACCACAACCGTCATTCTTACCCTGATACTGCAGGGCCAGGTTCAGTCCATCAACTAACCCGAAGAATCCATGATTACGGTAAGTGGCCAGATTACTGGCACGCCCCGTCATAAAGTTATCAGAGTTTTCATAGGAATCATTACCAAACTCAGGCAGCATATCGGTCCAGCCACCAATATCATACAGTACGCCGTAATTACGTCCGTAATCGAAAGAACCGACATTGCCAAACGAAAGACCGGCAAAAGCAAGACGTGTATAACTCCGAGGGGAGTCAGTCATGTCTTTATAGTCTTCCGTGCGGTTGGTATTAAACTGATACTCCCACTGACCATAACCGATAAGACTATCGTTAATTTGCGTTTCACCTTTGAAACCCATGCGAACGTATGAATAATCCCCATCTTTTGAACTGTTACTGGAAAAATAATGCAAACCATCAACTTTTCCATATAAATCCAGTTTATTTCCGTCTTTATTATAAATTTCTGCAGCATTTGCGGCACCCGCGGCTATAACCGCAGGCATTACCATTGATAAAATCACCACTACTTTTTTCATTTTATTTCCCTCATTAAAAGAACTATCCACGGAAAATATTGTCTGTGTGGATAAGCGGGGACGCTATCACTTGCAGATGTTAAGTTTTAAACTATTTCCTGCAAAAAAAATGAAACAATTTATTACGAGCCAGTATATTTAAAGCGACACCATCTCTCTATCCCCCACTCATTGAAGCCCGTTAAATCACGACCTGCTCAAACATTGCTGTAAACTCCGTCTTTAGCAGCCCGGGTCCGGCACTCCACTTCCGGCACACAACCCGGATTTGTCGCCATTCATACGGCGGCGTCCATAAAAACGATTTCACGCCGCCGTGCCAGGATAAAAACGCCTCCACCTGCAGCGCATCCTCCCGGCTGACGCGTACGGTCACGTTATATTTTTTAAGGTTGTTGTTCAGCCCCGCCGGGCGTCGCTGTTCGTAACCGTCCCCGAACTTCACGACAGCCACGGCAGGCTCTGAATCCACCTGCATTCCCGGCCTGATTTTCCAGTGAAACACTCGCATTAACGGTACGCTCCGCTTAACCGACCACCATCCCGCCCTTGCTGTTGCAGGAAATCAGCGGCCGCTTTTTTACCCACGTCATACACAGCCTTCAGAGCCTGAGGCCCAATCTGGCCGTTCGTCCCGTCATTCTGGATAACGATATGATACCGGGGGGCAAACGCAGCAACGCCACCACCACCGCCCGCCGCCACAACGCCAAGTTTACCATCAGCACCACGACGTAAAGGCAGGATGGCCTCCGGGCCGGCTTCTCCCATCACCCCGGCTCCTTTTGCAAAAGCAAAAAATGTCGGACGGTTAACGATGCTGCCACTGTGGCGGCTCAAATCGGCGGAGCGATAAACGTCTCCGGCGGCGTTAAAGCTGAAGCCCGCACCGTAACTCTGCAGGGCATTTGCACCTGCTCCCGCCGCACCGGCCCCGCCCCCCATGGCACTCATCCCCCAGTTCATCAGCGCACCGAGCGCTTTTGATGCGACAATGCGCGCCTCCATTTTTGCAAGGTCTGTCAGGATGGAAACCGTCAGGCTCCTGAAATCCCCCTTCCCGGTCGCGACAAAATTGCCAATGGCCCCGGCCATACCGTTAAACGCATTCGTAAAAACACCTTCCGTCATCCCGGCCACGTTGCTTCCCTGCGTCAGAAAATTACCCAGCGCCCGCGATGCCCCCAGTGTCCAGTCCCCGCTCGAAGCATCTACTTTTGCGTTGTAATCAGCCCATTCTGCAAGGCGACGATCAAGGCTGGTCTTAAGCTCCTGTTCAGCCTGACGGTACTCTTCTGAATCGAGCGTGCCTTTTGCCCGGCTGTCGCGTTTAAGTTGCTCCAGTTGATCCTGATAGTGCTGCTGGATTTTCAGTTGTTCCTCGTAACGCCCGCGCTGCTGCTCGCCCATTCCCATTGTGGCAAGCGCCATAGCGTGCTGCTGCCTTACCTTCACTTCCTCTTCTGCCATCTGGCTGGTTAATGTGAGCGTTTTTTTCTTCAGTTCGTTCAGCGCGTTCTGGCGCTGCAAATCCTGCTGTTTTATGTCCAGTCCACGCAACGCCTGCTCTATTTCATCTTTGTGGACCAGTAAACTTTTTTCGTCTGCCGTCAGTTTTTTACCTGACAGGGAGGCGACACGCTGCTGAAACGACAAAAGCTGCTTGTGCGCCTCCGTCATTTTTTCCGTGGCGGACAGTTTTGCGGCGGCAATCTGCCCTTCCGTCTGCGCCTGTTGCTGGCTGTACTGCAGAAGCAGCCGGCTGGCTTCGGCGTTGTGATAAGCGGGTGTTTTTTTTGTCTGACGTGCCAGAGTCTTTTTATGGCGGTCGTTTTCGCGCTCAAGGGCGGCATGACGCCTTGACGCATCGGCATACTGCATGCCACTGATACGGTTAACTTCCCGGGTATGGCGCATGGCCTCCGTTTCGTTTTCCCGGTCGAGCGCCGCGTTCTGCTCGTTTCTGCGCTTCTGCGTTTCCTGGTAATTCCGCTCAGCCTGGTCTTTTGCAGACTGAAGGTCGTTGTGGAACCTCTCCTCCTGCAGGCGCTTCAGCTCATCCCGGTCCTGCTGGCTGACAGGGATAAACGCCTTACCGGCCTGCGTACCACCATTGCTGATTTTTTTTTGCAGTGCCGCGATTTTTACATCAAGCGTATCTTCACGACCAATGTCCAGCATCCTGTCCCAGGCCCATTTCGCTGCATTGCCGAGGCTGTTCCATGCTTTTTCAACCCAGCCAAGATTGTCGTGGACATCTGTCATGCGCTTATTCATTTCTTCCGAATAAGCAGACATGGCGATTTTCGCGGCGTCAGACATTCGTCCCTGCTCACCGAGTACCCTGATTTGTTCAAGGTAGGTGGCGGTCAGAAAATGCAGGGTTCTGTCCAGCTCTTTCGTCGCATTAACCGGATCGTCCTGCAGGCGTTTAAACTGGCGGACGGTTTCATCCACAGACTGTCCCACAACCTCCTGCATTCTGGCCGCCGTGCGGGAGACCATTTCGACGGCGGTCCCGGTAAACGCGCCACTCCCCGTTACCTGCGCCAGCACGCCGGCAGCGGCATGCTGCGTCACCCCATTCCCGGCAAGGGCTCCCGACATATCCTTCAACTGGTCAGCGGTTTTCCCCGCATAACTTCCGGTGAGAATAAGCTGTTTGTTAAACTCCACGGCCTCCCGGGACCCGGTATACCAGGCTTTACCCAGACCGTAGACCGCTGCCGCAACGCCCCCAACCATACCGCCCACGGCCAGTCCTTTCGGCGTCATCAGCGCATCGATCCACCCCGCCCGGTTGGCAAGCGTAATACCAGAGCCGCGCAGTGCCCCGAAATTACCCCGGGCCAGCTCACCAACCAGGAGCCCCAACTCGCGACGGGCACCCGCGCTTTTCAGGCTCAGCTCATGGGTGGATTTGGCCGCCGCCTCCATCTTGCGGATATACACATCAGCCGCGTTACTGACGCCCAGTTCTGCGGCTTTCGTCCGCAAAAGTTCAGTTGTGGAAAGCTTCTGGCTGGTCACCTGCTCTTTCAGACTACTGAGGAACAGGGCTTTTTTCCTCGTGGCCAGCTCCTGGGCGTCGGCGAGTTCGCGAGTTTTTGCAGCGGCCTCCGAGACCAGCGCCAGATAATCGCCCTGCGAAATATCACCGCGTCCTTTAGCCTGGCGGATTTGCGTCTGTATACGCTGCAGCTTTTGCAGACCGTTCTCCAGGGATTTAACGCTTTCAATCTGACGGTAAAAGGCCGCACTCGCCTGGTCCTGGGCTGCCGCTACCGCGGCGGCCTGCGACTGCTCTTCCTGCATTCTCTGGCTCAGTGCCGTAATATGTCGCTGTGTCATATCGACACGCTGAGCCACCTGGTCATAACCCTGCGCCGCCATGACCATCGCCTGTTTCTGGCGCGTGCCGGCATCAGACGCGGCGATACTCCCGTCCACATATGCACGACCCTGTTTTTTCAGGGCCTCAATGAGATTTTTTTGCCGCTGTGTGACGATGTCGGTTTTACCCGAGACCTCATCCAGCAGTTTTTTCACACGAGGCACTTCATTCTTAAAGTCTGCGGCATCGACACTTAAATCAATGACCAGGTTCGCTATCTGGTCCATAACGGACACCTCCGGTTATGCCCTCACCCAGGCGCATCAGTTCATCATCAGTTTTTTCGGGGACAGGCTCAGAGGCACTTAACAGACGAAAATCGTCCGCATCCTGCACTGCACCCGTCACCAACCCGGTCACCAGCGCTTTCAGCGTCGCAAACTCCGCATCAAGCAGGGCATCACTGAAACTGTTTTCAGTAAAATGTGCGGCCCACTCCCCCAGCTCTGACGCACTCATTTCTGACAGCATCCACCGCCAGTCGGGACGGCGGAATTCCCGCGCCAGTTGCATCACAAATGCAAGTTCCCGGGTCAGGGCTTTTCCGGTGTCAGCACTTCCTGCTCAGAAGTGACTTCATCCTCACCGGCATCATCCGCAACAGGGACCACCATGCCGCTGAGCATCAGAACCATATCCGCACCCAGCCCCAGCGCATCATAAGACCACTGCACCCGGACCGCGTCATATAATGGATGGGCATCCTCTTCCTTTTTGCTTTCGCACAATGAACGGGACACCAGCCAGGCATTGATATCCACGCCCATCTGCATAAACGCGGCCTGCCGCTCCTGTTCCGACAGGGTTTCAGGCAGAGCATCATATTCCGCGGTTCGCTGCCGGATAAACATCAGGTAGTCCACCCGCTGCAGGGCAGACAGCTCGCTGAGCACGGCGGAATGATCGCCGTAAGTAAAGGTATCGGTTTTCAGAAACATGATTTTTTCCCGTAAAGCCCCGGAACCGGGGCAGGAATAAGAAAATTAAGGGGCAGTGACCGTGACCGAAGCCACGGCGACCAGACTGCCGTCAGTGCTGATCCCGACGACAGTCACGCTGCCCGCCTTCACCCCTTTGACTGTGGCCACGTTGTCCTTTTGCGTGACGGTGGCAGTCAGCGGATCCGAGGTGGCGATACGCATGGATTTGTCCGTGGCATCATCCGGTTTGAGGGTAAAGGTCAGCGTGGTGGTGGCCCCGACAGCAACCGACGCATTTAACGGCGCCACGGTCACCCCGGAAACGCTTACCACGCCCGGGACGTCTTCCTCTGCCAGGACCGGGCGCCCCACTCCGCTGATTTTCACGGTGCGCGTCATCACTTCTTTGGCAGTAATGGTTTTACCAAGTGAACTCAGCCAGCCGCGAAAGATATCGACGGTGCCGTTGGGGTATTTGATGCGAAAGGCACGGACCTCGCCGGAGTCAAACAGCTCCACCAGCGTCTTCTGTCCGGGTTCGCCTGGTTTCCAGGCCAGTGTGGCCGTGGTGTCACCGACACTTTTCTGCCCCTGCGTGGTACTTTTCCAGCCGGCATCTTCATCATCAAGATAATCATCATCTTCCGCATCGGCAGTCATTTCACCCGGCTGCAGATCTTTGATACCCGCCAGACGCTGCCAGTCATCATCGGCCAGCGGATTGTGAAACGCGTCTCCGTGCCCGATATACATCCAGAACGTGGTTCCGGCCCCTTTGGTTTTTGCCAGTGGATTGGGTGCTTTCATAAAAATTTCCTCAGTGGGTGTAGGTGATCCGGTACGTGATTTCCGCCATGCCCCACGTTGCCATTTCACTGTCCCGCTGGTAGTCATAACCCAGCGGCGTCATCGTATCGATAAGGCTTTCCAGCCCGCTGACCGCCTCAAGTGCAGGATAGATTTTCTCCTCCATCCACGTATCAAGCTCCGCATCCGGTGCCTGCGCTTTCAGAAATACCGCCACATGGAGAACGGCCTGCCAGTCATCCTCATCAGTCATGACGCCGGTATACTGGGCATCAGTCAGCCATATGGCCATCGCGGGGAGGTCTTCAGGCTCAATAAAGGCCGGCAGGCCATCGAACAGGGTGACCGCAGTCCCGGACAGCGCATCGAGTTTTGCCAGAACCGCCTGGCGGATTTGGGTGTGTTTGTTCATCGGGTCAGATACAGCCTCAGTTGTTGTTTCAGCGCATACGCCAGTTGTTTAGGCATCTCCTGCTCCAGCATGCGTTTTTTCTCTGTTTCAAACGCCTGCGTCAGCGGGGTGACCAGCGGGATTTTGACGACATCAATCGGGTAGCGGTTTTTGCCGTTCACGCGTCGCATGACATGCCAGCGACCGTTCGCCAGTTGCTGAATAAAGGCGTCCCGGAACAGATACGGACCGATTTTCAGTACGCTGCCACGACGCAGGAGCTTTCCGCCGCGCCGGGACAGCCTGACCTGTGCACTACCCAGTTTGATGGCGGGCAGATTGCCGCGGTTAACACGGATACGGGCATAGTTTTTTCCCGTTGCGCTCGCTTTCCAGAGTCTGACGCGCTGTTTCACCAGCCGGAAAGGGATCCCTTTTTTCTGGTTATCGCCCGCCAAAGCCTCTTTCGCCACACGGTTCGTGGCGGCGGACACCGCCGAGGCCGCCACGCGGTTGACTGCCCAGGCGCACGCCTGAGGCACCATACGCGTGTCCAGACTGTTCAGGTTACGAATGGCATTTTCCAGCCCCTTCAGAGACATGATTTACTCCAGTGAAATCTGGTACTTTCCGTTGACGCGCTGCCATCGGGTGACGGTAAAATCCTGTCCCCGCCAGAGTACGGCCTGCTTTCTGGCGGGCCTGTACTGCGGGCTGAACACAATCAGGTGTGTCCCTTCCCCGGAAAGCGCACCCAGCTCTGCCAGAAACGTGGCCTCCGCAGCGACATACTCCGTCCCGTCAATCAGGACAGGCCGCCCGAAACGGGCAGCCGTCACCTCGTCCATCCGGGTGCTCAGGCGGTCAAAGGGGTCAGCCATTGAGCCGTACCGGCACAACCTCATCCCCTTTTGCCGCCGGCGCCCAGGCCACGCCCACCAGCGGCAGTCCGCCCGTCGCATCCAGCTGCACCTTCCCGTCTTTCAGATACACTTTTTTCCCCGCCGCCATCACGTCGGTGGCCAGTTTGGGGACCAGGAAAACGCCGTGGGCAATGCCGTCTCCGGTGGCGCCTGCCGCAATATCGGTGACAGCGACGACGAACACATCGCCGGCCTGTACCAGATCGCCACTCTTTACTGCAGCGGTTGCCGTAATGGCGAGCGTGGTGCCCGCCTGTACGTAATTCTTTGCCATAATGATTTTCTCCGTTCCGATCACGAATGACCGGATTTCAGGCGTAAAAAAAGCCCTGACGGGCCATTCGGATAGTTATTTTTGGTGGTTACGCGGAGCATTTCACCAGACCGCGGTGATCGACCGGGGCCACCCCGGCATCGATGCGCACTTTGGTGGTCACGCCGTCGACGCTGAAACCGTCCTGCTGATCGATATACGGCGTGTCCACGCCATTGAGATAGGCCACTTCAATCGTGTCAGTGCCTTTGGCAGCAGCCAGATAAAAAGTGGACTGGCTGTTATCATCCAGGCGCGGCTCGGCAATGACGGTCGCAAAATCTTTCACCGGGTTAATAATACCTGCGTTGATGTCTGCTCCTTTCACGCTCGCGGACTTGATCACCTGATTGGTGACGGACTCCAGCGCCGTCGGCACCAGCACGAACGCCGGGCGAATATTCAGGTGACGCTCGCCTTCTTTCTGGGTGCGCATCAGCTGGCGGGCTTTATCCAGCGAGGCCACATCCATCAGCGCCCCTTCCAGCACGTTCGCGTGTTTCGCCTTATCGAACAGGTTCACGTTGTCCGTGGACATTTTCGGGTTGGCGGTCAGGATGGCATAAACCAGATCGGCAATGGTGGACTTCGCCGCCCGCCCCAGCTTCATCGGGACATCGGTCAGCATGTTCAGATCGTCGTTAATGATGGCCTGACGGGTGATACTGAACAGTTCGCCGTAGGTTGCCAGGGCAATGGTGGCCTGTTTGTCCCCGGTGGTGACGTACTTATATTCCGCCCCTTCGCGCACCTGACGCAGGGCATTAAAGCCTCCCATGCCCACACGGTGTGCCGTTTTAAAGTCAGAAAGCTGGCCCTTGCGGGTCCACTGTTCGTAGGTTTCCGGGGCTTCTTCCCAGCCCTGCAGAATGGCCTTGTTCGCCACGTCCAGCAGAATGTTGCCAAAATCTGAGGTGCTGTGCGTGAACGCCATCCCGACCATCTGCATCGGATTGAGTGTCGAGACACCCACGCCCCGTTCGGTCAGTGACATACGCGCCAGTTCCCGCATGGTCATGGCGTTATACGGGTTATCCGCCTGGCTGTTTTCAAATCCGGCCCGCGCCATCAGGGAAGCGCGGATGCCATCCCCGGCAAAGTTACCGTTGCCCGCATAAATATGGGAGAGCATCGGGTTTTGTGTGTTCTGCGTCCCGCCCAGCGTATTGGTGGGGGTCACTCCCCGGCCCAGCGCCTCCAGCAGTTTGTCTTTGGCCGCATCCACATTGCAGTCCACATCCGCAATGCACTGCGCCATCAGCTCGCCGTGACGGCTGCCGAACATACCAAACACATTCTGGATCCCGCTGATACGCTGGCGCTGCTCTTCCTGAAAACGGGCGCGCAGGGTGATTTCATCCGTCCCCTGCGTGGTGGTAACAGGCGGGGTTGACGGTGTGATGACCGCCACCGGCGGCGCAGTCACGATGGCCTGCGGCTCCGGCTGAGTCAGTGTCCCGGCGTTGCCCTGGGGGGCAATAATCATGTTTTTGATGTCCTGTGGCATATGTTGAAATTCCTCAAGTCGTTTTGAATGCAGCTGAGCCATTGCCCGGACGGGCTGGATCACTTTGTCGGCAAAGCCTTCCCGGACACACTCAGCCCCACTCATCCAGGTCTCACTGGCGAGCATTGCGGCGATATCGTCCGGTGATTTCCCTGTTTTTTCGGCATAAATAGGGATGATGACGCTTTCCATCTTGTCGAGCAGATCGGCATACTCACGGATATCAGAGGATTCACCGCCTGCAATACCGCGTGGGCGGTGGATCATCATCATCGCGTTTTCAGGCATGATGACGGGTTCGCCCACCATCGCGATAACCGACGCCATCGAACAGGCCACACCGTCCACATACACCACTTTTCTGGCCGGGTGATTTTTCAGCAGATTGTAGATGGCCAGCCCGTCGAAAATACTGCCGCCAGGCGAGTGGATATGCAGATTGATTTGCGTGATGCTCCCCAGCGCCACCAGTTCTTCGGCAAACCAGTGCGCCGAAATCCCCCAGCCGCCAATTTCATCATAAATACTGATATCGGCAGCGTTATCCGCCGCTGCGCGGATGGTGTACCAGGATTCAGCGCCGCTTTCGTTCTTCCCGCGCGCGGCTGCCATCGCCCTGGGTGGACTTTTCAGGGTCCTTTTTTTCCTCTTTAACATCGGATTGCTCTCCGGTTTCATGCGCCGGATCGGTATCAAACACCAGCCCCAGCTTACGGTTTTCATCAATTTCCGCCTTGCGGCGGCGTTTCACTTCGGCAGGTGCACCCCCTCTGGCTCTCACCCAGTCACTTTCTGTTGCGGCCCCGCCACGGATCAACACCCGCCAGGCGTTTGCCTCTTTGACCGGATCAATCCACGGCATGACCGGCCCGGAATACACCGCATTAAATAACGAGGACATATCCGTGCCGGCAGGCACCTCAATGGCACGGGAAGCCACCGCGGCTGCCAGCCAGCGCCGGTAGAGAGGACGGGTAAAGGCAGCAATAAAGCTGTCCTGGAGAATGCTGTACCCTTCCTGTGCCTCCACCAGCTCCTGCCGCTGGGCGCTGTAGGTGCCGTCATAATTTCTGGCGATGGAAGAGAAGCTGCCGCGCAGTCCGGCGGCCACGGCCCGGAGCTGTCCCATGCGAAAGGATTCCAGACCAGCGTTCGGTCGGTCCGACTTGATCATCCCGATATCCTCCCCGGGATTCAGACCGTCAAACAACATCCCGGGCTGGATTTGCGTCTCTTTACGTTTCTCCGGCGCCACATAGCCGTCAGTACCGACATCCTGCTTTTTGATGAACATGCCGAGAGACGCGGCAATCCGCGCCGCAATACGCTCGCTGTCCTCGTACTCTTTCAGGTCCATCAGACGAATGATGACTGAAGCAAGAAGAGAAGCGCCACGCGCCTGATTAAGACGCCGGGTAAAACGCAGGTGCAGCATATTTTCCGCAGTCACCTCTTTAACGGCGACCGCCGTAGCGCCCACACCCGGCCATGACTCGCAGACCAGATATTTCACCGGACGCCGCCACGCGTTGAAGTAAATCCCCTGTACCAGGTTGCTGCTGTTGTCGGTCTTCTCCAGCGGGATATAGTCCGGCTCCAGCGCCTCAAGCCAGAAGGGCACCCCCGCCACAGGAGACAGCCCGCTGATTTTTCCGGTCAGTATCTGAGTGAACACCTCCCCGTCACGCAGCCAGGTGCGCAGCATCAGCCTTTCCAGTACAGGACGGGTGTATTGCCCGGTCACATCCGGCGAAACAGACCATTCCGCCCAGCAGCGGCGGATTTTTTCTGCCAGCACGCTGTCCAGCGTGCCCGCTCCCGTCAGGGGTTGTGGCTCCACGATGATCCCTTTCGCGCCGATGATGCGCTCTTCCATCTTGTCCAGGGCGCCGATTACCAGGTCGTGATTGTTGTCAAACCAGCGGGCCTGCTCCCGCAGCGACTTCCCGGCCAGCTGGATTAACTGATCCGCGCTGCGATTTTCACGATTAACTTTGTGGGTACGCGTGGGAATTGCGGCTTCATACATCTCCAGAGAGGTGATAGTCATCCTTGCACGCAGGCGTGACGCACCCCACCCCGGAGCCAGCGCGCCAATCGCTTTATCGAGAAAATTCATGTGAACCTCGCCAGTGAATGGAGTTGTCGATCGCAGTCCATCAGCCGCAGACGATCCTCTATCTCCTTACGCCCCCGGCGAATATCCCCCAGGCTCTCCATCGTCATTGACTGTCCGTTCAGGGTGATGGATTTCCCCTGAAGTACGGCAAGCTCCGCGTCAAAATAAGCCTGCTGAAGTTGCAGTAACTGTTCCCGGGTCATAACCAGCCTCCGCCGGACACGCCGCCAAACGGCACTGCCGGGTTGTGTTGTTCTGTCATTTCGTGATTTTCACTCTCATTCGTCACAGGTTCAGGGTCGACTGCTGCTGATATGTTGCGGCTGGATTGCACAGGCTCAGGCAATCGCGCCCAGGGCGGCGGATTATCCCAGTTGATACGCTCATAGCCGCGGATCATCACCAGGGCATGGGCATAGCAGAGTAAATCCAGCGCCTCGTTTGCGCCCTTACCGGGTTTTGTCCACTTGCCGTCCATGCCGCGCTCTTCGTAGGTCAGTTCTTCAAAAAACCAGTCCCCCAGCCAGTCAGGAATATGCACGTAATTTGCCCCCGGCTCTTTACGGTCGAGTGCGGAGGCTATCCGGTCCTTAAGGGCATTGGTCTGCAGGAGATACAGGGGGACTTCGCCGCAGGCGCGGGCCTGTCGGTCACTGCGCCCGGTATTGTTGGGATAGCTTTTGGAGAATATTTTTGACCGCGCGGCACTGTCCCCCTTAAAGAGATACACCCGACCGGCGAGCCCTTCCCGCCGGCAGTGGCGCCAGAACGCATACGCGTTATCCGTGACGCCATCCTCCCCGCCGGAGTCCACCCCCATGCATAACACGCCCATCTCCTGCTCAGGATCCCCGACCAGAGACCAGGCCCTTTCCAGGACATCTGTAATCAGTAAATGCCAGTCTTCCGGATATGCGCCGGGGTTTATCTGCAGGGCCTCACCGCTCTCATCACAGCGCAGTGACCGGGTGATATTGAAACGGTCCACAATCCAGCGCTCACCATGACTGCCATAGCCGACCACCTGCACGACGAAACGGCGCTTTTTACCGCCCTGAACGTCAACAGTAGCGACAAGGAAACGGACACCGTCGGGAACCCGCCGCAGGGGAAGTTTTTCTGCCCGGGCTATCAGCGTTTCGGCTTTACGTTGATCGAGGGACAGGCGCGGGAGGTAAGGCAGTCCCCAGTCCGTATTGATAACGGCCTTCAGCGTTTCTTCGCTGCCGGTACGCTCATACTCCTCTTCTGCTGTCAGCAGCTTATAGACCAGTTGCTGCCACGTCTGATACGCCGCGGCGGGTCCCTCCATCCAGAAACTGGCGATACGTGAGCGTCGTGCCTCCCCGCTAATCTCGCCATCTTTACTGATGAACTGCCCCTCTTTCAGCCAGACACCGCGGTTATTCAGTTCGCGTTTCTGTTCTGGCTGAATGAATGCCAGACAATGCGGGCACTGAATGCGCGCGGCCTCGCTGGCGGCCATCAGGTCCGGGTTATCCCGGTAGCCCACCATGTTTTCCATCGAGGGCTGGAACCAGTCGCCGCAGTGTGGACAGGGCCAGTACCACCGTCGGCGGTCACCGCGGTTATATAAAGAAAGAATGCCTGTCGTGGGCGGGGCCTCGTGTGGTGAGGAACACCGCCATTTCACATCGGTGATTTCGCGACCGGGCGAACTCTCTGCCAGCGTCATCCCCGCTGACATAAAGGTGGTGGTACGTTTGGATGCCAGGGAAAAACCATCGCCCTCGCCATCGATATCTTCGGGAAAACGATCGTAGTCGGTCAGCGCCACCCGCTTGTAATCTGACGAAGAAAAGACGGTTATGGACGGCCAGCCGATTTTCAGGAATGAACCATCACGAAACATTTTGTCGTGGACATTGTTATCGTTTCTCGTCGGGCTGAGTCGTTTTCTGACTTCCGGACTGTGGCGAAATGTACGCGCCAGACGGGTTTTGGAGTGCTCGCGTGCCTTGGTTTCGGTCATCTGGACCACCAGCATATCCGCCGGATCGCAGACAATGCCGTACACGATCCACCCGTCAATCAGCCCGAGGGTTTTACCTGTTCGCGCAGGCCCGGCGAAAATGACAGCGTCATACTCTCTCTTTGCCAACACATTCATCGGTTCAAGCATGTAGGGTGTAAGCGTTGACTCCCAGGGCATTGACGTATTGGAGCCGTTTGGTACACGCATAAACTGCCTGACAGCATCAGCAACGGGGATCCGACGAGGAGGGCGCAGCAACTCCGCAACCTCCCGACGTATCTGGGCAACAGATGCAGCTCCTGGATTATTCGTTCTCATAATTGATAACCTCATCGGCCAGCGTGTCGCGAAGCTCATCAACCATGCTCTGAGCTTCATCGATTTGTGCCACATTCCATCCTTTGTCGCGTTCCAGCTTGTCAGGCCAAGTATCCAGCACCTGGGTAACAGCTTTAACAATGCATGATAACTGCTCCCTCACCTCATCCCCGTGGACAAGCTGTCTGGTGGAAACCTCAAGTTTCACCCGCTCATTCTCTGACTGAAACCAGTCTTTACGGTCTTTGGGGTCCATTTTGGAGGGGTCGTGAATATCGTCAGGGTCGGCAGAAGCTGGCGAACCAAAAAGTGCGGGGCCGACATCCCTTAGGTTGTAAACAGGATTGCCCCGGATGGTGTTTGCTACAGGGATATTGGCGTCAAGTAATTTGCGTTTTACGGCCTTTCTGTCCAGTGCGAAAGCCTCTGCAATTTTGGCGATGCTCCAGTTGTAAACATCCCTGATATTGCTGATGTCAGACATTCCCCACCTCGACACACCAGCTGAAAATACACATTTCTTTGCGCAAACAATGCATTACATACTGGTCAGATGTCCTTTAGTTAATACAAATGGACAGGTGAAATCGAAAATAAATAAATAAAAACATGCGGTTATGCCACATGGTGGTGTCCCCATGAAAAATCAAAAATGCGCCAAATCCCGCGCCGCTGCCGCCCCGTGGCAGAGTTCTTTTCCAGGAGTACCTTTTAAAAACCAGGGTCTGAATTAGAAATGAAAAGGGTTGCAGGGCAGAATCGGCCATTGGTAACCAGGAATACGTTGCCAACGAATGATAATGACTATCATTTGTTGTAATAATTTAATTGTTTGAGAAAGCGTCGATACAGATTTTAACCAGCAAAAAAACATCATTAAAACATAATGTTTAATATGTATTATTCCGATGTGCAATTACCTGAAAACTATAATTTCGCAAAACAAAAAAAGAATCTAATAACTCAAAAAAGTTACATCAATGTATGAATTATGTAACTAAACTCCATCCGTTCCTTGTGACATATTGCCTGCTGGCATCCCTTCTGAGTTACCCTGGATTAGACTCAGAAGGGAGTTTTTCAGACAAGTGAACAACCTCTCTCTGTCGCCATAACTCATTGATAAAATTATCATCCAGAGCCTTCTGAACACTCGATTATCAGGAGGCTTTTTTATTTTAAGATACGATGAAACATCGTAATTCAGGATAAAAAAAGACCAGTCCGGACAGAACTGGTCAGATACTCAATCTCAGGTAGGCATCACGACTGCGTTCGTTTATGAGTTTGATACTCTTGCACAGTTATTATCCATGGTGCCGGGTGCCTCCCGGTGTTTACAGTGGTCAACCATAAACGCTAACAACACGACCCCTACAAACCATTGACCAGCCCCACCGCTTAGGGGGATTCACCGTGGCAATAACAGTCAAACAAATCACAGACACCGTTTGAGTGTAGACGCTTGTTTTGAAGTGTCATGGATAAAAGTTATTTTTTTCAGATAATTTACTACCATGACGTGCATCTGCCCTAACCACATTATCTGAGGACCTTATCGACTCGTAAACACGCTCACATGTCATTCCAGCCCGGTAGCTTTCGTCAGATCGCTCAGCATAATATCGAGCTTCTTCTGCAAGGCGTCCGAGCATGTCGGCGAGCACTGCGGCGTCGGCTCCGGCTGTTTTGCTTCTGACGGCAGTGGCAAGATCTGAGGTGTGCTTTGCGGCGTCCAGGCGGACGGCAAGCTTTGTTGCTTCGGTGCGCAACTGGCTAACAGTGGCAGACAGGCCAGCAGCAGTGGCAGCAGATTTAGCGGCTTGTGCTTGTGCATCTTTTACTGCCTCATCCCGGGCAATAATTCGCCCATGTTCAATCATGCGGGCTGCGGTCTGCGCGTTCGCTGTTTGCGATGATTCCGCGCTATCACGTTCAGCCCATTTTTTTTCCCAACCGCGGCTGCTCCATACATTCCCAGCAATGAATGCAACGGCCACCAGCAGCGAAATGGCAATAAACTGATAGCGCTGGCTCACTGGTCTATCCCCCAGCACGTCAGCGCCGATTCCTGGTCCCGGCGTATCACCTGCCCGTAACAACCATTAGAACGGATACGACAGTCTCTGCCGCCGTCTTTTATCCACCACCTGAGCGCCTCACAGGCTCCTTTGCGATCTCCTGAATTCAAACGCCGGTAAAACGTGGACGGCAGACATTTCACTGGACCAATGTTGTACGGGCAGAAACTGGCAATCCCCACTTTCTGCGGCTCAGTCAGTGGAACATGAATATTCTGCGCCACCCATGCCAGCGCCTTATCCCGCTCGATGGCGTTATAGTGGTCGCACTGGCTTTGTGTCATGCGTTGACCTTTGACAACGGGATTACCATCAATGCGGGTCACACCGCGGCAAACCGACCACACACCGCCGTTATCACGAACGGCCACCAGCGTGTTACCTTCCCGTTCCTGCAGAAACTGATCCAGAAGCTGGGGGGCGTTTGCTCCGGCAACAATCAGCGCCAGCATAGCCGCGGAGAGACCGTATTTAACTTTCGAATTTATTGCCACTTCCCGCCTCCGGCATCTCTGAGACCGCCAGCATTTTCAGCGTGCTGTCGTGATCGTTTTTCTCAATAATCCGCGCGATTAGCCGGTTACGTTCTTCCATTGCGGCCGCCTGCCTTGCCTGTGTCTGTTCCGATTTCTTTTTGTAGTGTCGATTGACCATGAACGTGGCCACAGCCAGGACGATACCAATCAGCGCGCCGTAATCATCCAGCGTCCAGTGTGCGAAATACCCCGCAATAGCCGCCCACAGATAGGCCAGCCAGGTTGTGTGTTTATCCATGATGGTTACCGTCTGTAGGCAATAAAAAAGCCGCGCCATAGCGCAGCCCTGTTGACCCGTCAAATCTGAAATGCTTATCGTTTATACGCCTTAACCTATGAGGCATTAGACGTAGACACTTTTGACGCTTTTCTTTGTCACTGCAGCCTGGTTCCCACCAGGCTTTTTTTTTGTCATAAAAAAGCCTGCTCCGGAGAACAGGCTTTGGCGCTTCAGGTGATTATTGCATTGAAATTGTTGCGGTGTCGGGTGCCTCCCGATGAACCGTTGGCTGGTTACTGCCGTGGTTCGTATGCCTATGGCTGCAACTAAATGGAAAACCTGACTTGTAACCTCTTTTACCCCTCCGCTCAGGGGGATTCACCGCAACCAGGAAAATCTATAACTTCCAGAGAGGCACCTGCAATAGTTTTCATGTCGGTTCGTTGATTTTTTTCGGGGAATCTATGAACCTTTTTGAAAAGATGGCAATCGCCACAGCAACACTCTTCATTATTTTGGCGTTTCTTATATACAGACTGCACCACCCTTTATGAAACAATAAAAAACCGCTTCAATGCGGTTTTTCCAACATGGTAAATCCATCATATTCAGGTGAATATTTCCCCCACACACAACAATTATGCTTCAACCATCTTGTTCCGCAGAGCAATGCGCAATAATTCAATTGTCCAAATCCAGAGACATGTCCCCACAATTTCAGATACAATTTCATCCAGCGGTAATTGTGTGAGATTTGGAGATAACCCCAGTACAGGAAGTGCTATACCATGACAAATAATGGCAAACAGAATACCGAACACGATCCCCTGCCACATGGTCACTCTTGGGAGAATCTCGGCAATGATGCAATAGATGATGGCTGCCACAATTGAAAAAATGATATGTATTGCATTTTCCCCCCAATAAACCATCTGTTCAGAATAGCTGTAAACCAGTTTATGCCAGTCAATCCCAAAATCATTTAGCATTTGCACTGGAGGAGCGATTCTGTCTGGCGTACGTGGAGGAAAAATAGCCTCAGTGCCTGACTTAACAAAAGCAGATATAACTCCAGTTATTACTCCTGAAAAAACTGCGACACCGTAATACCTTTTATCCCGTGGGGTCACTTTTAATAAATCCACAACCATCCCATCCCTCAACAGATATAAATGACATATTTCAGGCCATAACCCGCAAAAATTCTTACGTTCATGAACTGCACCAAAAAAATCTGATGTTGTGGTGCCGGGTGCCTCCCGGTGAGTCACTGGACAGCGGCCATGACCCGCAGGTTGATTATTCATCCTTCGAATGTACAGACCGAAATCTATACCCGAAATGCTGTATGCCCCTACGCTAGTGGGATTCACCACAACGCAGGAACTCTATAAACCGCAGATATTGTCATTCAAGTTTTTTCGTGGGTAGTTATCTGATGAACTTACGATGGTTAGTGGCCCTTACTGGATTTGAACCAGTGACAAAGCGGTTATGAACCACCAGCTTCAAACACTGAGTTAAAGGGCCTGAACTGTTGCGGCACCGGGTGTTACCCGGTGAATTACAGGCTGGTCACCCACCATGAATCGCGTGTTTCGACTGTAGACAAGGAAATTTATAGCCACTTTCGCACCGCCGCTTAGGGGGATTCACCACGAACTGAAAGATAAAAGATCACCCGGCCCTGACAACATCTGCTGATTACATTTCAGAATCAGTTATTAAATGTAATGATGTTCGACGATATGACAGGGGTACTGGTGCAATGCACCTCGCGAATACCCCTGTCGTATCGCCGGAAAGCAAAAACCCCGCGCTGGCGGGGTTCTCGTTATATTCAAATTGTTCGCTTTTCGTCGCTGCCATCGTGGCGCAGCTCTGCCAAGCATGAATGGATTATCTAACTTTCTGGGTAGTTTTCAATACCAGACACAAAAAACAGCACAAAAAAGCAAAAACATTATTCCTCGCTTTCCAAAAGTGCTTTCGCTGACAGGTACACCTTTGCTCTGAAAATCTGTAAACACCACTTCACTCGCTCTCTGGCCTTTTCTTGTGTCAGCCATGGCGCAATCGCCTGCAGTTCCCGGGTTATGTCTGAGATTTTTTTTCGGGTGGTGTAATACTGAAGACCAACTACATAAACAGGATCGTTTATATCCAGTGCCTGCAGTACGCAGCGCTCAACAAAGTCGACATCATCATTATGCAGGGCTTCATCAATTACACTGGCAGGTGACTGGGGCCAGAGAATGCTGTGCGCTCTGTTCATTGCCTGCTGTCCACGGTAACCCTCTTCACGTGCCTGATTCAATGCTGCGGTGAAGCGCTCTAGCGCCTTATCTGACCAGTTCTGTCCCTTAAGCACATTCCAGCACGCATGTCCTCGCGGCATACGTGGTGCCGTTTTTCCTCCCACACCATCGCCCCATGTAGTGAGCAGGGATTTAATCCATCCGGACTGGATCCCTGTCAGGAGAATACATTTACCCAGCCAGCTTTTACGCGGCGCAGCAGCTGCTTTACCAAGTGCTTCAAAATGATTGCGGCGTTGACGTGGTGTCATCCTGTTCTTCTCCTTACGCCAGAACGCCAAGCCCATAAGCCCGGTCCAGCACTCTGATTATCATTACCGGCTGAGGAACATGTTTTTGCTCAAACTTCACCGGGTCGTTATGTAGTTCTGTATGGCATTGACGGCACAAAGGAATCACGAAAATATCATGCGCTTTCGTTGCCATCCCTCCCTGCCCCCAGCCAATTAAATGGTGAGGGTCATCTGATGGTTTGCCGCAGCATTCGCAGGGCTGTGTTTTAATCCATTCCAGATACCCGGGGGCCGTCCAGCGGATCCGCTTTGGACGTTTCATAAAGGTTTGCGGGGACTCAGGATCAACCAAAACACCAACTACAGATCTGAGCGCAGGCCCCTGCACTGATGACATGTTTACGGTTAACGTGCTGGCTTTGTCTGTAATGAGGCTGGTGGCGGTTACCCCCGGTTCGATATCGCATTCACGCATAACGGACTGATGCTCTTCCGAAGGAATACGAAGCGCCCGCCTGGCTACTGATTCGGGAATTGCGTCAGTAACCCCCATACGTACCGCCCACCAGCAAAGCTCCGGCAGCGACAGTTCTCTGGAAGGGTCCTGATTAAGCGCCACCATGATGCTGTTGATAATCCAGTTAATAACATTGCGTCTCGCCAGTTCTGCAAGTTGTTCGCTGTAGTGGTCACGCAGCTGGTTATCACAATGCCCACACAGAAGAACCGATCCGGGTTCATGATGCAGAATTGTTAACTCATGATAATGATAATCACTGTGTGGCCACTGGCAGCAGTTGCCGCCATAACGCATAAGCCAGTAATCAAGACCACCAAACCCACCTGCGGCCTTTATAACCTTTTCATCCAGGAAGAACGGCCACAGAGACTCGTTACTGGCAAGCGGCTGGCGAACGTCAGGAACACGGCCAGCAGGCAACCGTTCCATGCCTGCTGGCTGGCTTTCTACCAGCACTCGCTCACAACTGAATAATGACATCAACTCACTGCCCGGCTTGAGCAGCACGATTCCAAGCTCACGTGCAACCACGGGTTTAAGCAGCGCCCTCATTCTGCTATCTCCCCGATAATAATTTGTCCCCTCTCTCCCCATAATTTAGTGACGCGTGAATCCCAGATGTGAGCGTCATCTTCGTAAATGGCATCCATCAGGGCTTTCAACATGTTGTCGAAATCGGGTTTAGCCTGGTGTGGTTTACCGTTGAACTCAGCCCGTTTCTTTTTGCTCCAGCTCGCTGGCATCGGAAGAATGAAGGTGACATGCGAACCGCTTTCCGGCAGCTCAACACCCTGCAGACGAACTTCATCACAGAAAGCCCGGTAACGCAGAACCTCGGGGCGCTTTTTCCATTTGTCAGCGCGCGTCATTCTTGGCTTGCCCATTAGGGTGATATCGTAGACTTTCACAATCACCTCCAGATCCGTTGTTGCCAGGTTCTGTCCTGACGAGGAGGCTTAGATACTTCCGGCAAGAACGCGCTGATCGTCCAGTGAATAAAGTCATTATCCAGACTACGCTCGGTCTTAATCTGCTTTGCGCGATAGCGGGCTTCCAGTTCGTCAGCCTGCTCAGTGGTGAGTTGAGTATGTTGAAACCAGCTTTTCTTCATAACGCACCTCTGGATGCGGCAAAAAGAAAATCGCTGGCGTTGGTTAACGTCAGTATGTTTGATTGCTTGAATTGATCTTGCGCCATGGGGCTTCTCTCCTGTGGCGCAGCAGGTATAGGTTGTTCAGGCCTATGACGGGAGTGTAACAGATTTCTGGGTAACGCGATAACCAGCCCTTTCCAACATCTGAGTAAACAACGTTGGTGTACCAATAATTTCATCATCCTGAAGAGGCATGAAAGACACCATGCTGCCGCGCCGGTACATTAGAGCACGCTCACATTCTGGAAATGATTGCAGTCTGGCAACGATGACTCCATCGTGACATCTGATGACTGCGTAGCCTTTTTTGGGCAATTCTACTTTCTCTTCCACTTAAACTCCCCCATGCAAACGGGACAAAGTAATACCCAAAAAATTAATAAAACCAGTCATCAGCGCTTTCCCATGTTTCCTGCAAGATCTCCTCCACTTTCGCTTTATCTCCCTTATCACCTCCGAAAACAGTCAGGCTATCGTCACCAGCCCTGCGGATAACCAGAGAACAATCCTCATATTGATTCTGAAGTCGTTTAACCAATTCTGTCTCCAGTGCCGGAATAGCTCCCTTTGGAAGTTCTTTAGTACGATCAATGGTGAGTTCAACTTTCATAATAGCCTCCACTGCATACACTGTATATACGAACAGTACACTTGGGTACTGAAATGATCAATGATTTAAGAGCACAAATTGATAACTCACTTTAGCGTTGACAAAGAAACAATCCACCGTAATTATCTGAATTAACTGTTTTTATTAGCAAATGAACTCTCTATGCTTAAGAATTTCAGTAAGTTAGCTTGCTAATAGTGTCCCCACTAATACAGAGGATAAAACACTAACGTAAAGAAAATGTTTTTTTAGTAAATTAATATTACCCTCCCAATTTCGTGCCCAAATGGGTAAGTAACTCAATAAAAAAAAGGGTATCATTATTTCAGATCATTGGTAGGCAGCAGGGTTAAGGAGTCATGAATAAGAAAACACTATCCGATATTTTAGAGTGGATAGAAAACAACATTACATCAAATGTAACAATAGAACATCTAACCAACATGAGTGGATATTCCAGACGTTTTATACACAATCTATTCAAAAAATATTTGGACGTATCACCAGGTCAATACATTAGACAAAGAAAGCTATGCATGGCAGCAAATTTACTCAAACTGACTTCGCAAACTGCAAATAAAATAGCTTTAGACCTTGGGTTTAGCTCTGAGCAATCTTTTTCTCGAGAATTCAAAAAAAATTTTGGAGTTCCACCAAAACAATATAGAACCAGAGGATATTGGAATACATCTCAATTGCTTCCTCCACTTAAAGCTATTGATAGATTCAACGGTTTCATATCGCATGGGGAAGTCATTAGCATGCCCGACATTACTCTTGAAGGCTTTGAATTAATATATACAGAGCCTTTACCTTACAAAGCATGTAACAGACAAGGGTTAAGGAAAAGTAGTATATTAAAACATATTAATGAAAAACAGCAGAGTATATATGTAGCATCAGAATTCAATCCTACTTATAACAATAGTAACTTTGTAAAAATTTCTACATTTACTGGAATAAAACACATGAAACATCATGAAAACAAAAACATTTGCAAGAAAAAAATAAATGGCGGGGAATTTGTTAAGTTTATGTTTTGTGGAGACTGGGATGCTTATAGGCGTTTACCTGATTACATATACAGATTAAAACTTAAAGAAGGAAACCTGGTAAGACGAGATGGCCCTGATATAGAGTTATTTAAATTTAACAAGAAAGAAGTTGTTTGTGAAGATTATGTCGAGTGTTCTTATTACGTCCCGATAATATCATCAAACTGAATCCATTGCAGTCTATAGATGGAGAATAGGCTCAATAATTTAGGTTTGCAACCATTCCCAATAAAAGGACTTTTAATAAATGAAGTGTAAGGTTTTCATAACATTAATGAGCATCACGTTAAGCAATTATTCATTTGCAAAAAATATCACAGAAGATGCAATCCTACGTAACAACACTCATCGCGAAAATAATCATTTAATCTCCATAAGTGAGAAGCCATTGCTATCACCTCAGAAGGAAGAAAACACAGCCAATGAAACATGTGCAGATAAGGAATTTTCGGCAAAAATAAGGGAGTTTATTACTTCCACGAACGGAGGTCTTCTCGCAACTCAGGCTGATGGTCAAGCACTAATAATTTATACAGGAAAAGGAACGTTATCAATAATCATCCAAGCACTAGGGTCTTTACGAAAGGATAATAGCGGAGAATCATTAATTACAGCTATAAGTAAAGACATGAGCACAATCATTGGCCTAAGCCAGCATGATAATGATCAAAGCGATTATATACCATTCATGGTCAATCGTAACCCAGATGGTACTTATGGGAAAATGATACCTCTAGAGGCTGCAACCTCTTCGGGTACTTTGCTTATAGAATCCCCCTAAAGAATAATATTATTAGAACATGACTTTACCCAGCGATATGGAAAAATTGACTTTAGTTGTTACTGCCATTAGTAAAAACCAGCGCGTAATTATTGGAAAAAAACGTCATGGCAATCTTGATCTTGAACATGTGGTTATAATACGCAACTCAGATGGCTCTTTCGGTGAGTTACTCCCACTTATCACAGATATTAAGGAAGATGAACTGGATGATAAAATGGAATACTTGATAATAGATATGGGATTACTTCGTGAAGGCTTGAATCCAAATACCTGATGATACTCGTGAGTTATGCATCATATCATTACCTTATTCAGATAACTCATCTTCTTATCAATATTTACCAAAAGAAAACCTTATAGCACTTAATAAAATATAGCGTCTTCTATAAAACCAAAATCACTGGATTTTCAACTAAATGCAAAAAAAACTTCTTACATTATTGATAGGTGCTGCACTGAGTCACCAATCAATAGCAAAACAAAACACCACTGAAAACAACAAAAATTATTCCACAAGTCACATATTAGTATCCATTGAGGATGTCTCCTCCCCTTGGTTGTTAGATGGTGACTCTTCATCCATCACTGGATTAGCAAATCCGAACTACTGGAGCAACCATAACAGTTTAATTATTGCTGGTAACCTAAACAAACGTGCTTCTGTTATTTACCTAGGCAGTGATGGAGGTCTTCACAAACAGGATTTAGGAACTTTACGTAGCGATAATAGTGGTGAATCAAGTGTTTCAGCTATTAGTAATGACGGTACGACAATTGTTGGTTCAAGTGATCACGACAGCTACCGTCGTCAAATAGGTTATGTCTCCTTGCGTAACGCCGATGGCTCATATGGAAAAATGACTCCCCTCGGCTCATTGACCCCAGGGGCTCCTGGAGTCAATCCTAATGCAGTATCGAGCACCGGGAATTTAATAGTAGGTGGCGGATTTTCTAAACAAGGAGTCGAGCACTTAGGTGACTATATACGTCATGCATTTTATTCTTTCAGAAATGACGATGGTAGTTATCAGACCCCTCAAGAGATAGCCGGATTTGGCGGATTCACTGGGCCGAGAGCTTCAGAAGCGTACGGTGTTGGGCATAATTTTATTACAGGAAAAATGAGTCAAGAACTGGGCAGCGGCAAACCGACTCAGGCTTTTATTGCATATAAGATGAAGGATAGAAATGACTTCTCCCATGCATTTAGCCTTGGGTCTCTTGTAGGCCTCTCAGGGGAGTCTGAAGCCAGAGGCACAGATGGTGCTAATGCTATCGTTGGTACTTCTGATAACAACAGAGGGGGAAAAAGTGCTTTTGTTTCTTTATTAGCTAGACACGTAATAGAGCACCCTAGTTCTACTAATAAACCAAATGGAATGGACGGTTTAGGTAATTCTTATTACTGGCACATGATCGATCTTGGTACTGCCAGGATGGATAATACAGGTTCATCAATTGCTCATGCAGTTTCACAAGGTGCGGAAGTCATCGTTGGTGAAAGTGCTAATGACAAAACAAAAACTAACCAAGCTTTCTTCACTTATAGAATTGGAGTTAAGAACAATATTGTGGATTTTGGGACAAATGATTTCGCCAAGCTTGTAACTCTCGGGAGCCTAAGAAGCGATGGTGGCGGATGGTCTACAGCAACTTCCATTACTAATAGTGCCAGCGGTTTTATCGTTGGAGGGCAATCAGAAACGGACACCGGAAGTAAGCATTCATTTCTGGTCAAACTTAATGTCAGTGACATTTTTGAGCCTCTCCCCCCCCCCACCATCGAGGGCGGTTCGATAACACCGCCGCTTGTGCCTGATCCAGTTCCACCTGTGCCTGAGCCAGTTCCGCCTGTGCCTGAGCCAGTTCCACCTGCGCCTGAGCCAGTTCCACCTGCGCCTGAGCCAGTT
>ERZ1673730.280-NODE-280-length-77296-cov-44.418715_pt1 | contig 77296 bp, 64 predicted proteins | sample MGYA00580200_ERZ1673730 | MGnify/ENA primary metagenome ERZ1673730 (study PRJEB41218, sample SAMN15661761) | gut metagenome | host: Homo sapiens | place: Canada: London | collected 2015-08-20/2019-03-30 | study: EMG produced TPA metagenomics assembly of...
GCTGCCTGAGAAACTCCAGAAACAGGTCTTCAATTTCCTTGTCGCTTTTGAACTTACTCGGGTATGGCGCAAAACGTTTTCGGTCAAAGCTCAGCTTTTTCGGCGGTGCGGCTGCTCGTTGCGTTTCTTTTGCCCGCGCCTCTCGCCATGCGACGTAAATTGCCTGTTGGTCCGCTGATGGCGGCGGGCATTGTGCCTGAATAAACGCCATTGTCTGCTTGTTCAGTGCATAGCCATCGATCTGGCACATCTCGATGAACGCCGTCTGCGCAGCCTCATCGTAATCTGCGATCAAGTCAGCGCAGGCCAGATTCAGCTTCTTGGGCTCATTCTCCACGATCTCAGCAAGCGGTAGGATCAGCTGTGCCAGCTTGACAGCTTTGCGGATTTCATACTCTGTCACACCGAAGAACTCCGCTACGATTTTTCGCGCGTTGTACCTTTGGCGATTGTCGCCAAAGGTTTCAACTGCCGCATTTCGCTGTCCGCAGCGGTTTCGTGCGTCCAGCAACGCTTTATACGCCTTGCCACGCTCAATGATCGTCAGATCCTGCCGCCGCAGAAGATTCGTTGCAATCGCAATGCTGATGGCACGCTGATCGTTGACGGTCATGACCGTTGCGGGAATATCCGTCCAGCCCGCCAACTTTGCCGCCGCTGTGCGGTTGTGCCCGGCCAGGATTTCAAATTCATCCGTTCCTGCAATGGGACGCACCAGAATCCGCTCATACAAACCATTCTCCTTCAATTCTTCCGCAAAGGCTTCCAGCTTGGCGTGGGGGTAGGGATGAAAGCCGATGTCGGCGGTAAAGAACGGACGCAGTTTGCAGATCGGTGCGTCACGAAATTGTGTTTCCGTTTGCGGTACCGGCATCTGAAAGATCTGCTCATACGCCGCATCGCCGGTCTGCTGCTCGGACGCCTGCTGGGTCGCGCTCATACGCTTGCGCAGCATCTCGTTCATATTCGCTCTAGCCAAGCCGCAGCACCTCCAAGGCGAGATTTCGATAGGACTCCGCCGCAGGATTGCCTGGCTCATAATCCAGAATACTCATGCCGGCCATGGGGCATTCCGCAATGCGGATGGTGTACTCAATGGGGCGCTCAAAGACGTGCAGGTCGTCGCCGTAGACCTCTCGGACACGCTGCTGCACGCTCTTGCAGAGTTGCGGCCGGGACTGGTACATCGTCAGCAAAATGCCTGCGATCTTCAAATCCGGATTGAAATGCTTCTGTACGGAACGCACCATGTCCAGCACATCCGGGATACCCTCGGATGCGAGGAAGTGGGATTGCACGGGGATGATGCAGTAATCCGACGCGCTCAACGCATTGACGGTCAAATGCTCCTGCTTGAGTCCACAGTCGATGATGATGTAGTCATAGGCGTCGCACAGCGGCATAAGTACCTGCGTCAGCATTTGCTCCGCGCAGCGCCCGGAGTCGTTTACCGCGCTGTACTGCGAGATCTGCATGACCTGAAGCCGCGCCGCCGCATCCGATAAGCGACGGTTCGCGGGAAGGAGATCCGGCTTGCCGTCTGTGTGCAAAATGCAGCGCGGCAGATGCAGCTCCAGATCCTCCGGATAGTCGATGGCGGCAAGCAAGAGGTTCGCCAGCGTATATTTCTGCTCAGCTGGCGTATAGCCCATAGACGCAGTGAGATTGCCCTGCGGGTCATTGTCGATGAGAAGTACTCGCTTGTTTTCATCTGCCAAAGCAGAGGCGAGATTCAGAGCAGTCGTTGTCTTGCCGACGCCCCCCTTTTGATTGGTGATAGAAATAATAGTCTTCATATTGTTCCTCCTATGGCCGATAGCTGGCCTGCGCTTTTAGCCATTGAATAAACATGGAGCGCGGAACTCTAATGGAATTACCAATGCGGATCGCGGGGAAGCCTTTGGAGTGAATAATGTTATACGCTGCGTTGATGCTGATATGGAAGTATTTTTTTATGTCTTACACGGTCAGCATTTCATCATATCCACTCATATCTATTGCATCAAATAGGGCGGGGTCAACACCATGTATGACCAATGCTGGTAGTGTTTGAATTGCTGTTTTCATGTTTAGGCACACTCCGTTTTAAGATTCGAGTCAAAGCATCTGTACCTATCAATTCAATAATTTCCGTCAAACCTCTATTTGCAGTTGGTTTGCTTTTTGTTTCATTCAGTAGGGCTTTATGCCAGTCAATTTCAGAAAATCAGTTTGCTGAAGATATTTGCAATTTGCCTCATTTGCTCCATATACATCAGCGCAAAAGTGAACCCTCGACCTCTGGATTAAGAGTCACCTTAAAGGTAGCTCATAACCCGCAGAGTCACCGCTTAGTTCTCAGGAGCAAAAAGTCAATATCGCGGGATAGAGCAGTCTGGCAGCTCGTCGGGCTCATAACCCGGAGGTCGGGGGTTCAAATCCCTCTCCTGCAACAATAAATCGCCGTATTTCGTGAGAAACGCGGCGATTTCTCTATCGCTTTGTTCGGATTTCTCCGTTTCGCTCATTTGCAATTCATGCTCCCCGTGGAGTCTTTGTTCTTGTTCACTGGACATGGTTTCCACATCAAAGCGTTCCGAAAGTTCTGATTGAAATGCTGCCGTTTGACAGCTTTACGCGCTATTTGCAATAAAGTATGCAATAGCGCGTTTTTTCGTTTTATGCCGTGTGGTTTCGGCGCTGCGGAAAGGTCGGCAAAACAACATCTGCAAACTTGGCGCGAGGGGCAGCACCATTTAATCTCGGCGCTGCATCCATCTGGCCCATGTTAAGATAATCGCTCATCATGCCGATGGCCTCGCGCTCGATATCTTCGTTTTTGTGAAGATATTTTCGCGTTGTTTCGATCGACGAATGGTCTTTGCGGACAAGCCGTCTTTGCGTCCATCCAAACGACAGCCGTTCTTCTGTTTTCTTTGATAATAGTCCTGTATGGTACCACGATTGAGATCCGTAATACGCTGGACAGCAGTAAGAAGAACATCATCCGGACAGAGGTCTTCCGAAACGGCGTCAAGACTGCCTGCACAGAGTACGATCACGACGCTTACGGAAATGTGACCTGTGAACGGCGCTACCTTCGGGTATGACTATCTCGGAAACAAGCTGCGGGAGCTTTCAGCGGCAGATGCTGCAAAAAACCTTCCCTTTACAGCGAAATACGAGTATAATGAAAGCAGTCAGGTCATAAAGACATACAATGCGCTCGGACAGCCGATTCGGGCGACGGATTATTTACAAATGGATAATATTGAATTTAAATACCTATATTCAGTTGAAAAGTATACTACTTTTAATGTGACTGTAAAATCAGGAAATTTTTCTGGTTGTTCTGACTTTTGTGTTTCAGAAGTGACTCTACAGGAGACTGTAGAATCTTTGAACGCAATTTATGAAAGACTCTGCGGAGAATATATGCTCACTGATTATGACAGCGACGACTATGTTTTATTTAAATTTCAGCGTTTGGGGCATTTGGTGATTGCAGGACAATTGGGTGGCAGCTATAGCGAACAATTTTTAAAATTCAAAATTAATTTGGATCAAACATTTTTGCATCAAATAATTGTACAGTTAAAGCAGATGCTCCAAAAGTCTAAAGAAACAGATTGAAGAATGTTATATCATACGGTTACCCAAACGCCATAATGGCGTTCGGGTGATCAGTATGACAATGTGGGTAGCCGCGCCCAGATGACAGTCTCCGGCAAGGCGAGTTACTCTGTCAGCTATAGTTATGATGCAAATAACCGCCTGCTGACCGAGCGGAAAACACGCGGCCTGCTGACCGATCTGACGACATATGCCTACGATGCGAACGGCAACCATCTGTCAAAGACATTCACCGGCGGAGACGGCAGCCTGACAGGTGCGACCTATACCTATAACCTTTTCGGCCAGCTGACAGCGGCATCGGAAAACGGTCTGATTGCGGCGTATGCCTACAACGCGCAGGGCATCCGCACATGTAAAGCGACGGCTACGAGCCAGACATATTTCCTGCTCGACGGCGGGAATGTGGTCGGCGAGCATATCGGAAGCAAAACGGTCACATACCTGCGCGGCGCAAACCTGATCTCGCGTTCGGACGGAAGCAAGAAAACCTACTACCTGTTCAACGCCCACGGCGACGTCACCGAGCTGGTCAGCGATTCGAGTACCGTCACGCATAAGTATGATTACGATGCGTTCGGCGTGGAAAAGAAGCCGGACCCGCTGGATGGCAATCCGTTCCGCTACTGCGGCGAATACTACGACGTTGAAACCGGTACGTACTATCTGCGAGCGCGGTATTATGATCCCAATATTGGCCGTTTTACCCAGCAGGACACCCACTGGACGACCGCGAATTCGATCTACGGCGATAATCCCCAGAAGATCAACGAGCGCGAGGATAAGCTGGGTCTGAAATCGTATTCCTACGCGCCGCAGATCACCGCCGTCATGCAGAGCGGAAATCTGTATGTGTATGGGATAAATAACCCTGTCGTGTTTGTAGATTCAAATGGACATATAGCATTTATGGTTATCACTGCATTGGTTGGCGCAGTGATCGGCGGAATTGCGGGTGCAGTCCAATCCCATAACAAATATGGAAAAGTACGATGGGAAAATGTGGTCATCGGTGTCGGAGTCGGTGGGACACTTGGTTTGCTCGGTGGCGCTGCTGTAGGACTTGCTTTTGCTGGTAGCGCAACGGCATCAGCAACAATGGTCGCTGTTGGAATTCAACTAAAAGTTGCGGGCATATCAACAGTTGGGTATGCCTCATTCGATCTCTTTAAAAAAGCATATGGAAGCGCTGGAAAAGGCATGGCATGGCACCATATTGTGCAACAAACAGCATCGAATATAGAACGGTTTGGTGCTGAGATGATTCATAACGCAGCAAACATCGTCAAAATTCCTCATGGTGCCAGTACACTACACCAAATGATTACGAACCACTATAATAGTATCCAGTCATTCACGGGCGGGCTGCGCGTATATCAATGGCTACAGACGCAAAGCTTTAATGATCAATATGCATATGGACTCAAAATACTCACAAAATTTGCAAAAGAACTAGGTATTATGATTCAATTTGTGAAGTAGGAGGCAAGAGTATGAATAGCAACGTTTTAAACACGATTGAGAAAATCAGACCGTTAATACTGCTACATGCAAAAGAGAGCCTATGGGGTGATGTGGAAAAAGCGAACAGAAGCTATCAAGCATACACATTGGAGATATGTAAAGCATTTTCAGACGGATACGGTATTGGCCTATCTGAGGCTCTTGCTGCGGATTATGAACCCGCGCTCCAAGCGATCGGTGCTTTTTATTTGCTGCCATACAAAACGAAATATGCTACCAGCATATTAAAGAGAATCAGTAAATCAGGTTCCATTGAGGTCAGTATCAATTCCTCGGCAATACTGAAGGAATGGCATAAAAAAGCGCTTTGTTTCCCCAGACTCATACGTGGGCAAGTAGCTTACATCGCGATGAATGAACTGTAAAACATGTGTCACGGGGCCACCCGCTTGTTCTATGCTCTCGAGGCATAAGGGCTGTCACAACCATACACCTATGATGCCCGCGGGAACCGCGCCCAGATGACAGTCTCCGGCAAGGAGAGTTACACCGTCAGCTATGCCTATGACGCCAACAACCGTCTGCTGACCGAGCGGAAAACACGCGGCCTGCTGACTGATCTGACGACATATGCCTACGACGCGAATGGCAATCTGCTGTCAAAGACGTTCACCGGCGGAGACGGCAGCCTGACAGGCGCAGCCTACACCTATAACCTTTTCAATCAGCTTTCGACCGCAGCGGAAAACGGCCAGACCGCGGCGTATGCCTACAACGCACAGGGTATCCGCACCTGCAAGGCGACAGCGACGAGCCAGACGTATTTCCTGCTCGACGGCGGGAATGTGGTCGGCGAGCATATCGGAAGCAAAACGGTCACATACCTGCGCGGCGCAAACCTGATCTCGCGTTCGGACGGAAGCAAGAAAACCTACTACCTGTTCAACGCCCACGGCGACGTCACCGAGCTGGTCAGCGATTCGAGTACCGTCACGCATAAGTATGATTACGATGCGTTCGGCGTGGAAAAGAAGCCGGACCCGCTGGATGGCAATCCGTTCCGCTATTGCGGCGAATACTACGACGGCGAGACAAAGACCTACTATCTCCGCGCGCGGTATTACGATCCCAATATCGGCCGCTTCACCCAGCAGGACAGTGTGTGGTTGATGGCCCGTGAATATCCAAATGGGCAGAAAATAACAGATCCGTTATCCCTGAACTTGTACGTATATTGCGCCAATAATCCAATTGTCTATGGCGATCCCAGCGGGCACGCTTTTGAAACGCTGCTGGACATAGCGGGATTAATATTGAGCGCTATCGATTTTATTAAAGAGCCATCTTGGGAAAATGCAGCTTTCCTACTGTGGGATGCGGCTGGTGTACTTATTCCATTTGTTCCAGGTTCTTATGCTGGGAAAGGCGTTAAAGTTCTTGGAAAAATAGATGATGTAGCTGATGCGGTCAAAACAATAGACCATATCGATGATGCTGCTAAGGCCGCCATTAAAATAACCAATAAATTAGATGATGGCGTAGATATTATTGAATTTGTCAGCAGTGGAAATCGTTTAATCGGCTCATATAAGGATATGAAAAAGTATACTAAAGGATATAACGGAGCCATTCAGGCACACCACTTGTTAGAACAGCGTTTTTGCAGGGCTATGGGTTTGAATGTTGACGATATGATTTCCGTTGTATTAACCAAGGAACAGCATAGTGTATTTACAAAACTGTGGCGTGATGCTGTTAACTATATCGGAGATTATAGTGACTACAAGAATTGGGCGAGCATTCGCGAGATTGCGAAAGAAGTGTATGCCGATTATCCGGAATTGTTTATGCTGTTGGACGGATATATGAAATCCATTGGAAAGTAGGAGAACATTATGAGAATTGAGTGCAGATTTGTATTTACTGATCTGGATGAAACAAATGCAAGAAAAGTCTACGAAATTGCAGGGATAAAATTCCCGTTAAAACGCCCTACCCGTTTTTATATATTGCAACTGTTTAACGACACAGAGAACTATGAAAAGCTCATGGCATATCTAGATGCAAACCCAACGAAGTTCTTTGAAACGAAAGATGAGATTTTTACGGAGCAGGAGCTTTGGGATGCGCCGCTCCTTCGTATGGTTCCCAATGCGCACCGCGGAGGTTATCCACAGCCAATACATGGCGGAAAAGAAAAAGACTATTTGAGCTGCTCCTTTGATCTACAGACCGGTTGTCCCGGCAGCAGATGTACGAGAGGCCTGATGCAAAATCGTCCACTTCGGCTGAGCGGCGGTATCAAAATGGGAAAAACAAACGATATTTCAGGAATTTGGTGGCTGCGGGATTATATTGTAACACAAAGGTTGCGGGATCTCATCGAGGCTGCGGAGCTGAGCGGCGTTGAGTTTTGGCCAATCATCAAGCACGGGAGCGGCAAGCCATTTGATGACCTTTTTCAGTTGAAAATAATTGGGGTCCTACCGCCCATGTCACCGAAGACGGTCATTGAGTTTGATCCGCTGATTGGTTACAAATTTGCCTGTGAGTACGGCTGTGGAGCTCGAAAAGTGAAAGGCCGTGTCCATTATCGCGCTTGTGATATTGCCAACATTCCGGATTTTGCGCTGTCTCAGGAGTGGTTTGGAAGTGGTTTGGAGAAATGGAGCTGGCCATTTATGTCTCACAGGGCATATCAGCTCTTCCATGATAACAAGATAAAAGGCATTCGCTGGTATCCGCCTGCCATTGACGAATAACAACTTCCTAATATATTCATTTTAGAGTACAGCTTCGTAAAAACAACGGCAGAGTGTGCATATCCACACGCTCTGTCGTTACTGCAAATTACAGTCTATCTTTATGCAGTGTGGACAAGCGACGGCAGTGGTGTTACGCCGATCGACCCGATCAGGCCTCCGGTCGAAGCACAAAGTGCCGATACGGTCGTTCCAGAGAGCAATTTGGCATACCTCAAGACTTACACCTATGATCTAGCAGGCAACCGGACGAGCTTCACAGTCACGCAGGACGGCGCCGAGCTCCAGAAGACCAACTATCTCTATGACGATCTGAATCGGCTGACAGCCGTCTATGCAAACGGGGGCACACAGGCCGCATATACCTATGACACGAACGGCAACCGCGCCAGTCTGACCTATGCAAACGGCGTGACTGAAACGTACCGCTATAACAAGGCGAACTGGGTGATTCTGCTCGAAAACCGCAACAAAAAGGGTGTCATTTCGTCTTACGCATATACCTACTACGCCAGCGGCAGTCAGAAGACGAAGACGACTGCCGGCGGCACGGTCACGAGCTATGTCTATGACGGTCTGAACCGCTTGATTCAGGAGGCCGAGACGGGCGCGCTGACGCAGGGTTACACCTATGATGCCCGCGGGAACCGCGCGTCGATGACAGTCTCCGGCAAGGAGAGTTACACCGTCAGCTATGCCTATGACGCCAACAACCGCCTGCTGACCGAGCGGAAAACACGCGGCCTGCTGACCGATCTGACGACATATGCCTACGACGCGAATGGCAATCTGCTGTCAAAGACGTTCAACGGCGGAGATGGAAGTCTGAACGGAGCTGCCTATACCTATAACCTTTTCGGCCAGCTGACAGCGGCATCGGAGAACGGCCAGACCGCCGCGTATGCCTACAACGCGCAGGGCATCCGCACCTGCAAGGCCACCGCCACGAGCCAGACGTATTTCCTGCTCGACGCCGGGAATGTGGTCGGCGAGCATGTCGGAAGCAAGACGGTCACATACCTGCGCGGTGCAAACCTGATTTCGCGTTCGGACGGAAGCAAGAAAACCTACTATCTGTTCAACGCCCACGGCGACGTCACCGAGCTGGTCAGCGATTCGAGTACCGTCACGCATAAGTATGATTACGATGCGTTCGGTGTCGAGAAGAAGCCGGACCCGCTGGATGGGAATCCATTCCGCTACTGCGGCGAGTACTTCGACGTTGAAACCGGTACGTACTATCTGCGAGCGCGGTATTATAATGCCGAAATCGGGAGATTTATAACAGAAGATCCAATCAGAAATGGAACTAATTGGTATGCGTATTGTTCAAGTAACCCAATTATATATGTTGACCCAAGTGGCTTAAAGGATATTGCCGTGCGATCAACAATTGAAGATTTAGGCGGCGTTGTTAGGTGGAACGATGCAAATCGTACAGCAACAATTTACTTGGATGGAAAATCCATTACAGTACGTCCGGGAGATGGATATGGCAGCTACATTGACAAAAATGGGAAACTACACACTGATGATGCCTGGCTATTTTTTGCATTGGGCTCCACATTTGATCTCGGGAAAGGCTGGCATGGACGAATTGAGCGTGGAACGTCAGGAAAAGACTACCAAAGACATATTCATGTATATAAAGCTGATAAAATGTGGTCACAAAACGATGACGGTTCACCTCACGACGATGGGAAGAACTCCCCGGGGGCTCCACCCAAAAAAGTTTTAAAAAACTTGAAAGATCAAAAAGGTTGGGATTGGGCAGCCAAGGAAAAAGAGTGGTTGAATAAGATTGTAGTGTCGAATGTCGATTTTAACAGTACTGAAATTTTATATCCTAATGGTCGAAAAGTTACTATTTATCAGGGAAGTAACATGCTTACGCTAACGTATTTCCCTGATGCAGCTGCATTGAAAAAGTACTATTTCGGAGCAACATATGTGGACCTAAGTGTTCCTAGTTTTAGTATTATCCCCAATTTCACATTTTCGTCCATGTTGCCCAATATTCCGCTACCATCGTTATTCCCGATGCCAATTCCAGCTTTTTGAGGTGAGCAATGATGAAAAGCAGCCGAATAAAAGTTTATGCGTATTTTGACAAGGCTTCAAATGCCTTTACTGTTTCGGGGATTGAATTCCGCGAGTTTATTCAGTATTTAACTGTTCCGCTTGATAATCTACTGCTTGTTAAGGGAGATTATTTTGGAAATCGGGTATCGAACCATTTTGAACTTCTGGAGGGGCGAGAGTCGATTGCTCAACTGGCAAGAGAAGAAATTTACACGTGGGGCGATTTCTGCTTCTTCGATTACAGTACAAATGGGAATCCAGATAATCTGACAAAGCAGGAAATTGCGGAAATTTTGTATTTCTCACACACGCAGGAGGCAATGCGCCCGCCCTTTTTTGCAGCGCTTCACAACCGATTCGCGTACTACACGCACGATGATGGTTGGCAATGCAAGATCTATTGCTGTGCACCGGAGGAATTTGCGGTTGTTCTGTACGCCAAGCTATTCGGTGTACGCGCTGCGCAGGAGAATACATCAGGTGTCCGCTCGTTGCTGGAGCAGTGTGAACATGGAATCCTGTGCGATTTACAGACGTGCGGAACAGCCGAAGTGCAGATCAAGACAGTTGGGAGATATACGGATATGGATGCGGTTCTAAATCACTCAGAAATGGCTTATTGATTAAGACAATATCATTTTGAAATTCAAGCAGGCGGCACTGTCTTCTTGTTTACCGATACCTGCTATTATGCGCTGAACAGATCTGTTATTCTGTAATCATGTGCCCTCAGTCGTCTTCTGCCCCGGATGGGGGCAGAAGACGGCACGCCAATCACCGTCGGGCAGTTCTCCGGCAGTTACGCAAAGCAGTACACTTACGACCTTGCGGGCAACCGGACCAGTCTCCAGGTGTCCACGGACAGCACTGTCCAGAACATTTCGTACACCTATGACGTACTGAACCGGCTGGCCACGGTCAGCGAGAGTGGCCGGCAGCAGGCCGCATATACCTATGACACGAACGGCAATCGTGCCAGTCTGACCTATGCAAACGGCGTGACTGAAACGTACCGCTATAACAAGGCGAACTGGGTGATTCTGCTCGAAAACCGCAACAAAAAGGGTGTCATTTCGTCTTACGCATATACCTACTACGCCAGCGGCAGTCAGAAGACGAAGACGACTGCCGGCGGCACGGTCACGAGCTATGTCTATGACGGCCTGAACCGTCTGATCCAGGAGGCCGAGACGGGCGCGCTGACGCAGGATTACACCTATGATGTCCGCGGGAACCGCGCGTCGATGACAGTCTCCGGCAAGGCGAGTTACTCTGTCAGCTATAGTTATGATGCAAATAACCGCCTGCTGACCGAGCGGAAAACACGCGGCCTGCTGACTGATCTGACGACATATGCCTACGACGCGAACGGCGATCTTCTGTCGAAGACGTTCAACGGCGGAGATGGAGGCCTGACAGGTGCGACCTATACCTATAACCTGTTCAATCAGCTTTCGACCGCAGCGGAAAACGATCTGATCGCGGCGTATGCCTACAACGCACAGGGCATCCGCACATGTAAAGCGACAACCACGAGCCAGACGGATTTCCTGCTCGACGGCGGGAATGTGGTCGGCGAGCATGTCGGAAGCAAAACGGTCACATACCTGCGCGGCGCAAACCTGATCTCGCGCTCGGACGGAAGCAAGAAAACCTACTATCTGTTCAACGCGCATGGCGACGTCACCGAGCTGGTCAGCGATTCGAGTACCGTCACGCATAAGTATGATTACGATGCGTTCGGCGTGGAAAAGAAGCCGGACCCGCTGGATGGCAATCCGTTCCGCTACTGCGGCGAATACTACGACGTTGAAACCGGTACGTACTATCTGCGAGCGCGGTATTATGATCCCAATATCGGCCGATTCACTCAGCAGGACACCCACTGGACGACCGCCAATTCGATCTACGGCGATAATCCCCAGAAGATCAACGAGCGCGGGGATAAACTGGGGCTGAAATCGTATTCCTACGCCCCGCAGATCACCGCAGTCATGCAGAGCGGGAATCTGTATGTGTATGGAGTTAATAATCCCGTTGCTTTTTGCGACAGAAGTGGCTGTGCCGGAGAACTAGCATTGACATGGACCGGCAGTATGTGGTGGCTGCCGGCAATAGATGGTATCCTGCCAATTGGTGACATCATTTATCTAGGCGGCATTGGAGTAACCGCTGCCATTGACAGCATTGGTATTGACAATATTGCCAGATTTTTCAGTGAAGTTCCCAATGCACTTCAACAGCTTATTCAGCAAGCCGGGGATAAAGCCAAGACGATTTCCGACGCTGTACAGCAATCTGCATCTAGCAATACTCCATCTCCTGGTGACCCTAATTGGGGAAAAGGCTTTAAGAATTTTAGAGCATTGAAAAAATACTTAGGCTCTCCAGGCGAGGGAAATGAATGGCATCACATTGTTGAGCAATGCCAGATCAAACGTTCTGGTTTTGCCGCAGAAACAATTCAAAATGTAAATAATGTTATAAATATATCAAAAGAAACACATCGACTTATTTCAGGGATATACAGCAGCGTGCCAGATCCGCTTGTGTTTGGTATCGACACGCACGGAATGATCTTACGCAATTGGCTTACTAATCAGAGCTTTCAAGTACAGTATCAAATTGGACTTAAAATCTTAAAGTATTTCGGAGTTTTGAGGTAACAATATGACAACTGAATCTGCATTAAACGAGTATTTAAAAATCGCCGCTGGAATTAACAAAACGCTGGCAGAATACAGTGACAAGACGCACACGCGCAAGCATAACACCAGTATGCGAAAAATGCTGGACTTTTATGAAAAATTACGTACAGAGCCTGCCGTTGAGCGTGAAGTGTATTCTGCGCTGCTCAAAGAGGATGAGCCGTATTACAAACTGGTAGGGGCAATTAAGTGCTTAGAATTGGGTATGGCAACAACAGATGCTGTCGAAACATTAAAGAGGCTTCAGAACTGTACTGAACCGTTAATATCGAACAGTGCTTGCAGAAATTTAGAATCCTATATGTCCTATATGGAAAAAGCAGATGCCAACACAAATTGGAACTCTTGGAGGCTATGACAATGTCACCCCAGCCGGATCATCCGGCTGGGAATAGCCGCGGCGAATCGGCTCTTGTGCGAAAATCGCAGCGACGACGGCGGTCTTGAAACATTCTATACCTACGATGCGAACGGCAATCTACTGACGCACATAGCAGCCAGCGCGGACGGCATTGCGGGCAGCACCGGGGTGGGCACATGAGCCCACGATTACGATGCGTTCGGTGTCGAGAAGAAGCCGGACCCGCTGGATGGCAATCCATTCCGCTACTGCGGCGAGTACTTCGACAATGAGACTGGGACGTACTACCTCCGTGCCCGCTACTACGACCCTGCCATCGGCCGCTTCACCCAGCAGGACACCCACTGGAACACGGCGAACAGCATCTACGGCGACAATCCCCAGAAGATCAACGAGCGCGAAGATAAACTCGGGCTGAAATCGTATTCCTATGCCCCGCAGATCACCGCCGTCATGCAGAGCGGAAATCTGTATGTGTATTGCGGAAATTCTCCTACCAGTTACACAGATCCAAATGGTAGCGAATGGTATCATTGGTTAATTGGCGGCTTAATTGTTGCAGCTGCTACAGCAGCCGTAATCATTACTGCTGGCGGCGCAATACCGGCATTGTATGCTGTTAGTGCAGTGGCGTGCGGAACAACCGCAGCGACAACCGCTTCAACAATTGCAGCAGGAGCTTTCATTGGAACTAGCCTTATGTTGAGCATAGCGATACTAGATGCGGACATAACGTCAATTGAGACCTTTAATAGTTCGGCTGATTGGGCAACTGTTGGCGGTGCTTTTACAGGCGGTTTGCTCGGCGGCGGATATGGCTACTCGCTTGCACATTCGGATGAATTGCTCAATGTAAGAAAGATTGCAGGGAAAATTGCAAATGCCGAGCGTGTTGGTACTGCGCTTAAGAAGAATGACACATATCATAGAGCAGGGAGCTTCCTAACCAAAGCTCAACTATCTAAGGGTCACGCATATTACATTATTGGCGGTGATGGTATTCGTCGAATCTTTTTCCAGGTTCGAGGTACAGTTAATGGAGTACATGGCATTTTCGAGTTTGTTTTGCAGCCAGATGGCACAGTTAGCCATCAGCTTTTTACAGAATACTGAAAGCGGTGAATTTAATGGGAAACGACACCTGCGTCTCTAACACATTAAACATCAGACTTCCACTTGCGTTTTGTATGGAAAATGCATGTCTAAACTGGGCCGACATTTGTTTTGCAGTAGAAAGTGGGTACATGATGTCTTGCGATGCGATTGATTTTGCACTAATGCGGTTGGAACAGAAGTTTCCAACTGCTGAGGAGACAGCTTTGGCCGGACTGGTACTGGAAAGGCAGTGTGCAGAGGAGACTGTCGTACATCTTTTGCAGCAACTCGCAAAAGAAACTTCATTGGAAGCACAGTGTGCGGCAAAGGAAAAAAATCTTTTTTTGGTATTAAAATGGGTATACGAACATAAAAGGTCTTATTTAGACCCACTGGAGGTAGTTGAATTTATCTTTGATGATTTCAATTTTCCAAAGGAAATGCGTCCGTTTGTCCGCTATGTTCCCTCGGATGAGATACCCTTGCCATCAAGGCGGTTGAATGTGCGGCGATTATACCAAAATTGGGAAAAATATTTAGTGCAGCAGAGTGCGATATGGCGTTAATAATCTGACGCAACGAGACAACGTAAGAAACACTGTAAAGGCTCGTACCCTGGTACGCTGCGACTGAAACGTACCGCTATAACAAGGCGAACTGGGTGATTCTGCTCGAAAACCGCAACAAAAAGGGTGTCATTTCGTCTTACGCATATACCTACTACGCCAGCGGCAGTCAGAAGACGAAGACGACTGCTGACCGAGCGCATTGTATGTCTTTATGACCTGACTGCTTTCATTATACTCGTATTTCGCTGTAAAGGGAAAATTTTTGACAAGCGCAAGCCGGGTCTGTGAAGCATGCTTCACAGACCCGGCTGCATGATATGCAATTACTTGAGCTGCAGCTTGAGGTCGCCCTCGCGGATCCAGCCGATCTTCCGGAAGAACAGGCCGAACAGCCACGTCAGCACCGCCGGAAGGACGAAGCAGATGAGCGCAAGGCCGATCCAGTCCATTGCAGCCGGAGCCATGGCGACCGCGCCGTTGGCGATGGCCTCCTCACTCGGGCCGAACCAGCCGGTGATGACGCCGATCTGACCGCACAGGCCGCAGGTGCCCATGCCGGAGTTGATGGGCGCGCCGTTCATCTGAAGCCGGAACACGCACGTTGCGAGCGGGCCGGTGATCGCCGAGCTCAGGATCGCCGGCAGCCAGATGCGCGGGTTGCGGACGATGTTGCCCATCTGGAGCATCGAGGTGCCCAGACCCTGCGCCACAAGGCCGCCCCAGCGGTTTTCGCGGAAGGACAGGACGGCAAAGCCGACCATGTTCGCACAGCAGCCCGCGACGGCTGCGCCGCCTGCCAGACCTGTGAGACGGAGCACCTGACAGATCGCCGCCGACGAGATCGGCAGCGTCAGCGCAATGCCGACCAGAACCGAGACCGCAATGCCCATCCAGAACGGCTGAAGCGCCATCGCGGTCTGGATCAGCTTGCCGAACGCGCCTGCCGCCGTGCCGATGGGCGGCGCGATCCACTTCGCCAGCACCACGCCGACGAGGATCGTCACCGCGGGCGTCACCAGAATGTCGATCTTGGTTTCCTTGCTGACGGCCTTGCCGCACTCCGCTGCGACGATCGCAATGAGCAGTACCGCCAGCGGGCCGCCTGCGTCGCCCTCGGCGTTGGCTGCCCAGCCGACAGCCGCCAGAGAGAACAGCACCATCGCGTCCGCCTTCAGCGCGTAGCCGATGGCGACCGCCATCGCCGGGCCGGAGACGGCCATCGCGTAGCTGCCCACGTCGATGAGCAGCTGTACGTGAAGCTGCGCGCCGAGCGTCTTGATGATCGTGCCGATCAGCAGCGAGCAGAACAGACCCTGCGCCATCGCGCCGAGCGCGTCGATGCCGTAGCGCTTCGCGGAGATCTCAATGTTCTTCCGCTTCAAAAATGCCTTGACTTTTCCCATTTCCATTCCTCCTTTTTTCGTTTTGGCAGCGCCGCACGATCACATCTGCGCGTCCGGGCGGATGGCTTCTGAAATGGCGCGGCGCTGCGTTTGGTAAATGTCTGGGGCTATTCTAACAGACTTTCCAGTATTGTCAAGCGAAATGCGCTTTTTGTGTCTGTGCAACGTGAAACACAATATATTGTGTTTCACGTTGCATCGCGCACTAAATACCGGAAACTTGTCCTTGACATACGCTGCCTTTTCGGGTATATTAGCACTGCACGGCGCTCGGCGGCACAATATATTGTGGTCGCCGTGCAGCAAAGTATGCAATATTTAGTTTCGACGCAGGATATCCGTCATCCTGCAAGCCGATAACACCCGAAAAATAGAGTGAAAAAACAGAAAAGAGAGGAGCAAGCCACCATGAAGATCATCAAGCGAAACGGCTCTGAGGTGTCGTTTGATATTATGAAGATCATTTCCGCCGTGACGAAGGCCAACAACGTCGTCGCCGCGGATCACCGTCTGAGTCCCATGCAGATCCGCCGCATCGCCGAGAGCGTGGAAAACAGCTGCACCACGATGAACCGTGCGCTGAACGTTGAGGAGATCCAGGATCTGGTCGAGCATCAGATCATGGCGCACGGGGCATACGAGGTCGCCAAGGAGTATATCACCTACCGCTACACCCGCACGCTCGTGCGCAAGTCCAACACCACCGACGACAAGATCCTGTCGCTGATCGAGTCGAACAACGAGGAGGTCAAGCAGGAGAACTCCAACAAGAACCCCACCGTCAACGCTGTCCAGCGTGACTATATGGCGGGCGAGGTGTCGAAGGATCTCACGGCCAGAATGCTGCTGCCGCGCGAGATCATTGAGGCGCACAACGCCGGCATCATCCATTTCCATGACGCCGACTATTTCGCCCAGCACATGCACAACTGCGACCTCGTAAATCTCGAGGACATGCTGCAAAACGGCACCGTCATCTCCGGCACGCTGATTGAAAAGCCGCACAGCTTCTCCACGGCGTGCAACATCGCCACGCAGATCATTGCGCAGATCGCCTCGAACCAGTACGGCGGCCAGTCGATCTCCCTGACGCATCTGGCGCCGTTCGTGGACATCTCCCGTCAGAAGATCCGCCGCGCCGTGCAGGAGGAGATCAAGGCCTTCGGCGTGCAGCCCTCGGAGGAGGCGATCTCGAAGGTCGTCGAGACGCGCCTGCGCGACGAGATCCGCCGCGGCGTCCAGACCATCCAGTATCAGGTCGTCACGCTCATGACCACCAACGGCCAGGCGCCGTTCATCACGGTCTTTATGTACCTCGGCGAGGCACGCAGCGAGCAGGACCGCAAGGATCTTGCCATCATCATCGAGGAAACGCTCCGCCAGCGCATCGAGGGCGTCAAGAACGAAAAGGGCGTGTGGATCACGCCGGCCTTCCCGAAGCTCATCTATGTGCTGGAGGAGGACAATATCACCGAAGACAGCCCCTATTGGGAGCTGACGAAGCTCGCCGCCCGCTGCACCGCCAAGCGCATGGTGCCGGACTACATTTCCGAGAAGAAAATGCGGGAGCTGAAGCTTTCAAAGGGCGAAACGCCGGGCCATGGCGATGTGTACACCTGCATGGGCTGCCGCAGCTTCCTGACGCCCGACCGCTCCGGAACAGGCTGGGACAACATCGCAAACGCCGGCAATTACGAACCGGGCAAGCCCAAGTATTACGGCCGCTTCAATCAGGGTGTCGTGACCATCAATCTGGTCGATGTGGCGCTCTCCTCCGGCGGCGCGCTGGACAAGTTCTGGCAGATCTTTGACGAGCGGCTGGATCTTTGCTACCAGGCTCTGATGTGCCGCCACAACCGGCTCAAGGGCACGCTCTCCGATGCAGCGCCGATCCTGTGGCAGTACGGCGCGCTCGCCAGACTCAAAAAGGGCGAGCCGATCGACAAGCTGCTCTACGGCGGCTACTCGACCATTTCGCTCGGCTATGCGGGCCTGTATGAGTGCGTCAAGTACATGACCGGCAAGTCGCACACCGACCCCGCTGCCACGCCGTTCGCGCTGGAGATCATGCAGCACATGAACGACGCCTGCAAGCGCTGGAAGGAAAAGACCGACATCGACTTCTCGCTCTACGGAACGCCGCTGGAGTCCACGACGTACAAGTTCGCCAAGTGCCTGCAAAAGCGCTTCGGCCTTGTCGAGGGCATTACGGACAAGAACTATATCACAAATTCCTACCATATCCACGTGACCGAGAATATCAACGCCTTCGACAAGTTGGCCTTCGAGTCGCAGTTCCAGGCGCTCTCGCCCGGCGGCGCGATCAGCTACGTCGAGGTGCCGAACATGCAGCAGAATCTGGACGCGGTGCTGGAGGTCATGAAGTTCATCTATGAGCACATCATGTACGCCGAGCTGAACACCAAGTCCGACTACTGCCAGGTCTGCGGCTTTGACGGCGAGATCGAGATCAGGGAGGACGCGGACGGCAAGCTCGTCTGGACATGCCCGCAGTGCGGCAACACCGACCAGTCGAAGATGAATGTCGCCCGCAGGACCTGCGGCTACATCGGCACCCAGTACTGGAATCAGGGCCGGACACAGGAGATCCGCGACCGGGTGCTGCATCTGTAAGCAGGAAATATAAATTACGCCCGCCGCGAAACGTCAGATTCCGCGGCGGGCATTTTGTGTGTCAGAGGCTTTGCGGCGCTCAGGCGTTCTTGAGCAGATCGTCCACGCGGTCGATGCGCTCCCACGGCAGATCGAGCTCCGGACGGCCGAAGTGGCCGTATGCCGCGACCTGCTGATAGATCGGGCGGCGGAGATCGAGCGTGCGGATGATGGCGGCCGGACGCAGGTCAAAGCACTTGCGAACCAGCTCGGACAGTGCGCCGTCGGAGAGCTTGCCGGTGCCGTAGGTGTCGACGAGGACGGAGACGGGCTGCGCAACGCCGATGGCGTAGGCAAGCTCGAGCTGGCACTTGGAGGCGAGGCCTGCCGCAACGATGTTCTTTGCGATGTAGCGCGCCATATACGCAGCGCTGCGATCGACCTTCGTCGGGTCCTTGCCGGAGAACGCGCCGCCGCCGTGCGCGGCATAGCCGCCGTAGGTGTCAACGATGATCTTGCGGCCGGTCAGGCCGGAGTCGCCCGCAGGGCCGCCGATGACGAAGCGGCCGGTGGGATTGACGAGGAAGCGCGTGTCCTTGTCCATCAGACGCGAGGGCAGGTTGGGCTTGATGACCTCCTCGATCACGGCCTCGCGCAGCTCGGAGATGGCGATCTCAGCCGCGTGCTGCGTGGAGACGACAACCGTGTCGATGCGCTCGACGGAGCCGTCGGCGGCGTACTGAACGGAGACCTGGCTCTTGCCGTCGGGGCGCAGCCACGGCAGGCGTCCGTCTTTTCTGGCCGCGGTCAGTGCGCGCGTCAGATTGTGGGCGTAGGAAATGGGCGCGGGCATCAGCTCTTTCGTCTCGTTGCAGGCAAAGCCGAACATCATGCCCTGATCGCCGGCACCGGTCTGCTCGGCCTCGTCATAGGAGTTGTCAACGCCCATGGCGATGTCCTCGGACTGCTTGCCGATGGCGGTGAGGACGGCGCAGCTCCGGCCGTCAAAGCCGTACTCGGCGCTGTCGTAGCCGATGCGGACGATGGTATCGCGCGCGATGCCCGCAATGTCCACATAGCAGTCCGTGGTGATCTCGCCCATGACCAGCACGAGGCCGGTCGTCGTTGCGCATTCGCAGGCAACGCGCGCCTGCGGGTCTTTTTCGAGGATGGCGTCGAGCACGCCGTCGGAGATCTGGTCGCAGATCTTGTCAGGATGTCCCTCGGTCACGGATTCCGAGGTGAAAATTCGCTTCTGTTCGTTCATAAAATAGGTTCTCCTTTCGCGTTGGGAAATGAAAAATGCGCTTTGCGGAAGGCAAAGCGCACAAGATTTCGATTTCCTCATCTTTCGATCACTTCGCCGGATTTGGCACCTTGCACACGCAGGTTGCCGGACTTCATAGGGCCGTTCCCTCAGTCGCTCTTGATAAGGGGTATTCAATTGCGGCGGCCATTACAGGCTTTGGTGTATTATATAGGACACAGAGGACGCTTGTCAAGAGGGCAAATGTGTATTTTTGCGGGAGTTTTGTCCATACTTGGGATAGAATTCACAAAATATCTGTAGACTTTGCAGGCCGCTTTCGATATGATAAAAGGACGAAACACCGGGGGTATTCAAAATGGAGAACTTTCGCAAAAAAATGGAGCGCTTCTTCCTGAGAAACAGGAACAAGGGCATTCCGAATCTGATGATGTACATTGGCATCGCGAACGTCGCGGTCTATCTGCTGTCGATCATCGACCCGAGCAATGTGGTCTATGCGCTGCTGCGCTTCAGCCCTGCCGCCATTATGAAGGGGCAGGTCTGGCGGCTCGTCACCTACATTCTGACCTATATGGTCGATGTATCGACCGGCTCGTTCGCGGGGCCGCTGCTCGGGCTGGTCAGCCTGTTCTGCTACTATCAGTTCGGGCGCATCCTTGAGAGCTATTGGGGCAGCTTCCGTTTCAATTTGTACTATCTGACGGGTCTTGTGCTGACGGACATCGCGGCGATGCTGCTCGGCGTGGGCGTCAGCTCGTCGGCCCTCAACCTGAGCCTGTTCCTCGCGGTCGCGACCATCGAGCCGGACGCGCGCGTTCTGCTCATGTTCATCATCCCGATCAAATTCAAGTATCTGGCGTGGTTCTATCTGGCGGTCGAGGCGCTGGACGTGGTGCTGGGCGTGCTGGGCGGCGGCTTTCTGGCCTTCCGCTGGGTCCTGCCGCTGGTGCCGCTGGCAAACTATTTCCTGTTCTTCGGCAGAGACATTCAGAACCTGTTTCCGCAGTCGTGGCGCCGCCCGAGCCGCCCGAAGCAGACCCGCGCCCGCCCGAATCCCAACTGGGCCAGCTCCTATCAGAGCAAATCCGGCGAGCGCCCCTACCGCCACAAGTGTACGGTCTGCGGACGGACGGACACGGAGTATCCAAATCTGGAGTTCCGCTACTGCTCCAAGTGCAAGGGCTATTACTGCTATTGCATCGACCACATCAACAACCACACGCACATCCAGTGAGTGTGTGTCCCGACGGACAAGACGCCCTGCCGCGATGAACGCGGCGGGGCGTTTGTGCCTGCAAAATCCGGCGTTTTGCGAGGCACTTCAAAATGTTGCAATTTCGCATCGGATTTCCGTAAAAGCGGGCATTTTCCGCGGGCGGACAGAGTCGTCCGCCCCTACGGTGCGAAATCGAAAATCAACACGGGTTCGCCGGAAGGCCGCCATAAAATAGGTGCTTTCGGTGGGTCGATGTGGGCATCGACCCCTACGGCACGAAACGGGAAACGCGGCGATTTTTGCCGGACACGCGTGATTTTCAACACCCTTTGTAGGGGCGGACGACTCTGTCCGCCCTACAAAATCGTGCAATTTTGCGCGGTTGTTTGTAGGGGCCGATGCCCACATCGGCCCATTAAAATGTTGCGAATTCGCATCGGATTTCCGTAAAAACGGTCGTTTCCGGCGGGCGGACAGAGTCGTCCGCCCCTACGGTGCGAAAACGAAAATCAACACGGGTTCGCCGGAAAACCGCCATAAAATAGGTGCTTTCGGTGGGTCGATGTGGGCATCGACCCCTACGGTGCGAAATCGAAAATCAACACGGGTTCGCCGGAAAACCGCCATAAAGCGGGCATTCCTGGCGGACGGACGCGCATGCAAAAGCCGGGACAGAAAAAAGATTCTCATTTTCCGAAAGCTGTGGTATACTGAAAACGGAAACAGCAAAATTTTACGGAACTTGAAATGGAGCGGTTTTTATGAAATACATTCTCAAGGGCGGCACGGTCGTTGGCAGCAGCGTTTCGTGCGAGGCAGACCTTCTGATCGACGGCGAGAAGATCGCCGCTGTCGGAAAAGATCTTCTCTGCGAGGGCGCACAGGTCGTGGATGTGACGGGAAAGCTCCTGTTCCCCGGCTTTATCGACGCGCATACGCATTTTGATCTCGACGTCTGCAACACGACCACGGCCGATGATTTTGCCTCCGGCACGCGCAGCGCGCTGCGCGGCGGCACGACGATGGTCATTGACTTCGCCTGCCCCAACAAGGGCGAAACGCTCGGCTACGGGCTGGCGCTCTGGCACGAGAAGGCCGACGGGAGATCCTCCTGCGACTATGCCTTCCACATGACCATCGACGACTGGAACGAGGGCATCCGCGCCGAAATTCCCGCGATGTTCGATGCGGGCATCCCGTCGTTCAAGATGTACATGACGTATCCGGCGATGATGATCGGCGACCAGGATCTCTATTCCGCACTGCTGGAGCTGAAAAAATACGGCGGCATCGCGGGCGTCCACTGTGAAAACGCAGGCGTCATCGACGCGCTCATCGCGCAGCACAAAAAGGACGGGAAGCTTTCGCCGGCATCCCATCCCGAATGCCGCCCGAACCCGCTGGAGGCAGAGGCGGTGGCGCATCTGCTGCGCATCGCCGAGGTCGCGGATGTGCCGGTCGTGATCGTGCACCTGAGCACGAAGGAGGCACTGGACGAGGTGATGCGCGCCCGCGCAAGAGGGCAGAAGGTCTATGTCGAGACGTGTCCGCACTATCTGCTGCTGGACGATGCGCTCTACCGCCAGCCGGAATTCACGGATTCTGCCCGCTATGTCTGCGCGCCGCCGCTTCGCACGAAGGCCGATCAGGCGCTTTTGTGGAAGGCGCTCGCAAACGGCGCGGTCCAGACCGTCTCCACCGACCATTGCAGCTTCACCCTCCGGCAGAAGGACGCAGGCAGAGACGACTTCACGAAGATCCCCGGCGGCCTGCCCGGCGTGGAGACGCGCGGCGTGCTGCTCTATTCCGCGGGCGTGGCAGAGGGCCGCATCACAAAGGAGCAGATGTGCGCGCTGCTGTCTGAAAATCCCGCAAAGCTCTACGGCGCGTATCCGCGCAAGGGCGTGCTGGCCGCAGGAAGCGACGCCGACATCGTTGTCTACGACCCCGCGGCAGACACGACCATTTCTGCCGCCGATCAGATTTCTGCCGCCGGCTACACGCCCTTTGAGGGCTTCCGGACGCACGGCTCGATCGCGCAGGTCTGGCTGCGCGGGCGGCTTGCCGTCGAGCGCGGCGAGATCCTGACCGGCGCCGTGGGCGAATACATCCCGCGCCGTCCGGGCGCGCTGTAAGCCGGCCGGGAGAAAACGAGAGAAAACGAGAGGAAACGAGAGGGAGGAACAGGCACATGTATGAAACCGACCGCCTGCCGCCGGAGCTGCGGCCGCTGTCCCCGTGGACGTATTTCGGGCTGGAGATCCTGTACCTGATCCCCGTGATCGGGGTGATCTTCCTGCTGTGTCATGCCATCGGAAGCAGCAACGTCAACAAGCGCAATTTTGCGTGCAGCCATTTCTGCGGGCTGCTGCTCGTCTTGCTCGTGGTGCTGGTCCTTGCGTGCACCGGTGCGCTGACCGGCCTCGGCTATGCGCTCGGGCAGTATTTCTGAGCATCCGGCTGCCTGCGGCGCTGGAAGGAGCCTTTATGTTAAATGTTGAATTATCGAATATCTGGAGCTGCGTGTCGCTGCCCGACCTTCTGAGCCGGGAAAAGGAACTTTTTGACGCGCATCTGCATCTGCGGAGCAACCAGCCGGGCTTTGCGCAGTATCTCGGCTGGCTCGGCCAGTCCGACGCGCTGACGGCGCGGATGCTCCATGCCGTGCGCACGGCGGAAAAGGCGATCCGCGCCGCGGGCGACACGCTCGTTGTGCTCGGAACGGCAAGCGCCTGCCGCGCGGCACAAGCTGCGCTGGCGCTGCTCGGCGACCGCGGAAAGGGCCGTATGCGCGTGTTTTTCGCGGGCGACAGTCTTTCCTCCCGGAGCTGGCTGGAGCTTTGCGACCGGCTGGAGGGGCATGATTTCTGCCTGCACATCGTCTCGCCGCTCGGCGGGGAGATGGAGACGGCGATTGCCTCGCGCGCCGTCCGCTGGATGATGGAGCGGCGCTACGGCGCGGAGACGAAAACGCGCATCTACGTCTCGGCGCAGCCGAACACCCCGGTGGCGCTGATGGCAAAGGAGGAGGGCTACGCCTTTCTGCCGGTGCCGACCCAGCCCGGCGGCGCATACAGCGCACTGACCTCGGCGACGCTTCTGCCGCTGGCTGTGGCAGGGATCGAGCCGCTGGAGGTGCTGGAGGGCGCGGCGGAGGCCTACCGGCAGTACGATCTGCGCGCGTTTGAAAATCCCGTCTGGATGTACGCCGGCGCGCGCTACGCGCTGTACGGCAGGGGCCGCACGGCGGAGCTGCTCGGCACGTTCGACCCGGCGTTTTCCGCCTTCGGAACGTGGTGGGCGCAGTGGGTCTGCCGCCATGCCTGCCAGAGCGGAGCGGGCGTCCTGCCGCTGCCGATGTGTCTGACGCGCGATCTGGACGCAGTGGACAACATGCTGACCTCCGGACGCTATCCGCTGTTTGAGACGATGCTGCACGTGCCGCCGCTCTCCGCGCAGCGCGTGAACGTCGAGATGGACTGGAAGGACTATGACGGGCTGGACTATCTGGCGGACAAGTCGGTGGCAGACGTGGCGGCGGCGACGTATCAGGCGATGCTCGACACCCACGCCGCGGCGGATGTGCCGGTCATCGTGATCGAGGGCGAGACGCTCGATGCGGCGCACCTCGGCGAGCTGTTTTACTTCTTCGAGCTGGCAAACGCCATCTTCGCCTGCGCCTGCGGCGTCGATCCGTTCGACCTTCCGCAGGAGCTTCCGACGCGCCGCGCGGCAGCGGAGCTGCTCGGACGGCCGGAAAAAGCGGAATAAAGTGTCATTTTCTGCGAAAAACGAAATATGCTATTGTGCTTTTTGAAAAAGAGTGCTAAAATACACTGGAATATCCCTTGAACCGAACAAAGGAGGAGTACCCTATGGTTCACATCATCATGGGGCCGGAAGGCTCCGGCAAAACCAAAAGACTCATTGACGCCATTCATCAGGCTTTGAAAGACGAGACCGGCAGTATGGTCTGTATCGAAAAAGGCCATACGATGCGCTTTGACGTCGATCACCGTGTGCGTCTGATCGACGCGGGCGAATACGCGCTTGGCAGCTATACGTTCCTGAAGGGCTTCATCAGCGGCCTTCATGCGGGCAACTTCGACATTACCCATATTTTTGCAGACGGTCTTTACAAGATCGCGCACTGCAAGGATGACACCGACACCGAGGCATTCCTCAACTGGTGCAATCAGTTCTCGCTGGCGAACAACGTCTCCTTCACCTTCACGATGCAGGGTGACCCCGAGACCGCGCCCGGCTACATTGCAAAATATCTTTGATCGAAAATTCAAGGGCAGTCCCATTCGGGACTGCCCTTTTTGCATCTGTTCTCAGTATTCAAAGCAGCTGCCGCCGACAAATTCCCGGACGATCGAATCGCGCGGGACAAACGGCGTGTCGAGCGGCGGAAGCTCGCGCACGACCTGCATCAGAACGCCAAGGCCGTGCGCCTCGACGAAGGCATCGTCCAGCGCGTCTGCAAACTCGGGCAGCTCGCGCAGGTATTTTGCGAGGATGCACAGCTCATAGTCGTGGAAGGTGTCGATGTGGACGCTGGCGTTCGGCTTGTTGGGCGCGATATACTGCACCTCACCGCGGTCAACGTCCTGCGCGCGCTCGACGGTCGTGCGCAGGGAGTTTCCGCGCCCGCGATAGTCGCGGATCATGCGGCGGGCAACGCGGATCTGCTCCGGGCGGACGATGCGGTCATCGCCGGTGATGATGCGCGTGCGCGGCGCGACATAGATGCCGGTGGCGCGGTCGCGGATGCGGTCAAAAATGATGGGGTTCAGCATGTGGATGCCCTCGACGAGAATGATCGCCTCGCGGCTTCCCTGCACCGGACGGTAGCCGCCGGTCTTGCCGCCGGCAAAATCATACCACGGCACCTGCGCCGTTTCCCCGTTGGAGAGCGCCTCCATGCAGCGGCAGAGCTCTGTCCAGTTGACGCACAGCGGCGATTCCCAGTCGGTCAGCTCCTTGGGCCGGTCGGCAAGCGAGAGGAAAAAGTTGTCCATGCTCAAAAGGCAGACCGGCACGCCGAGGTTCTCCAGATACGCCTTCAGGCGCATCGCGGTGGTCGTCTTTCCGGAGCCGGACGGCCCGGTCAGCGCGACGTAGGGGCGCTTGGGATAGGCGCTCAGGATGGTAGAGGCGGCGGCGCTGATCTTGTCGTGAAAGACCTCCTCACAGCGCAGGACAAAGCGCGTCTGGTCGCGCATGGCGACGGTGATGTTTTCAAGATCGATGACTCGCATAAAGCAGTCTCCTTTCTTTAAGTGGTTTGTACGGTGGGAGCGGCCTGCTCGAGCTTCCGGCGGATACGTTTCCAGAAATATACAAAGCAGAAGACGTGCATGGCCGAGGTGAAGACCCAGCTGACGGGATAGGAGAAATAGAGCGCGGGCAGCGTGTGGTCCCACACAAAGATGGTGTAGATCCAGACGGTGCGCAGGATGCAGGCGCCGAAGATCGTGACGACCATCGGCAGCCACGATTTTCCGAGCCCGCGCACCATGCCGCAGCAGACCTCCATTGTGCCGCAGAGGAAATAGGGCATTGATATATAGTATGTGCGGATCATACCCATTGCGATCACGGCGTCATAGGCCGGGTCGCTGCCGGAAACGTAAATGCCGAGCAGCTGCGGGCCAAAGACCGTGGTCAGCGCGCAAAGCGGCACGCCGATGATGAGCACGGCGAACTGGCACGCCCAGAAGATCTTCCACACGCGGTCATAGCGCCGCGCGCCGATGTTCTGACTGGTGAAGGTGATGGCGGCGTGGAAGACGGAGTTCATCGCCGTGTAGGAAAACGCGGCGATGTTGGACGCGGCGGTGTTCGCGGCGATGACATCCGCGCCGAACGAGTTGACGCAGCTTTGGATCATGACATTCGAGATGTTGAAGACCACGGACTGAAGCCCCGCCGGAAGGCCGATCTGGATCATGCGCATCGCCTCGGTCGGGTGCAGGCGCAGCTCCCTCAGCCGCAGGCGCGACGCGCCCTCCTGCCGCATCAGGCAGGCAAGGATCAGCCCGACCGACACATACTGCGACACGACCGTTGCGATCGCGACGCCTGCCACGTCCATCCGGCAGAGAATGACGAAAAAGAGATTCAGCAGCACGTTCAGTACGCCGGAGACGGCGAGGAAGATAAGCGGCCTTTTCGTATCGCCGTAGGCGCGCAGGATCGCCGCCGCGAAATTGTAGACGAGCGCGCCGGGGATACCGATGAAATAGATGCGCAGATAGAGGCTGGCCAGCGCCAGAACGTCCTCCGGCGTTGCCATCAGCTCCAGCAGCGGTGTGGACAGGAAGAAACCGATCAAAAACGTGATCACGCCCAGAATCAGGCTCAGCGTGATGGCGCAGTGTACCGCGCGGCTGACGCCTGCATCGTCGCGGCAGCCGACATAGCGCGCGACGAGAATGTTGACGCCGACCGAGATGCCGATGAACGCGCCGGTCAGCAGGTTTATGAGCGACGAGGTCGCGCCCACGGCGGCCAGCGACGTGCTGCCCGCGAATTTGCCGACGACAATGACGTCGGCCGCGTTGAACAGGAGCTGCAAGATGCCTGTGAGCGCCAGCGGAAGCGAGAACATCAGGATCTTTGGCAGCAGCGCGCCGTTCAGCATATCAAGTCCCTTTGTCTTAGCCATGTTCCTCTCCTTCAAATTTCCTGTAATATCGTCTGAAAGCTCTGCCACGGAGCAAGCTCCGGCGGCAAATGCGAAAACTCGGCCGCAAGCCCCGTCTGCGGATGGAAAAAGCGCACCCTGTACGACCACAGCGCGATCGGAAAGTCCGTCTCCGCCGCGCCGTATTTCCGGTCGCCCGCGAGCGGCATACCGCGCGAGGCAAACTGCACCCGGATCTGGTGCGTTCTGCCCGTGTGCAGCCGGATGCGAAGCAGCGACAGCCCCTCCGCCGTCCCGAGCACACGGTAATCAAGAACCGCCTCCTTGACATCCTGCCCCGGCCCCTGCCCGGCACGCGCCATCCGCGCTGTTCGGTCGTAAAAGAGCCAGTCGCGCAGCGTACCCTCCGCCGCCTCCGGCCTTCCCGTGACGACCGCAAGATATTCCTTTTCAAATCGGCGCTCGCGCATCTGCTGCGACAGCAGCTCCGCCGCCATCCGCGACCGCGCAAACACCATCACCCCGCCGACCGCCGCGTCCAGCCTGTGGACCGTCCGCACACATGCCCGCTCATCTCCGAGCGCTGCCCGGATCTGTGCGGGCATACCGCCCGGCTCGTCGGTGGAGACGATGCCGGGGGGCTTCAAGCATACAAAGACCCGATTATCTTGGAATAGTACTTTCATAAGAAATCCGGCGGATCTTTTCCGCCAATACTGCGTTGGAAGCGCCTCGGAGTATACCCGATACGCCGTCGGCGCTTCGCCTTGTCTTGGCGGAAAATCTCTCGCCGGAGCGGTGAGGGGCGGTTTCCGCCGATGCTGCGTTGGAAGCGCCCCGGAGGAAGTCCGATGCGCATTTGATGTGTTGGTCTCATCATTATAACACGCTTTGCGGAAAAGTCATAGCTTGGTTTTACGAAAACGGAGCGGAAGTTTTACAAGGCGGGGCGGCTTCCTTAATAATTCTTAAAAACCCCGCAAAAGCGCCGCATTTGCGAGAGAATTATGATACAATACAGAAAAATGGTATTGTAGGCGATGCAGGAGGAGACCGATATGGAACAGAAGAACGAACAAAGCGCCCTGATTCTCGTGGTGGACGACGAGCCGGACATCCGGCGTATCATCCGCATTTTGCTGGAATCGGGCGGCTATCGGGTCGCCGAGGCGCAAAACGGCCTTGCGGCGGTGGAATACGTGCGGAAGCAGCCGGGCGTCGATCTGGTGCTGATGGACATTATGATGCCGGGGCTGGACGGCGTATCCGCCAGCCGCGAGATCCGCGAGTGCTGCGCCGCGCCCATTTTGTTTCTGACCGCCAAGACGCAGGAGCAGGACAAGCTGGAGGCCTATCAGGCCGGCGGCGACGACTATCTGGCAAAGCCGTTTTCCCATGCGGAGCTGATGATGAAGGTCGAATCGCTGCTGCGGCGCTACCGCGTGTACAAGGGCAAGACGAACGGACAGGTTCTGCGGGCAGACGTGGTGCTCGACGAGCCGGGACGGCGCGTGCTGCGCGGCGGGCGCTCGGTCGAGCTGACCGAGACGGAGTTTGAGATCCTCTGCTTTCTGGCCGCGCACCGCGGGAGCGTCGTGTCGGTCGAGCAGATCTATCGGGGCGTCTGGCACGAAAAATACATGCCCTCGTCCACCAACACGGTCATGGTACATATTGTGAATCTGCGCAAGAAGCTGGAGGAGGATCCGACCAATCCCCGCCTCATCCGCACGGTCTGGGGGAAGGGGTATCAGATTGACTGAGAAAAAACGCTTCCGCTCGCTGCACTTTAAGCTCATGCTCGTGATGCTGGCGGGCTTCGGACTGGGCGTTCTGACGTATGTGCTGACGGTGCAGTGCGGCAACTGGTTCATCGAGTCGCGCTATATGAGCGACGAGTCCGTAAGCCGCCGCAGCATGTCGGCAGTCGAGAGTCTGCAAACGTACATCCGCGACAACAATCTTGCCTCGCGGGACACCGAGCAGATCGCCCGCTGGTCGATGACGCAGAAGGACACCTACATCCTGTTCTACAAAAACCGCCATCTGGCGATGGAGGCCGGCTGGTGGGGCATCGACGACAGCGCCTCCATCCGAAGCCGGGAGCTGAGCGAGCAGACAGCCCTCACGATCTACCCCGTGAGCTTCCGTGACGGCGTGTTTCAGGCCGTCGTGTACGATTTTTCCGAGGTGAAGCTCTATGACGCCATGCAGGTCATCGGCATCGTGCTGGCGTGCGCGCTGTTTGCGCTTTTGATGCTGCTGTACAACAGCCGCATCACGCACGCCATCATCGACGTCTCGCGCGAGATCCAGGAGATCGGGCGCGGCAATCTCGACACGCAGATGCGGCCCGTTGACAACGATGAGCTCGGGCGGCTGACGCAGAGCGTGGACGCGATGCGCCTCTCGCTCATCCGCAAGACGCAGGAGGAGCAGGCGGCGCTGAAAAAGAACAGCGAGCTCATCACCGCCATGTCCCACGACATCCGAAATCCGCTCACGGCGCTGCTGGGCTATCTCGATCTGGCGCGCGGCGGGCAGTACCGCTCGGAGGGCGAGCTGAGGCAGTACCTCGAGGCCTCCTACTCCAAGGCCGAGCAGCTCAAGACGCTGACGGACGAGCTGTTCCGCTATGCCCTCGTGTTCGGCGGGCAGGAGCTGAATCTCGACATGCAGGAATACGACGCCGAAATCCTGCTGGAGCAGCTCCTGTTTGAGCCGATCATGGCGCTGGAGCAGTACGGCTTTCGCATCCAGACCGCGCACCCGACGCTCCGGTGCCGCATCCGGCTGGACGTCACGTATTTTCAGCGCGTGCTCGACAATCTCTTTGACAATCTCCGCAAATACGCAGACCCCGCCGCGCCGGTGGCGATCACGGCGATGGAGGAGGACGGCTGTCTCCAGCTCTGCATCGGCAACACCCGCAAAAAAGACCCCGGCGTGGTCGAGAGCAACAAGATCGGGCTCAAGACCTGCGAGCGCATTCTCGCGCAGATGGGCGGCCAGCTCCGCCGCTATGAGCAGGGCGAGCGGTTTTCCGTGGAGGTGTCGCTGCCGGAGCTGCCGGGCGGCACGGAAGAAGTTGCAAATTAGTTACAAATTTCCCGAACAGCTTAAGAATTTCTTAAAATTGGGCGCGCAGGGGTTTCGGTTTTGCCAAAACCCTGCTAGAATAGCGCCAGAACAGACGCAACCCACCCCCCGAGAAAGGAGGAACCCTATGAAACGACGCATGCTTGCGCTGCTGCTGACCGCGGCAGCACTGACCGGCTGCCTTGCCGCCTGCGGCAAAAGCGAAAAGCCGGATGCGGCCGCGCCTCCCAGCGCCGTGCAGGGAAAGCGCATGGAGGCGGAGACCGTCACCTCAAAGTACGCCTATTCCGCAGAGTACATCGACCTGCCGGTGGACGTGGACTACATCACCACGAACTGCGTCAGCGGCAATTATTTCTATTTTACCGCCAGCGTCAAAAGCGGGACGGACAGCTTCGTTGACCCCGACTCCGGCGAGGGCTATTCGTATGACACCTACGACCTCAAGCTCATCCAAATCGATCTCAGCACGCGCGAATGCACAGAGCTGGACGCGCTCGACGCCGTGCAGGCGAAGGGTGAAGAAGGCTGGCGCCGCGACATGTATGTTCAGAACATGACCGCCGCGCCCGACGGCGGCGTCTGCGTGTACGTTCAGACCAACAGTTATCGCCTCACCACGCCGGCGGAGGGCGATACGGCCAATTTCGGGAGCTACAATTACGAGGGCGGCACGCAGCAGAATCTCATTTTGTTCGTCGGCGCGGACGGAAAGACCGGAAAAACGGTCGATCTGAGCGCTGCGCAAGGCGGTGATTTCTATCCCAGCAACTTCCTCTCCGATGCAAAAGGCTACCTCTATCTGGGCGACTTTGACCGCGTGCGCATCTGGGACAAGGACGGCAATTTTGTCACCGAGCTGGAGCTTGGCCCCGAATACAGCAATCTCATGCAGTACGGCGCGGACAAGATCGGCGTGGTGACCTACGGTCAGACGCACGTCTTCAAGGTCATCGACCCCGTGAAGAAGGCCTTCGGCGAGACGCTTCCGCTTCCTGCCGATGCGTATCAGATCTATCCGGGCGACAACATCTACGACTTTTTCTATGACAACAGCGGCAAGATCTACGGCTACATCAGCCAGACCAAGACCGCCGAGAAGGTCATCGACTGGCTCGAATGCGACGTGGACAGCAACAACATGACCTCGTTCAGCATCCTGCCCGACGGGCATGTGTTTGCCATGACGCAGGAATACCGCCGCGGCCGCCGCGGAAGCAGCGTCCAGCTCATCCTGATGACCCGCGTGGACGCCTCGACGCTGCCGCAGAAGAAGAACCTGACGCTCGCGTGCATGTATCTGGACTCCACGCTGCGCAGCCAGATCGTGCGCTTCAACCTCCGAAACCCGCAGTACCGCATTGTGGTCCGCGACTACTCCGAATACAATACGGAAAACGACATCTCCCTCGGCATGACGAAGCTCACCACCGAGCTTGCCGCCGGGACGATGCCGGACATGCTGCTCACCACGTCCCTGCCGGTGCGGCAGTATGAGGCGAAGGGGCTGCTGCGGGATCTTACCCCGATGCTGGACGCGGACAGCACGCTCAGCCGCGACGATCTGATCACCGAGGTGCTTGACGCCCGCGCGGTCGATGGCAAGCTCTACCGGATGCCCACCAGCTTCATGATCTCCGCCGTCGCGGGACGCGCGGACATCGTCGGCGGCTACGAGACATGGACGCTCGACGACGTGCAGGACGCCATGAAAAAGCTCCAGCCCGGCGCGACGGTTTTCTCCGAGTTCTATACCAAAGAAAGCGGCCTGTCCAACTGCGTCAGCGACTATATGGACGCCCTTGTGGACTGGGAAAACGGCGTCTGCCGTTTTGACGGCGAGGAATTTCGGAGCCTGCTCGCGTTTGCAAACCAGTTCCCGCTGGAATGTGACTACAGCCGCGTTGCGTACAATGAGAGCGATTTTTCCCGCATGAAGGCCGGAAAGCAGCTTCTTATGTTCCTGACGTTCCACGGCTTTGACGCCCTCAACGGCCAGTTTACGCTGATGGACAACGCCCCCTGCTTTGTCGGCTTCCCGGTTCCCGCCTCCTGCGAGCGGGTGCGCAGCCGCTTCATCCTGCAAGGCGAGCTTGCCATCACTGCCGCCTGCTCCGAGCCGGACGCGGCGTGGGCGTTCATCCGCTCCGTCCTTGATGAGGACTACCAATCCCAGATCTGGAGCTTCCCCATTCTGAGATCGGCGTTTGACGACATGCTCGCCGAGGCGATGAAGCAGGAGTTCTACACCGACGCAAACGGCAGACGCGTGGAGCGGCCCAAGGGCGGCGTCAGCTACGGCAGCGACGAGATGATCGACTGCTACGCCGTCACAGAGCAGCAGAAGGACATTCTCATGGAGCTGATTCGCTCCACAGACCGCGTCAGCGAGTATGACGATCACATCATGAGCATCGTCATCGAGGAGACCGGCGCGTATTTTGCCGGCCAGAAAACGCTGGACGAGACCGTGAAGGTCATCCAGAACCGCATGAATCTCTACGTCACGGAGCAGCGCTGAACGCGGCGCGTCCGGACACGACACACCAAATCAGGAAACAGGTAATGCCTATGCAGTCACTCAAGCAAACAACACGCAAAAAAGCGGCGGCCGCGCCGCAGGAGGAGCGCCCGCCCAAGCGGCGCAGCCGCCTGCGGGAGCTTCTCCACTCGCTGTTTTTCTCCGGGCCGAGCTTTCTGGGAATGCTCATCTTCTTTGTCATCCCGTTCGGCGTGGTCGTGTACTATTCGTTCATCAACGGCGCGCTCGACCACGGCTTTGCGGGGCTCAAGAACTATGTGAGCGTCATGCAGAACGGCGCGTTCCGCATCGCGGTCAAAAACACGGCCGTTTTCTCGGCGCTGTCGGTGCCGCTGGCGGTCATTCTGGCCATGGCGCTGGCGCTGCTGCTCGAGGCGCGCATCCCGTGGAAAAGCCAGTTCCGCACCTTCTTTTTAAGTCCGATGATGGTGCCCATCGCATCGATCATTCTGGTCTGGCAGGTGCTTTTCCACGACAACGGTGTCGTCAACGAGCTGCTCAAGAGCCTTGGCCATGACAAGATCTACTGGTTTTCGTCCAACGCGAGCCTTGTCGTGATCGTGGTGCTGTTTTTGTGGAAAAACCTCGGCTACAACATGATCCTGTTCATGGCGGCGCTCAACAACGTCCCCAAGGCGATGCTCGAGGCCGCCGAGGTCGAGGGCGCGAGCGAGTGGACGCAGTTCGTCCACATCAAGCTCCGCTATCTGTCTCCGACGATCCTGTTTGTGACGATCCTCTCGATCATCAACTCCTTCAAGGTCTTCCGCGAGATCTATCTGCTGACGGGCAATTACCCGTATGACTCGTTGTACATGCTCCAGCACTTCATGAACAACATGTTCCGCCAGCTCGACTATCAGAAGCTGTCGGCGGCGGCGGTGCTGCTGGCCATCGTGATCGTCATCCTGATCGCCATCCTTTTTGCGGTCGAAAACTACTTCGGAAAGGACGTGGAGGGATGAAGAAAAAACGCTATTTTTCACGCGGTATGCTGACGCTGCTGGCGGCGGTGTTCGCCTTCCTGTTCCTGATGCCGACGGTCCTGACGATCACAAACTCGTTCATGGCGCAAAGCGAGATCACCGCCAACTACGGGCAGGTCTTTGCCAGCGGAACGAGCGGCAGCAGCTACATCTCAAAGGTCATCAATCTCAAGTTCATCCCCGACAAGGTGAGCTTCACGCAGTATATCACGGTGCTGCTCAAGAGCCCGGAATATCTGCTGAAATTCTGGAACGCGGTCATTCTGGTCGCGCCGATCGTGGTGGGCCAGCTTCTGGTCGCGTCGCTCGCGGCCTACGGCTTCACGCGCTGGCGCGGCAAGATCCGCGACACCATCTTTTTCGCGTATGTCATTCTGATGCTCATGCCGTATCAGGTCACGCTCGTCCCGAACTATCTGGTCAGTGACTGGCTGGGGCTTCTGAACACGCGCTGGGCGATCATTCTTCCGGGCATCTTTGCCCCGTTCTCGGTGTTCCTGCTGACGAAGTTCATGCGCCGCATTCCGGTGTCGCTGATCGAATCGGCAAAGCTCGACGGCGCGAACGAGTGGCACGTATTCTGGGACATCTGCCTGCCGCAGTGCCGCAGCGCCCTGTATTCGGTCGCCATTCTGGTGTTTATCGATTACTGGAACATGGTCGAGCAGCCGCTCATCCTCCTGCCTGACGCGGAGATGCAGCCGCTTTCGGTCTATCTTTCCACCATCAATGCCGGTGAGATCGGCATTGCCTTCGCCGTCGCGGTGATCTACATGATCCCCGGACTTCTGATGTTCCTCCACGGTGAAGCGTATCTTGTTGAGGGCATCGCGCATTCCGGCTCTGTGAAAGGATAAAGGGGTAGAAGCTATGGAAACAAATGTGAAACGCAGAGAATGGGTCAAAACCGCCGCCATCATTTTTCTGGTGGTCATGCTGGTGCTGACGTTTTTCTCAAACACCATTTTGAATCATTCGCTGCCGGAGGTCGCCACGGCAAACGTGACCTCCGGAACGATCAACGCCAAGATCCGCGGCCGCGGCACGGTCTCCGCCAACGAGACGTATGACGTGACCATCAAGCAGACCCGCAAGGTCGCAAGCGTCAAGGTGCGCGTGGGCGACAGCGTCAGCGCGGGCGACGTTCTGATGACGCTCGAGGCCGAGGAGTCGGACGAGCTCAAGCAGGCGCAGACCGAGCTGGAGTCGATGGAGCTGAGCTACGAAAAGAGCCTCATCGCCGCCTCCACCGAGGCCGCGCGCGAAAACCGCGACGTGCAGAAGCTCCGCGAGGCCTATAACGACCTGCTGGCGCAGTATAACCAGTACAGCACCATGGATGCCCGTCAGATCGCGAGCGCGAAGGCTGCGGCAGACGCGAAGCTGAAAGACCTTCAGGCTGCAAGCAAGGCCGCGCAGGAGGCGTATGACGCCCGCAATGCGGAAAAAGCAGAGCTGGAAAAAGAAGCAGCAGAATGTAAGACATTTATTTCTGCGCTGCGCACCATCATCGACAAAAAGGCAGAAGTGGATGCCGCAGAAGCTACGCAAGAACAAGACAACCAGCAGTATGAAGATGATTACAAATATCTGCTTAATACAATCGCAGAGGGCAATGAAAATGAAGCAATGTCCTATGCACGTTACCCGGAATCACTCGCAGCTGTGCTTAAAGGGCGTCCGGATGCGAACGTAGATCCCAACAGCGGAGACGGCAAGACCGACCCCTATCTGGTTCGCGCGCAGGAAATCGCAACTGCCTATATCACGCTTGTAAAAGACGCGGATAACATTAAAGCGCTGGAACTGGAGTTGAAACGGCTGATCGATGACACTGACGGTGTCCGCAATGCAGACAACGCCGAACAGCAGTATAAAGACGCGCTCGATGAATACGATGAGCTTCAACGCGAGCTGGATTCCTTCGACCGCGGCACGGAAACCCTGAAAAAAGACGCCGAGCGGGCGGCACAGGCGGTAAGCGACCAGCAGGAATATGTTGACAAGCTGGCCTCTGCAAGCACCCTCGCCGAGCAGGTCAAGTCCGCAAAGCAGGCGTTGGAGGACAAAATCTTTGAGCAGGGTCTTGCCGACGGCTCGGCGCTCGACCTCGAGGCCGCCAAGAAGGCCATCGACGAGAAAAAGGCCGACATTGAAAAGCTGACCCAGAACGCCGACGAGGTCGAGGTCAAGGCCAAGGTCGGCGGCACCGTGAGCGCCATCAACGTCACCGCCGGCAACAACGCAGGCGCCGAAACGCCGCTCATGACGCTCAACCTGACCGACCGCGGCTACACCGTCAAGATCTCCGTCACAAACGAGCAGGCCAAGAAGGTCCGCGTCGGCGACAGCGCGGAGCTGGTCAACTACTGGTACGGCGGCGACATTCAGGCAACGCTGGAAAACATCACGAACGACCCCTCGAACCCCGGCAAGGCGAGACTTCTCGTGTTCCGGCTGACGGGCGACGTGGAGCCTGACACGAATCTGACGCTCTCCATCGGTCAAAAGAGCGCGAACTATGACTGCATCGTGCCCAACTCCGCCATCCGCACCGACAGCAACGGCACCTTCGTCCTTGCTATCGTTGCAAAGAGCACGCCGCTGCGCACGCGCTATACCGCGACGCGCGTGGATGTGCAGGAGCTTGCAAAGGATGACACCGTGACCGCTGTGACGGGCCTGTCGTCGGGCGATTTCGTCATCACCACCTCGACCAAGCCCATCGAGGCCGGCACGCAGGTGCGTCTGGTGGAGAACAACTGATGCGCGGGCGCGGTGGAAAATACGTCAGAAAGACGGCGTCTCTGACGAAAAAGCAGCTCGTCTGGCTGCTCGTGAACGCCGGACTGGCGGCGCTGGCGCTGCTGTGCGTGTGGGGGCTGAACGCCGTGACGGGGGCGCTGCCGACGCAGTCGGCGGCAAAGGCATGGCGCGGCACGAGCGAAATGCGCTTCGCGCAGGTCTCGGTCTTTCTGCCGGAGGACGAAAAGATCGACCAGTCCTCCGTTGAGAGCTTCCGCAGGACGCTCGACCAGAAGCTGATCGACGCCTCGCTGGAAGCGCCCGAGGGCGGCAGGCTCTATGACGACGCCTATTCCGGCGTCACGACCGTCGCGGTCACGAGCGGCAAGACAACGCTCTCGGTCAAGACCGTCGGCGTGGGCGGAGATTTCTTCCTGTTTCACCCGCTGACGCTCCGCTCGGGCAGCTACCTGACCGCCAACGATTACATGAACGACCGCGTCCTGCTCGACGAGGAGCTGGCGTGGGCGCTGTTCGGAAGCTATGACGTGGCGGGCATGAGCATCCAGATCGGCGAGCGCACCTACCCCGTGGCGGGCGTGGTGCGCCGCGAGGACGATTTTGCCAGCAAAAAGGCCTATCAGGACGGCCCCGGCATGTTCATGAGCTATGACGCGCTGAACGCCATCTCCGAGACGAAGCTCAGCGCCTACGAGATCGTCATGCCGGACATGATCTCCGGCTTTGCCGAGAGCATCGTGAAGGCCGCCTTCACCGGCGGCAAGGCGGCGGTCGTGCAGAACACGGGGCGCTACGGGGCGCTGCGGCTGTGGAAGGTGCTGACCGCCTACGGCGAGCGCTCGATGAACACGCGGGGCATCATCTATCCCTACTGGGAAAATGCCGCGCGGCTGACCGAGGATTACGCGGCGCTGCTGCTGCTGTTTGCGGTGCTGCTTGCCGTCTGTCCGGCCGTGTGCGCCGCGATCTGGCTCGTGCGCACCGTCAAGCGCCTTGTCCTGCGCGCCGCCGGTGCAGCCGGCCGCAAGATCGGCGAGAAGATCGAGGAAGAAAAAGAAAAGCACTATGTCCGCAGCGGCATCTGAGCGGCTGCGGCAGAAACGAAAAAAGCATGATATTCGGCGGAGCCGCGCTTCCATGGAGGCGCGGCTCCGCGTTTTCATGCAGGACAAGCGGAGCGGGCGGCTGTCCGCGCAAAATATACAGTTCTGCGGCGTATGTTTATACGCCGAACACGGAATATATAAAATGCACGAAAAGCCTGCGAAAAAATCCTGTAAAATATGTGGATTTTGCAGGAAAAACATGTTATACTCAAAGTGTATCAGGATCGTTTGACGCGCGCCGGCGAAGGCTGCGCCAGCGCGGACGGTCCCGTTGCGCAGCAGCCGGACAACGCAGGACGAGGGGGGTGTGCGATCGCAGGCTGAGAACAGGCGCGGCTGCGCAGAAAAGGAAATTTTTGAAGCAGGAGGAATTTCTGAAGATGAAAAAACACAGTGTACGCTTACTCGCGCTGCTGCTGGCTGTGGTCATGGTCCTTTCGGTCATGCCGACCATGGCGCTGGCAGAGGGCGAGGCGAAGACCTTCACGAAGGTCACAAGTGCGGACGGGCTGACGACCGGTCAGTATGTGCTTGTGGTCGACACAGGTTATGCGATGGGCGAGTATGACAACGGAAAGAATCCGTGGATTACAGCTGTTGAGCCCAGCATCGCAAATGGCAAAATCGAGAATCCGACCGCGGGCATCTGGACGCTGACTGTCTCTAATGACGGCGTCATCATGACGGATGCAAAGGGAACCTCGATTGCGCCGAAGGGCGGAAATAATAACGGTATTAGCAAGAATGACAGCTATAAGTGGGCTGCCAGCTTTGCTGATGGCAAGTTTACCTTTGCCGGAACCGGCGAGGATACCGTAAAGCTGGCCAGCAACACGAACAGCAGCAACAAGTTCAGAGGATATAAAAATGAAACGATTGCGAAAGCGCCGGGGAACTATCCCTGCAGCTTTACGCTGTACAAGCTCGACGCCGCGTCTGCTCCGTCCAATAAGGTCGCGACCCCGACGGCTTCCCCGGCTGCGGGCGAGGTAGAAAAGGGTACGGAGATTACCTTCTCCTGCGCAACGCAGGGCGCAACGATCGCCTACGCGACGGACGGCACGAACTTCACCGAGGGCACGACGGCGACTGTGACTGAGAATGTCACCTTCACCGTCAAGGCCTCGAAGAAAGACATGGAAGACAGCGACACCGCAACGTTTGCCTATACTGTTAAGGTCGAGGAGCCAAAGACGGTTCCCATCAGTACGGCGCTTGCGGGAGGCGCGGGCGAGTCCTTCACCGTCAAGGGCGTTGTAACGCTGGTGGACGGCAGGAATTATTATCTTCAGGACGCGAGCGGCGGCATCTGCCTCCGTCTCGCTGCCACGACGCAGGACATACACCTCGGCGATACCATCATCGGTACCGGCAAGCGCGCGGAGTTCAACGGTCTTCCGCAGCTTGATGGCGGCACGTTCCAGATGAGTACGGGCATGATGCTGAGCGCAAAGGAAACCACCATCGGCGCTCTGACGACGGCAGACGTCTGCACCTACGTTACCATCAACGACGTGGAGGTCACGGAGGTTTATGACAACAACGGCGCGTTCAAGCAGCCGAACATCAAGGTTAAGGACGCGGATGGAAAGGTCATCCAACTCTACAAGGCTGTAATCAACAAGGTTGAGGACGCTTGGGAATACAAGGTCGGCGATAAGCTGGACATTACGGCGGCGGTTGGCATCAACAGCGGCAAGCTCCAGCTCCGCAACACCAAGGCGGAGGAAATCAGACGGCACAGCGACGTTTATGACCCGATCACGGAGGACATGATCCCTGAGGGTGCACGGAACGTCAAGCAGGCCGGCGAACTCACGGGCACGACGGAGAACGTGACCGTTGTCGGTCAGGTCGTGTACCACTATGGCAAGAACTTCAATGGGAACGCCAGCATCGACTCCATCATCCTTGAGGACGTGATCGACGGCGAAATCTATGGCTTCCAGGTCTATGACTACACCAATTACACAAAGTATGTAGTCGGCGATGTGGTCAAGGTCACGGGCAAGGTAGAGCTCTACGGTGGTGTCCCGCAGATGAAGTTCCCCGCCATGACCGTGGTGAAGGCTGGGCTCAAGCCGATTGCGGCACAGGAGATCACCGTCTCTCAGATGGGCAAGGAATATCTGAGTGAATATGTTTTTATCAAGGACATCACGCTTGATACATATAACAAGGACGGCAACACAAAGGTTACGGACAAAACTGGCAGCACGAATCTGTTTAAGGGCGTTCCGCTTCCCGCAAACACGAAGGAATCGGATGTGATCGCGCTGTACGCCTGCTGCTCGGCATTTAATGGAAAATATCAGCTCCGCAACGGCAGCAGCACGGATTATGTTACGAGCCTTGCCCCCGCCCCCTCCGGCGAGCTGCCCAAGGCCGGCGACAAGGTCGTGATCTACAACCAGAACGCCAAGGCGGTTCTGGCTGAGCAGATCGGCACGGAAAGCCCGTCGATCAACAGGGCTGCGGCGGAGATCGCAGACGGCAAGGCTGTCCCGGCGAACGGCGCGGTCGTGTTTGAGGTCGAGCAGAACGGCGAGTATCTGCGCTTCAAAAACGAGACCTACGGCTACCTGTGCTCCAACGGCGCCGGCAACAACGCCTTCTACTGCAAGGCATTCGATGATTCCATCAAGACTGAGGACGCCGACTGGCTCGTGCGCACCTGCTCCGGCGGCGTGGGCGGCTTTGAGATGGAGCATCGCACGGCGAAGTTTAACGGCCGCTACAGCCAGTGGCTGGAATACTACGCCGATTCCTTCAAGACCTACAGCATGTACAACGTCACGGACTACACCATCTACTCCTTCTTCTTCTATCCCGTGGCGCAGAACGTGAAGGTTCACAAGGGCATCGTCAACGACCCGCAGGTCGTGTTCGGCACGCCGCAGGACGCCTTCAAGGACGCAGAGTATACGCTGACGTTCACCATTGATGCGCCGTTCGGCGTGGAGGGTATGCCCGAGGTCACCGTAAACGGTGAAAAATATGTCCCGACGCTTTCTGACGGCACCTACACCGTCATCATCCCCGGTGAGAAGGTCACCGGCGAGGCGCTCGATGTGACTGTCAGCGCCAAGGATACGGAAAACACGGCCTTCACCGGCACGATCAAGATCACCGTCAAGGACGAGCCGGTCATCTCGAACGTCACCCCCGCACAGGGCGCCGAAACGAAGGAAAATAAGCGCCCGGTGATCTCCGCCGAGATCACAAACGCCGGCGAGAACGCCGATGTGACCATGACCGTCAACGGCGAAAAGGTCAACGCAGTCTATCAGGGCGGCAAGGTCACCTACACCCCGGCTGCCGATATGGCAGACGGCAAGGTCACCGTGACCGTGACGGTCACGCGTGCCGACAAAAAGACGGCGGAAAAGACTTGGAGCTTCACCGTCGGTGAGGCCAAGAGCCGTCTCTACTTCGGCCAGCTCCACTCCCACACGCAGTATTCCGACGGCTCGGGCACGCTGGAAAGCGCGCTGAAGTATGTTGCCGATCTGCCGGCGAGCGCGAACGTTGACTTTGTCGCGTTCACCGACCACTCCAACTACTTTGACAAGACCGGCGAGGCCAACTCCGAGGAAGCGCTCTATGACATGACCAAGGCCACGGCCTACAGCCAGGACAGATGGGCCTCCTACAAGAACGCGGTCGAAGCGTTCAACACGGAAAAGGCCGGCAGCATGGTCGCCATCGCGGGCTTTGAGATGACGTGGTCCGGCGGCCCCGGTCACATCAACACCTTCAACACCCCCGGCATCGTCTCCCGCAACAACAAGACGCTCAACAACAAGACCGACGACGCGGGCATGAAGGCCTACTATGCGCTTTTGTCGAAGCCCGAGGGCGCAAGCTCCATCAGCCAGTTCAACCATCCGGGCACGACCTTCGGCACGTTCAAGGACTTTGCCTACTGGGATGCCGTCATTGACTCCCGTATGTATCTGGTCGAGGTCGGCAACGGCGAAGGCCAGATCGGCGCGGGCGGCTACTACCCGAGCTACAGCGAGTACATCAAGGCGCTGGACAAGGGCTGGCACCTCGCTCCGACCAACAACCAGGATAACCACAAGGGCCGCTGGGGCAACGCCAACGACGCCCGTGACGTCATCCTGACCGATGATTTCTCCGAGCAGGGCATCTATCAGGCCATGCGCGACATGCGCATCTACGCCACCGAGGACAAGAACCTCGAGATCGGCTACACCGTCAACGGCATGCCGCTCGGCTCCATCATCACCGAGGTCCCCGAGAAGCTGACCTTCGACATCTCCTTCTACGATCCCGACCCCACCGATTCCATCAAGAAGGTCGAGCTGGTCGTCAACTCCGGCAAGGTCGCCTATAAGTGGGACAGCGCTACGGAGCTGGCAAACGGCGCTGTCAGCGTGGAGCTGGCTCCCGAGTACAGCTACTACTTCGTCCGCATCACGCAGGGCGACGGCGACATCGCCGTGACCGCACCTGTCTGGGTCGGTGAATCGCTCAAGCTCGGCATCTCCTCCGCAGTCTGCGGCACGGCAACGCCTGTCACCGATGAGGAGCTGACCATCACCACGACGCTCTTTAACAGTGAGAACGCCGACGCGGCCATCCAGTCCGTCACCTACACCGTAAACGGCAAGGAGCTCGAAGGCACCAAGGGCGGCGCTACAACGGTTCCGGCCTCCGGCACGTCTGCTGTCACCTTCCGGTACACGCCGAAGGCGGCCCGCGTGATGACGGTCACCGTCACGGCAGTCCTGACGCTCAAGGACAAGGATTACACCTTCACCAAGGACGTCACGCTCGATGTTCTCGACGCGAGCAAGCTCGTCTACATCGGCATCGACGCCTCGCATTACAACGAGTATGTTGCAGGCAACTACAAGGATTCCATGGGCAACTTCGGAAACCTCGCCGCGGAGTATTCCGTGCGCACGGTGCAGCTCAACACCAGTGAGGAGCTGATCGCGGCCTGCGGCAACACGAAGTACAAGGCGCTCATTCTGACCGCACCCTCCCGCCGCCTTGAGGCAGCGCAGAAGGACCCCAAGACCTACTCCGAGGCAGAGCTCGCCGCCATCAAGTCCTTCAACGAAATGGGCGGCACGGTGATCCTCGCCGGCTGGTCTGACAACTATGAGAATTACCCCGTTATCCAGGAAAACCCGGCCATCAAGCACATGGCGGAGACGCAGAACGACGTTCTGGCGGCGCTCGGCTCGAGTCTCCGCATCTCCGACGACGCGACCTATGACGATGTTCGCTCCGCAGCCGACGGCGTTGACAAGTGGAGACTCTACTTCTCGACCTACAACATGGACCACCCGCTGCTGAAGGGTGTGATCTTTGACGCGGAGCATCCGTTCGACAAGCTCTACACCGAACGCTTCAGCCACTACGGCGGTGCGTCCATCTACGCGGTCGATGAAAAGGGCGAGCCGACCTCCGCAATGCCCGCAACGGTCAGCCCCGTGGTCTACGGCCACGCAACGACCTACTCCGTGGACGTTGACAACGACGGCCGCGGCGGCGCCGGCGTTCCGAAGTACGCCTATGCAGAGGGCGACAACCGCCTGATGGTCATGGCGACCGAGCAGCTCGCGGGCAAGGGTCAGATCATCGTCTCCGGCGCGGCCTTCATGTCGAACTTTGAGGTTCAGGCACAGGTCGATAACGCCGCAGAGAAGAACTACTCCAACTACCGCATCTGCGAAAATCTGCTGGCAATGTTCAATACGACCGAGATCACCCCGATCAAGACCGTTCAGGAAGAGCCGGACGAGGGCGTCAAGTTCACCATCGAGGGCATCGTGACCTCCAACGCCTCCGGCTATGACAAGGACACTGCATTCTTTGACTGCATCTACCTGCAGGATGAAACCGCCGGCATCAATGCCTTCCCGGTCGCGGGCGAGTTCAAGATCGGCGACAAGGTCCGCATCACCGGCACCACCTCCTCCTATCAGGGCGAGCGCCAAATCGCTGTGACAAGCATCGCCAAGCTCGGTGAGGGCGAGGTGCCCGCGCCGAAGGCCGTCACCGCTGCACAGCTCGAAAACAAGGGCTTCCTCGGCAGCCTTGTGACGGTGGAAGGCACCGCAACGAAGATCGAGTACTCCAACGGTCTCATCCAGACCATCATGGTCAAGGACGATTCCGGCAAGGAAGCCCGCGTCTTTATTGACGGCTACATCACCACCGCCAAGGACGTTGAAAACGCAGCAGTCGGCTGCCACGTCAAGGCAACAGGCCTTGCCTCCTACGACGATACCTTCGTTCTCGCGGACGGCACGCCCATCGCACAGCGCATCCGCATCCGTGACCGCGCAGACGTTGTCTGCACCGCAGGCGAGACCCCGGTCAAGACGTGGAACATCTTCTATTTCACGGACGGCGGCGTCATCAACGGCGACTACCCGACGACTTATGAAGAAGGCACGGTGACTGTTCTCCCGACCGACGTGACGAAGGACGGCTACACCTTCCTCGGCTGGTTCACCGCAGCAGAAGGCGGCGACAAGGTCACGCAGATCGAAGCAGCGGAAACCGGCGACAAGGAATTCTTCGCACACTGGCAGAAGAACGAGACTCCGGTCAAGACGTGGAACATCTTCTATTTCACGGACGGCGGCGTCATCAACGGCGTCTATCCCACGACGTATGTGGAAGGCAAGGGCGCGAAGCTGCCCACCAGCGTGACAAAGAAGGGCTACACCTTCCTCGGCTGGTTCACCAAGGACGGCGTGCGCATCACCCGGATCGGCGCGGAAGCGACCGGTGATGTCACGGTATACGCACACTGGACACTCGATGCACTGTATCCGTCCGTTCTGGACGCGATCTTCGGCGGCATGGACTTCAGCGACGTCTCTCCGCGCGACTGGTTCTACAAGGACGTTGAATACGTCTACGAAAAGGGCATCATGGACGGCATCGACAAGCACACATTCGCACCGGATGCCAACCTGACCCGCGGCATGCTCGTGACGATCCTCTACCGCATCGAGGGCGAGCCTGTCACGCGCGGCAGCGCCGACTTCACGGACGTGGAGCTTGGCCGCTGGTACACCAAGGCGGTCGCATGGGCTGCATCGAAGGACATTGTCAACGGCTACGGCGGCGGCAAGTTCGGCCCGAACGACCCCGTCACCCGTGAGCAGCTCACCACCATTCTGTACCGCTACACCGCGTACAAGGGCGAGAGCACCGCGGCATTCTCCGGCAACCTGAACCGCTTCAAGGACGCTGCGTCTGTTTCGAATTACGCAGTCGATGCGGCGAACTGGGCCGTCGGCGAGGGCCTTGTCAACGGCTCCGGCGACCTGTTCATGCCGAAGAGCAACGCCACCCGCGCACAGGTCGCGGCGATCATCCACCGCTATCTGGCAGGCTGAGCAGCAAGCCAAATCGAATCATCTGCATTCCGCCCCGCCGGGAGCCTTCCCGGCGGGGCATTGCCAAAGCATCTGCGGCCGTGTGCCGCGCAGAAGGAGTCTGCATGAAAGAAAAACTCAAAAACATTCCGCACAGACGCTGGACGGAGCTCGGCATCTGCACGGTGCTGGCGCTTTTGCTGCTCGTCTGGGCGCTGGCGCTGGAGCTGGCGGAGCCCGAGCGCGAGGCAACGGCAGCGCAGAAACGCCAGTTTGCCGTCGCGCGCGTGCTGGACGTGCTGGAGGACAACGCCGAAACGCAGGACTGGACGGAGGGCCGCCGCATCGGCCAGCAATATCTTGAGATCGAGATCCTGACCGGCGACTGGAAGGGCGCGGTGCTCGAGACCGTCAACTACCTGACCATTTATACGAACGTGGACGCAAAGGTCGGGACGCGGATCATCGTCCGTCTGGAGGCGGACGAAACCGGCGCGCCGTACATCCTGTCCGTCCCGAACTACAACCGAACGCCGGTGCTGCTGGGGCTGATCGCCGTATTTGCGCTGCTGCTGGTGGTGATCGGACGGAGAAAGGGACTTATGGCGCTGCTTGGCCTTGCGTACACGCTGGCGAGCGTCTGGTTCATCCTGATTCCGATGCTCCTGCGCGGCGCAGACCCGATCCTGACGGCGATCGGCATCGTGGCGCTGACCACGGCGGCCTCCCTCATCCTGCTGACCGGCCTGAGCAGGAAAACGCTCTGCGCAACGCTCGGCTGCATCGGCGGTGTGGCGGCTGCGGGGCTGTTCGCGGCGCTCTGCGGGACGATCTCTCCGCTCAACGGATTTAACCTGACCGAGGCGGAAGAGCTGATCCTGCGCGCCTCCGACCGCGGCATCCGCATCAGCGGCCTGTTTGTCAGCGGCATCCTGATCGCCTCGCTCGGCGCGGTGATGGACGTGGCGATGTCCATTTCCTCCGCCTGCTGGGAGCTGCGCGAGGTCGATCCGGCGCTTACGCGCGGCGCGCTGTTCCGCTCGGGCATGAACATCGGCCGCGATGCGATGGGCACGATGGCAAACACGCTCATTCTGGCGTTTGCCGGGTCGTCTCTGAATGTGCTGATCCTGTTTCAGGTCTACGACTACCCGATGATCCAGCTTTTTAACGCCGATTCCATCGCCGTCGAGCTGATCCGCGGCGTCGGCGGCAGCATCGGCATCATTCTGACCGTCCCGCTGGTCGCGGCGCTGAGCGCGCGCATCATGGGCAGGAACAAAAAGCAGCCGCAAAAAGCGAAAAAATAAGCAAAAAATGCGTGCAGTCCTGTTTGGGCTGCACGCATTTGCGTTTTTTCTTTTCTTTTTGCCGCTTCTGTGATAGGATAGGCAGAGCCGGGGCCGCGCGCGTCAGCGCTTTGGTTTCGGCTGGTGCAGGATCTGATGCACGACCGCCACAAGGCTGATGCCCGCGGCAAGGCCGACCGCCCACTGCGCCGTCAGCGTGCCGTAAAGCTCCATTGCTTCGCGGTCGCCGCGCACCAGCCCGAGCATCATCAGGTAGACGGAGTTGCCCGGAACCAGCGGAATGAGCGTCGGAATGAGAAAGAGCGTGGCGGGCGCCCGGACATGCTTGGCAACAAGCTCGGCATAGGCGGCGGAAAACATGCTGACCACCAGAACGGCGCACAGCAGGTTGTCGATCCGCGCATACAAAAGCCGGTACAGGCCCCAGCAGAGCGCCGTTCCGAACAGCGCCAGCGGCAGATGCCGCTTCGGCAGATGAAACAGCAGGCAGAACGCAGTCGTGCCGACTACAATGATGATAAGTTCTCTGATCATCTCTTACACCCCAAACAGAAACATTGCCCCGCCGAAGCCCAGCGCCAGCGCGCCCGCGAGGAGCAGCGACTCAGACAGCCGCAAAAGACCCGAGATCGTATGTCCGACCAGCATGTCGCGCACGGAGTTGGTCAGCGCCAGACCCTGAATGAGCAGCATGATGGCGCCGCTCATCATAAACTGGATGTTCAGGACCGGCAGCAGCCGCACGGCAAAGCAGCCGATCGAGCCGATCAGAAGCGAGGTCAGGAACTGAAAGACGGCGGCATTGCGGAAAACCGGCATGACCTTTCTTTGCAGCAGGCAGATGATCGTGCCGAGGAGCGCTGCGGTCAGGCCGTCGTAAATATTGCCGCCAAAAAACATGGCGAAGCAGCCGCCGCCGACGGCGCTGCCGACGTACACCTCCAGCGCGTTCGGCTGCTCGGCTGTGATCTTCTGCACACGCTCGTGCAGCTCGTCCAGCGGCAGCGGCTCGGCGCAGCAGGCGCGGCTGAGGGCATTGAGCTGCTCCAGCTTTGCAAAGTCTGACGAGGCCGCACGGTGGATGCGGCGCGTCTGCGTCAGCTCCACGCCGTCGCGAAATAAAACCGTCAGCACGATGTCTGACGTGATGACAAATATATTGATCTCCTCGGCGCCGTAGGCGCTGCTGAGGCGCGTGATCGTATCTTCAACACGGTTGATCTCCGCGCCGCTTGCAAGCAGCGTCTCGCCGATGTCCAGAAGCTCATGCAGGATCCGGTCGTGCCGTTCCATGCCGCATTGGCTCTGCTGTTCCATGGCGCATTGCCTCCTTGTGTGTGACTGGAAACACATTCTATCAAATTCTATCCGTTTGTCAAGTAGAGGAAGGGAGCCAAACACATGAATTATGCAGCCATCAAGCCGTGGGACATCGCAAACGGCCCCGGCGTCCGCGTGAGCCTGTTCGTTTCAGGCTGTACACACCACTGCAAGGACTGCTTCAACCCCGAAGCATGGGATTTTGACTACGGCGAGCCGTTTGACCGCGCCGTGATGGAGCGCATTGTGACGATGATGCAGCCGCAGTATATCCGCGGCATCACCTATCTCGGCGGCGAGCCGTTCGACGCGCGCAATCAGGCGGGGCTTCTGGAGCTGACGCAGCTGCTCCGCGCGCGTATGCCCGAAAAGAGCATCTGGGCGTTCACGGGCTACGTCTACGACCGGAATCTTCCGCGCGTCGCGGGCGTCACGGACGCGCTTCTGGCGGAGCTGGACGTGCTGGTGGACGGGCCGTTCATCGCGGAGCGGAAAAATCTCAGCCTGCGCTTCCGCGGCTCTGAAAACCAGCGCCTGATCGATATGCCGCAGACCTTAAAAACCGGAGCCGTCGTCCTCTGGGACGAGCGGCAGTGAGGAGGATACCATGCCGAAAATCAAGATCCATTATTTTTCCGAGGACGCGCCGCGTCTGAAAATGACCGAAAAGGGCGACTGGATCGACCTGTACTGCGCCGAGACGATGACGCTTCACGCGGGAGAGTTTGCCCTTGTTCCGCTCGGCGTTTCGATGCAGCTTCCCGCCGGGTACGAGGCGCGCACCGCGCCGCGCAGCTCGACCTTCCGCCGCTGGGGCATTTTGCAGGCCAATTCCATCGGCGTCATCGACAACAGCTTCTGCGGCACGAACGACGAGTGGAAGTTGCCTGTCTATGCCACGCGCGACACGGTGATCGAAAAGGGCGACCGCATCTGCCAGTTCCGCATTTTCGAGATCCAGCCCGCCATCGAGTTTGAGGAGTGCGACACGCTCAGCGAGCATGACCGCGGCGGCTTCGGCTCCAGCGGCGTCAAATAATTCCACGCAGAACCGAAAAAGACCAAAAGGGCTGTAGCGAAAAAATCGCTACAGCCCTTTCAGCTTGCCAAAAGCCTCGTTGAGTTCGCGCCGCGCCATTTTCCTTGAAATACGTCGGTATTCCTGCGAAAAAATGTCTTGCAAAGCGCGAGAAGTCCTCGCTGCCGGTCACATTTTCAGTTTTCAGATACGCCCTGGACGGAAAACGGCGTGGCGGCTTTAGCCCCACAGCGCCGAGAGCATCGGGACGATCTGCTTCTTTCGCGAAACAACGTGCGGCAGGAAGCAGGCGTGATCCTTGAGCTGCACGCCGAAGGCCTGCGTCATGATGTCCTCGTCGCCGGCGTAGAGGATGTGCGAGCCCTCCAGCAGCACATCCGTCAGCATCAGGATCATGAAGCTGTAGCCCTTTTCCTCGATGGTCTTGCGCATGAGCGCCAGAAACTCCTCGCTGCGCTGGAGCAGGTGGTTTGCATCGACGCAGGTGATCTGGCTGACGCCGAAATCGTGATCGGCGATGTGGAAGTTCTTGAAGTCCGCGAACAAAAGCGTGTCTGCGGGCTTGTCATCCGACGCCGATGCCGCGAAGATCTCCTTGCCGAGCTCGTCGAGCGAGACATTCGCGATGCGCGCCATGCGCTCGGCCATGCGGTGGTCGAGGGCGGTGGAGGTCGGGGACTTGAACATGACGGTGTCGGCCACGATGGCAGCCGCCAGAAGCCCCGCCAGATTGCTCGGCGGCATGAGCCCCTTCTCCTGATACATGCTGGAGACGATGGTGGCGGTGGAGCCGACCGGCTCGTTCCGGAAATAGATGGGGCTGCCGGTCTGGATGTCGGCCAGACGGTGGTGGTCGATGATCTCCAGGATCTCTGCCTGATCGAGTCCGGGGACAGACTGCGAGACCTCGTTGTGATCGACCAGAACCACGCGCTTGCGGCGCGGCTTCAGCAGGTGATAGCGCGAGAGCGTGCCGACAACATGCTCGTTTTCATCGAGGATGGGGTAGCTGCGGTGGCGGCTTTTCAGGACGATCTCACGGACGTCATCGACAAAATCCGTCAGGTGGAACGCCTGAAGCTCCTCGGTGCGGCAGACGCGCTGGACGGGGATCGCGTGAAAGACCATGCGCGCGGCCTTGAATGCGTCATAGGGCGTGGCGATGATGCAGGTGTCGGTGGGCGCGGTCCGCAGATCCTCCGGCAGCTCCGCCTGACAGACGATCAGGCAGCACACGCCAAGCTCGATGGCGCGGCGCGCCATCTCCGGCTGCTGGCCGCAGATGACGATGCTGTTTTTCGATGAAAACAGAAGATTCGGGTTGTTCTGCGGCAGCGCGATGGAGACCTCGCCGCTCACCGTATCGACCAGATTGCCGGCCTCGTTGACGATCCGTCCGTCCAGAACGCTCAGAAGGTTAAAGACCGGGATGGAATCGACGCTCGCGTCGTTGATGGTCTGGATGTCGTAGGCCGCGATCTCATTGGAGGAGAGCATACCATACAGCCCGCCGTCGTCGGTCGTGACGGGGAGGGAGGCGCTGCTGCGGATGGCGTGGATGGCGTCCCACGCGCGGCTGACCGTCACCGCACCGCTGAGCGCGGGCGGCATGTCGTAATCGAGGTCGCAGACCTGCGTGCGCATGGTCTGGATGCGCACAGGCGGCTGGAAGCCGAAGCGGTCGAGGATGAGCTGCGTCTCGTCGCTGACGTGGCCGAGCCGCGCGGCGACAAATTCGCGGTCGCCCAGCGCATTGCGCAGCGCCGCGTAGGCGATGGCGGAGACGATGGAATCGGTATCAGGATTTCGATGGCCGGTGACATAGATGGGATCCATGGGATCTGCCTCCTTCCGGGCGTCAGTCCGCCGTTGGGAACTCAACGCCGCCGAATTTCATGAAAAAGCGCGCGGGATAATAGCGGTCCAGATAATTCTGACAGAACCAGTCATAGGTTGCATCGGGCAGGTGCTGAAGCTCCGGCGCGTCGCAGCGGAAGCGCTCGAACGTCGTGCGGTCGCCCGCCAGCAGCGCCGCCAGCAGCTCAAGCTGTCCCTCCTGCCGCAGCCGCGCAAAGCAGCCGTCAAGGATGCGGACGCAGGCGCGCTCCTCCACGGGGGCGAGCAGCTCCTTGTTTCCGAGCCACGCGAGAAAATCGTCCATGTCGAGGATCGTGCGCGCGGCGGCGTGCGACAGCGTCCGGAAGGACGCCGCATCCCGGCGCTTTAAGACGTCGATCAGATATTGCAGCAGCGCGTCGTCCAGACAGACGCTGTCCAGAAAAACCTCATAGATGTCGCGGATCTCTGTTTTGACGGGCTCCGCGGCCTCCTGCGGCGGCTCTGCGGGCGCCTGCTGAGCGGGCATCCGGCTGAGCGCCTGCGCGAGCGCGGCGGGGTCGAAGGAGGCGTATTCCTCCTCGGGGATGACGATGCCGCTTTCCTCGGCGCACATGCGCACAAAGGCGGGAATCCCAAGCCGGGCGATCTGCGCCTGAAGCTCCATCGCGCGGCGCATCTCGTCCGTCTCGTGCAGCGTCATGCCCTCGGGGAGCGGGCGCGTCCCGTCCAGCATTTCGCCGAGAAAACGGATATAATATTGTAATAGTGTCATAGCGATACTCCTGACTGCATTGCAGATCGTTCTACTGTCCAGTCTAGCATCTTCCGGAGGGGATGTCAAAGAAAAAGGCGGTGTGGCGCGTTTTTCTCCTGCACTGCTGAAACAGATGCGCCCTGCGGGGCGTCTATAAAGATGTAAGCTTACAACGGAGGCATACTATGCTGAACGCAGAGAATTTACTCAGACAGATCGCGCAGCGGCGCGAGCATGCGCTGGAGCAGAGCATCCGCCGCTACGGCGGATATGTTTATACGGTGGTGCACAACCGCTGCCGCGATATGCTGACGCGGGAGGATCAGGAGGAGCTTGTCTCCGATGTGTTCCTTGCACTCTGGGAGCACGCGGGCACGATCGATCCGGAGCGTCTCAAAAGCTGGCTTGGCTGTGTGGCGCGCAACAAAACGACGGACGCGCTCCGCCGTGCGCGGCTGACGCTCCCGCTGGAGCAGGCAGAGCCTGCTCTGGATGACGATGTGATGCGACGCCTCAGTGAGCGCGAGCGCGCCGAGGCCGTTCGTGCCGCATTGGATACGCTCTGCGCGGAGGATCGGGAGATCTTCTATCGGTTTTATGACCTCTGCCAGACAAGCAATGAAATTGCCGCCGCGATGGGCATGAATCCGGCCACGGTCAGGACGAGGCTGAGCCGCGGACGTGAGACGCTCCGGCGGGCGCTATGCAGCGAGGAGGAAGCGCAATGCAGTATGAAATGAATGATTGGATGCGGTATGTTCCGGACGATCCCGTTACGGTCTGTGCGCTTACCTCCGCGCAGCAGGAAAGGATACGGAGGCTTACTATGAAGAAAATACAAGGCAAAAGACCGCGCCGCGCGTGGCGGGCAGTGCTCGCCGCGGCCTGCGCCGCCGTGCTGCTCTGCGGGAGTGCGTTTGCGGCGCAGAGGCTCGGCCTGTTCGATCTGGCGGCGTTCCTCGGCATGACGGAGGAACATGCGGGACGCTATGTTGTGCAGTATGAATCAGAGGCAGCGGCGGCGTTCGATGGGGTACGCTATACGCTGGAAACGCTGCTGACAGATGAACGCGCGATCTACGCCGTTGTCCGCGCCGAGCCGGAAACGACAGACGCGGCGCTGCGCGAGGTATGGCTGAGCATCTCGCCGGGCATCAGCGGCACGGCGCGATGCGAGGTGCTGGAAAAGACGGACGGATGCTGGCGCTATCTGGTCTGCTATGCGTGCGGCGAGCAGGCGCTGCCATCGGGAGAAACGGTGCAGCTCTGTATCCAGCCGGCGCAGGACAGGGCGGGCGAGCCGCTGTTCACTGTGCAGACTCCGGATGAGGCCGCGCCGGCGATGCAATGGGCACTTGACGGCGGGCGGACGCTGCGGCTGACGGCGTTTTCCCTCTGTGTGACGACACCGTATGATTCTGCCGCGGACGATGCGCTTCTGGCTGCGGACGCAGACCGAAGCACGCTGCTGTTTAACCGCCTGGCGCGCTCGCCGGAGACGGTACGGCTCATATTCTCCGACGGAAGCACCCTCATGATCGACGGGGCATACTGGGATTACGAGGCGCAGGGCGCGGACGGCGAGCACTTTTTCCTCGGCGATACGATGGCGGACAGGGATACCTTCTACCGCGTGGGCGTATTCGCGCGGATGATCGATCTTTCGGAGCTGTCGGCAGTCGAGGTGGACGGAGCTGTGTACACGCCTGCGGACGCGGGGGCGTGAGCAGGCGCTGCGAAGCGCAGAGCGTCTTGGAGGAAACACCCGGCGCGGGAATTGCTCCCGCGCCGGGCTTTTTGCGCAAAAGCACGGATTGTGTGTGCCGCAGCGCGGGACACAATATTTAGTGTTCGTCAAAATGGAGATTTTCTGCGTAAATAATTCTGTTTTTCGGCCAAAAAACAGTTGAAATTTCCGATGTTCTGTCATAGAATAGGGATGTTCAATTTTTGGGGCAGCACCGCACAATTCACCAGGCGGCTTCGGCGAGAGAATTTTCGTCAGGGCGAGGCTTGAAGGCCGCAGGAATCCTGTATGCATTTCAGACTCCTCAAGCCGCAGAATTGTCGGAAAAAATCCGCCGGAGCGTGAAGACACAATTGTACGATGCTGCCTGAGCCGCTTGGCTGGCGCGCGCGGCGCGCAGAAAGGATGCTATGCTGCACATTGTTCTGGTCGAGCCGGAGATCCCCGCAAATACCGGCAACGTCGCGCGCACCTGCGCCGCGACGGGAAGCGTTCTGCATCTGGTAAAGCCGCTCGGCTTTGATATTTCGGACAAGGCGGTCAAGCGGGCAGGGCTGGACTACTGGCATCTGGTGGACGTCCGCGTGTATGAGAACCTGGATGACTTCTTTGAAAAGAACCATCCGGCGCATCTGCGCCTGTTCTCCACGAAGGCGCCGCAGAGCTACGCCGAGGCCAGCTACCCTGACGGCTGCTATCTCATGTTCGGCAAGGAGACGAAGGGTCTTCCGGAGCCGCTGCTTGCCGCGCACTATGACGAATGCGTCCGCATCCCCATCCGGATGGAGGCACGCAGTCTCAATCTCAGTAATTCCGTTGCCGTCGGCGTTTTTGAGGCGCTGCGGCAGCAGGATTTCCCCCATCTTCTTGAGCAGGGGAAAATGGTCAACTGGTAAAGCATTCTGTATCATCGGGAGGAACATCATGAACTACAACAAGAAATCCGTAGAAGACATCGACGTTCGCGGCAAGCGCGTGCTCTGCCGCTGCGATTTCAACGTCCCCAACAAGGGCGGCGTCATCACCAGCGACAAGCGCATCGTGGCCGCTCTGCCGACCATCCAGTATCTCATCAAGAACGGCGCGCGTGTCATTCTCTGCTCCCACATGGGAAAGCCCAAGAACGGCCCCGAGGCCGCGTTCTCCCTCCAGGTCGTCGCGGACCGTCTTTCCGAGCTGCTCGGCCAGCCCGTCAAGATGGCAAAGGACGTCGTGGGTGAAAGCGCACAGTCGCTTGCCGCGTCGCTGAAGGACGGCGAGGTCATGCTGCTGGAGAACACCCGCTTTGAAAAGGGCGAGACCAAGAATGATCCCGAGCTCTCCAAGAAGCTCGCTTCTCTGGCCGACATTTTCGTAAACGACGCCTTCGGCACCGCGCACCGCGCACACGCCTCCACGGCCGGCGTTGCCGACTATCTGCCCGCCGTCTGCGGCTACCTCGTCCAGAAGGAAGTCTCCATCATGGGCAAGGCCCTGTCCGACCCCGAGCGTCCCTTCGTCGCCATCCTCGGCGGCGCAAAGGTCTCCGATAAGCTCAACGTCATCAACAACCTCCTCGAAAAGGTCGATACCCTCATCATCGGCGGCGGCATGGCGTACACCTTCCTCGCAGCCAAGGGCTACGGCATCGGCAAGTCTCTGTTTGATGCAGAGAAGGTCGATTACTGCAAGGAAATGATGAAAAAGGCCGAGGAGAAGGGCGTAAACCTGCTTCTGCCGGTCGATACCGTCGTCTCCGCAAACTTCCCCGACCCCATTGACGCCCCCATCGACGTCAAGACCGTCCCCGTTGACGCCATCCCTGCCGACATGGAGGGCCTGGACATCGGTGAAAAGACCCGCGAGCTCTTTGCCGCGGCTGTGAAGAACGCAAAGACCGTCGTCTGGAACGGCCCGATGGGCGTGTTTGAGAACCCGACGCTCGCCAAGGGCACCATCGCCATGGCGCAGGCGCTTGCCGACTCCAACGCCATCACCATCGTCGGCGGCGGCGACTCTGCCGCGGCCTGCGAGCAGCTCGGCTTTGCCGACAAGATCACCCACATCTCCACCGGCGGCGGCGCGTCGCTCGAGTTCCTGGAGGGACTGGAGCTTCCCGGCATCGCCTGCCTGCAGGACAAGTGAGCACCCGCAGCTTTCAGCGGAAATCAAGCGCACCGCGCTTTTTCGACAATATACAAACATTTTAGGAGTAGAACACCATGAACAGAAAGTATCGCAAGACCGTCATTGCCGGTAACTGGAAAATGAACAAGACGCCCTCCGAGACGAAGGCGTTCATGAATGAATTCAAGACCATCATGCCCAAGGGCCGTTGGTGCGACGTCGCGCTGTGCGTTCCCGCCGTCTGCATTCCTGCCGCCGTCCGCGCCATGCGTGAGACCCGCGTCGGCATCGGCGCTGAAAACTGCAACGCCAACGCCTCCGGCGCCTACACCGGCGAGATCGCTGCCAACATGCTCGTGGACGCGGGCTGCAAGTACGTCATCCTTGGCCATTCCGAGCGCCGCGCCATGGGCGAGACCGATGCGGAGGTCAACGCCAAGGTCCTGACCGCGCTGGAAAACGGTCTGGTTCCCATCCTGTGCGTCGGTGAAACGCTCGAGCAGCGCGAGACCGGCATCACCAACGAGTGGATCACCATGCAGATCAAGTCCGGTCTCAACGGCGTTGCCGAGGACAAGATCCGCAAGATGATCATTGCCTACGAGCCCATCTGGGCCATCGGCACCGGCAAGACCGCGACGCCCGAGCAGGCAGAGGAAGTCTGCGAGAGCATCCGCACGGTCATCCGCAAGATGTACGGCGCCAAGATCGCCCGCGCGATCTCCATCCTCTACGGCGGCTCCATGAACGACAAGAACGCCTATGACCTGCTGGCACAGCCCGACATCGACGGCGGCCTGATCGGCGGCGCGTCCCTCGTTCCCGAGAAGTTCGTCAAGATCATTGAGGCGGCCAACCAGCCCACCATCTGATCCCGCGATACGTTCAAAGCGGCCCGCGCCGACCGGCGCGAGCCGCTTGCGCTTGTCAAAAAAGTTTTTTGACAAGCGCTCAAACGCGAACCGCGAGGGCTGGGTTCGCGTTTGAAAAGGCTGCACCCGGCTGCGCGCATAATTTGTGCGCACTTTGCGCACAAATTCCACACTTGCCGGGCGCAGCGTGTTTTGTCCGAGGTTCACGCCCCCGGACAAAACCGATTTACACTTTATTTCGCCGTGCGCGGCGAAACTCTACGAGGTTTTTCTTGACAGACTGAGGCGCCCCGGAAAATGGGCGGGCGCGCGGATTGACTTTCTGTGCATTCACCGCTACAATGAGAAAAAAGCTGCCCGAAAGGAGTGCTTTCCATGCAAAAATGTTATAATTGCGGTAAGGAAGTCTCGGACGAGACGCTGATCTGCCCGGAGTGCGGCGCGCTTGTCAAGCACTACACCACGCCCGCGCCGAGACTGGACGAGCAGCCGGACGAGCCGGAGCGCGGCGTCACGGACGACGGCTATGCAAGCATGTTCCGCGACCGGCCGAACCGCCCGCGCAGCCGTGCGGACGAGCCGCGTCAGAACGATCCCTATGGCCGCACGTGGGGCGTGCCGGATGCAGACGGCGGTGATGACCGCCCGCAGGAGGCCGGGACGCCATCGGCGTGGGGACAGCCGCTCTATCCCGAGCGCCCGCACGGAAGCGTCTGGCGCGACGAACGCGGCCGCGTGCACTTCGGCACGGGGCTGATGGTCTGGTTTGTGGCGGCGCTTCTCGTGACCGGGTATTTTGTGTTTGGCTACGGCGCGCTGCTCATCATCCTCCGCTTTCAGGACACCTATCTCGCCATGTTTGACGCCATGCCGGAGTTTTCCGAGATGGCGGCGCTGCTGCGCGTCATGCTGGAGACGATCTCACTCGCTCCGTGGCTCGTGGTCGTGATGCTGATCACGAGCGGGATCCACTTTGCCGCCACACTCTGGTTCTTGATCGGAAAGCGCCGCGCGGCGCTGATCGTCTTTCTGGTCATGACCGTTCTGAGCGGACTTGGGATGCTCCTCGGGGCGCCGGTGCTTGGCATTGCCGCGTTGGCGGCTGCGGCTGTCACGTTCTTCTGGGTGAGAAAATACTGGTCGCTCCTGCGATAAAAATTTTTTCACACAGACGGAACCTTTTCCCTTCGGCTTCGTCTGAATACTGTCATATTTTTATGGGGAGATTTTGTGCATGAAACTATTTGTCATTCTCTTGTTCGCGGCGACGTACGTTGCCATGATCGCGCTGCCGAAATGGCGGTATCTGGTCGCGCTCGGCTCGGCGGCCATCATGATCGTCTCCGGCGCGCTGCCGGTCACGGAGGCGTTCGGTCAGATCGACTGGAACGTTCTGATGATGCTCGCCGGCACGATGGGCACGGTGTCGCTGTTCATTGCCTCCAAAATGCCGGAGCGCATGGCCGATCTTCTTCTAAAAAAGACGCCCAACATCCTGTGGGTGGCAGTCGCGCTGTCGGTCTTTGCGGGACTGATCTCGGCGTTTGTTGACAACGTCGCGACGGTGCTCATGGTCGCGCCGGTGGCGCTCGCCATTGCGACGAAGCTCGGGACGAGCCCCATTCCGCTGCTCATCTGCATCGCTGTCTCGTCGAACCTTCAGGGTGCGGCCACGCTCGTCGGTGACACGACCTCGATCATGCTCGGCGGCGCGGCCGACATGAATTTCATGGACTTCATCTTTATGGACGGCAAGCTCAGCATCTTCTGGGCGGTGGAGCTCGGGGCGCTGGCAACCGTTCCGGTCATCATGTTCATCTTCCGCAAGGAGCGCGGCACCGTCACCGTGGGCGAGCCTGCGAAGGTCGAGGACTATGTGCCGAGCTGCCTGCTGCTCGGAACGGTCGTGCTGCTGATTGCGGCGTCATTCCTGCCGAACCGTCCGGCGCTTACGAACGGCTTTATCTGCATGGGCGTTTTTGTGATCGGCATCCTCTATACGCTCATCTGCAAAAAGTCTTCGGAGCGTGCCAAGAACGCCTTCAAGGAGATCGACTTTGAGACGATCCTGCTGCTGGCGGGCCTGTTCATCGTGATCGGCTCTCTGACCTACAACGGCATCATCGACGACATCAGCCAGCTTCTTGTAAACCTCGGCGGCAGCAACCTGTTCCTGATGTACTCGCTGATCGTCTGGGCGTCGGTCCTGTTCTCGGCGTTCATCGACAACATCCCGTATGTGGCGACCATGCTGCCCGTTGTGGCGGGCATTGCCGCACGCATGGGCTGCGATGCGCGGCTGCTGTACTTCGGCCTGCTCGTCGGCGCGACGCTCGGCGGCAACCTGACGCCCATCGGCGCCTCCGCCAACATCGCTGCCATCGGCATTCTGCGCAAGGCCGGCTACGAGGTCAAGACGTCGGAATTCCTGCGCATCGGCGTGCCGTTCACGCTGATCGCGGTGCTCGCAGGATACCTGTTCTGCTGGTTCGTCTGGGCATAAGGACGGATGCAGCCCCTGCGTGAGATTTGAAAAAGCGCGTGCCGCCCATTGAGGGGTAGTCGTAAAACAGTGAATGGAGCGTATCGATACAGATACGCTCCATTTCTTGTGCCAATATACGATTCCTTGGCTCTCCCTTTGGGAGAGCTGTCACCGCAGGTAACTGAGAGGGCCTTGCGCCCGCGGGACGTCATCTGCCTGCGAAGGTGCCAGCATTTTCCGATTGGACGTTGCCGTTATTTGCCCTCTCCGTCCTCGCTGCGCTCGGCCACCTCTCCCACAGGGAGAGGCAAGGGGTGCCAGGACGGAAACCGTTTTACGACCATCCGACTTTCGGGCGGCACGCGCTTTGCTGTCAGCCGAGCTGCTTCGTCTTTTCAAATGCGGCCGTGACCGCATTCATGCACGCGGCGCGGAACGCGCCGTTTTCCAGCGCCTGCACGCCCGCGATGGTGCTGCCGCCGGGGCTGCACACCTCGTCCTTGAGCTTTTCCGGGTGCGAGACGCCTGAAAGCACCATCTGCGCGCTGCCAAGGAGCATCTGCGCCGCATACTCGGTCGCCTTTGCACGCGGAAGGCCGCACGCCACGCCGCCGTCGGCCAGCGCCTGCACGAACATATACGCAAATGCGGGCCCGCAGCCGGCCACCGAGCTGGCTGCATCGATGAGCCCCTCGGGGATCTCGTCGAGCCTGCCCGCACGCGCCATCAGGATGCGAAACTCCTCTGCGTCTCGCTCCGTGGCGAGGCTTCCGCGGCAGAACTGGATCATGCCGCTGCCGACCGCGCAGGGTGTGTTCGGCATGATGCGCAGAATGCGCACGCCGGGGAATGCCGCCTCAAGCTTTTCGAGCGTCACGCCCGCCAGCATGGAGACCAGCACGCAGTCTGCATCCGCAAGCGGCGCGCGGAGCGCCTCCGCCGCCTCCGGGAGCATCTGCGGCTTGACGCCGAGAAAGACAAAGCGGCTGCTTTTTGCGATCTCCTCGGCAGAGCCGCTCGCACAGCCGAGACGCTCCGCCGCCGCGAGCGTGTGCGCCCGCGTCTTGCAGGTCAGGATGATGTTTTCCGCGCCGACGGCCTTCGCCGCCGCCTGCGCCAGCGCGCCGCCCATATTGCCCGCGCCGATGAATCCAGCTTCGTACATGTTGGGTTCCTCCTTGCCGCATCCGCCGGAAGGGGATGCTGTGTTGTGGGTCCCGGTGCAAAAAACACGCCGGAAAAGGAAATGTCCGCCTTCGGGGAAAGCAGACAAACAGAGCCGTATGGCGCCGCCCATGCGGGGCGGTACGAGTTTACTATACGCCAGCGGTCGGTGTTTTGCAAGTGAAATGTTCGCAAAATGCAAAATTTTGTGAAACATGAAGGAGATTCCGGACTGCGATGAGAGGGATTCCGTTGATTTCTGCTCTTGACGCTGGGGCGTATTTCCTGTAAAATCGGTGCGTATTCGCGCAAACGTGTTTTTATGCGCGAAAATCGACGATTTTTATCATTTTTAAATAAGGAGGAACCATTCATGCAGTCGAAAGAAAAGATTCCGGAATTGTTTGGAAGCAACGTTTTTAACGAGGCCGCAATGCAGCAGTATGTCTCCGGTTCTGCATTTCAGGCATGGAAGAAATGTCTGGCGTCGGGCACGCCGCTTTCGCTCGATGTCGCAAACGACATCGCCGACGGCATGAAGGTCTGGGCGCTGGAGCACGGCGCGACCCATTTCACCCACTGGTTCCAGCCGCTCACCGGCGTGACCGCCGAGAAGCACGACAGCTTCATCCACCCCGTCGGCGGCGGACGGGTCATTATGGACTTCTCCGGCAAGGAGCTCGTCCGCGGCGAGCCGGACGCCTCCTCCTTCCCCTCCGGCGGCCTGCGCGCCACGTTTGAGGCCAGAGGCTACTCCGGCTGGGACCCCACCGCCTTCGCCTTCATCAAGGACGGCAGCCTCTGCATCCCGACCGTTTTCTGCTCGTATTCCGGCGAGGCGCTCGACAAAAAGACGCCGCTGCTGCGCTCCATCGACGCCGTCAGCCGTCAGGCCGTGCGCATCCTGCGCCTGTTCGGAGACGACAAGACGCAGAAGATCTTTGCCGAGGTCGGCCCGGAGCAGGAATATTTCCTCATCGACAAGCAGCTTTACCTCCGGCGCGAGGATCTGCGCCTGTGCGGCAGGACGCTTTTCGGCGCGAGACCGCCCAAGGGGCAGGAGCTGGACGACCACTATTTCGGCTCCATCCGCCCGCGCGTCGCGGCGTATATGCAGGAGCTGGACGAGGAGCTTTGGAAGCTCGGCGTCCTGTCCAAGACCAAGCACAACGAGGTCGCGCCGTCGCAGCATGAGATGGCGCCGATCTACACCGACGCCAATTCCGCAAACGACCAGAACCAGCTCACGATGGAGATCATGAAAAAGGTCGCCGAGCGGCACGGGCTGATCTGCCTGCTGCACGAAAAGCCCTTCGCGGGCGTGAACGGCAGCGGCAAGCACAACAACTGGTCTCTGGCGACCGACGGCGGCGACAACCTGTTCTCTCCGGGCAGCACGCCCAGCCAGAACGCGCGGTTTTTGCTGTTCCTGGCGGCGTTCATCAAGGGCGTGGACGAGTATCAGGAGCTTCTGCGCTGCTCGGTCGCGTTTGCCGGAAATGACCACCGCCTCGGCGCGCAGGAGGCGCCGCCCGCGATCCTCTCGATCTTCCTCGGTGAGGAGCTGGAGGCCATCGTGGACAGCATCGTGAACGACCACGACTACACCGACTGCACGCGCAAGAGCCTGCGCATCGGCGTGGACGTGCTCCCCGCCATCCCGAAGGACACGACCGACCGAAACCGCACCTCGCCGCTCGCGTTCACCGGCAACAAATTCGAGTTCCGGAGCCTCGGCTCGAGCCAGTCGATCGCCGGCCCCAACACCATCCTCAACACCGTCATGGCAGAGGCGCTGCGGCAGTTTGCCGAGGAGCTGGAGGCGGCGGAGGATTTCCCGTCGGCGCTGCATGATCTGATCAAGCGCGCCTTCGCCGCGCATCAGCGTATTTTGTTCAGCGGCAACGGCTACGACGAGAGCTGGGTGCGCGAGGCGGAGCAGCGCGGCCTTGTAAATCTCCGCAGCGCCGCCGAGGCGATCCCCGCCTACATCCTTCCGAAGAACATCCGGCTGATGACCGCCCACGGCGTCTATTCCGAGGCGGAAATGATGGCGCGGCATGAGATCCACATGGAAAAATACTGCAAGGTCATCGGCATCGAGGCGGGAACGCTGGTCGATATGGTGCAGCATCACATCCTCGGCGCGGCTTCATCCTACGCAGATAAGCTCTGCCAGACCATCGCCCACAAGAAGGCGGCGGGCGTCTCCTGCCGGACGGAAAGCGCGCTGGCCGCGACAGTCAGCACGCTCTGCGATTCGCTGATGGATCGGATGCTCGACCTCAAGACGGCGCTTCAGAACGAGCCGGTCTGTACGCAGGAGGGTCTTGTGACGTACTATCACGACACGATCCTTGCCAAAATGAACGCCGTGCGCGAGCTGATCGACCAGCTTGAGCAGCTCGTCGATAAGGACTACTGGCCGTACCCGAATTATACGGAGCTGCTGTTCTCCGTTTGATACCATGAAAAAAACCGCGCCGCCCGGAGGCGGCGCAACAGACTGTCAAATAAACCTCGTAGAGTTCGCGCCCGCAGGCGCGAATAAAATGCTTTTTGACAAGCTCAACCGCGCCGCCCTTCCGAAGAAGAGCGGCGCGGCTGCTTATTTTTCGATGAACAGGACGCCGAGGGTGCCGGGGCCGCAGTGGCTTGAAACGGTGCAGCCCGCGCGCGTGACGCAGATCTCCTCAAACGGCTGAAGGCTCCGAACCGTCTCGACCGCCATCTGCACGATCTCGGGGCTCACGCCGGAGTGCGTGATGAACACGCGCCGCAGGTCAAGGTCGCTTCGTCCCGCGAGACGGTCGGAGATGTAATCGCGGACGCACTTCTCAAAGCTGCCGCGGTACTTCTTCTCGACGCCCATTTTGCCGTCCTTGACCTGAATGCAGGGGCGCAGGCGCAGGAGATTTGCGCCCAGCACGGCGACCGACGAGCAGCGGCCGCCCTTTTTCATGTACTCCAGCTGGTCGAGGATGAAGCTCGCCCGGACACGGGCGGTCAGCTCGTTGAGGCGGCGGACGATCTCCTTCGGCTCCATCCCGCTTTCGGCAAGGCGCACCGCCTCGAGCACCACAAGCCCGTGGCCCGTGGAGAGATTGCGCGAGTCAACGACGTAGACATTGTCATATCCGGACGCCGCCAGACATGCGTTTTGATAGCAGGAGGAAAAATCGGAGGAAATGTCGATGTGGATCACAAAATCGACCTTTCGGGAATACTCCGAAAAGACCTGTACATAGTCCGCCAGATTGACCGCCGCGGTCGAGGCCAGCGCGCCGCCTGCCGCGACATGGGCGTAGATATCGTCGGGGTGGATGTCCACGCCGTCGCGGTATTCGCCGTCGCCAAGATGGACAAAGAGCGGCATGAGGCGGATGTTGTACCGCTCGATCTGCTCGGGGCTGAGGTCGCAGGTGCTGTCGGAAATGATCTGATATGTCATGTAGATACTGCCTTTCAAAATTCTCCGCATGTGCGGAGCCGAGATGGAGCGCACGGCGGATACAGGAGACGCCCTGGTGGCCGGTGCGCGGCTTAGCTCATATCATACCATGTTTTTCCGAACTCTGCAACCGTCATAGTGACGATTTTAGGGTGCTATTCGTGCCTTCCTGCATTTTCCGGCGGTGCAAGCCTCACTTTGCAAGTGCGTGAGCGGCGGACATACGTGCCGCGCCGGTGCATGGCTTGACATGCCATCGCGGGTATGATATGCTCAATTTTGCATACGGGGCATTATCAGCCGGCAAACGGCGGACGGAGGGTTTGGATGCGCAATCAGAACTGGAGGGAGCTCAGACCGCAGGTCAAAGAGGTATGGCACCTGAGTCTGCCCGCGATTTTGACACAGATCACCACGATCGTGATGCAGTATATCGACTCCGCAATGGTCGGCGCATTGGGCGCGAACGCCTCGGCCGCCATCGGACTCGTTTCCACCAGCACGTGGCTTCTCAGCGGCGTGACCTACGCCGTTTCTGCCGGATTTTCCGTGCAGGTGGCGCACCACATCGGCGGCCGGCGCGAGCAGGACGCCCGCAACGTCATCCGCCACGGGCTTGCCGCGGCATTTGTGGTGTCGGGGCTTTTGTGCGTGCTGGGGCTTCTGATCGGGCCGTCTCTGCCCGTCTGGCTCGGCGGCGAGGAGGACATCCGGCATGACGCCACGGCGTACTTCCTCGTATTTGCGTGTATGCTGCCGTTTTCTCAGCTCAATTCGTTTTCCTCGTCCTGCCTGCAATGCAGCGGCGACATGCTCACGCCGAGCATCCTCAACGCCGCAATGTGCGTGCTGGACGTGGTGTTCAACGCCATTTTTATCCCGAAATACGGCGTCATGGGCGCCGGTATCGGCACGGCGTGCGCCTGTGCGGTCGTCAGCCTTGCCATGGCGTGGCGCTGCTGCTTCTGCAATCCCCAGCTCCGGCTGAACCGCAAGGAGCGCGGCAAGTTCGATGCGGAGATCCTGCACAAGGCGCTCAAGATCGGCACGCCCGTCGCGGTGCAGGAGATCGCAACCAGCGGCGCGATGGTCGCGCAGACGATCATCATTGCGCCGCTCGGCGCGGTGTCCATCGCGGCAAACTCGTTCGCGGTGACGGCGGAGGGGCTTTGCTACATGCCCGGCTTCGGTGTCGGCACGGCGGCGACGACGCTTGTCGGGCGGCGTGCGGGCGCCGGTGAGAGCGACATTGCCAAGCGCTACGGCAACATCTGCACCGCCATGGGTGCGGCGCTGATGGGCGTCACCGCACTTCTGATGTTCTTCCTATGCCCGCTGATCTTCCGCGTTCTGACGCCGGTCACGGCGGTACGGGCGCTTGCAACGAAGGCGCTTCGCATCGGGCTGCTCGCGGAGCCGCTCTACGGCGCATCGATCGTCGCGGCAGGCGCACTGCGCGGCGTGGGCGATACGCTGGTGCCGAGCCTCCTGAACCTCGGCAGCATCTGGGTCGTGCGTCTTGGTCTTGCGCTGCTGCTCGTCCCGCGGCTCGGCCTTTGCGGCATGTGGATCAGCATGGCCACGGAGCTTTGCGTGCGCGGGCTTCTGATGCTCTACCGCCTGAAAACGACCAAATACTACGACATGTTCCGCAAAACGCCCGCCGCTGAAACAGCAGAGTAAGCGGCTTCCATAAAAAGTATATCCTCCGTATGAGCTTTCATACGGAGGATATTTTGCTTATGCGGTTTTTTGCAGAAAACGCTTTCCGTGGCTGCGGTAGAGAGAAACAGCGACGAAGATGGTCACAGCCTCAGACAGCGGCATGGTCAGCCAGATGCCGTCTACGTCGATGATCCTGGGGAGGATCAGGATGAACACGACGACGAGGATCAGCGAGCGCAGCGTGGAAATGAGCGCGGAAATGAAGCCGTTTCCAAGCGCTGTGAAATACCCGGAGAGAAAGACATTCAGGCCGATGAACAGGAAGACCGGGCAGAACAGCTTCAGGCCCTCCCATGTCAGGTCAAAGACATGGCCGCCGCCCACAAACAGGTGGATGATCTGCTGGCCGAGCAGCAGTGAGACAGCAAGGATCAGCACAGACGTGATGGCGATGGTGATGAAGCTGTAGCGCGTCGTTTCATGGATCTTCTCGTAGTTGCGGGCGCCGACATTGAAGCTGACGATCGGTGCGGCGGCGACGGCGATCCCCATGTAGAAGGAAATGAAGAAATAATAGATGTACATGATGATCGTGACCGCGGCAACGCCGTCCTCACCGTGGTATTTCATGATGATGATGTTGAATAAAAACGTGGTGATGCCGGTGGACATTTCGGTCAGCATTTCGCTGCTTCCGTTGGTGCAGGACTTGACGAGCACCGCCCAGTTTGCCTTCGGCTTGCAGAATCGGATGTGGCCGTGCCTGAGGAAGTATCCCAGCCCGATCAGCATACTCACCGTGATGGAGAGCAGCGTGCCCAGCGCCGCGCCGAGCGTGCCCATCTTGAAGACCGCCACGAGGATGTAGTCAAAGACGACGTTGAGGACGAGGCCGGTCAGCGACATCAGCAGGCCGACCTGCGGCTTTGCGTCGGTTCTCACCAGATACTCGAAAAAGAGCTTGAAGGACATCGGGATGCTGCCCAGAAAGATGACGAAGGCATACGGGAGAACATGCTCCAGAAGGCGCTCGCTGCTGCCAAGGAAAATGCAGATCGGCTTCAGAAACACAATGCCGGCGACGGTGAACAGCACCGAGAGCACGAGCAGCACGATCGTGATAAACGTGAAGATCTCGTTGGCCTCGCGCGTTTTGCGCTGGCCCAGCTTTTCGCCGATGATCGCGCCGCCGCCGGTCGCGAGCATGACGGAGGTGCCGAAGATGACGCATGTGACCGGGATGACGATGTTGATGCCCGCAAGCGCGTCAGACCCGGCGTAGCGGGATACGAAAAATCCGTCGATGGTCGTGTAGAACGAGAGAAAGATCATGGTCAGCACAGACGGAACCAGATATTTTAGAAACTGCGGATACGAGATTCTGCTTTCAAAACAATTCATTTTCAAATGCTCCTGCTTGATTATTTCTGAACTGTCTATATAATAAAGGATATAGTAACTATAGTGTCAAGAGGTTTTTATGAAAGATATGTTTTCCATCGGCGAGCTTGCCGGGTATCAGAACATCTCCAAGCAGACGCTGATCTTTTACGACAAGATCGGCCTGTTTCAGCCGGCCTACGTCGATCCGAGCAACAAATACCGGTATTACACGGCAAAGCAGATCGATTATCTCGATACGATCCTCATTATGAAGGCGATGGGCTTTTCGCTGGGCGAGATTCAGGAGCACATGAAAAACTACACGATCGACACCTCGATCGTCGCACTGAGAAAGCAGCTGACGGTGCTTGACCAGCAGATCACGCATTTGCAGCTCGTGCGAAACCGCCTTGCGCACCGGTGCCGGCAGATGGAAAACGTGAAGGCTTTTCACGAGCAAAATCAGGAGGCGACGATCAAGGAGGTGCCGGAGCGGTATCTGCTCTACGCCGGGGTGGAGGCGCCGCGCTCGTTCCGGGAGATCAGCATTGCGACCAAAAAATGCTTCTCGCAGGCGCTGAGGGACGAGCTTCCGATCTTCTTTCAGACGGGCGTCATCGTGCCCTACGAGCACATTTTGCAGGGGCGCTATACGGAGGCGAGCATCGCCTTTCTGCCCATCGAGAAAACAGATAAGGCGCAGAACATCCGCCTGCTTCCCAAGGGAAGGGCGGCGTGTATTTACCACTGCGGCACATATCTGTCCGAGGACACGTCCTATCAGAAGCTGCTGCGCTTCTGCGAGGAGCATCGGCTGGAGATCCTCTCGGACGCGCATGAGTTCTGCATCAACGACTATATCTCCTCCGGCGATGAGAACGAATATATCACGGAGATCTTCTTCTATATCCGCGAAAAAGCGTGAGCGTTTGGAACTGCGGCCTAAAAATAAGGACTTCCGGTCATTCACCGGAAGTCCTTATTTTATGTCGCGTTATACTAAAACCTGTTTGAAATCGTTAAAAGATTTCTGAGGATAAATTGTGCCAGAAAAGGCAGATGACGCAGCTGGGCGGTTGCCCAGCAAGGAAGATAACGCATTCTGGCGCAATTTAGACCAGAAAGCATGGAAGATTTTAATCAGGTTTTAGTATTAAAATAGGCGCGCGTTGTATCTGCGTCGTGCGCGATCTGCGCCCTGAGCGCGTCCAGCGAGGCAAAGCGCTGCTCCGGACGGAGCATTTTGTACAGCCAGACGTGCAGCGTGCGGCCGTAGATCGAACCGCGGAAGTCGAGAAGATTGGCCTCCAGAACCGGTGCGGGAAGGCTTCCTGCCGTGGGGTGGACGCCGATGTTCACGACCGCGTCGTAGCTGTGTCCGTCCAGCTCCGCGAGGGCGGCGTAGACGCCGTGCGGCGGAACGAGGACATCCGGCTCAAAGGGGAGATTGGCGGTCGGGAAGCCGAGCGTATGCCCGAGGTGGCTGCCATGCGAGACAATGCCGGAGACGAGGTGCGGATGGCCGAGAAAGCGCCGCGCCGTCTCCGCATCGCCGCGCTCAAGCTGCTCGCGGATGACGGTCGAGCTGACGCGGACGCCTTCCAGCGTCACCTGCGGCACGATCTCGCAGCCGATGCCGCGCGCGATGCAGGCGGCCTGCAAAAGCGCCGCGGTGCCCTCGCCGTGAAAGCCGAAGCGGTAGTCGTGCCCGCAGACGATGTGCGCCGCGCGCAGCCGCCCGACCAGATATTCCTCAAAAAATGCCTCCCACGGCATTTCCATCATGGCGCGGTCGAAGTGCTCGAAGATCACCTCGTCCATGCCGTAGAGACGCTGCATCAGGAGCGTGCGCTCGTCCATTGTGCTCAAAAGCGGCGCGGGCGCCGCGCAGAGCAGCCGGGACGGATGCGCGTCAAAGCTCATGGCCGCCGCCGGGATAGCGAGTCTGTCCGCCGCCGCGCGTGTGCGGCGCAGCAGCGCGCCGTGGCCGATGTGAACGCCGTCAAAAAAACCGAGCGCAACTGCGCGTGGAGTGTCCAAGTTATGTTACCTCGAAAAAATTCTTGATGACGGAGAGCGTACCGCCCTCCGACCTGCCGAGCATGAGAAAATTCCCGTCCTCGGCATAGACGCGGAAGGTCCCGTCGGGGAAGCTCCGGTCGCGCACGTCCGCGCCGTTGCGGATACGGGCGGCCTGCCCTATCGTGACGATGAGCGCCGGATGACGGGAAAAGAGCGCGTCCACGGGCATGAGCAGCGCCTGCGGGTCGTTTTCCGCCGCAAAGTCTAAGATCTGCTGCATCGTGACGGCCTGACGGAGCGTGAAGCCGCCCGCCGCCGTCCGGCGAAGCGCGGACATGCAGCCGCCGCAGCCGAGTGCCGCGCCGATGTCATGGCAGAGCGTGCGGACATACGTTCCCTTGGAGCAGCGCACGCGGAGCGTCCAATCGCTGCCCGCGCCGTCCAGAAGCTCCAGCTCGTGGATGGTGACGGGGCGGGGCTGCCGCTCGACCTCCTGACCCTTGCGCGCCAGCTCATAGAGCTTTTTGCCGCCGATCTTGATCGCCGAGTACATGGGCGGAAGCTGTTCCATGGGGCCCGTAAACTGCCGGAGCACGCGCTCCAGCGCCTCCTTTGTGACGCTGACGGGGTGCTCGGCGAGCGTTTCGCCGCTCGTATCCTGCGTGTTGGTGACAAGACCGAGCCGCAGACCCGCGACATATTCTTTTTCCGCCGATTCCATGAATTCTGCCGCGCGTGTGGCGCGGCCCACAAAAACAGGCAGCACGCCCGTTGCCATCGGGTCGAGCGTTCCGCCGTGACCGACGCGGCGCTCATGGAACACGCCGCGCAGCTTTGCCGCCACATCCTGGCTGGTCCAGCCGGAGGGCTTGTCTACAATGATGATCCCGTTTGCCATATCAGAGCTTGATGCCGCTTGCCGCGAGCACGTCCAAAATTGCCTTTTTTGCACCCTCGATGCCGCCTGCGACCGAGGCTCCGGCGGCCGCGGCGTGTCCGCCGCCGCCAAGCTGCTGGCACAGCGCGCAGGCGTCATAGCGCGGGCTGGTGCGCAGGGAGAGCTTTCCCATGCCGCCTTCGACCTCGCGGATCATGATGCCGATCTCGACGCCCTCGATCGCGCGGGCAAAGCCGGAGATGGAGTCGATGTCGTCCTCCGAGATCGCCAGCTCGTCGATCCAGCGCTGCGGGAGCGTGCACAGCCCGACAAGACCCTGCGCGTACAGCTCGACGTGCGTGGTCAGCCGCGCCTCGAGCTTCAGCCGCGCAAAGCTCTTGGTGTCAAAAAATGCTTTGTTGATCGGCGCGACGTCCGCGCCGCATTCGATGAGATCGGCAGCCACGCGGAGCGTGTTTCCGGTGACGTTGGAGTATTTGAAGCAGCCCGTGTCGGTCGATACCGCGACGTAGAGCGCCTCGGCGGTCGCCTTGTCAAGCGGCGCATCCATCTCGCGCAGAAGCGCGTAGATGATCTCGCCGCAGGCCGCGCGGTCGGGCAGGACGAGCTTTTTGTCACAGGGGAGCGAGTTGCTGCCGTGATGGTCGATCACCAGCGCCAGCCGCGCCGCAAGCGGCTCGGCGCCGAAGGACAGCAGCCCCTCGGAGGCGATGTCCGTGGAGATGACGGTCCGGTCGGGCGCGGCGCTTTGGCAGGTCAGCCCCGCCACATACGGGCGCAGACGCTTTGTGAACTGCGGGTTTTCCAGCACGTCCGCCTGCTTTCCGAGCGCACGCAGCGCGCGGCAGAGCGCGGCGGCGCACCCGACGGTGTCTCCGTCGGGGCGGCGATGGGTCAGGATCACATAGCGGTCGTTTGCCAGCAGGAACTGCGCGGTCTCATGTATTGTCATCATGCTCCGGCTCCTCACGTTTTTCCTGCGCGCTCAGGCGGCTGAGCAGGTCGTACATGTGCGCGCCGTATTTGAGCGAGTCGTCCAGCTCAAACACCAGCTCCGGCGTATAGCGAAGCTGGAGCTTCTGGCCGAGCTCACGCCGCAGCCAGCCGCCCGCGGAGCGGAGGCCCTTCATGGCCTCGTTCTCACGCGATTCCTCCAGAACGCTGATATGCACCTTGGCATAGCGCAGGTCGCTCGTCGTATCCACGCGCGTGATCGAGAGCATCGTCTGCACGCGCGGGTCCTTGAGCCCGCGGATCAGATCCGAAAGCTCGCGCTGGATCTCTTCATTGATTCTTCCGATTCGATTGGATGCCATAAGAGCCTCCTTCTGATTTGAAAAGCGTCAGGCTCAGTCCTTGATCTGCTCCATGACGAAGCATTCAAAAATATCGCCTTCCTTGATGTCGTTGAACTTGTCGATGGACATGCCGCACTCGTAGTTCTGCGCGACCTCCTTGACCGAGTCCTTGAAGCGCTGCAGCGAGCCGAGCACGCCCTCGTGGATGACGACGTTGTCACGCAGGACGCGCACCTGCGCGTCGCGGGTGATCTTGCCGTCTTTGACGTAGCAGCCCGCGACCGTGCCGACGGTGGAGACCTTGTAGGTCTGGCGCACCTCGGCGTGGCCGATGATGGCCTCGCGGTACTTCGGGGCGAGCATACCCTTCATGGCGTCGCCGATCTCGTTGATCGCGTCGTAGATGACGCGGTACATGCGCATATCGACCTTGTCGCGCTTGGCTGCCGCCTGCGCCAGCTCGTTCGGACGGACGTTGAAGCCGATCACGATGGCGTTGGAGGTGGAGGCAAGCAGAATGTCGGATTCGTTGATCGCGCCGACGCCCGCGTGAATGACCTTGACGCGGACCTCCTCGTTCGAGAGCTTCTCGAGCGAGGCCTTGACGGCCTCCGCCGAGCCCTGCACGTCGGCCTTGACGATCAGGTTCAGCTCCTTCATCTCGCCCTCCTTGAGCTTGGAGAACAGACTCTCGAGCGTGACCTTCTGGTTGAGCTTGTTGAGATCGTCCTTGATCTTCTGCTTTCTCTGCTCGACGAGCTGACGGGCCATGCGCTCGTCGGCAACGGCGCTGAATTCGTCGCCCGGCGTGGGAACGTCGGTCAGGCCGGTGATCTCGACCGGCACGGACGGGCCTGCGTCCTTGACCTGCTGGCCCTTGTCGTTCGTCATGACGCGCACGCGGCCGACGGCCGTGCCCGCGATGATGATGTCGCCCTGATGGAGCGTGCCGTTCTGGACGAGCAGCGATGCGATCGGGCCGCGGGTCTTGTCAAGCCGCGCTTCGATGACCGTGCCCTTGCCGGCGCGGTTGGGGTTGGCCTTCAGCTCCTGCATCTCGGCGGTCAGGATGACCGTCTCCAGCAGGTCGTCGATGCCCAAGCCGGTCTTGGCGGAGATCTTGCAGACCTCCGTTTCGCCGCCCCATTCCGCCGGGACCAGACCGTGCTCGGTGAGCTGGGTCAGGATGCGGTCGGGGTTCGCAGCGTGCTTATCCATCTTGTTGACGGCCACGATGATGGGGATGTTCGCCGCCTTGGCATGGTTGATGGCCTCGATGGTCTGCGGCATGATACCGTCGTCGGCAGCCACGACCAGAATGGCGATGTCGGTGCACATGGCGCCGCGCGCGCGCATCTCGGTGAACGCGGCGTGACCCGGCGTGTCGAGGAAGGTGATGGGCTGGCCGTTGATTTTGACGGTATAGGCGCCGATGTGCTGCGTGATGCCGCCGGCTTCGCCCGCGGCGACCTTTGCGTGACGGATGTAGTCGAGCAGGCTCGTCTTGCCGTGGTCGACGTGACCCATGACGACGACGACCGGCGGACGGGGCATCAGCTCGTCTGCGGTGTCCTCGTGGTCGTCAAAGAGGCGCTCCTCGATGGTGACGACGACCTCGCGCTCGACCTTGCAGCCGAGCTCGACCGCGACGAATTCCGCCGTGTCAAAGTCGATGGTCTGGTTGACACTGGCCATGACGCCGTTTTTCATGAGGCACTTGATGACCTCGGCGGCGGTCTTTTTCATGCGCGAGGCAAGCTCGCCCACGGTGATCTCGTCGGGGATCTTCACGACGAGCTGCGCCTTCTTGGCGATCTCGAGCTGGAGACGGCGCATCTTTTCCTGCTCCTCGGAGCGGGATTTGCTGCCGAATTTCTTGCCCTGCTGCTGCTTTTTGTTCTTGTTGCCGATCTTCTGCTTGCCGCTCTGATAATTCTGCACGCGGTCGGAGACGAGAGAATCGACGCGGTCGTCATAGCGGTCGGCGTTGACCGTGACGGCGCTGGTATCGATGACGCGGCGCTCACGCTTGCGCTCGGGCTGCGGCTGCTTCGGCTGCTGCGCGGGCTGCTGCGGGCGGTTCTGCGGCTGAGACTGCTGCGGTCTTGTCTGCTGCTGCGGTGCGGCAGGTCTTGCCTGAGCGGCTGCGGCAGGCTTGGGTGCGCTCTGCTGCGCCGGAGCGGCCGGCTTCTGCGCGGCGGGAGCCTCCTTCGCCTTTGCGGCGGCAAAGACCTCCTCCAGCGATGCGATCTGATGGTTCTGGGTGATATAATCAAAAACGACGTTCAGCTGTTCTTCCGAAAGATTCTGAGAACTGCTCTTGGGCTTCGGGAAGAACTTTCCCACGGCCTCGATGACGTCCTTCGTGTTCATCGCGAAGTCGTCCGCAACCTCTTTGATCTTGTACTTGATTTCCATACAGCCACCTCCTGTGATTACTTTCCGTGTTTGATGTTGTTGCGATGCGCCTTTTCTTCCTGACGGCGCTTCTTGACGCGGTCGGTCTGCCGCTGAAGCTCCTCCATGACGGGCGCATATTTTTCCGTATCGCCGAGTGCCTGCATGAACGCGAGCGCCAGCGGCGCGTCGGTCAGCGCGCACAGCGCACAGGCGTTGCAGCCGAGCGCCCCGCCAAGCTCCTCCTTGGTGTAGGGCGCGCAGATGTAGGGCGGCTTTCCGCTGCGGCAGAACGACCGCGCGCGGCGGAAGGTGTGATCGGCAGCGTCCTTTGCCACGAGCAGCAGACGCGCGTGACCCGAGCGGCAGGCGATGCCGGCCGGTTCTTCGCCGACCTCCGCCAGACGGCCCCTGCGGGCCAGACCCAGCAGTCCAAGCGCTTTATCCATTGCGGCGTTCCACCTCCATTGCTTCCAGCAGCGCGTCATAGATCTCCGGCGCGACCGCGCAGTCAAACGCGCGCTCGAGCGCCCGCGCCTTTCTGGCACGCTTCAGGCACTCCGGATCGGGGCAGACATACGCGCCGCGGCCGGGCGCCTTGCCGCGAAAATCGAGCGACAGCGTGCCGTCGGGCGCGCGCACCACGCGCACGAGTTCTTTTTTCGGCTTCATTTCACGGCAGCCGACGCACTGCCGCATGGGGATCTTTTTCTGCATGGACGCCGCCTCCTTTTCTGCGGTGATACGGGTTATGAGCTGTGATTTATTCCTCCGGCGCGGCGGCGGGCTCGGCCTCGACCGGCTCCGCGTCAGCGGGCTCGGACCCGGCCTCGGGAGCGGGCGCTTCCGGCTCGTCAAACTCCTGCGCCTGGGACGCGGGCTTGATGTCGATCTTATAGCCGGTCAGGCGCGCGGCCAGACGGGCATTCTGACCCTCCTTGCCGATGGCAAGCGAGAGCTGGTCGTCGGGGACGATCACGCGGCAGGCCTTGCTCAGACCCGGCAGCACCGTGACAGAGACGACGTCCGCAGGGCTGAGCGCGGAGGCGATGAATTGCGCCGGGTCCTCCGACCAGACGACGATGTCCATTTTCTCGCCGTGCAGCTCGCTGACGACCGCGCCCACGCGGCCGCCTCTCGGGCCGACGCACGCGCCGACGGGATCGACGTTCTCCTCGGTGGCGCAGACGGCCAGCTTCGTGCGGGAGCCGGCTTCGCGGGCGATGGACTTGACCTCCACAGCGCCGGACGCGATCTCGGGCACCTCCAGCTCAAACAGGCGCTTGACCAGACCCGGATGGGTACGCGAGACGATGATCTGCGGGCCGCGGGTCGAGCGGCGGACCTCCACGACGTAGACGCGGATGATGTCGCCTTCCTTATAACGCTCGCCGTGTACCTGCTCGGACGCGGAGAGCATGGCGTCGGTCTTGTCGCTGCCGCCGCCGATGCGGACGATCATGTCGCCCGTGTCGGGCAGGATGCGCAGGACCGTTGCGGTCAGGATCTCATGCTCCTTAGAGGCAAAGGCGTCGAAGACCATGCCGCGCTCGGCCTCGCGGATGCCCTGAATGATGACCTGCTTGGCGGTCTGGGCGGCGATGCGGCCGAATTCCTGCGTCTTGACATCGACGTTCACAAGATCGCCGAGCTGCGCGTGCTTGTTGATCTTGCGCGCGGCGTCGAGCGAGATCTCGGTCGCGGGCGTCAGAACGTCGTCCACGACCTCCTTCTGCACGTACATGTGCATGTCGTTGCCCTCGACCTCGACGAACACATTGTCGGTGTAGCCTTCTTTGTCCTTTTTATAAGCGGCAACGAGCGCCTGCGTGATCTTATCGACCATGTAGGCCTGCGGGATGCCGCGCTCTTTTTCGAGCTGCGCCAGAGCGGCGAAAATTTCGGCGTTCATTTTTCCAGTGTCCTCCTCGTTAAAAATCCACATGAAGCCGCGTCATGGCGACCTCGTTTTTTTCAAATCTCTTTTCGCGCTCGCCCACGCGAAGCGTGACGGCGCCGCCGTCATAGCCGGTCAGGATGCCGGTGTGCTCCTTTGCGCCGTCCTTGGCGGTGTAGAGCCGGACGGTGACGGAGCTGCCCATGAACTGCGCAAAGTCCGACGGGCGCTTGAGCTGACGCTCCAGACCCGCCGAGCAGACCTCGAAGCTGTAGCTGTCGGGGATGGGGTCCTTTTCGTCAAGGATGGGGTCGATCGCGCGGGAAATGGCCTCGCAGTCGCTGATGTCCACGCCGCCGTCCTTATCGATGTAGAGCCGCAGGAACCACTCGCCGCCCTCGCGGACATATTCCACGTCCCAGATCGAGCAGCCGTGCGCCTTGACAACGGGCTCGGAGAATTCCCAGACCTGCTGTGTGATCTTCATGAAAACACCCTTTCTCAGCAAGAAAGAGTGGGGAAGAATCCCCACTCTCAAGTAAAGCTTACTATAAGAATATCTGTATTATAGCATCCAAATGGCGGGAATGCAAGCGAAAACTCATAAAAAACGCGGAAAATTCCTGAAAAATTTGCGATTTTTTTAACGAAGCGCGGGATTTTTCAAATTTCGACATGCATTTGGACTGTAAAACCGCGCCGGAATGTGGTATACTTCTGTGAAAGAAAAGCCGCCGCTCTGCGGCGCTTCGGGAGGATACCGTATGAAGGAAAAAATGGGCAGTCTGCCCGTGACTGCGGCGGCGCTCGTCTGTGCGCTGCTGGGATTGAGCCTGCGTGCAGCCGGACGCTCCGGCAGGGCAGGGGCGCTGATCGCGGTGAGCGCGTGCGTGACGCTGGCTGCGGCGGTCTATGCGCTTTTGGCGCAGAAGGAGCGCGACTATGCGTGCGTTTTTGAAAAGAGCCTGTTTGACGCGGCGGCCTCGTGCCTCGGCGCGCTGCTGATCGGCGTCGGATGCGCGATCGAGGGGCTGAACGGCGCGGGTGCGGGACGGTATATCGCGGTGCTCGGCGCGCTTTCGGCGCTGGCGCTCATCCGCGCAGCCGCACTGCGCTGGTCGGGCCGGAAGCCGGGCGCGGGCTGGTTTGCGCCGATGATTGTGTATTATCTTGCAAAGCTGTTCTTCGATTACCGGCAGTGGATGCTTGATCCAGCCATTCTGGATTACTGCTTCATGCTGTTTGCCATGCTGCTGTTCCTGCTGGCGAGCTATTATGCGGCGGTGTTCAGCTTTGACCGCGGCGGGCGGCGGATGCTGCTGTTCAGCGCGGCGGGCGGCGTCTATTTCGGAGCCGTCTCGATTCCCGGCGCAGACCTTGCGCACACGCTGCTGTTTGCGGGCAGCATTCTCTGCCTGCTGGCGTATCTCTGGCAGGCGGCAACGGTCAAGACGCCCGCGCCGGAGGAGCCTGCGCAGCCGGATGCACAGGAAGGAAAGTGAGGCAGCAGATATGAGAGATTTTTTTGTAAAGCTGTTTGCACCTTGGAAGGCGGCGGCCTGCTTTGACGCGGAGGCCGCGTTTCATGGCTTCCTGCTCCGCCGCAACCGCGCGCTGAACGCCGTGCGCGTCGTGTTCTTCGCCGTCACGCTCGTGTGCCTGATTTTGGCGTATGCGACGGACCGAACATATTTTAACTACATTGCCGCGGGCGCGATGGTGCTTGCACTCGGGCTGACGCTCGTCATCATGCAAAATGAAAAGCAGCTCCCACAGGAGCTGCGGGAGCCGTAAAAACGCGCCGGATTCTGAAGGGCCGATGTGGGCATCGGCCCCTACAAATATCCACGAAAAATCAACGAATTTTGAGGGCGGACAGAGTCGTCCGCCCCTACAAAGGGTATTAAAAACAAGGCGCGTCCGGCGGAAATTGCTGCGTCTCCCGTTTTGCGTCGTAGGGGTCGATGCCCACA